>ERZ1370068.6689-contig-5658_pt1 | contig 74896 bp, 80 predicted proteins | sample MGYA00561227_ERZ1370068 | MGnify/ENA primary metagenome ERZ1370068 (study PRJEB38410, sample SAMEA6850437) | metagenome | study: Metagenomic assessment of the ecological functions of the soil: analysis of the soil microbiota associated with the... | reverse complement strand
CTACGTATTTTTGCCCTGACGGGCGCGGTCGCTGACCTGGACCGTAGAGCGCGGCCTTGCGGTCGTTCGTTTCGCGAGGCTGACGAGCCGGTTGCCGATGCCGCGGCGCCACGCCGGGTCGACGTAGAGCTGGTCGATGCCGTCGGCGTCGAGTACGAGCATCGCGACGACTCGGCCGTCCGCCTCGGCGACCCACGTCCGGGTCTCGCCGGCGACGATGCCGGCGAGCCAGGCGCGGACCTGGTCGTCGGTGTGGGCGAGCGGGAACGCGTACGTCGCGTGGAAGCGCCGCGAGGTAGACGTCGGCGATGGCTGCAGAGTCGGCGGCGCTGCGGGCCGGATCGCGACGTCGGCAGATCGGTCGACGCGGACTCGGCGCCGCCTCCGCTCACCGGCGGATCGCGGAAGCCGCTGCCTCGTCGAGGATCGGGTCGCGCCCTCGCGCCGGGCGAGCTGGGCCGGCCAGCGCCGCTCGTCGACCTCGTCGCCGCAAGCACGGAGCCGAGGATCGGCGGCCTTCGCGGCGCCGTGGACGGACGACGACGACGCGTCTGCGCCGCGGCGACGATCCGCGGGTTGAGCGTCGCCCGCGGCGACGTGCGGCTCGACGTGGGTCGGGGCTGGGATCAGGAGCACCGGCTCCAGCCGGTCGAACGCCGCGGAGCCGGGAAGACGCTCGAGGATGTGTGTCCGTCCGGCCCGACGCCGAGCGAGCGACGAGGTCGAACGCCGGGACCGCCGTCGACGAACGCCCGGGCCCGAGGCGGCGAGGCTCCTCGGCGTAGCGCTCCGCGCGGCCCAGCCCCGGCCCTTCGCTCCGCTGGCGATCGCGCCGGCGACAGGCACCGCGGTGGACGTTGCCGGCGGGGATGCGCGCCGGGCCTGCGCCCGCCGACGTCGGCGCCCAACCCGCCGGTCCCGGATTCGCCGCTCAGCGCGCCGATCCCGAGCAGGTCGGACGTCGCGACGTGGACGTTCGAGAGCGGGTGGTCCGGCCGGGACGAAGCGGTCGTCGCCCCACCACAGCTGGACCCGCTCCCACGGGATCGCGTCGCGGAGCGGCGGCGCCAGAGCCGGCCGGTAGATCTCCGCCGGCGCCGAGCCCCGGTCGTCGCCCAGTGGGCAACGCCGCCAGCCGCGGCCGCCCTCGACGAGCGTCCCGGGCGATCAGCTCGGCGGCCGCGCGGTCCGCGCACGCCGCCGGCGGTCCGCCGGGTCTCATCGACGTACCATGGCCAGTCGTGACGGCGGCTGCCGGCGAGCTCCGCGTTTGCCATCGCCAGCGCCCCGACCGCGACCGGGTCGCTGGCCGCCCGCCTCGATCGACTCCGCCAGCGGGTCGAGGATCGCTTCGCCGGCGCAGGCGCGCTGGCAGCGCTCGGGATCTGCGCCACCGCCAGCGACCAGACGCGGGCATGGACTGTTGTCCTGCTCGGCCGTGAGTGTCGGCGCTGCAGCTCCGAGCCCGCTGGATCGGTCGCGCCCGTGAGCTCGACCCGGAGCGTCGTCCCCGGTCGGCATCTCTCTCCGACACCGTGGGGCGGACGACGACCGTGACCTCCCTGCGGTTGATGCCGGAGCGACGCCACGCCCAGGACCGGCCGACCGGAGGTACGCCGACGTCGTCTGACGCCCGGCCTGGACCGCCGATCAGCCGAGCGGTCGGACGACCCGCATCCCCAGCCGCGACGCGAGCCGCGCCGACGTGGTGCAGGACGGGAGCGACGATGTCCGGCGCCTCGACTGCCGCCGGCTGTCCTCTGCGACCGCGTACGTCACGCCGATCCGCCCGGACGTAGTTGACGAACGGCAGGGATGTCGTCGGGTGACGTCGAAGACCGACGCGATCGCCTCCGGCCAGCGAGACTGGCGGATCATGCGCGAAACTCGAGATCGCGACCGGCCGGCGCTCGCTGGCAACGTCGCCATCCGCCCCATCTGGGCGAGCCGCTGCCGTGCCAGCTCGAGCCGTCGATCGGCCGAGCCGGTCGCAGATCCCGAGGATCGTCCTGCGGCCACGCGCGGTCGAGCAGCGGCCTGCTCCGGCCACCACAAGGTGACCGGCAGGTCGTGGACGAGAGCGGCGCGACGGGCGATCGCTCGAGGTGGCCGGCCGGACTCGCCGCCGCGACGTCAGTGCAGATCGTCTCGGCGCACGTCGCTGGCGCGCTCTCGCTCGCGCACCACGCAATGGGCCCGGATGTTCGCGTCGAACCAGGACGGGCCGTCGGGGTCGGCGGGCGTGAGCCGATCAGCGTCGCGACGGGTGGCGTCCAGTGAGGTCGTGGATGATCGCCGCGCAGCGTTCGCCGGTCTCGGCCGGCGGGCGACGATGACGAGGTTCATCGACGCTCGTCCGTGCGCCGACTCTGGCGATCGACGACGCCGTCGTGGTCGAGGTCGATGTCGCCGCTGCATCGACGGTGGGCCCAGATCCGGGCGAGCTCCTGCTGCGATGCCCTCGATCGTCGACGCCGCGCAGAGCGCCAGGCGAGGATCGGCTCGATCCGGCTCGGCCCGGGCGCGGACGTCGACGGGCTGGCGTGGGGTCGACGGAGACGGTCACGCCAGACCTCGCCTCTCACCGCCGGCCCATCGCGGGCCGGCAGTTCGTGCGGCTCGGCTCCGGGCCACCGGGTAGCCTGGCTCTCCGTAGTTGCGGGAACGCCGGCGGTTCGCTCGATGCCCACGTCTCGATGATCGGCGTGACGATCGACCAGGCGCGCCTCGACCTCGTCCGGCCCGGGTGAACAGCGAGGCGTCGCCGAGCAGCGCGTCGAGGATCAGCGTCTCGTAGGCGTCGGGCGAGTCGACCGTGAACGCCGAGCCGTAGGTGAAGTCCATGCGTCACCGAGCGGACGTCGATGCCGAGCCCGGGACCTTGGCGCGCGAAGCGCAGCATGATCCCCTCGTCGGGCTGGATCCGCATCGCGAGCAGGTTCGGCTCGGGCTCGGCGGTCGAGTCGCGGAACAGCCGGTGCGGGACGTCCTTGAACTGGATCGCGATCTCCGGTCGCCCGCTTCGGCAGGCGCTTGCCGGTCCGCGAGGTAGAACGGGCACGCCGACCCAGCGCCAGTCGTCGACCTCGAGCCGGGCGGCGACGAACGTCTCCGGTCTCCGACTCCGGGTCGACCTCCGGCTCCTCGCGGTAGCCCGTCGACCGGCTTGCCGGCGACCCAGCCGGGCCGTACTGGCCGCGGACGACGTCGCGCCGCGACCCGGTCGGGCGTCAGCTCGCGCGATCGCCCGCAGGACCTTGACCTTCTCGTCGCGGAGCGCGTCGGCCTCGAACGTCGCCGGCGGCTCCATCGCCACGAGGCTCATCAGCTGGAGCAGGTGGTTCTGGAGGAAGTCGCGGCTCGCGCCGGTCTCCTCGTAGAACGCGCCGCGGTCTCTCGACGCCGATCGACTCGGCGACCGGTGATCTGGACGTGGTCGATGTGGCGGCGGTTCCAGATCGGCTCGAAGATCCCGTTGCCGAACCGGAAGACCAGCAGGTTGCGGACGGTCTCCTTGCCCGAGGTAGTGGTCGATGCGGTAGACCTGCGACTCGCGGAAGACCTTGCCGACCTCGCGGTTCAGGCGGATCGCCGACGTCGAGGTCGTGGCCGAACGGCTTCTCGATGACGATCCGCCGCCAGCCGCCGTCGTGGCGCTCGTGGTCGAGGCCGCACCCGGCCGAGCTGGGCGACGATCTCGGCGAACGCCGACGGCTGGGTCGCGAGGTAGTAGAGGTGGTTGCCGCGCGCTCGGTGCCTGCTCTGCGTCGATCGCCTCGAGCCGCGTCGCGAGCCGATCGAACGCCGTCGGCGTCGTCGAAGTCGAGCGCGCTGGTAGCGCGATCCGCGCCGCGAAGCCCGCCAGGCCGGCCTCGTCGAGCGGCAGGACCCGCGAGTACTTCTCGAGCGAGCCCGCGAACTCGGCCGGAGAGCTTCGATCGTGTACGGCCGCCGGCCGATGGCAGAGCAGCGACGAACTCGTGCGGCAGCAGGTTCGTCCGCCAGCAGCTGGTAGAGCGCCGGCACGACCTTGCGGTGGGCGAGGTCGCCGGTCGCGCCGAACAGGACGATGACGCTGGGGTCCGGGACGCGCTCGAGGCGCAGGCCGTCGCGGAGCGGGTTCGACGTCTGCCGTGACGGCGGTCGGACGCTCGCCCGGGCGAGACGCAGGTCGCGCATCGTCCGCGGCGCGTCCTTGGGCCGGGGCGCGGGTGCGGCGTCTTGTCCGGCGCCGTCTCCGGGGCGACGAGCGGCTCCGGCTCGCCGGCTTCGTCGGGCGCGCCGGCGTGCCGTGCGCGCGGCTCGGCGCGGGTCGCGGTCTCGGTCATCGCGCGCTAGGCGTCTGGCCTCGACTTCACCGTCGTGGCCGCCGAACTCGTTGCGGAGCGCGGCGAGCACCTTCGCGCCGTACGAGTCGTCCTGGCGCGAGCGGAACCGGGTCAGGAGCGACAGCGTGATGACCGGCGCCGGGACGTCGTGGTCGATCGCCTCCTGGACGGTCCAGCGGCCCTCGCCGGAGTCGGCGACGCAGCCCTTGAGGTGCGGCGAGGTCCTGGCCCGTTCGCCCGAACGCGCGTCCGGCGAGCTCGAGCAGCCACGACCGGACGACGGAGCCCTGCATCCACAGGCTCGCAGATCGCCGCCGAGGTCGAGCGTCGTACGACGAGGCGTGCATGATCTCGAAGCCCTCGGCGTAGGCCTGCATCAGGCCGTACTCGATGCCGTTGTGGACCATCTTCACGTAGTGCCCGGCGCCCGGCCCGCCGACGTGGAGGTAGCCGTCCTTCGGGGCGAGCGTGCGTGAAGATCGGCTCGAGCGGCTCGACGCGCCGCCGCGTCGCCGCCGACCATCAGGCAGTAGCCGACCTGGAGGCCCCAGATCCCGCCCGACGTCCCGGCGTCGACGTAGTTGACGCCCTTCTTCGCGAGCTCCGCGTGCCGCCGCTGGTCGTCGTGGAAGTTCGTGTTGCCGCCGTCGACGATCGTGTCGCCCGGCTCGAGGTGCTCCATCAGCTCGGCGATCTGGGCCTCGGTCGCGTCGCCGGCCGGGACCATGATCCAGACCGCCCGCGGCTTCTCGAGCTTCGACGACGAGCTCCGGCGATCGAGAACGCCGCGATCGCGCCCTCGCCGGCGATCTCCTGCGTCTTCTCCGGCGTCCGGTTGTAGGCGACGACCTCGTGGCCGTCGCGGAGCAGGCGGCGGACCATGTTCGCCCCATCCGGCCGAGCCCGACGAACCCGATCTGCATCCGGACCTCCTGTCAGCGCTTCGTGCTGGTCGGTCCGCCGCTGGCGCGACGTCGCCGTCGCGGACGAGCGCAGGTCAGGTGCCGAGGAGCGCCTCGGCGAGGCCGCCTGAGTCGCGCAGGTCGGTCTCCGGCGAGGTGGACCCGCACGATCGGCAGGTCGTGGGACTCGATCGACTCGAAGTCGCCCGCGCGCCTGGGCGTCGATCAGCCGTCCGAACGTGTACGGCCAGCCGGGGATCGGCCGGTCGATCGGATGGTCCGCGGTGAGCTGGAGGAACCAGCCGATCGGCGCGCCGCCCTTGTGGAGCTGGCCGGTCGAGTGGAGGAAGCGCGGCCCGTAGCCGGCGGTCGTCGCGCAGTGGGTCGCGTCGCGGAGCGTCGTCCGGATGCTCGGCGATCGCCGCGTCGCGGGCCGCGGTCGGGGCGATGAACGCCTGGATCGCGAGGTACGCGTTGGGCTGGCGCCGGTCGAGCTGCCGGCGGAGCTCGCCGACGAGCGTGCCGTCGCCGTCGCGCTGAGGCGGAGCGGGGCGTCGCCGTAGAGCGTGAGGCCGCCGTCGCGAGACGATCGGCGCGGGCTGGGCGGCCGCGCTCGCCGCGGCCGGCGAGCAGGTCGCGCGTCCGCTGCTTCGCCTCCTCGACGTTGGGCTGGTCGAACGGGTCGATGCCGAGGACGGCGCCCGCGATCGCGGTCGCGACCTCCCAGCGGACGAACTCCGCCGGCGAGGTCGATCGGGTCGGCGAGCTCGATCCGGATGACCGGGTGGCCGGCCGCCGCGGCTTCGCTCGACCAGCGCGTCCGCATCGGCGGCAGGCTTCTCGGCGCCCGACGGCGCGAGCCGGACGAAGACGCGGTCGTCGCCATACGGCCGCGATCGACCCGAGCGGCTCGCGGTCGACCGGGACGATCCCGACGCCGCGCTTGCCGGTGCTCTCCGCGATCAGCTGCTCAGCCCACGCGCCGAAGCTCGCGATCGTCGCCGTCGGCGAGGAACGTCAGCTTGTCGCGGCCGTTCTTCGCGAGCGTCCCGATCGCGAGGCCGAGGCTCACGCCCGGGTTCGACTCCGGTCCGGCTCGCGGCACGCCGCGAGCATCGCCGACGCCGACGCGAGCAGCGCGTCGAGGTCCAGCCCGATCAGGCTGGCCGGCACGAGCCCGACGTACGTCAGCGACGGAGTACCGGCCGCCGATGTCGGGCGGGTTGAGGAAGAGCTCGCGGAAGCTGGTCGTGGTGGGGGATCGCCTCGATGCTCTTGCCGGGTCCGAGATCGCGGCGATCATCTCGCCGGCGTGGGCGAACCGCGGCGCGTGGTGGGCGCGAGGGCGCCTCGATCCGGGCCCAGGCGTCGGCGAGGAAGGCCAGCGGCTCGGTCGTCGTGCCGGACTTGCTGGCGACGATGAAGAGCGTCGCGAGCGGGTCGAGGTCGTCGACCGCCGCGGCGACGCGCCGCCGGGTCGGTCGAGTCGAGGACGCGCAGCGTCGAGCCAGTCCTCGGTCGCGCCGAACGTCCTCGCGGCAGCACGTCCGGGCCGAGGCTGCTGCCGCCCATCCCGGCGACGATCGGCGGTCGTGAAGCCGGCGTCGCGGATCCCTCGCCGAAGCCCTCGAGGGCGGCGATCCGATCGGTGAAATGCTCCGGGGCGTCGAGCCAGCCGAGCCGCTCCGAGATGGCCTGCTGGACGCGGGCGTCCGACGACCAGAGCGACGTGTCCTTCGCGAACAGCCGCTCCGCCCAGCCCTCGTCGCGGGCCTTCGTGACCGCGCTCGTCGTAGGCGGCCGCCCCCGCGCCGAGCGTCAGGGTCGGTGGGCTCGCGGAGAACGGGGCAGAGGGTTCGGGCATCTCACTACGCATGGTAGTCCAGCGGCCCGGCAAGGCTCCGGGTAGGCCGACAGGTCTCAAAGCGGTGGTGAGCTGCCAGCCGCCTGACGCGGCCTCCACGACCCGCGCCGCCGCGAGCGCGACGTCCTCGCGCCACGGTCGGGCGACGAGCTGGACGCCGATCGGCAGGCCGTCGGGCGACGTGCCGCCGCGGACCACGACCGCCGGCCAGCCGGTCAGGTTGTGGACGTCGCTGTACGTGTCGCCGAACCAGGCGGCGTTGCTCTCGCCGTGGCGGATCGCGGGCTGGGGCATCGCCGGGCAGACGATCAGCGTCGGCGCCGGCGTCGTGAACCAGCGCAGCAGCCGCGACCGGACCGCGTCGGCGTGCTCGAGCAGCGCCGACAGCTCGTCGCCCGGCAACCGGCGGCCGCGGGTCGATCCAGCCGCGCGTCTCGTACGAGCCCCAGCCCTGCGTCCCGGCGCCGGCGATGAGCCGCCGCAGCCAGGCGTAGCCGTCGGCCCGGATCAGGCGGTCCCACGTGTCCGCGGCGTCGTCGAGGTCCGGGCGGGACCTGCCAGTCGACGCGCGCTCCGGCGGCGCCGAGCGCCGCGGCCGCCGCCTCGACCGCGGCCATCGTCTCCGGCGTCGGCGTCCGGATGCCGTTGTCGGTGAAGGCGACGACGCCGGAGGCTCGCGACGTCGACGCCGTCCGGGTCGCCGAGCCGCCGCACCGGCGGCGACGTGCGGGTCCTCGCCGTCCGGGCCCGGCGATGATCGGCAGGATCAGCGCGAGGTCGTCGACGCGGCGGGCGAGCGGCCCGAGCTGCTGGAGCGACGCCGACGATCCCCGCGAACGACGGCCAGTGCGCCGGTCCGCGGCACGCGGCCGCTCGTCGGCTTGAGGCCCGCGACGCCGCAGACGTGGGCCGGCTGGCGGATGCTGTCGCCGGTGTCGCTGCCGATGTCGAACGGCGACGCCGCCCGCGGCGACGATCGCGGCCGCCCCGCCGGAGCTGCCGCCGGGCGTCCGCTCGAGGTCGTACGGGTTCGACGTCCGGCCGTAGACGTCGTTGTCGGTCTCGTTCGACCAGGTGAACTCGGGCGTGTTCGTCTTGCCGAGCAGGATCCCGCCGGCCGCCCGCAGCCGGGCGACGACGGTCGCGTCGCGGTCCGGGACGCGGTCGCGCCAGCCGACGCGTGCCGGCGGTCGTGACGACGCCCGCCGTGTCGAGCGAGTCCTTGATCGTGAACGGCACGCCGTGGAGCGGCCCGGGCGATCTCGCCGCGCGCCAGCCGCGGCGTCCGCGTCGCGGGCGCCGGTCGAGCGCGTCGTCGGCGAACGCGACGACGCGCGTTGATCCGCGGGTTGACCGTCGGCGATCCGGGCGAGGCACGCCTCGACGGCCTCGACGGACGAGACCTCGCGGGAGCGGATCAGCCCGGCCAGGTCGGCCGGCGGACGCGCTCCAGAGCTCGTCCCCGCTCAGCCCTCCGCCTCGATCGCGAGGACCTTGTGCGAGCCGCCGCCGGTGGCGCGCCTCGCCGCTGAACGTCGCGCCGAGGAACGCGACGACGCACTCCCACGCCGGCTCCGGCCCGATCACCCGCGACGCCGAGCGTCAGGATGTTCATGTCGTCGTGCTCGACGCCCTGGTGGGCCGAGTACGTGTCGTGGCAGACCGCGGCCCGGATGCCGCGGATCTTGTTCGCGGCCACGCTCGCCCCGACGCCGGAGCCGCAGATCAGGACGCCGCGGTCGGCCTCGCCGTCGCGGACCGCGTAGCCGATGCGCGCGCGCGAAGTCCGGGTAGTCGTCGAGCGGATCGGAGCCGTCGCCGCCGAGGTCGATCGCCTCGTGAGCCGAGCTCGGACGCCGCGAGCCGCCGGCAGCAGCTCGTCCTTGAGCGCGGCGCCCGGCGTGATCGGCGGCGAAGGCGACGCGCATCAGCTGTGGCCGGGATCGCTGCCGCCGTCGCGGGCGACGCCCGGGTCGCCGTGGCCCGAGCGTCGGGATGGCCGCCGCGCGGCGCCGGCAGGTGACCGGATCGAGCGTCGGATCGGGCCGCGGACCTTGCCGGCGAGCACGTCGCGCGCGACGCCGGTGACCCGGTCGACCGTGAACCCGAACCTCTCGAAGATCGTCCCGGCCGGGCGCCGACGCGCCGAAGTGGTCGAGCCCGACGATCGCGCCCTCGTCGCCGACCCAGCGCTCCCAGCCCAGCGACACGCCGGCCTCGACGCGCGACCCGCGCCGGCACGTCGCGCGGCAGATCACGGAGTCGCGATAGGCCGCGTCCTGCCGCTCGAACAGCTCCCAGCACGGCAGCGACACGACCCGCGCCGGGATCGCCGTCCGCGCTCGAGCGCCTCGGCCGCGCGCGAACGCGAGCTGCAGCTCCGAGCCGGTCCCGATCAGGATGACCGTCGGCGACGCCGCCGCTGGCCTCGCGCAGGACGTAGCCGCCGCGGGCGACGCCCGTCGCGGGCGCTCTCGGCCGTGCCCGGCGAGCGTCGGCAGCTTCTGGCGGGTCAGCGACAGCGCCGATCGGGCCGGACGGCGACGTCGCCGCCGCGCTCGACGGCCACCGCCCAGGCCGCCGCCGCCTCGTTCGCGTCGCCGGGCCGGATGAACCACAGGTTCGGGATCGCCCGGAGCGCCGCGTAGTGCTCGACCGGCTGGTGGGTCGGGCCGTCCTCGCCGAGCCCGATCGAGTCGTGGGTCCAGACGTAGATCACGTGGCAGGCCGCTCAGCGCCGCGAGCCGGACCGAGCCGCGCATGTAGTCGCTGAACGTCGAGGAACGTCGCCGCGTACGGGATGAAGCCGCCGTGGTAGGCGATCCCGTTCGACGATCGCCGCCCATCGCGTGCTCGCGGACGCCGAACGCAGACGTTCCGGCCGGCGTCGTCGGCCTCGAAGTCGCCGCCGCCCTTGACGACGGTCAGGTTCGACTCGCGACAGGTCCGCCGCGCCGCCGAACAGCTCCGGGACCGGCCCGGCGAGCGCCTGGATCGCGTCCTGGCTCGCGTTGCCGGGTCGCGACCTCCTCGCCGTCGGCGTACGTCTTGCAGGCCGGCGTCCCAGCCGTCGGGCAGCCGCCGGCGAGGCCGGCGGCGCCGGAGCTCCGCGGCGAGGTCCGGGTGGTCGGCGGCGTAGGCGTCCATCGCCTCGTCCCACGCCTCGACGAGCGCCTCGCCGGCCGGCACCGCCTCGCGGAAGAGCGCGCAGCGCGTCGTCCGGGACGTAGAACGTGCTGCGTCCGGGTCCCAGCCGTAGGCCTCCTTGACGAGCCGGACCTCGTCGGCGCCGAGCGGCTGGCCGTGGGCCTTCTGCGTGTCCTGCTTGTTCGGGCTGCCGTAGCCGATGTGGGTCCGGACCGCGATCAGGCTCGGCCGGTCGTCGTCGCGGGCCGCGTCGATCGCCGCGGCGATCGCCTCGACGTCGTTGCCGTCCTCGACCCGCTGGGCGTGCCAGCCGTAGGCCTCGAACCGCTTGCGACGACGTCCTCCGACCAGGCCATCGTCGGTCGGCCCGTCGAGCTGGATGTGGTTGTCGTCGTAGAGCGACGACGAGCTTGCCGCAGGCGGAGGTGGCCGGCGAGCGACGCCGCCTCCGAGGCGATGCCCTCCTGGAGGTCGCCGTCGCGAGCAGAGCGCGTACGTCCAGTGGTCGACGATCGTCGTGGCCGGGCCGGTTGAACTCGCGCGCGAGGCGCCGCTCGGCGATCGCCATGCCGACCGCGTTCGCGAAGCCCTGGCCGAGCGGCCCGGTCGTCGCCTCGACGCCCGGCGTCAGGCCGTACTCGGGGTGGCCCGGCGTCTGCGAGCCCCACTGGCGGAACGACTCGAGGTCGTCGAGCGTGACGCCGTAGCCGGTCAGGTGGAGCAGCGAGTAGAGCAGCATCGAGGCGTGGCCGGCCGACAGCACGAAGCGGTCGCGGTCGGGCCAGTCCGGGTCGGGTCGGGGCGTGGCGCAGGAACGCGCGTCCAGAGGCGTAGCGCCATCGGCGCGGCGCCCATCGGCGCGCCGGGGTGGCCGGAGTTGGCCTTCTGGACGCCGTCGATCGAGAGCGTCCGGATCGTGTCGATGGCGAGGCGGTCGAGGGTGGGTCCGGCGAGGGTCATCGAGGGATGTGGCTCCGGAACGGGCAGGTCGGAGGGTCGCGCGGGTAGTCGCGAAAGTATAGGTCCGAGGCCCTCACGGCCTCGCCCCGCAGCGCCATCCGCGAGCGCGTCGGCGAACGGGAACACCGGGCCGTCGGCGACGTAGTCCGGGGCGGAGCGGCCGGGCCCGGTCGCCGGCCGCCGGGTCGGCCTCGAACGCGGCCGCCTGGCTCGCGATCGCCTCGGCGATGCGCGCCGGCGGTCATCGCCGCCGCCGAGCACGATGTTCTCGTGCCAGGTCGAGAGGCTCCTTCGGCCCGAATGCGTTCGTCACGACCCGCAGCCCCAGGTGGGCCATGTCGAGCGGCGGGTAGCTGGGGTGGGGCGAGACCATCAGCGAGACGCCCAGCGCCGATCTGCGCAGCAGCGACCCGTACGCCTCGATCTCGAGCTTGCCGACCGACCGCATCCGGAGGCCGCGCCCCAGCTCGACCGGCGGGTGCGACCGGCCCGCCGACACGACCTCCCAGCCGCCTCCGCCGCCGCCTGCGACCCACGACCGCAGGCCGTCGACGAGAGCAGGAACGCGTTCCGCGGCGTCTCCAGCCGGCCGTAGACGACGATCCGCCGAATCGCGCTCGCGAGGCGGCTCGGCGAGGAACGGCCTGAGGCGGGCGTCGATCCGCGGCTCGAACGTCAGCGGGTCGTGGAACGCGATGCCCTGGCCGTCGAGGTAGTCCGCCAGGAGCCCGCTGTTGATCACCGCGATCAGCCGGCACGTCGCCGGTGTACGTCGCCCGGGCCAGCTCCGACTGGGCCGACCACGGGTAGAAGCCGGGCTCGAAGTCCTGGACGAGCTAGGCGTACGAACCGCGGCTCGCCGCCGAACGTCGCCGCCTGCCAGCGGACGAGGCGGGCGGCCAGCTCGGCGGTCGTCCAGAACGTCGCGAGGAAGACGTCGCCGGGGCCGACCGCGAGCTGCGGCTCCGTGGCGCCAGGCCGCGCGGCACCGCGACGGCGGCACGATCCGGCCGCGCTCGTCGCCGGGGTTCGCGAGCACGAAGCCGTCGAGGCTCGCGAGGGCGGCCTCCGGGGATCGGCTGGAACGCGACGATCCTCAGAGCGAGGGAAGCGAGGCGCGAGCGCCTCGAATCAGGTCGAGGCGCCGTCCGCGTGCCGCCGAACGCACGGGCCGGGCTGAGCGTCGGGATCAGGAGGTTGAGGCGGGGACCGGCCGACCGCGGTGGCGTCGCGCTTTGGGGCGACGCGGTGGAGCTCCACGACGCCATCGAGGCCGTCCCGCGAGGCCACGGCGGTCCGCGGCGGTCTGGGACGCGGACCTGGGCCGGCCGCCGGCGCGCCCCGGATCGCGTCGCGCACGCCCCGGGCCAGGGCCGTCAGCCGCCCTGAGCGTCGCACGGTCTGGCGGATCGTGGGCACGACGGCAGTCTACCGAGCCGCGACCCGTCGCGCTCGCACCCGTTCCCCGGCCAGCCGGTCCGTCGGCCTATCCTCAGTCATGGCCCACGCCCCATCGGCCGCGGCGTCCGCGGCGTCCGCGCCGTCCGCCGCCGCCGAGCCTGTTCCGCCGAGCGTCGCCGTCGTCGGCGACCTGATGCTCGACGTGGTCGTGATCCCGTCCCGGCCGCTCGAGCGCGGCACCGACGTCCCGGGCACGGTCGCCCTGCGCCAGGGCGGTTCGGCGGCGAACACCGCGCGCTGGCTGGCCCGGCTGCGCGCGCGCTCGACGCTCGTGACCGCGGTTGGGCGCGACCCGGCCGGCCGGGCGCTCGTCGAGGCGATCCGCGCCGACGGGGCGACCGGTCCGGCCGATCCGCGTCGCCGGCAAGCCGACCGGCCGGATCGGCGTCGTCGTGATGTTCGGCGGCGAGCGCTCGTTCGTCGCGGACCGCGGCGCCGCCGACGAGCTCCGCCCGGACGACCTGAAGCCGGGCTGGTTCGCCGTCGACCTGGTCCACCTCCCGGCGTACTCGCTGATCGGCTCGCCGCTCGGCGACGCCGGCCGCCGGGCGATCGAGCTGGCGCGGGCGGCGGGTGCGCTCGTCAGCCTCGACCTCGCGTCGGCGGCGCCGCCCTCGCGAAGGGCCGCCGGGCGGCGCATCGCCTCGTCGACGACGCGGCGCCGGACCTGCTGTTCTCGACCGCCGGCGAGGCCGAGGCGTTCCTCGGCGGCTATGACTTCCTCGGCCTGCTGGATCTCGGCGCCGCTCGCGGTCGTCAAGCGCGGCGCAGGCGGGGCGACGGTTCCTCGCCCGCGGCGACCCGGCCCCGCTCCGGTTCGACGTCGCGACGCCGGCGATGACCGCGACCGACACGACCGGCGCCGGCGACGCGTTCGACGCGGGCTTCCTCGTGTCGTTCCTCGCCGAGCCTCCGGCGACGCGGCTCCGACCCGCGGCGCTCCGTCGCGCGGCGCTCGCCGGCCACGCGCGCCGCGACCCGCCAGCTGACCGCCGGCTCGCCGGAGCTCAGCCTCCGCTGACGCCGCCGGCCGTGCGCCGCCGTCGCCCTCAGGCCCGAGCAGGTGCCGCTCGAACCAGGCGAGCATCCGCGTCCATCCGGTCGATCCGGCGGTCCGGGCCGGCCGGTCGCCTGGTAGACGTGCGACTCGTCCGGGTAGAGGACGTACTCGACCTCGCGGCCGAGCACCCGGAGCGCGGTGAACAGCTGCTCGTTGTCGGCCGGCGGGCAGCGCTGGTCGGCGCCGGCCTGGAGCATCAGCAGCGGCGTCCGGATGCTCGCCACGTGCCGCAGCGGCGACTGGCGCCAGAGCTTCTCGACGCCCTCGGCGCGAGAGCGCGTCGCCGAGGCGACGCCGCCCGGTTGTACTCGACGCCGCTGTCGGAGTTCGCCCAGGCCGAGACCTGGTTCGCGACGCCGTTCTCGGAGACCGCCGCGCGGAACCGGTCCGACGTGCCGATCAGCCAGTGGACCATGAAGCCGCCGTAGCTCAGGCCCGAGCACGCCGAGCCGCGCTCGGGTCGACGAGGCCCAGCCGCCACGGCGTGGTCGATCGCCGCGTGGACGTCCGCGCGCGTCGACGCCGCCCCAGTCGCCCAGCGACTCGCGGATCCAGGCCCGGCCGTACGTGGCCGAGCCGCGGATGTTCGGCAGCAGGACCCGGAAGCCGCGATCGACGAGGAGCATCACCTCGATCGACGGCGCCGGCGCCCACGCCCCCAGCGGCCCGCCGTGGATGTCGACGACGGTCGGCAGCGCCGCGCCGCCGGCGTCGGGTGGCGAGGCGATCCACGTCTCGACGTCGCCGCCGGACCCGGGCGCCAGCACGGCTCGCATCTCCGGCCACCGGAAGCGGCGCTGCCAGCGCGAGCCGATCGAGGTCCGCGTCCGGAACGCGCCGCGCTCGACCGTCATCAGCTCCGGCGCCCGCCCGCCGAGCGCGCCCAGCATCGTCACGGCGCCGCCGCCGACCGCGAGGTTGATCAACGTCGCGTCGGCGTCCGCTCCGGCGAGCGGCGCGGCCGGCGGCGCCGGCCGCTCCGCGCCGGTCGACCGGGAACGCCCACGGCACTTCCCGGCCGCGGTCGGAGACGATCGCGATCACGCGTCCGCGGATCGAGCCAGGCCGGGCCGGTCCGGCTCTCGCCCGTCCAGCCGGTCAGGTCGGTGTCGTTCCAGTGGCCGATCGGCCGGTCGAGGTCCGGCACGAGCGGACCGGCGGTGCCATCGCCGTCGGCCGGGCCGACGAAGACCGTCGGGCTCAGGTCGTCGGGAGCGTCCGGGTCGTCGACGCCGACGACCGCCAGCCAGCGGCCGTCTGGCGAGAACGCCGGGCGGGCCGCCCAGCCGGCGAGCGCGAGGACCTGCCGCGGTTCCGGCGCTCGTCGCCGGCCTCGCCGTCGCTCGCGCCGCGTCGACCGCCCAGATCGACGTCCCCGGCCGGAGGTCCGCGTCGGGCTTGCGGTCGGCGGCGAACGCGATCGTCCGCCCGTCGGGATGCCACGTGATGCCGGCCACGCCGAAGTCGCCGTCGGTCAGCTGCCGTGCGTCCGTGGACCCGGCCGCCGCCACGACGAACAGGTGCGCCCAGCGGTCGAGGAACCCGACTCGTCGTAGCGGTAGTCGAGGCGGCGGATCACCCGGGCCAGCGGCGTCTCGCCCCGGCGCTCCGGCCCGACGAGGAACCGCGGCGGCCCCACCTCCGCCGTGAACGCGAGGCGGCTGCCGTCTGGCGACCAGGCGACCTCCTCGACGTCGTGATGCCGCCGGCTCACCGCCCGGGCCCGTCCGCCGTCCAGGTCGAGCACCCGCAGGCTGCTGTGCGATTCCGGGTCCTCGGGGAGCCGCCGCCGGAACGCCACGCGCCGGCCGTCGGGCGAGATCCGCGGCCGGCTGTCGCGGACGCGACCTGTCGTGAGCCGTCGCGGCGTGGCGATCGCGCTGCCGTCCAGCGGGACGAGCCAGAGGTGCGAGACTGTAGCCGTTGCGCTCGACGATCCGGCGGACGACGACCGCGAACGAGCCGTCCGGCGCCACGTCGTGCTCCTCGAGCACGACCTGGGCGCGGATCACGTCGCCGGGGTCGGCGGGCCGGGGCGGGAGCCATTGGCCGCCAGCGTAGCGAAGCGCCGCCACGCCGGCATCGCGATCCGTGCCTCCGCCTCGCCGCGCGCCGATACGCTTACAGGTGTTCGCCGATCGCCTCGCCATCGACCCGCGCGTCGCGGCCGCCCTCCGCGACCGTCGCCCCGTCGTCGCCCTCGAGTCGACGCTGATCAGCCACGGGCTGCCGTATCCCCAGAACCTCGAGGTCGCCCGCGCGTCCGAGGCCGCGGTCGGTCGAGGCCGGCGCGCGTCGCCGGCGACGGTCGCGATCCACGCCGGCCGGGTGATCGGTCGGGCTCGGGCGAGGACGACCTCGAGGCGCTCGCGACGGCGCCAGCGCGGATCGGTCGTGAAGGCCGCCCGCCCGAACCTCGCGGCCGCGCTCGTCGGCGGCGGCTGGGCGGCGACGACCGTCGTCGGCGACGATGATCGCGGCGGCGCGCGGCCGGGATCGACGTCTTCGCGACGGGCGGGATCGGCGGCGTCCATCGCGGCGGCGTCGGACGACCGACGCTCGACATCTCGTCGGACCTCGACGAGCTGGCCCGCACGCCGGTCGCGGTCGTCTGCGCCGGGCCGAAGTCGATCCTCGACGTCGCCGGCGACGCTCGAATATCTCGAGACGCGCGGCGTGCCGGTCGTGACGATCGGGCAGGACGAGGTGCCCGGCTTCTACGCCCGCTCGTCGGGGATCCGCTCGCCGGCCCGCGGTCGAGGACGCCGCGCGCGGCGGCGCGATCGATCCGGACCCACGCCGGTCTCGGCCTGGGCAGCGGGATGCTCGTGTGCGTGCCGGTCCCGCGGCGGAGGCGCTGCCGGATGGCGAGGCGCGCGGACGCGATCGACCGGGCGATCGCCGAGGCGGACACGGCGAGGATCGCCGGCCCGGCGCTGACGCCGTGGCTGCTCGCCCGGATCGCGGAGCTGACCGACGGCGCGGCCGTCCGGGCGAACACGGCGCTGATCGTCAACAACGCGAGCGTCGCCGCGGAGATCGCCGGCCGGCTCGTGGCCTGACGGCGACTCCGCGGGTGATCGCCGCTCCTGTCGAGCGGCGCGACGCGCCGGCCGGCGCGCATCCGCGCCCGGCGCGGAACTCGCGCCGGAGGTCGGACAGCCCCGACCGCCTCGGGCGGGATGTGGTGGCTAGAGCGAGAGCATCACCGCGGCGAAGATCGCGCCGATCGCCGCGGCGACGACCGCCGCCACGACGAGGGCCGCGACGACGGGGCGCGAGGCCTCGTCCTCGTGAGCGGAACCGACGAGAAGTCGCGCGGCAGATCGACGTAATGGACGCGGAACGGGGCGATGGGCGGGCTGGCCGCGGCATCCGTGAACGTGGTCATGGCGGGCTCCTGGGCGGACGCAACGGGGATCTCGGTTGACGTCGAACGGTTGGGCAGGATGGACGATGGCCGAGACCGTACGATTCGGTCGCACCAGCTCGCGATGGACCCCGGGCGCCAGCCGACACTGGACACTCGACGATGACGCCCCTGAGCTCCGGCTGTTTGATTTCCATCGAACGTCCGGACGACGGACCTCTTCCTCATCGGGCAGGTCGCGCGGTATACTCCGCGTCCCTCAAAGGCCGTCGCTCGCGGGGTCACTCGTGTCCGCCGGATCCCAGCCGCCTCGCCATCGACGTCCGCGGCATCCGCCGCGTCTACGACGACGAAGCCGCAGCCCGGTCGTCGCCCTCGACGGCGTCGACCTGCAGGTCGAGCCGGGCGAGTTCTTCGGGCTGCTCGGACCCGAACGGCGCCGGCAAGACGACGCTCATCAAGATCCTGACGACGCTGCTGCTGCCGACCGGCGGGCACGGCCACGATCTTCGGCTTCGACGTCGTCGACCAGACCGAAGCAGATCCGCCGGATCATGAACATGGTCGCGGGCGGCGAGCAGTCGGGCTACGGGATCCTGACCGTCCGCGAGCAGCTCTGGATGTTCAGCCAGTTCTACGGCCTGCCGCGCAGCGACGGCTGGCGCCGCGTCGACGAGCTGATCGAGGCGGTCGGCCTCGACGAGCAGCGCGCAGCAGCGCGTCAGCACGCTCTCGACCGGCCAGCGCCAGAAGATGAACTTCGCCCGCGGCCTGCTCAACGACCCGTGGATCCTGTTCCTCGACGAGCCGACGCTCGGCCTCGACGTCGCCGCCGCGCGCTCCGTCCGCGAGCTGGTGCTCGCCTGGAAGGCCGCCGTGCCCGGCCGGACGGTCCTGCTGACGACCCACTACATGGCCGAGGCCGACGAGCTCTGCGAGCGGATCGCGATCGTCGACCACGGCCGGATCCTCGCCATCGGCACGCCCGACGAGCTGAAGCGCCGCGTCCAGCGCGAGTCGATCTTCCGGCTCGAGCTCGACCGGCTCGACGGCGGGCCGGCCGCGCTCGCCGGCTGCCGGGCGTCGTCAGCGCGGCGCCGCGGCCGCCGACCGGACGACGGCGAGCGAGCGCCAGACGGTCGAGGTCAACCTCGTCCTCGCCGAGGACGGCGTCGCTGAGCACGCGTCGTCAGCGCGCTCGCGGCGGCGCGGCTCGCACATCCTCGCGCTGCGCAAGTCGGAGCCGATCGCTCGAGGACGTCTTCGTCGAGCTCGTCGGCCGCGGCTTCGACGACGAGCGACGACGGACCGACGCGAGCGCGACGGCATCGCCGCGACGACAGCGACGCCGCCGGCGCCCGACCGGACGCGCGACCCGCGCGACACGCCGCACGAGGCCGGCGAGCGCGGACGAGCAGAGCGCGGTCGACGAGCCGGCGTTCGTCTACCGGCCGACGGCCAGCCCCGGCGACGGCGCCGTCTGGACGCCGCCGCCAGGTCGCTCGATGACCGACCTGCGGACGATCGTCGGCCGGGCCTATCCCGCGCGTACCGGGCATGGTCCGCGAGAAGTCGCTGGGTCTTCTTCGAGATCCTGCTGCCGTTCCTCGCGACGTCGGCGTTCGTCTTCGTCTACCGGGCGCTCCAGGCGCCGCCGGAGTACGTCGGCTTCGTCGTGCTCGGCGGGGCGATGACGGCGTTCTGGCTCAACGTGATCTGGATGATGGCCGCAGCAGCTGTACTGGGAGAAGAGCCAGGGCAACCTCGAGCTCTACTTCGCCGCGCCGATGAACATCATGTCGATCCTGTTCGGGATGGCCGTCGGCGGGCTTCGATCATGAGCTCGACCCGGGCGGCCGCCGTCCTCGTCGTCGCGACCGTCGTGTACCGGCGTCACGTTCTCGGTCGACCAGTGGGTCCTGCTGATCGCCGTGTTCTTCCTGACGCTGGCCGCGCTCTACGGCCTGGGCATGATGCTCGCGAGCCTGTTCCTGATGTGGGGCCGCGAGGCGTGGCACCTGACCCAGCTGCTCGATCGAGCCGGTCTACTTCGTGTCCGGGCTGAACTTCCCGGTCGCGCGGCTCGGGCGTGCTCGGCGCGCTCGCGATCGCGATCGCTCCCGCTGGCCGTCGGGCTCGACGCGATGCGCCAGCTCGCGTTCGCCGGCGCGGCCTACCCGATCGGGCACGCCGTCGCCCGGCGGTCGAGGCGCTGATCCTCGTCGCGATGACGCGTCGTCTTCACTGCTGGCTCGCCCGCTGGATGCTCAGGACGCTCGAGCGGCGTGGCCCGCCAGCGAGGGCCGCTCTCGGTGCGCTGGCAATGAGCGGCTTCGAGCGCCGCCGATCCCGGCGCGGTCGACCCGCCGGCCGGCCTCGCGTCGCCGGAGTGGGGCGGGTTCGACCCGGCCCGGACGCGCGGCCGAGGCCGGCGACGTGCTGCGCAGCTTCAGGACGTCGACCCGGCTCGGCTGGCAGATGGAGGCGAACTGGACCGACCCGCTCCTGTTCTTCATCTACTCGGTCGCGAAGCCGGTCGCGTCGGCGCTGATCCTCGTCGTTCATGCTCGAGGTCGATCGGCGGCGGCGGCGACCGCGAGTACCGCGGCGTTCGTCGTCATCGGCAGCGCGCTCTGGTCGTTCGTGCTGACCGGGATCGTCGGGCCTGGCCTGGTCGGTCCTCGACGATCGCGAGCGCTACCGGATGCTCAAGTACGTCTACGTCAGCCCGAGCGACTTCCTGGTCGTCCTGCTCGGCCGCGGCGTCGCCCGGTCGCCGTCGGCGGCGATGGGCGCCGCTGATCACGCTCGTGTGTCGGCGTCGCTCGTCCTCGGCGTGCCGTTCGACATCGGCGCGGTGAACTGGCCGCTCTTCGCGATCGTGATGACCCTCGGCCTCGTGTCGATCATCGCGATCGGCGTGCTGCTCGCGCGCGATCTGCCTCCAGACGCGCCAGGAGTCGTGGTCGCTACCCGGAGGCGGTCGGCGGGCGCGCTGTTCCTCGTCAGCGGCGCGATCTTCCCGATCGCTCGTCCTGCCCTCGGTCGTCCAGGCGATCGGGCTGCTGACGCCGCTCAGCTGGTGGATCGAGGGCGTCCGGCAGTCGCTGTTCCCGGGCGGCATCGCCTCGGCATCGGCGGGACCGGGTCGCTGTTCGAGACGCTCACCGGACAGGCCGTGCCGGACGCCGCCCAGATCGTCGTCGCCTTGCTGGTCACCGGGACCGTGGCTACACTCGCTCGCGATCGCCGTCTTCCGGGCGAGCGACCGGCGCGCCAAGGACCGCGGGCTGCTGGACCAGACGACGGGCTCCTGATCGAGGCTCGCCGCGTCGCCGGTCGCCGGCGCAGTTGAGGAGGCCCGATGCGGATCTACGAGGGCAGCCCGCGCCAGGACTTCGAAGAGGTCTTCCGCTCGATCGGTGCCTTCATCGACCAGCGCGGGATGCGCGAGATGCTGCTCGTCGAGGCGCCGGACGGCTTCATCGTCCAGGGCATCGTCGCCGGCCGGCGGCGCCGGCGGCACCTGGTCGGAGTCGATGGGCTCGCAGACCAAGGAGACGCTGACCTTCCTCGACGACGACATCGCCCGGTTCATGGAGGAGTCGGTCGCCGCGGCGCGGCAAGCCCAGCCCGACGCCGCACCGCGACGCCGGCTACTACGAGACGGCGTTCCGGGTCATCGGCCGGTACATGGACGAGCAGAAGCCGCGGGACGTCTTCTTCTTCGAGCAGGACGGCGCGTTCGTCGTCCGGCTGCTCATGGGCGGCCAGGCAGGGCAGCAAGCACATGCTGGCCGAGTTCACCCGCGACGACATCGCCGAGATGGTCGCCGCGGGCCCGACGCTGCGCCAATCCGACACCGCCGCGAAGACCGCGGCAAGCCACGCCGGCCGGCTGATCGCACCGCCCAGCCCACCCACGTACAGGAGGTCACGACATGAAGGCACTCAAGACCGTCGCCGTCGCGCTGGGCATCACCCTCGCGCGCGCTCATCGTCATCCCGCTCGTCGTCCTCGCCGGGCTGTTCGTCTGGCTGAAGCTGACCGAGGAGGACGAGGAGGAGATCCTCGAGCTCGACCGCGAAGGCGCCTGAGATCGCCAGCCGCCGGGAGGCCGTCCGAGCGGGTCCGACCGACTCGACGCCCGCCGCGACGCGGCGGGCGTTTCGGCGTCCGCGCGTCGCGGCGCACCACGCCGCGTCCGCCGCCGACCGCCGGCTCGCCGAGGTCGGCGTCCTCGTGGTCATGGTCCTCTGGGCCGGCAACTTCATCGTCGTCAAGTCGGCCGTCGGCGTCCTGCCGCCGGTCGGCTTCACGTTCCTGCGGTTCGCGCTCGCCTCGGCCACGCTGTTCCTGCTGCTCCGCTGGCGCGAGGGATCGGTCGGCCTGCCGCGCCGCGACCGGCTCGCGATCATGGGCTTCGGCGCGCTCGGGCTTCGGCGTGCTACCAGATCCTCTGGACGACCGGCCTCACAGACCGATCCCGGCCGGCGACTCGGCGCTGATCATCGCGGCGACGCCGGTCCTCGTCGCGCTCCTCGCGGTCGTCGCCGGCATCGGACGTCCTGACGCCGGCCAAGCTCGCCGGCGTCCTCGTCTCGTTCGCCGGCGTCGCGATCGTCATCGCGCCGGGCCAGGGGCTGACGCTCGGCGGCTCGATCGGCGGCGAGGCGATCACGCTGCTCGCCGCGCTCCTGCTGGTCGATCTACACGGCGTTCGGCGACGCCGTATGTCCGGCGCTACTCGCCGCTCCGCGCGACGGCCTGGGCGACGCTCGCCGGGACGCTCGTCCTCGCGCCGATCGGCGATCGTCCAGCTGAGTCGGCGTGGACACCGCCACGCTCGAGCCGGCAGTCCTCGCCGCGATCCTCTACTCCGGGCTGCTCTCGTCGGGCGTCTCGAACGTCGTCGTCCATGAACGGCGTGAAGGTCGTCGGGCCGACCCGGACCGCCGCGCTCCAGTTCCTCGTCCCGGCGCTCGCCGTCATCCTCGCCGCGGTCTTCCTGAACGAGGCGATCCGGCCGGCCAGATCGTCGGCGGCGTGGTGATCGTCGGCGGCGTGCTGCTGACGCGCTGGCAGCCGCGGCGAGCGTCCGCCCGGGGCTGAACCCGCGCGCGGCTCAGAGGTCGGCGAGCACTCTCCGACCGACGAGGACGAGGACCACGACGACGACGCCGATCCCGAGGACCCAGGCGATCGCCGGGATCCCGCCCGACGACGCCGCCGCGGGCTGCGGGCTCGTCGGGACCGGCGCGGCGGACGCGGCGCCTGCGCCGGCGCCGCGGACTTCGGGCCACCCTCGATGACCGTCCGCGTGATCACCGATCCCGGGACCTCGTAGTTGCCGCCGCCGCCACCGGGACCTGGATCGCGATCTCGACGTCGCCGGTCTCGGGGATCGTCAGCTTGCCGGTGTACGGCGTGCCCAGGTCGCCGGTCGGCGCAGGTCGCCGGTCGAGAGCCCGGGCCCGCCCGGGTGGCGGGCGACCGCGACGACGTCATCCGGCAGCGGCAGCGCGGACTGGTCATAGAGCCCGCGCGAGTTGACGTCGACGGTCAGCGGGAAGGCCGCCGGTCTACGACGGTGTCGCCGACGAGCGGCTCGATCGTCGCGATGATCAGGTCCTGCGGCGGCGCGGCCGGCGGCGGCCCGGTGCCGGCGATCGTGAGCGGCGTGTCCTTGCCGCCGGCCCGCAGCCCCACCTCGAGCTTGCCGACTCCACCCTCCGGCACCGTTACGGTCGCGAGGACATGACCCGGGAAGTCCCTGTTCGATGATGGCCTCGGACGGGGCGGCCTTGCCCTTCGCCGGGTGGAGCTTGACGTACGGGCCCTCGACGTTCGGGAAGTCGCCGACGCGCGTGTCCCAGAACGTGTATCCGACCTGGAGGATCCCGCCCGGCGGCGCGTCGGGGGTGATGGAATCCGAGTCGAGCCAGACCTGGAGGCCGTCCGGCACGCCGGGCGCGGGCGACGGCGAGGCGGCTGCCACGGGCAGCGTCCACCAGGCGGCGATGAGCAGGACGGTGCCGGTGACGGCGAGCCATCGGCGCACAACGTCACATACGCGATCCGTGGCCCGGAGGCCGCGATGCAGGTCTCGCGCGGTTGGCTCGACTACCGGATCCCGGCCGCCTGGCGGGCGAACGCGAGCGGCGAGGTCGCCGTCAGGTCGATCGCCGGCTCGGTGTTCGAGTACGACTGCGACGTTGTCCTTGAACTGGGCCGTCTTGCCGTTGAACGCGGCGTACGCGTCGACGCCGTTCGCCGGGCAGGCCCGCATCCCGGACAGCGAGCCGGTCGTGGCGCCGCCGTTGGGACCTCGACCGCCGCGCCCGGCGAGGACCGGGCCGGTGCCGTCGAGCGAGCCCGACGATGTTCGCCAGCTGGTGCTGGATGCAGTTCGGGAACGTTCGAGCCGGTCGCCGACGATCAGCGACAGGCCCCAGGCGTTCGCGCCGAGGACGTTCGCCAGCCAGCGGTCGGCCTGGGCCGCGTAGCGTCGTGCGTGCCGGTCAGCTGGTCGTACTCGCTGGCCATCACCGACAGCCCCGCGCCGTGCGTCGTCGTGTCCCAGACGTCCCACGGGAAGCCGAACCCGAACGGATCGGTCGCGCCCTGGGCGAGCGCGCCGTCGAGCGCCTTCTTCAGGTCGGCGCAGGAGCGCGGCCTGCGTCGTCGCGAGGCCGGCCGGGTTGCCCGGCCGCGGTCGATCGCCCGGTACGAGCTCGTAGTGGGCGAGGCCGCTGACGTCGTAGAGGTTCAGCGTGTCGGCGGCGTCGTTCGGGCCCGGTGATGTAGGCGTGCGCCCACGTGCGCCGCCTGCCCCAGGTAGAACGCCGGGTCGGTGTGGGGCAGCCCGGCCGGCGGCGAGCCGCCCGCGGCGACCAGCGCCTAGTGCAGCTCGACGGCGCCCAGCTCGAGGTCGTCGCGCCACTCGGTCTCGGGATAGAAGCTCGAACGGGATCGCGGTCAGTCAGCTGGCCCTGGGCTGCGTGTCGGCCAGGTCGAAGATGTGCTCGGCCGGCGACGCAGGCAGCCTTGTTCGCGAACGCCGGGTCGCTCGTCCGGTAGACCTGGTAGGCGAGCGCGAGCGCGGCGGCGTCGCGCCCGGCGAGGTTCGGGCTGATCGGCGAGCCTGGCGGGCCGGCCCGGAAGACCGGCCGGTTGCGGATGTAGCGGTAGAGCGGATCGGTGCCGCCGAACGTGTCGTCGGCCTGGGGCAGCCGCCAGATGTCGTGGTCGCTGACGGTCTTGCCGTTGCCGCCGCCGATCCCGACCTGGTAGTAGAGCGTCCGCGGTGGGTCGTCCCACATCCGCAGCAGCCAGTCGGCGCCGAACTTCGCCTCGGCGGTGAAGTCGGCCGCGCCGCGCCGGCGCCCATCTGGGCCGGGAAGTCGCGGACGCCGGTCAGCAGCAGGTCGATCGGTGTAGGTCGTGGTCGTGCAGGAACTTCAGGTAGTCGCCCGCGTCCCACCAGCCGCCCGACGCGTCGATCGTGATCCCGATCGGCGAGAGGTCGCCGCGGAAGCCGCCGTTGCGGTTGCACGCTCGGCGTCGTGTAGGTCATCGCGGTCGCGTCGTTCAGGTGGGCGCCGGCCGTCCGCAGCGCGCGACGGGATGAAGTTCGGGCCCGTCGCGCTGGACCTGGTAGTACGAGAGCGCGTTGCGAGCGCGCTGGAGGTGGACGGCGCCGCCGGTGCCGACCGTGAACGGCACCGACGTCGCCGGCGCCGGCCCGCTGACCGCGATCGTGTAGGTCCCGGCGGTCGTCAGCAGATCGAAGTCGATCGCGTAGACGTGGCTGTAACGAGTTGCTCCACGAGCCCAGGTCGGCGCCGACCGGCGCCGGAGAGCACGGTCGTCGAGCCGGACTTCACGGCGAACGTCGCGCCGGTCTCGACGGCGCCCGACATCAGGTAGGCCCGCTTCGTCCCGGTCGCGGCGTAGCCGACGAGGTTGACCGGACCTGGGCGGCCGCGCCCCCTCCGGCGGGTGGCGGCTTCGCGCCCATCGCCAGGACTCCCGGCGAGGGCGATCGCCGCCAGGGCGGCGACGTTTCGACGTGGGCTGAGGCGGCCGGAGACGACGTCACGCATCGCGAGGAACCTCCCATGCGACCCGGGCAGTGGTCGCGTCGGGTCAAGGATGTCCCGGGGTCGACCGCGGTCCGGCACCGTCGGCCTTGCAACTTCGACGTCAACGCGTTTGCCCGAGGCCGCAGGTTCGTTCTCCATCAGTCCCAGCGCTCCCCAGCGAGCGAACTGCTCGAACGGCACCCAGCCTCGCTTGAGGCTGGGTGACCGCACGTCCGGCAGCGGCCGGCCCGACCGGCATCACCCCGATCGGCGTGAACTCGTCGGGGATGCCGAGGGCGGCCCGCGAGCGCGTCGAGGTCGTCCGTCCCGACGAACCCGCAGCCGAGCCCTCGTTCGACCGCGGCGAGCCAGATGGTCTGCATCGTCCCGCCGACGTCGACGAACCAGTACGGGACCGGCCACGTCGATCTCGGTGCCGTCGTCCTGGACCTTGTCGGCCTCCTGGTAGCGGCGGTGGTAGATCTCCGCCGACACGCACGGCACGAACTGCGCGGCGCACTCGCTGATCCACGGCCCGAAGACGTCGGCGTAGAACTCCTCGCCGCAGATCCGGGCGACCTCGCGCCGACGCTCCGGCTCCGTGACGACGACGAGCCGCTGGCCCTGGCTGAACCCGGCTGACGGCGCTGCGCTGGGCGAGCCGGGCGATCCGCTCGATGACGTCGCGGCTCGACGCCGCCCTCCTCGAACCGGCGCACGGCCCGCCGCTTCATCACGACATCGACGAACTCCATCGATCACCTCTCTTGCCGAACGGCAGGCGCAACGCGCGACGAAGATGGAACTGTTTGCCATCAGATCGACGCCATCATCAGATGAGGAATCGCGCGGCGAGTGAACGTTTCGGCCGCGCCGATGCCCATAGAGGGTAGGCCGAGGTCGCGTCCATCGCCGCGTCTCGGTGTGACGTCATTACGCCGCTGATCGGCTGATCCGACGCGCTGCGGCCTGGGGGCGGCAGTCGCCGGTCAAACGGCAGCGCCGAGGGTGAGCCTCGGCGCCGTTTCTCGTCCAGCTGAACCGCGCCGTGCGATCGACTCCGGGGGTCGTTTTCGATAGCATTTGAAAAACCCCGGAGGACCTGACCCATGGCGAAGTATGTCTTTGTGACCGGAGGCGTGACCTCCTCTCTCGGCAAAGGCATCACCGCCGCCAGCATCGGTCGGCTGCTCAAGGCGCGCGGTCTCCACGTCTCCATCCTCAAGCTCGATCCGTACATCAACGTGGACCCGGGCACGATGTCGCCGTACCAGCACGGCGAGGTCTTCGTCACCGACGACGGCGCCGAGACGGACCTCGACCTCGGCCACTACGAGCGGTTCATCGACGAGAACCTGACCCAGCTCAGCAACGTCACGACCGGCCGCATCTACCAGGCGGTCATCGCCAAGGAGCGCCGCGGCGACTACCTCGGCGGCACCGTCCAGGTCATCCCGCACATCACCAACGAGATCAAGGAGCGGATCGGGCGCGTCGCCCGCGACGGCGATCCGGACGTCGTGATCGTCGAGGTCGGCGGGACCGTCGGCGACATCGAGAGCCTGCCGTTCCTCGAGGCGATCCGCCAGATGCGCAAGGACGTCGGCCGGGCGAACGTCCTGTACGTCCACGTGACGCTGCTGCCCGCCCTCGCCGCCACCGGCGAGCTCAAGACCAAGCCGACCCAGCACTCGGTCAAGGAGCTGCGCGGCATCGGCATCCAGCCCGACGTCATCGTCCTCCGCTCGCGACCACCCGGTCAGCGACGAGATCCGCGAGAAGATCGCGCTGTTCACCGACGTCGCGACCGACGCCGTGATCCCGGCCGAGACCGCCGACACGATCTACGAGGTCCCGCTCGATGTTCGAGGCGGCCGGCCTCGGCCGGCTCGTCGTCCGCGAGCTCGGCCTGGGCGACCCGGACGCCGAGCCGGACCTCGACTCGTGGCGCGCGCTCGTCGACCGGATCAAGGCGCCCAAGCCGATCGCTCGAGATCGCCCTCGTCGGCAAGTACATCGAGCTGCCCGACGCCTACCTGTCGCGTCGACCGAGGCGCTCACGCCACGCGGCCTGGGCGCACGAGCGTCGACGCGCAAGGTCCGCTGGGTCGACTCGGAGGCGCTGACGCACGAGAACCTCCACGACCGGCTCGAGGGCGCGGCCGGGATCCTCGTCCCGGGCGGCTTCGGCCACCGCGGGATCGAGGGCAAGGTCCTCGCCGCCCACTTCGCCCGCGACCACAGCGTCCCGTACCTCGGCCTGTGCCTCGGGCCTGCAGTGCGCGCGTCATCGAGTTCGCCCGCGAGGTCGTCGGCACCGCGGACGCGAACTCGACCGAGTTCGACATGTTCACCGAGCACCCGGTCATCGACTTCATGCCCGACCAGCGCGACATGGAGGACAAGGGCGGCACGATGCGCCTCGGGCTCTACCCGGCCAGGCTGACGCCCGGCTCGAAGGCCGCCGCGGTCTACGGCCAGGAGGTCATCTACGAGCGCCACCGCCACCGCTTCGAGGTGAACAACCGCTACCGCCAGACGCTCGAGGCGGCCGGGCATGCTGCTGTCCGGCCAGTCGCCCGACGGCCGGCTCGTCGAGATCGTCGAGCTCAAGGACCACCCGTGGTTCGTGGCCAGCCAGTTCCACCCGGAGTTCAAGTCCCGGCCCGGAGCGGCCGCACCCGCTGTTCGACGGGTTCGTCGAGGCGGCGCTCGCCGTGCGTCGACGGCCGCGAGCCGGTCTTCGAGCCGTGAGCCGGTGCGTCATCGACGCGACCGCCTCGAGGATCTCGATCGGGCGGACGGCCTCACTAGCCTGATGCGCTCGGGGCGCCAGCCCGCTCGTCGCCGGCGGTCGAGGCGCCAGGCGAGACGGCGCTCGCCCACGCTCATCCGTCGCAGTCGGCGAGATCTCGATGTGTGGTCACTCGGCGAGCGTCGCGTACCAGCCGCGTTGTACGCTCGGACGCGGGTCATCGCGATCCGGCGAATCCCGCCCGCCGACGATCAGGAGCCTGCCCGATGAAGATCTTCCTCGACACCGCCGACATCGACGAGATCCGGACCGCCGCCCGCTGGGGCGTCCTCGACGGCGTCACGACCAACCCGACGCTCTACGCCAAGGTCGGCGGCATGACGTACGACGAGATCCTCCAGGAGATCTGCAAGATCACGCCCGGGCCCGGTCTCGGCCGAGGTCGTCGCCGACGACGTCGAGGGCATGCTCGACGGAGGGCCGCCACTTCGCGAAGCTCGCCCCGAACATCGTCGTCAAGGTCGCCGATGAGCGAGAACGGCCTCGAGGCGATCAGCCGCTTCGCCGAGGAGGGCATCAAGACCAACTGCACGCTGATCTTCACGGCCAACCAGGGCCTCCTCGCGGCCAAGGCCGGCGCCTCGCTCCTGTCGCCGTTCGTCGGCCGGCTCGACGACATCAACCAGGACGGGATGATCGTCATCCGCGAGCTGGCCGAGATCGTCGACGATCCACGAGCTCGACACCGAGGTCCTCGCGGCGTCGATCCGCAACCCGCTCCACATGACCCAGGCCGCGCTGGCCGGCGCGCACGTCGCGACGCTGCCGTTCAAGGTCCTCCAGCAGATGGTCCACCACCCGCTGACCGACAAGGGCATCGTCCAGTTCCGGTCGGACTGGGAGAAGGCCCGCGAGGCGCTCGCCGCGAAGAGGCGACTGACCGCCGAAATCGATCCTCCGGTCGGCGATGCCGTGTCGGCATCGCTGGCTCGGGGGCGGTGAACCAGCGATCGCGCTCGCGGCGTTCGATGCCAGCGAACGGCATCGCTCCAGGCGCGCGATTCCGCGGCCCGGCGACCTATCATCATCGATGATCGATAGCGCCACCGCCTGAACCGAATCCGCCGACCTCGCGGAGGACAGCCCGTGGCAGCGACAGAGGAGATCCTCGGCCAGTTCCTCGGCGACGACGACGTTCCCGGTGACGCTGGGAGTCCGAGGTCGAGAAGGACTTCTTCTGGGTCTACGACGACCTCCACATCCCGCACCCGGTCAGCCCGATGTTCTTCGACATCGGCGGCTGGTGGCTCGAGCTGCGACCACATGTTCCGGCGCTTCGGCACGCCGTTCGCCGTCGACTGGCTGGCCAAGAACGTCAACGGCTACGTCTACACGACGGCGATCCCGGCCGACCCGGACCTGCGGATCGAGGCGCACCGAGTACAGCGCGCGCTACGGCGCCGCGCGTGCCGCGCGACGCGCGCGTTCGCGGCGACGATGGGCGCGTACCTCGACGTCGTCCTGCCGGTCTACGGCGCGCGACTTCGCCGACTGGTGGCGCGACCGCCTGCGGCCCGAGATGGAGCGCAACTTCGCGCTACCTCGAGGCGCGGCTCGACGCCGCCGACGCGATGACCTGGCCGAGCTGGCCGTGCCTGCTCGAGGACGCGATCGACATCCACGACCGCCACTGGAAGATCCACTGGATGCTCAACTTCGCCCAGCTGTCGGCGACGCTGAACCTGCGCGCGGTCGATGGAGAGGACGCGCGGCGCGGTCGACGAGGCGCTGCTGGGGCGGCTGCAGAACTCGGCCGTCGGACCGCAACTGGGACTCGATCGAGGCGCTCTGGCAGATGAAGAACGAGGTCCGCGACGACGCCGAGCTGCGGGCGGCGTTCGAGCGTCGGACGACGCCGCCGACGATCGCCGCGGCGCTCGCGGCGCGCGAGCGCGGCCGGCGGTTCATCGCCGAGCGGGTCGAGCCCTACCAGCGCGAGTTCGGCTGGCACGCGGTCTGGAGCCACGAGTTCATCTTCCCGACGGTCGCGCGAGCAGATGGAGCCGGTCCTCGAGCTCGTCCGCGGCTACCTCGACGACGCGACTACGACTTCCCGACGCGCGATCGAGGCGATGCGCCGCGACATCGAGGCCGCGTCGCGCGGAGATCCTCGAGGGCCTCGACGGCGACGCGCTCGAGGAGATGCGCGCCGCCAACGCGGTCAACCTGCGGATGGCGCCGCTCACGCCCGACCACCACTTCTACATCGACCAGGGCGCGAACGCCCACGTCCGCCTCGTGCTGATCGCGATCGGCCGGAAGCTCGTCGAGGCCGGGCGCGCTCGACCAGCCCGACGACGTCATGTTCCTGCGCTACAACGAGCTGCGGACGCTGATCGGCGACGCCGACGGCGATCGACGCGCGCGGGATCGTCGCCGACGCGCCGCGCCGAGCGCGAGGCGGCGCAGACGCGTCCGCCCGCGCGACTGGGTCGGCACCGTGACGCCGTCGCAGCTCGCGTTCCCGTACCTCGTCAACTGGGGCTACCCGGAGCGCTTCCACCGGCGCAGTCGGCGACGACCGGACGCGGATCACGGGCATCGGCGGCGTCGCCCGGCGTCGTCGAGGGCATCGCGCGCGTCGTCGCGGACGCGTCGACGAGTTCGACGAGGTCGCGCGACGGCGACATCCTCGTCTGCCAGATGACCAACCCGGCCTGGGTCGTCCTGTTCACGAAGATCGCCGGCCTCGTGACCGACACCGGCGGCACGACGTCGCACCCGGCCGTGCTCGTCGCGCGAGTTCGGGATCCCGGCGGTCATCGGCACGTCCGTCGCGACGCAGCGGATCGCGACCGGCGACCGGATCCGGGTCGACGGGTCGGCCGGGCGTCGGTCGAGATCCTGCGCGCGGGCCGCCGCCGAGCCACGGCGACGACTGCCGCCCGACTCGCGCCGATCGGGTCCTGAGCGACGCGCCGATGGCCGCGCCGGCGACGTCTGCCCGGAGCGTCCTCGCCGACCAGGTCAAGGAGCGGCTCCTCGAGGAGATCCTCGAGCGGCCGCTACCGCGCCGGACTCGCGGATCGTCGAGACGCAGGTCGCCCGCGAGCTGGGCACCAGCCAGGCGCCGGTCCGCGAGGCGCTCCGCGGCCTCGAGGCGCTCGGCGTCGTCGAGATCACGCCGTTCCGCGGCGCCCGCGTCCGCCGGCCGACCCGCCGCGAGATCCTCGAGGCCTACGCGGTCCGGTCGGCGCTCGAGGCGCTCGGCCGCGCGGCTCGCGGTCCCGCGCATGACCGACGACGACCTCGACGAGCTCGTCGGCGCACGTCGACGCGATGCGAGGCCGCGGCGCGCGACGACGACGGCGCACGGGTCGCCGAGGCCGACGCCCGGTTCCACGGCCGGATCGTCGAGCTCGCCGACAACGCGCACGCTCGAGAAGCGTCTGGCGCTCGCTCGAGCCGTTCTCGCGGACCTACATCACGCTCGTCGTGCCCGGTGCCGACCCGCAGTGGTCGGCCGACCTCCACGCCCCGATCCTCGCGGCGCTCCGAGCGCCGGGACGTGACGGCGTCGTCGACGGCGCTCGAGCGCCACTTCGACGAGGTCAGCGCGAACATGGCCGGCCGCTGGCCGGACGACGACGACGCGGTCGAGGACCGATGATGACCGACGACCTCGGCTCAGCCGAGGAGATGTCGGCCGGCCCGCCCGCCTGCGGATCGACGTACTCGGCGGCGAGCCGCGCGAGCACGTCCTCGACGACATGAGCTTCCTGAACTACCGCCTCGCCGACGTCCGGATCGCGCCCGAGGTCACGCGTCGCCGGAGCCGGACATCGTCTGGCAGCCGCGACGGCGCGAAGGGCATCGCCTACGACGGCCGGCGGATGACGTTCACCGGCGCCTGGCCCGCCGGGCCCGATCCAGAAGGTCGATCGTCACGATGCTCGCGCTCCGGATGGAGGCGGTCGGGCTCCACCCGTTCCACGCGTCGGCCGTGCGCTACCGCGACCGGACGGTCCTGTTCCTCGGCGGCGAGTCGAACCACGGCAAGTCGATGGGCCAGATCGAGGCCTGCCGCCGCGGCGCGCAGCTCGTCTCGACCGAGACGACGGTGATCGACGAGGACGGCCGGGCCGTCATGGGCTCGAAGGCAGCGCGTTCCTCAGAAGCGCGACCGAGGGCACCGAGCGGGCCGACAAGGCCGGCGCCGCAGGCCGGGCGTCGACAAGTTCTTCGGCGACATGCCGACGCTGGGAGCTGTACGACGGAGCCGAGCGTCGTCGACGTCGTGATCGTGCCGGCGATCGACGGCAACTTCGCACCCGTCGTCGGCGCCGATGATCCCGTTCGAGCGCGCAGTTCCAGACGCTCCACTCGCTCCAGAACTACTTCCTGCTCAACGAGCTGCTGGCGCCCGGCCATGCCGATGCCGATCGTCGACACCGAGCGCGCTCCGCGGGCGCGGGCCGACTTCGTCGCAGCGCTTCGCCGACCGGCCGTACTACTTCGTCCGGGCGGCCACGCCGCAGGTGCTGCTCGACGAGGTCGACCGGCGTCGCTCTAGGCCGCGATGCGGCCCTTCGCGCTACGAGCGGCCGGCCAGCCTCGCGCGAGGCGTTCGCGCCTGCTCGGCCGCGCACGCCGGCGGCGCGCGCCTCCTCGCCGGCGGCACGGACCTGATCATCCGGCCTGCGCGACGGGTCGATCCGGCCGCAGGTCGTGCGTCGACGTCAAGCGGATCCGCGGAGCTCGACGCCGGATCGCCGAGGTCGACGGCGCGTCTGGTCATCGGCGCGCGGACGGCGATGACCGACATCGCCGCCGACGCGCGGATCCGGCGCGACTTCCCGGCGCTCGCCGAGGCGGCGCGCGGTCGTCGGCTCGGTCCAGATCCGGAACCGGGCGACGCTGGCCGGCAACATCTGCAACGCGTCGCCGGCCGCGGACACGGCGCCGGCGCTGCTCGGTCTACGGCGCGAGGTCGTCGTCGGTCGGCCCGGGCGGGACGCGGCGGATCGCGCATCGACGAGTGTCTTCGTCCGGTCAGGCGTCACGACGCTCGCGCCGCGGCGAGCTCGTCGACGCGCGATCGAGCTGCCGCTGCCCGACGGGCCGCGCGGATCCGTGCACGCTCCGCGCGGACGCGGCGGCGCGGCCACGACCTCGGCGTCGGTGACGCTGGCCTGCTCGCGTCTCGCCGACGGGCGTGACGCGGCTCGCCTACGGCAGCGTCGGCCCGGCCGGCCCTCGTCGCCGACGACGAGCGGGCTGCTCGCCGATCCGGCGCGCGCCGACGCCGACGCAGGCGCGCTCCTCGACGAGCTGCTTCGCCGACGCCAGCCCGTCGCCGACGTCGATGCGGGCCAGCCCCGAGTACCGGCTCGCGATGCTCGCGCGTGCTCGGGCTGCGGGCGATCGCGACGCGCGATCGAGCGGCTCGCCGCGGCGGCGGCGTGACGGATCGACGATCGACGGATCGAGCTGACGCGTCAACGGCCGCGCGTCGGTCGGTCGATCGTGCGCGCGCACCACACGCTGCTCGACGTGCTTCGCGACGACCTCGGCCTGACCGGGACGAAGGAGTGCTGCCTCGTCGGCGAGTGCGGCGCGTGCACCGTGCTCGTCGACGGCGCAGCGTCGACTCGTGCCTGGTGCTCGCGGTCGAGGCGGACGGCGCGAGCGTGATCACGACCGTCGAGGGCCTCGCCGCCGGCGGCGAGCTCGACCCGCTCCAGCAGGCGTTCCTCGACACGGGCGCCGCGCAGTGCGGCTTCTGCATCCCGGGCCAGCTGGTCGCCGCCGCACGGCGCTGCTCGTCGACGATCCCGCACCCGACGCGCGCCGAGGTCGAGGAGGGGCTCGCCGGCAACCTCTGCCGCTGCGCCGGCTACGAGCAGATCATCGAGGCCGTGCTGCGCGGCCGCCGGCGAGGAGCACGAGCACGGCACGCCGACGCCGACGGTCGGCGATCGGTCGGCCGTCCCGGACGCGAACGTGGCACCGCAGTGAGCGTCGGCGAGCCGCCGGCCCGCGTCGGCGGCCGTGCCCGCGTCACCGGGCGCAGGCAGTACGTCGCCGACATCCACCTCGACGACGTGCTCCACGTCAAGCTCGTCGACCGCTCGACGTGCGCGCGGGCGCGGATCGTCGCGATCGACGCGACGCGCCGCGCTGGCGGTCCCGGCGTCCGGCTGGTCATGACCGCGGCCGACCTGCCCGAGCCGATGCCGCGCTTCGGCCCGCAGTTCCGCGACCGCCCGGTCCTCGCCGACCGGCGAGACGAAGTACCACGGCGAGCCGGTCGCCGCGGTCGCCGCCGAGACGCTCGACGCCGCCGAGGAGGCCGCCGCGCTCGTCGCGGTCGAGTTCGAGGAGCTGCCGGCGGTCTACACGATCGACGCGGCCCTCGACCCGGACGCGCCGCTCGTCCAGGACCCGTCGCTCCGACCCGGACGATCCGCTCGCGCAGCACGAACGTCCTGCGCGAGCACCGCTACGGCTGGGGCGACGTCGACGCGCGGCCGCAGCGCGGACGTCGTCGTCGAGGGCACCTACACGCTTCCCGATGGTCACCCAGTTCGCGATCGAGCCGCACGCCTTCATGGCCGCGCCGGACGGCGACGGGATCGCGATCTGGAGCTCGATCCAGCACCCGAACTGGCTGCAGCGCGTGATCGCCGACGCTGCTCGGCCTGCCGCTGGCGAAGGTCCGCGTCTTCGCGCCCGACCCGGGCGGCGCGTTCGGCGGCAAGCAGCACGCCGAAGTACGAGCCGCTGCTCGCGTTCATGGCCCTGCGCGACCGGCCGGCCGGTGCGCCTCGTGCTGACGCCTCGAGGAGACGTTCCAGGCGGTCCGCCGGGGCGCGTCGGAGATCCGCGTCCGGACCGGCTTCCGGCGCGACGGCACGCTCGTCTTCCGCGACATCGAGGCGAACTACCTGATCGGCGCCTACGCCGACATCGCCGACCGGACCGTCGCGCAAGGGCAGCTACACCGTCGAACGGGCCGTACCGCGTGCCGGCCGTCGCGGATCGTCGCCCGGAGCGTCCTCTCGCACACGGTGCCCTCGACCGCGTTCCGCGGCTTCGGCAACCCGCAGCAGATCTGGGCGGTCGAGTCGAACATGGACGAGGCCGCGCGCGCAGCTCGGCATCGACCCGCTCGAGCTGCGGCTGCGGAACCTCGCGCGGCCGCGGCGACGCGTTCATCCCGGCGACACGCCGGCCGACGGCGACTGGGCGCGAGGCCGTCGAGCGCGCGGCCGAGCTGATCGGCTGGGGCGAGCCGAGCCCGCGCCGGGTCGCGGTCGGGGCATCGCGCGTCGGGCATCAAGTCCGGGCCCGACGACCGGCCTCTCGTACTCGACGGTCCGCCTGCTCGCCGACGGCAGCGTCGTCGTCTACGCCGGGACGTCCGGACATGGGCCAGGGCGCGCGGACGATCTTCGCCCAGATCGCCGCCGAGGAGCTCGGCGCGCCGCTCGACTGGGTGACGGTCGTCATGGGCGACACCGCGGTCGTGCCGTACGACCAGCAGACGTCGGCCAGCCGGTCGTCCGTGCTGATGGGCAACGCGGTCCTGCGCGCCTGCCGCGACATCCAGGCGAAGCTCCGGGCGATGGCGCCGGCTCGAGGGCGTCGACGAGGCGACGTCGTCGTCGACGGCGGCGAGGTCCGCATCGGCGATCGCGAGCTGCCATCCGGGACGTCGTCGCTCGGGCTCGGCCGGCTCGGCGGCGAGGTCATCGGCGTCGGCGAGATGCGCAAGGAGGCCGAGCCCGACCACCCGCTCGGCGGGACGGCGGCGTTCTACGAGTTCAACTGCCACCGCGGTCGAGGTCGAGCGTCGACCGAGACGACCGGCGACATCACGATCCACCGCCACGTGACCGTGTCGGACGTCGGCAAGGCGCTCAACCCGGCTGCAGGTCCGCGGCCAGGACGAGGGCGCCGCGATCATGGGCCTCGGCCACACGCTGATGGAGCACTACATCCTCGACGACGACCGGCCGGATCCGGAACCTCGGCGCGATCGACTACCGGATCCCGACGTCGCATGGACCTGCCGCTCCGGATGGAGAGCGACATCGATCGAGAACGCGCGACGGGCCCGGGCCGTACGGCGCGAAGGGCATGAGCGAGGGCGCGCTGCTGCCGGTCGCGCCGGCCGTCGCCGCCGCCGTCGCGCGACGCGACCGGCGTCGTGATCCGGGACCTGCCGCTCTCGCCCGAGCGGGTCTGGCGGGCGCTCCGGAGAGCCGAGCGCGGCGTGACGGCGGACGCTACCCGGCTCGGCCACGCGCTCGAGCTGCCGCGCGAGGACGTCGACTAGCGCGCTCGTCGGCGGCAAGGCCGCGAACCTCGGCGATGATGGCTCGCGAGCTCGGGCTGCCGGTGCCGCCCGGGCTTCGTCGATCACGACCGAGACCTGCCGGGCGTTCCTCGCCGGCGGCTGGCCCGACGGCCTCGACGACGAGCTGCGGGCGCGGATGGCGGAGGTCGAGGCGGCGCGTCGGGCGGCGGTTCGGCGATGCCGCGGACCCGCTGCTCGTCAGCGTCCGGTCCGGGGCGCCGGTCTCGATGCCCGGGATGATGGACACGATCCTCGACCTGGGCCTGAACGACGCGACCGAGCGCGGGCCTGCGCGGCCGCGACCGGCGACCAGGCGTTCGCCGCGGACTGCCGCGAGCGGTTCGAGGCGATGTTCCGCTCGATCGTCGGCGCGGAGGACGTGCCCGACGACCCGTGGGAGCAGCTCCGGCTGGCGATCGAGGCCGTCTTCCGCTCCTGGAACAGCGACCGCGCCCGGGCCTATCGGCGGCGCGAGGGCGATCCCCGACGACCTCGGCACGGCGCGTGACCGTCCAGGCGATGGTCTTCGGCAACCGCGGCGCCGACTCCGGCGACCGGCGTCGCTGTTCACCCGCAACCCGGCGACCGGCGAGCCGGCGCTCTACGGCGACGTGCTGTTCGACGCCCAGGGCGAGGACGTCGTCGCCGGGACCCACGCGACGGAGCCGATCGCGGCGCTCGACGAGCGGCTGCCGGCGGTCGCGGCCGAGCTGCGCGACGTACGCCGACCGGCTCGAGCGCCACTACGCCGACCTGTGCGACATCGAGTTCACGGTCGAGCGAGGGCCGGCTGTGGATGCTCCAGGTCCGGGTCGGGAAGCGCAGCCCGGCAGGCGGCGCTGCGGATCGCGGTCGACATGGCCGAGGACCCGTCGTTCCCGCTGTCGCGGCGCGAGGCGCGTCGAGCGGGTCGCGCTGCCTGCTCTGGCCGACCCGCCGACGATCGCGACCGGCCGCAGCAGCTACCTCCTGCCGCTCGTCGACCGGCCTGCGGCGCGTCGCCGGGCGTGGCCAGCGGCGAGATCGCGACGAGCCCGGAGGCGGCCGAGCGCGCGGCGGAGGCGGGACGCGCCGTCGATCCTCGTCCGCGCCGAGACGTCGCCCGACGACGTCCACGGGATGGCGCTGGCGGCCGGGATCCTGCACCGCCCGCGGCGGGCTCGCGAGCCACGCCGCCGTCGTCGCCCGCGGCTGGGGCATCCCGGCGGTGGTCGGCGCGGCGCGGATCGAGGTCCGCGACGGCGAGGTCGTGATCGGCGGGCGGACGTTCAGCGACGGCGACGACGATCACGATCGACGGCGCGCTCGGGCGAGGTCTTCGAGGGCGAGATCCCGGGCCGGACCGAGCTCGTGCCGCAGGCTCCGGACGCTGCTCGCCTGGGCCGCGGAGCTCGGCGTCCCGATCGGCGCCGGCGACGAGCCGCAGCCCACGACCGCGCCTGCCGCGACGCCGGCGTCGGCCCGGTGACGCTCGACGAGCTGCATCCGGCGGCTCGCGACGAAGGGCTTCGCGACGACCCCGGCGCTCGCGGATGTCGCTCCTCACGACGCCGGAAGCCGTCCAGCCGCTGCTCGACCAGCTGGTCGTCGATGGCGTCGCGGCGACGGTCGCGGGCGCGTACCGGCTCACGGAGGCGGGCTCGAGTCGCGCCGCGGAGCTGGCGGCGACCGACCGCGACGCGTGGGGCGTCGAGCCGGCGACGGCCGGCCCTCGGACGCGTTCCTCGAGCCTCGACCATCGGATGAAGGAGACCGTCACCGCCTGGCAGCTCAAGCCCGGCCCCGACGGCAGCGACCCCAGCCCGAACGACCACGCCGACGAGGCCTACGACCGCGAGGTCCTCGACCGGCTGGCCGCGATCCATGCGCGACGCCGATCGCGTGGCTCGCCCCGATCGAGTCGGCGTCGGCGCGGCTCGGCGGCTACCGGGAGCGGCTCGCCCGAGCGGTCGAGCGGGCCCGGGCGCCGGCGACGGCGAGTACGTCGCCTCCCCGCGGGTCGACAGCTTCCACGGCGTCTGGTTCGAGCTCCACGAGGACCTGATCGTCCTCGCCGGCCGAAGCCCGCGAAGAAGAGGCGGCCGCCGGCCGCGCGTAACCGTGGTCGCCTCCGCGGGACGGTTGAACCACCGGAGTAGGCTCATAGGCCGCGGGTGATGACGCGAAGAACCTCCCGATCGCCTGACGATGCCGAGGTTGGCCGCGCCCCGCCGGGTCGAGCTGGTGCATCCCGATCGAGGCGGCCGCGCCGTTGAAAGGAGGTCGCGATGACCACTGCGATCGACGTCGAGATCCGGCCCTTCACCGTCGAGATCCCCGAAGCCGAGCTCACCGACCTGCGCCGCCGCAGTCACCGCGACGCGCTGGCCCAGCAAGGAGCTCGTCGACGATCGGTCGCAGGGCGTGCAGCTGGCGACGATGCAGGAGCTCGCGCCGCTACTGGGCGACCGACTACGACTGGCGCAAGGCCGAGGCGAAGCTCAACGCGCTGCCGCAGTTCACGACCGAGATCGACGGGGTCGACATCCACTTCATCCACGTGCAAGTCGCCGCACGAGAACGCGCTGCCGCTGATCATGACGCACGGCTGGCCCGGCTCGGTCATCGAGCTGCTCGAGGCCGTCGGCCCGCTGACGGACCCGACCGCGCACGGCGGCAGCGCCGAGGACGCGTTCCACCTCGTGCTGCCGTCCCTGCCCGGCTACGGCTTCTCCGGCGAGCCGACCGAGGTCGGCTGGAACGCCGGCCGCGTCGCGCAGGCCTGGGCGGAGCTGATGCGCCGCCTCGGCTACACCCGCTACGTCGCCCAGGGCGGCGACGTGGGCGCCGCCGTCACCGACGCGATGGGCCGCCAGGCACCCGAGGGGCTGCTCGGCATCCACATGAACCTGCTCGTGCCGGCGCTGGGCGGCGCCCATGCCGACGGACACCGACGAGGAACGCGCCGCGCGCCGACGCAGATCGCCACATTCAGGGCGAGCCGGCTTCGGCTACTTCCTGGAGCATGGCCACGCGGCCGCAGACGATCGGCTACGCCCTGCTGGATTCACCCGTCGCCCTGGCGGCCTGGATGCTCGACCACGACACGGACAGCTACTACAAGATCGCCCGCGCCTTCGTCGACGGGCAGCCGTCGGGCAATCTCACCCGGGACCACATCCTCGACAACATCACGCTGTACTGGCTGACCGGCACCGGCGCCTCGGCGGCCCGGTCGTACTGGGAGAGCGGACGGGCCGCACGCGCTCGGCCGCGGCCGGCCAGGCTCCTCCGCCGGTCTCGCTCCCGGTCGGCTTCACGACGTTCCCCGGCGAGATCTGGCGGACCCCGCGCAGCTGGGTCGAGAAGGCCTACCCCAACGTCACCTACTTCAACGAGGTCGACAGGGGCGGCCACTTCGCACGCACTGGGAGGAGCCGGAGCTGTTCTCCGCCGAGGCTGCGGAACGCGTTCCGGTCGCTGCGGACGCCGGGGCTATGCTTTCCCCGACGAATGCGGCCCATCCTCGGGGTGGGCGCATCTTCGCCGCCGTTTCTCCGCGCCGCCTCCATCACTGCTTCACAACTCCGTCCGAACGTGACGGGCAGATGAGCGGATGTCCCGCTCGAAGCGAGCAAGAGCGGAGAACGACAGTGACAGCCCCCGACAACTGAGTCGCCTGCGAGGCCTCTCAGCGGCCCTTCGCGTACCCCGTGGCCGTGAGCTTGTCCCAGAGCGAGCCGGCGTTGTTGTTCTGGATGTGATCCATCATGTAGCGCCTGCCCGACGTCGACCGGGCCGAACGCGTCGTCGAACCGGACGCGGGCGATCGTCTCCTCGCGCGACCAGCCCTTCGCGACCGCGTCGGCGACGGCCGCCTTCCAGGCCAGCAGCACCGCGCGCTGCGTCTGCACGTACTCGAGCGTCACGACCGGCCCGTGGCCGGGCACGACGTGAGTCGACGTCCGAGCTGCGCGGATCCGCTCGAGCGCCTCGAGCCACTGGTCGACGTTCGAGGTCATCAGCCACGTCTGGCACGCCGCTGAAGATCGTGTCGCCGGTGAAGACGACCCGCTCCTCCGGCACGTGGACCGCGAGCTGGCCGGGCGTGTGCCCGGGCGTCCACAGGCAGTGGAACGTGTGGTCGCCGACCCGCAGCGTCAGGTCGCCGGTGAAGACGACCGTGCCCGCGTGGCAGGTCGGCGTAGTAGTCGTCGCGGTCGGGCGAGGATCGGCCGCCCGTCGGGATCGTCGGTCGGGATCGCCTCGAGGGCGTAGGCGAACGGGTCGAGCGCCGCGTTCGGGATCCATGAAGATGTCGCACAGCGCCTGGTGGTTGACGACCTCGCCGGCGCCCCGGAACCAGTAGTTGCCGAAGATGTGGTCGACGTGGTTCTCGGTGTTGATGAGGTAGCGGATCGGCCCGTGCGACTCGGCCTCCTCGCGCATCGCGACGGCGCGCGTCGGGCAGCTGCGGCGTGTCGATGACGACGACGCCGTCCGACGTCACGACGAAGCTCGGGTTGCAGCCGCGCAGCTTCGTCGTCGTGAAGACGTTCGGCGTGACGCGCTCGAGCATCGAGCGTCGCCGTCGGCATCGGCGGCGCTCCTCGGTCGCTACTGGGTCGCGGTCAGGCCGCCGTCGATCGCCGAGGACCTGCCCGGTGACGAACGACGCGGCGTCCGAGCACGAGGAAGATCGCCGGGCCGACGATGTCGCGCGGTCTCGCCGACCCGACCGAGCGGGATCCGGCTGACGATCCCGGCCTTGAACGCCGGGTCGGCGAGCAGCGATCGCGACCTGCGGCGTGTCCACGAACGTCGGCATGATCGCGTTCACCCGGATGCCGTGCTTCGCCCACTCGGTCGCCCACTGGCGGGTCAGCGAGCTGATCGCGCCCTTCGCCGCGACGTAGGCCGAGTAGCCGGCGTTGATGCCGAGGTTCGCGCCGGACCGACGAGATGTTGAGGACCGCGCCGCCGTGGCCCGCCGCGATCATCGCGCGGACCGCGGCCTGCGGTCGGGACGACCGTGCTCCGGACGTTGAGCTCCATGATCCAGTCCCAGGCGTCGCGCGGATAGTCCTCGGCCGGGTGGAGGACCTTGCCGGCGCCGCCACCGACGGCGTTCACGACGATGTCGATCCGGCCGAACGCGTCGAGCGTCTCGGCGACCATCCGCTCGCGCGTCGGCCTCGCTCGTCGCGTCGCCGACGACCGCGAGCCCGTCCGATCCGGCGGCCCTGACCCGCTCGACCGCCGCGGCGACGCGCGTCGCGCGTCCGACCCGCGACCGCGACCCTGCGCCCCGGCGCCGCGAACGCCTCGGCGCATCGCCGCAGCCGATCCGCCGCCGCCGCCGCGAGATCAGGGCGACGCGACCCGTCGAGGCTGAAGATGTCGAGCTGGCCCAATCGTCCTCCATGCGCTTCATCGATTATCGAACGTCGGAGCCAGTGCACGACGCGCGGACCGGACCGTCAGGTCGTACCATAGCAAACGATTACTATCGCGACGCTCTCGGCGACTTCGCGGAGGAGACGATGGCCCTGAACCTCGACGGCCTGATCCCGGCCACCGTCCTGCCGATGGACGCCGACGGCGGCATCGACGAGCCCGCCCTGCGCTCGTACATCGGCTGGGTCGCCGGCCAGGGCCCGGTCGCCCTGGCGATCAACGTCGACACCGGCGAGGGCCCGCACCTGACCCACGACGAGAAGGTCCGCGTCCTGCAGGATCGTCCGCGACGTGACCGACCTGCCGATCGTCGCCGGCCTCGCCGGCCCGCTCGACCGACGCCGCGGTCCGCCAGGCGACCGACTTCAAGGCGGCCGGCGCCGACGCGTCTGCTCGTGCTTCCCGATCCCGGCCTACCTGAGCGAGCCGCTCGACGTCGCGCGTCCCGGTCAGCTACCACGAGGCGATCGCCGAGGTCGGCCTGCCGCTGATCCTGTTCCAGCTCCAGCCGGCGCTCGCGCGGCGTGAACTTCGAGCCCGACACGCTGCGGGCGATGGCCGTCGGTCGAGGGCGTCGTCGCGATCAAGGAGGCGTCGTTCGACGCCCGCCGGTTCGTCGACACGGCGCGCCTCCTCGCCGGAGCTGCCGCGGCCGATCACGCTGCTGACCGGCAACGACAACTTCATCCTCGAGTCGTTCATGCTCGGCGCGACCGGGCGCGCTGATCGGGTTCGGCGCGGTGATGACCCGCGAGCAGGTCGACATGATCGAGGCGTGGCAGGACGGCCGGATCGACGAGGCGCGGGCGCTCGGGACGGCGCGTCCAGCGGCTCGCCGACGTCGTGTTCGCGCGGCCGGTCGGCGACTACCGGGTCCGGCTCAAGGAGTGCCTGCGGATCCTCGGCGTCCTCGAGAGCGGCCCACGTCCGACGCCCGCTGCTGCCGATCTCGGACGACGAGCGGGCCTTCCTCGCCAGGTCCTCGCGGAGGTCGGGCTGCTGCCGCGCGCGGCCGGTCACCGCAGCGGCAGCAGAGGAGAGCCCCGTGGGCAAGGTGGTCATGTACAGCTCGGTGTCGGTGGACGGCTTCGTCGCGGACGAGAACGACCAGCCCGGACCGCTGTTCGACTGGTTGTCCAGCGGTGACGTGCCGTTGGACGAGAGCGGCGAGGTGAAGGTGTCGCAGACGTCCTACGACTACACCCGGCCGTACTGGGACCAGATCGGGGCGACAATCGTCGGCCGCCACGTCTTCGACATGACGGACGGCTGGGACGGGAAGCCTCCGGGCGGGATCGACCACGTGGTCGTCGTGACGCACCGGCCGAAGCCCGAGGGCTGGGACCCCGAGGCGCCGTTTCACTTCGTCGACGGCGTCGAGGCAGCCGTGGCCAAGGCGCAGGAGCTTGCGGGTGACCGCATGGTCGAGGTCGCCGCTGGCGACGTCGGTGGCCAGGTGCTTGCCGCGGGCCTGATCGACGAGGTGCGCATGGACGTCGTACCCGTCGTGTTCGGGTCCGGCAAGCGCTACTTCGGGTCGGTCCACGCGCAGCACCTGTTGGAGGATCCTGACGTGGTGATTCAGGGCAACCGGGTGCTTCACCTGCGCTATCGGGTGCGCCGTTGACCGATCTGAGCGGGTACGCGAAGAAGTCCACTGCGAACGGTGCGGAGCAGGAGCGAGGCTGCCGTGGCCACTGGAGCCCGCGGACGTCCTGATCATCGGCGCCGGCGCGTCCGGCGGCGTCGTCGCCCTGCGCCTCGCCGCAGGCCGGGCTTCAAGGTCGTCTGCCTCGAGCAGGGCGAGTGGCTCGACCGGGCCGACTACCCGGGCAACAAGCTCGACTGGGAGCTGAAGGCCCGCAAGGACTGGGCGACCAGCCCGAACATCCGCGGCCTCGCCGCAGGACTACCCGATCGTCGAGGACGACACGCCGGTCTCGCCGCTCATGTACAACGCGGTCGGCGGCTCGACGATCATCTTCGCCGGCGCCTGGCCGCGCGCGCTGCCGTCCGACTTCCGCGTCCGCTCGCTCGACGGCGTCGCCGACGACTGGCCGATCGACTACTTCGAGCTGCTGCCGTACTTCTACCGGACCGACCGCGACTTCGGCGTGTCGGGCCTGCCCGGCGACCCGGCCTACCCGCCGGACACCGAGGACGCGCCGATGCCGCCGCTCCCGATCGGGTCGGCCGGGCTGAAGGTCGCCCGCGCGCATGACGAAGCTGGGCTGGCACTGGTGGCCGGAGTTCAACTCGATCAACTCGACGCCGTACGACGGCCGGCGGCCGTGCGTCCAGCGGAGCACCTGCCAGTCGGGCTGCAACGAGGGCGCCAAGGCGTCGACCGACCTGACCCACTGGCCGAAGGCGATCGCCCTCGGCGCGCGGCTGGTGACCGGCGCGCGCGTCCGGCGGATCGAGACCGACGCACGGGGCCTCGCGACCGGCGCGACCTGGATCGACGGCGACGGCGCGCGAGCACTTCGAGCCGGCGCAGGGTCGTCGTCGCGCGGCGAACGCGATCGGCACGCCGCGGCTGCTGCTGCTGTCGGCCAGCCCGCGCCACCCGGACGGCCTGGCGAACTCGTCCGGCCTCGTCGGGAAGCGGCTGATGATGCATCCCTTCGCGAACGTCGCCGGGCCTGTTCGAGGAGCCGCTGATGAGCTGGCAGGGCCAGTTCGGCGACCTGATCGAGTCGCTCGAGTTCTACGAGACCGACGAGAAGCGCGGCTTCGTCCGCGGCGCCCGCTGGGGCCTCGCGCCCGACCGGCGGGCCGATCAACACCGCGCTCCCGAGCCGGGCCGGCGAGCAGGCCTGGGGCCCCGACCACCACACCCACGTCAAGACCCACCTCGGCCACGGCGCGAACTGGGGCCTGTTCGCCGAGGACCTGCCCGACGAGGCGAACCACATCACGCTCTCGTCGACGCGTGACCGACTCGTCCGGCATCCCGGCGCCGGAGGTCCACTACCGGATGTCCGACAACTCGCGCCGGATGCTCGACTTCCACATCGAGCGGGCGAAGGAGTCGATGGACGCGGCCGGCGCCTACAAGATCGAGGTCGACCGGCTGATGCGCTACTCGGGCTGGCACCTGCTGGGCACGGCGCGGATGGGCGACGACCCGAAGACCTCGGTCCTCGACCGCTGGAACCGGACCCACGACGTCCCGAACCTGTACGTCGTCGACGGCTCGTGCTTCGTGACGTCGTCCGGCGTCAACCCGACGTCGACGATCGTCGCGATCGCGCTGCGGGCGGCCGACCACATGGTCGAGACCCGCTTCGAGCAGCAGGTGCCGGCATGACCGCGTCGACCGAGCCGCGGCGCGACCGCTCGCGAGCTCGACGCGCGGCGAGCGGCGACGCTCGCGCGCGATCGCCGACCGGCTGATCCCCGCCGCGCACGGCATGCCGTCGGCGGCCGACGTCGTCGACGACGAGCGGCTGCGGTTCGTGCCTGAACGCCCGGCCCGACCTGATCGAGCCGCTCCGAGCCGCGCTCCGGCCGGAGCTCGGCGACGACGTCGCGGCGCGCCTCGACGCGCTCGGCCGCGACGAGCCGGCGACGCTCGGCGCGCTGCAGCTCGTGATCGTCGCCGGCTACTACACGGACCAGCAGCGTCCGGGAGCTGATCGGCTACCCCGGGCAGGATGGCGCTCGAGCTCCGGTCGTGGGAGCTACCGCGCGTACCTCGAGGAAGGCCTCGATCGACGCCGTGCTCGCCCGCGGCCCGGTCTGGCGCGACCCGGCGACCGGGCAGCGGGCGGTCGCGACGGACGCGCCGCGGACCTACGCCGAGCGCTGGTCGACGCGACGCACGCCGCGCCGCCCGAAGGAGGACACGATGGCCGCGATCGCACCTGACACCGACGGAGTCCGCCGCGCGCCGGCTGGCTCGACCCGTTCCTCGCCGAGTGGCGAGCCCGGCACCGGCGAGCCGCGTCGAGGATCCGCGAGCCGGCCACCGGCCGGCCGTCTGCTGACGCGTCCGCAGGTCGACCGCCGGACGACGTCGCGCGCGCCGCCGCCGCCGCCGCGGCGGCCCAGCCCGCCTGGGCCGACGACGAGCTACCAGGAGCGCGCCGCGATCCTCCGCCGCGCGGCCGAGATCTACGAGGCGCACCGCGCCGGAGTTCGGGACGTGGACGCAGCGCGAGACCGGCGCCTCACACAGCAAGATGCACCACGAGTCAGAACTTCGCCGTACCGGCGAGCTCCTCGCACGCGGCGACGATGCCGTCCCAGCCGTACGGCTCGCTCGTGCCGACGGCGTCGTGCAGGGCCGGCTCTCGATGGTCCGTCGCGTCCCGGTCGGCGTCATCGGCGCGATCACGCCGTGGAACTCGCCGATCGTGCTCGGGATGCGCGTCGTCGCGCCGGCGCTCGCGCTCGGCAACGCCGTCGTCCTCAAGCCCGATCCGCAGACGCCGGTCGTGCGGCGGCGCGATGTTCGCGGCGGTCTTCCGCGAGGCCGGCCTGCCCGACGGCCTGCTCCAGGTCGTCGTCGGCGGCGCCGACGTCGGCGAGGCGATCGTCACCGACCCGAACGTCAACCGGTCGTGTCGTTCACCGGCTCGACCGGCGGCCGGCCGGCGCGTCGGGCCAGCTCGCCGGCGGCCTGCTCAAGAAGGTCTCGCTCGAGCTCGGCGGCAACAACGCGTTCATCGTCCTCGACGACGCCGACCTCGAGGCCGCGGCCGCGGCCGGCGCGTTCGCCGTCGTTCCAGTTCCAGGGCCAGGTCTGCTTCGCGACCGGCCGCCACATCGTCCACCGCAGCGTCGCCGCCGACTACGTCGACGCTGCTGACCGAGAAGGCGAAGCGGCTGCGGCTCGGCGACCCGTACCGCGAGGACGTCGAGCTCGGGCCGATCGTCAACCAGAAGCAGCTCGCGCGCGTCGACGGCATCGTCCAGCGCTCGGTCGCGGGCGGCGCCGCGGTCGTCGAGGGCGGCACGCTACGAGGGCCTCGTTCTACCGGCCGACGGTCCTCACCGACGTCACCACCGACCACGCCGGCGTGGACGCGACGAGATCTTCGGCCCGGTCGCGCCGGTCGTCGTCGTTCGACACCGACGAGGAGGCGCTCGCGCTGGCGAACGACAGCGAGTACGGGCTGGTCGGCGCGGTCTACTCGCGCTCGATCTCGCGCGGCCTGGCGCTCGCCAACCGGATCACGGCCGGGCATGGTCCACGTCAACGACCAGACCGCTCAACGACGAGGCGACCATCCCGTTCGGCGGGATGGGCGCGTCCGGGCAACGGCAGCGCGGTTCGGCGGCGAGGCGAACTGCGACGACGTTCACCGAGTGGCAGTGGGTGACGGTGCGCGACGACGCGCGCTCGTACCGTTCCCGTACTGATCGGCGCACAGCCGATGTCATCGATCACCGAGGTCGCCCGGCTGCGCCGGCGTGTCGCCGGCGACCGCGTCGCGCGTCGTCTCGTCGGCCGACTACCCGGTCAGCGCCGCGACCCGCGCGCGCGTCCTCGAGGCCGCCCGCGACGCTCGACTACGTCCCGAACGCCCTCGCCCGCGGCCTGCTGAAGAGCCGCGTCCCGGTCGTCGCGGTGATCGTCCACGACATCACCGACCCGTACTTCGCCGAGGTCGTCCGCGGCGTCGAGGACGCGGCGTCGGCGGCCGGCTACCTCGTGATCACCTGCTCGTCGGAGCGGACGCCGAGCGCGAGCGGTCGTACGTCCGGCTGCTCCGGTCGATGCGCGCGGCGGCGGTGGTCTTCGCGGGCAGCGGCCTCGACGACCCGGCGCTGAACGAGGAGATGCGACAGCCACCTCGCGGCGATGCGCGGCCGACGGCGCGGCGGTCGTCCACCTCTCGCCGCACGCCGCGCGGCGAGCCGGAGGTCGGCGTCGACAACGCGGCGGGATCGCGGCGATGGTCGCGGCGCTCGTCGAGCTCGGCCACCGGCGAGATCGCGTTCCTCGCCGGGCCGCGGTCGCTGTTCGTCGCGCGGCGAGCGGCTGGCCGGCTACCGCCGCGGGCCTCGACGCGGCGGGGATCGCGCTACGACGAGCGGCTCGTCGTCCGGACCGACGTTCGACGCGACGGGCGGCGCGCTCGGCGTCGACACGCTGCTCGCCGGGTCGGCGTGCCGTTCACCGCGGTCTGCTGCGCGAACGACCTGCTCGCGATCGGGCGCGCTGCAGCGGCTGGCGGCGCTCGGCATCGACGTCCCGGCGCAGGTGTCCGTCGCGGGCTTCGACGACATCTCGACCGCGGCGCTGACCGCGCCCGGGCTCTCGACCGTGCGGCTGCCGCTGCGCGAGCTCGGGCCGGCTGGGGTTCGCAGCACGCCGACGCGATGCTCGCGGGCGACGAGCCGGCGCGCGCGATCCGCCTGCCGACGACGGTCGTCCTGCGCGAGTCGACGGCGCGCGCCGCCGCGCAGCCGCGGCCGCCTGATGGGCGACGCGCTCGCGGGCCGGGTCGTCCTCGTCACCGGCAGCAGCCGCGGGATCGGCGCCGAGGTCGCCGTCAAGGCGGCGCGCCGAGGGCGCGCGCGTCGCGGTCCACTACCACCGGCGCCGGACGGCGCCGAGCGGACCGTCGCGACGCGCGTCCGCGACGCCGGCGCGCGACGCGCGAGCGCTTCGCGGCCGACGTCGGCGACGGCGCCAGGCGCCGAGCGGCTCGTCGCGGCGGTCATCGAGCGCTTCGGGCGCATCGACGGCCTCGTGAACAACGCCGGCCTGACGCAGGTCGGGCCGTTCCTCGAGATCGACGCCGGCCGAGTGGGACGACGTGATCGCCGACCGACCTCACGGCCGCGTTCCACACCTGCCGCGCGGCGCTGCCGTCGATGGTCGAGCAGGGCAGCGGCTCGATCGTCAACATCGCCTCGCGGCTCGGCCAGATGGGCATCGCCGAGACCGCCGCCTACAGCGCCGCGAAGGCCGGGCCTCATCGGCCTGACCCGGGCGCTCGCCCGCGAGTTCGGCCCGACGGGCATCCGGATCAACGCCGTCGCGCCGGGCGTGACGATCACCGAGATGACGACCGACCTCGTCGACAGCGAGGAGGGCCGGCGACGGCTGCGCGACATGCGCGCTCGGGCGGTTCGGGCGGGCCGACGAGGTCGCCGACGGCCGTGATCTTCCTGCTCTCGCGACGCCGTCGAGCCTGTTCACTCGGCCAGACGCTCAACCCGAACGCCGGAGGCTACATGCCGTGACGACGGTCATCGACGTCCGCGAGGCGGTCGGGCTCGTCCGCGACGGCGCGACGGTCGTCGATCGGCGGCTCCGGCGCGGGCCACGCGCTGCCGCAGCGGTTCATCGACGAGCTCGCGACGGTCTACGCGGAGACGGGCCAGCCCGCGCGACCTGACGACGGTCCGCGTCGTCGGCATCGGCGACTTCGCCGACCGCGGCTTCTCGCAGCTCGGCCTGCCGGGGCTGCATGCGCCGGACGATCGGCAGCAACATCGGCAACGAGCCGCGCCTCGGCGCGCTGGTCGAGGCGAACGAGCTCGAGTCGTACTCGTTCCCGCAGGGCGTGCTCTCGCAGCTGATGCGCGAGATCGCCGCCGGGCGGCCGGGCCTCGTGACCCAGGTCGGGCTGGGCACGTACGTCGACCCGCGCCAGACCGGCGGCAAGCAGAACGCCCGCACGACCGAGGACCTCGTCGAGGTCGTCACGCTCCGCGGCCGGGAGTGGCTGCTGTTCCACGCGTTCCCGATCGACGTCGCGGTCATCCGCGGCACGACCGCCGACGAGGACGGCAACCTGACGATGGAGGGCGAGGCCGTCCAGGGCGAGATGCTGGCGATGGCGATGGCCGCCCGCAACAGCGGCGGCATCGTCATCGCCCAGGTCCGCCAGCTCGCGACCCGCGGCAGCCTGCGGATGCGCGACGTCAAGGTGCCGGGCGCGCTCGTCGACCACGTCTACGTCGACCCCGACCAGTGGCAGACGTACATCACCCGCGACTCGCCGTACTACGCCGGGCGCGCTGCGCCGGCCGGTCCGGCCGGAGCCGCCGCTGCCGCTCGACGTCCGCAAGATCATCGCCCGGCGCTCGCTGCTCGAGTTCCCGCGCGGCGCGATCTGCAACCTCGGCTTCGGGATCAGCCAGCTCATCGGCCGGGTCGCCTGGGAGGAGGGCATCACCGACCAGCTCGTGCTGACCGTCGAGCAGGGCATCTTCGGCGGCGTGCCGGTCGCCGGCAACGAGGGCGGCGCCGGCTTCAACTACCAGGCGATGATCGACCAGCCGTACATGTTCGACTTCTACGACGGCGGCGGGCTCGACATCGCCAGCCTGTCGTTCGCCGAGGTCGACGCCGAGGGCAACGTCAACGTCCACGCGTTCGAGGGCCGGGTCCGCGGCCCGGGCGGCTTCCCGAACATCAGCGCCCGGACCGGGCGGATCAACTTCGTCGGGACGCTGACCGCGCGCGGGCCTCGAGATCGAGATCGACGACGGGGTCCGGATCGCGAGCGAGGGCAGCCTGCGGCAAGTTCGTGCCGCGAGGTCGCGCGAGATCTCGTTCAACGGCCGGCTCGCGCGCGAGCGCGGCCAGCAGGTCCGCTACGTCACCGGAGCGGGCGGTCTTCGCGCTCGACGACGACGGCCTCGTCCTGATCGAGGTCGCGCCGGGCATCGACGTCGAGCGCGACGTCCTCGGCCAGATGGGCTTCCGGCCGCGGGTCGCCGACGACCTGCGGACGATGGATCGCGCGGCTCTACGCGACCGGGCCCGATGGGCCTGGCGGCCGACTTCGGCGCGGCAGCCGCGTGAGCGGCGCTCGATCGGCCGCTCGAGCTCGGGCCGCGGTCGCGCCACCTCGAGCTCGTCAACCCGCCGCTCAACCTCGTCACGCGGGACGCTGCTCGAGGAGCTCGACGCGGCGCTCGCGGCGCTCGAGGCGGCCGAGCCGGACGACGTCCGGGCGGTCGTCGTGACCGGCAGCGGCGAGCGGGCGTTCTCGGCCGGCTCGCACGTCGGCGAGTTCGAGGCCCAGCGCGGCGCCGCGGCGGCGCGAGCCGCTACGAGCTCGAGGCGCGGCGTCGCCCAGCCGGCTCGCCGGCCTGCCGATGCCGACGATCGCGGCGATCGAGGGCGACGCCCTCGGCGGCGGGCTCGAGCTCGCGCTGTGCTGCGACCTCCGCGTCGCGTCGGACCGCGCGAGGCTCGGGCTGCCGGAGGTCCGCCTCGCCGTCACGCCGGGCACCGGCGGCACGCAGCGCCTGCCGCGGGTCGTCGGCGTCGGCCGGGCCAAGGAGCTGATCCTGACCGGGCGGATCATCGACGCCGCCGAGGCCGAGCGGATCGGCCTCGTCAACGAGGTCGTGCCGCGCGGGCGAGGCGCGTCGCCGCGGCGCGACGCGATCGGCGAGGAGATCGCCGAGCGCGGGCCCGCTCGCCGTGCGCGAGGCGAAGCGCCTCATCGACGTCGCCGTCGACCGGACGCTCGACGCGGGCCTCGCCGCCGAGATCGACGCGTCGGTGCGGATCTTCGCGCACCGACGACATGCTCGAGGGCGCGCGCGTCGTTCTTCGAGAAGCGCGACCGGACTACCACGGCCGCTGAGGCCGCCCGCAGCGGAGGATGCCAGCGCGATGAGCGACGTCGGCCGGTTCGGGGTCTTCCTGCCCTCCTACATCTGGGAGGGCGACGGACCGGAGCGGGCGCGCGGCATCAAGGCGTTCGCCCGCGACGGTCGAGGACCTCGGCTTCGACTCGCTGTTCATCACCGACCACCTGCTCGCGGCGAAGCGGTTCTACTCGGTCGTCGTTCCTCGAGCCGCTGTCGGCGCTGGCGGTCGCGGCCGGCGTGACGGAGCGGGTCCGCCTCGGGACCTCGATCCTGATCATGCCGCTGCGCAACCCGGTGCATCCTCGCGAAGGAGCTGGCGACGCTCCAGTTCCTGTCCGAGAACCGCGTCATCCTCGGCGCCGGCGTCGGCTGGAACGAGGTCGAGTACGAGGCGGTCGGCGTCCACAAGTCGGAGCGCGGCAAGCGCACCGACGAGATGCTCGACATCATGATCCCGCTGCCTCGAGGGCGAGACGGTCACGTACCACGGCCGCTACTACTCGGTCGACGACGCTGTTCATCGAGCCGCTGACGTCGCAGCGGCCGGAGATCTGGATCGGCGGCGGGTCGCAGCTGGCCGACCCGAAGTCGCCGGACCTGCCGCGCTTCGTCGAGTCGGTCAAGGCCCGCACGCTCCGCGTCGGACGGCTGGATCCCGCGCCCGACCTGCCCGCCGGCCGGACATCGCCCGCGACTGGGCCGAGCTGCAGGCGCTACTTCCGCGAGCACGGCCGCGACCCGCGCGAGTGCGTCGTCGCCCACGAGAACTTCCTGCACCTCGTCCTGACGAACGACCCGGTCAAGGCGCGCGAGGAGCAGCACCGGGCGTTCCTCAAGGTGATGAGCGCCGAGCGCGGGCCGAGCACTACCTCGAGTCGGTCTACCTGTTCGGGACGCCCGACGAGGTCATCGCCTCGCTCCAGGCGCGCGTCGACGCCGGCGTCGAGTACTTCATCCTGCACACGATGACGCCCGGACCCGGCGCAGCTCCGGCACTGGGTCGACGAGATCATCCCGAACGTGACGTTCCCGGCGACGGCCGGGCCGGTCCGGCGGCCGATCGGCGCGCTCGCGCGTGCGTCGTGACCCGTCGCGTCGCGCCTCATCGGCAAGCCGCTCAGGCGGCGCCACTCGCAGGTGCATGCACGACGCCGCGTTCGACGCCGCCGGCATCGACGCGCGCTACGTGCTGCTGGAGCTCGAGCCGGAGGACGTCGCGGGCGCCGTCGCCGCGGCGCGCGGGCCGGACTGGCTCGGGCTCGGGCGTGACGGCGCCGTACAAGCGGGTCGTCGCGGCGCTCGTCGACGAGGTCGAGGCCGACGCCGACGGCGATCGGCGCGGTGAACAACGTCGTCCGGACCGACGACGGGCGGCTCGATCGGCTTCAACACGCGACGCGCCGGGCTTCCGGGCGGGCGTCGAGCTGGCGATGGGCCGGCCGCTCGCGGGGCCGAGCGTCGTCGTCGCGGGCGCCGGCGGCGCGGCGCACGCGGTCGTCTACGCGTGCCTGGCGCGCGGGCGCGCGGCGGGTGACGATCGGCAACCGGATCGCGCCGACGGCGGCGGGCGCTCGCGGCGCGGTTCAGCGGCGTCGGCACGGGTCGCGGTCGCGCTCGACGGCGCCGGCGTTCGAGCAGGCGCTCGAGTCCGCGGACCTGCGCGGTCAACGCGACGACCGTCGGCATGGTCGACCCGGGCATCACGATCGACGTCGACGCGCCTGCCGGCGCACGCGACGGTCTTCGACCTCGTCTACGTGCCCGGCGGAGACGCCGCTGCTCGCCGCGGCGCGGGCGCGCGGCCTGCGCGCGGCGAACGGCTCCGAGATGCTGATCCAGCAGGCGGCGATCGCGTTCGAGCGCTGGACCGGCGTCGGCGGCATGGCCGACGTGATGCGGGCCGCCGTCGCGCCGCTCCTCGCCGACCCGACGGTCCGGGCCTGAGCCGATGCGACTCGCGACGATCCGTCGACGACGGCCGGCTCGAGGCGGCGCTGATCGACGGCGATCCGCGTCCTGCCGCTCGCGGACTCGGGTCTCGACGTCCGTCCGCGGCGATCGCCGCCGGCGGCTCGGCCGCGCTCGACCGCGTCGCGGCCTGGGGCGACGCGCAGCCCGCCGACGCCTGGCGCCCGCTCGACGACGTCGAGTTCGGCCCGGCGATCCCGGATCCCGGGCGCGATCTACACCGATCGGCCTGAACTACGCGCCGCCGGACGGGCCGGACGCCGACCGCCCGGAGCGGCCGCTCGTCTACGGCAAGCTGCCGACGATCGCGTCGCCGCGCGACGGCGCGATCGCTGACCTGGGACCGGGCGCTGACGCCGAACGTCGACGCGGAGTGCGAGCTCGGCGTCGTCATCGGTCGCGCGCCTGGCGTCGCCGCCGACGCATGCGCATCTTCGGCTACACGATCGTCAACGACGTCTCGTCGCGCGACCCGTGGCTCGACGGCGACCAGTGGCTGCTCGGCAAGTCGATGGCCGGGTTCTGCCCGGTCGGCCCGTGGATCGTCACCGCCGACGAGCTCGACCCCGCCGACCTGCGGCTCGGCTGCACAGATCAACGGCGACGCCGATCCAGGACGGCTCGACCGACGCAGCTGCGGTTCGGCATCGCCGAGATCGTCGCGTTCCTCAGCCGCCACGTCGACGCTCCGGCCCGGCGACCTGATCGCGACCGGGACGCCGGCCCGCCTCGCCGGCCCGCATCGGCCCCGACCGACCACCTCCGGCCGGGCGACGTCGTCACGTGCTGGATCGAGGGCATCGGCGAGCTCACGCACGACGATCGCCTGACGCGACGAAGGAGGCCGCCGATGAAGCCGCCGACCGTGTTCCTCGGCGAGATGACCAGCCCCGAGGTCGAGGCGTTCCTCGCGCGGCACCACGACCGGTGATCGTGCCGACCGGCTCGACCGAGCAGCACGGGCCGCACGGCCCGCTGCTGACCGACGTCCTCATCCCGCAGCGAGGTCGCGCGCCGCGTCGCGCCGCGGATCGGCGCCGCTCGTCGCGCCGCCGATCAACTACGCGCCTGTCGTATCCGCACGTCGGGTTCACCGGCCTCGTCCACATCCGGATCCCGACGTTCATGGCGCTCGATCGAGGACCTCGTGCGCGTCGCTCGCGACGGTCGGCTTCCGGCGGATCGTCTTCCTGAACGGCCACTACGACAACACGCTACGCGATCGCCTACGCCTGCGCGAACGCGCGCCGACGCCTGCCGGCAGGCGTCACGGCGTTCCCGGTCAACTACTGGGACGGCATGACGGCCGACGAGGCCGCGCGAGTTCTTCGACCCGACGAACGGGCTGCACGCGAACCGCGGCGAGACGTCGGCGGTGCTGGCGATCAACCCGGCGCTCGTCGACCTGGACGCGCGCGAACGCCGAGATGCCGCCGTTCCCCGAGGTCACGCAACCGGCGCCGCGGTCCACACCGCGTTCTTCTTCACGGCGCCGGGCTCGGTCCATCGCGCGACGCAGATCGGGCACGTGGGGCGACGCGCGCGAGTCGACCGCCGAGTTCGGCGAGCGCTACCTCGGCGGTCGTGACGGACGCGACGATGCGGATGCTCGACGACATCGAGCGGACGTTCGCGGCGATGCCCGCTCGATTAGAACGGAGAAGGCCAATGGCGGAACCAACTGCGCCGTCGCTGAGCCGGTGGCGGTACGGCGATCCATCCAAACGCGACCGAGATGCGGATCGCGGCTCTCGGGCGGGTCCACCTCGCAGCTCGGCGAGGCGCTGCGGCTGGAGATGACGAGCGCGAGCCTGGGCGGGGACGACACCGTCCACCTCCAGTACTACATCGCCACGGAGCTGGGACCGTGGGCCCTGTGGCTCTCGTGCCCGCGCAAGGATGATCGCCGACAGCGAGGCGTTCCTCCGGACCTGACTCCGCCGCTCGCCCAGGACTAGCCGGCCTGACCGACGGACGTCACCGCCGGGCGGCGTGCTGTCGCACCGTCGGAGCGAAGGACGTCCAGCTGCTCCCGGGAGGTGAAGGCGCTCTTCGGGATGCCGATGCGGACCGACCCGGCCGTCCATGATGAGCAGGGCTGCCTTATCCTCCTGATCCCGGTCATCAGCGCCCACGAGATGTGTCCGCTCGTGTCGAACGAGCCGCCCGCGCCGATCTGGCGGTAGACGATCCCGTTATCGTCGATCACGATCTCGCAGACCGAGCCATCGGCGGCGTCGGCCGCGATCGAACCAGCGATCCAGGATCGGGGATCGCCAGTCGATCAACGCCAACACCGCGAGCTCCGATCACGCGCGAGTCCTCCGCCACTCGCGCGTCAGGATCCAGATCGCCGAGACCGACCGCAATCACGGCGCCCACGATGATCACTGTCGACGTTCGCTACCGCCAGTCGCTCGAGCGCGTCGCCGGTCTTCGCGTGTGACGGTGAAGTCGAACCGGTTCGAACACACCCGGAGGCATCGAGCCGAACCAGCTCCCGGCGCGCATGACTCGGCGGACGCGGAATCCGCCGTCGAGCTCGACGAGGTCGGCGCGCTGACCGACCGCGATCCGGCCGCGGTCGTCGATGCCCAGCAGTGCCAGCGGGTCGCGCGTCGCCGCGGCGACCGCGGCCGGCAGCGGGACGCCGGACGCGACGAGGTTGCGGACGCCGACGTCGAGCGCGATCGACGCAGCCGGCGAGCGTCGACGTCCCGGCGAGGGTCACCCGGCCGTCACGGACCTCGACCTCGAGGCCGCCGATCGGCCCTGCGCCGTCGCCCGTCCCGGCGAGCGGAAGCGCGTCGCTGACGAGCAGCAGCCGGTCCGGACGGCTTGAGCCGCCGTGATCAGCGGCCAGAGCGCCGGGTCGACGTGGATGCCGTCGGCGATCAGCTCGACGTAGGCGTCGTCGTCGAGCAGCGCGGCGACGGCGACGCCGGGCGCGCGGTGGTCGACCCCGGTCATCGCGTTGAACAGGTGCGTCGTCGACGTGCGCGCCGGCGTCGTAGCCGGCCGCGCGCCTGCTCGACGCGTCGCCGCCGAGTGGCCGAGCGACACGCGCGACGCCGCGCGCGCGCGAGCCAGCCGATCAGCTCGAGCGCGCCCGGCAGCTCCGGCGCGATCGTCATCAGCGCGGAGGCCGTCGACGCAGCGGCTCGAGCGTCCGACCGACGGCACGTCCGCCGGCGCGCGCAGGTGAGCCGGCGTCGTGGGCGCCGCTGCCGCGGCCGGGCGAGGAACGGGCCCTCGAGGTTGAACCCGAGCGGCTCGGCGCCGTCGCCGGGCGCGCCGGCAGCCACGCGCGGACGCGCTCGGCGAACGCGACCAGCTCGGCCAGCGGCGCGGTCACGGCGGTCGGCAGGAACGAGGTCACGCCGCTGGCGCAGCAGGCCGCGGGCCATCCCGTCGAGCGCTCGCGCGGTCGCCCATCGCGTCGTGGCCGCCCCAGCCGTGGACGTGGACGTCGACGAAGCCCGGCGCGATGTACGGCAGCGCGTCGGCGGTCGCGCTCGTCGTCGAGCGTCGACCGCGGCGATCAGCCCGTCCTCGATCGTCGATCCGCCCGACGGCGACGCGATCGTCGAGGATCAGCCGGCCGCGACCGTGTCGTCGCCACGGGCTAGGCGACCGGGTCCGCGACGCGGGCCATGCGCCGCCGTCTCGGCCCCGTGGATCGCCGCCCCGATCGCCCCGGCCCACGTGCCCAGCTCGGCCGTGACGATCTCGACCTCGTCGAGCGACGTCGTCGTGACCCGCCGCCGGAGCTCGGCCCGGATCGGCTCGAGCAGCAGGTCGCCGGCCGCCGCGATCCCGCCGCCGATGACGACCCGGTCGGGCGTGATGACCGTGATCATGTTGGCGATCCCGATCCCGAGATAGCGGCCGACCTCGGCCAGCCCGTCGAGCGCCCGCGCGTCGCCGGCCCGAGCCCGCGCGACGGCCTCCTCGGCCGTCGCCGTCCCGCACGCCGCGGCGATCCGGTCGGCCCGGGCGAACGCCTCGAGGCAGCCGCGGTTGCCGCAGCCGCACGATCGGCCCGTCCGGGTCGATCGTCTGGTGGCCGATCTCGCCGGCCGTCCCGTCGTGGCCCTGGTGGACGCGGCCGTCGACCGCGATCACGCCGCCGACGCCCGGTCCCGAGCGTCAGCCCGACCATCGAGCGCGGCGCCGCGCCCGGCGCCCGAGCCGCAGCTCGGCCAGGCCGAACGCCCGCGCGTCGTTGATCAGCGCGACCGGCAGCCCGAGCGCGCCGCCGACCGGGCCGGCGACCGGCGTGCCCGGCCCAGTCGCCCGGGATGTTGACGAGGAAGCGCGTCGTGCCGGCCGGCCGGGTCGTACAGGCCCGGGCACGCCGATGCCCGACGGTCGACGACGCCCGGCCAGCGGTCGATCGCCTCGCGCCCGACCTCGGCGAGCTGGCGCGACGACGCGCGTCCGGCCCGTCGGCGGACCGGCGTCGGGACCTGGCCGCGGTCGAGCGACCGCCAGTCGTCGCCGTCGCTGCTCGACGACCGCCCACTTGATGTTCGTGCCGCCGAGGTCGAGCCCGAGATGGCGGCTCGGCGGCGTGCGGCTCGCGTCGCGCCGGTCAGGTCTCGCCGGTGACCCGGGTGTAGGCGGCCGCGACGGCGACGATGATCGCCCCGAACAGGATCTGGCGGACGGCCTCCGGGAAGCCGAGCGCGGTCAGGAGCGCGGTCAGGACGGTCAGGATCAGCGCGCCGACGATCGTCCCCGCGTAGCCGCCGCGGCCGCCGAGGATCGACGTCCCGCCGATGACCGCGGCCGCGACCGACGGCAGCACCGTACGAGTCGACGAGCGTGACGCTGGCGGTGTTCGTCAGGCCCGAGATGAGGAGCCCGGCGACCGCCGCGAGCAGCGCCGAGATGACGTACAGGACGACCAGGACCTGCCACGACCGGGCGCCGGACAGGCGCGCGGCGATCGGGTTGTCGCCGACCGCGTAGAGCAGCCGGCCGTAGCCGGTCCGCCGCAGGCCGAGCAGGATCAGCGGCGGCGAGCGGGACGAAGACGACGAGGCTGTTCGGCAGGATGCCGAACGAGCCGTCGACCCGAGCCGAGCGTGATCGCCGGCCGGGACGCCGGTGCCGGTCTGGACCGTCTGCGAGCTGCCAGACGTTGGCAGAGCCCGAGGACGACCAGGCCCATGCCCAGGGTCATGATCAGCGGGTGGACCCGGAAGACGCCGACGCCGATGCCGTTGACGAGCCCGGCCAGCGCCGCGGCGACGAGCGCGACGACGATCGCGACGGCGAGGCCCTGGCCGTCGACGAGCGTCGCGACGACGAACCCGGCCATCGACGCGACGGCGCCGACCGACAGGTCGATGCCGCCGGTCAGCATCGTCAGCGTCTGGCAGCCGGCGAGGATCGCCAGCGGGACGGCGGCCCGCAGCGTGACGCCCGGCCAGTCGGCGCTGACGATGCCCGGCCGGGCCAGCTCGAGGAGCGATGACCAGGATGCACGAGCAGGCCGAGCAGCGGGATGATCGGGCCGGTCGCGGAACAGCGCGCGCCAGCGCGGCCGCGGTCAGCCAGCGGGCTGCGCGGTCGTCCGCGCTGCCGGCCGCGCTCATGCCGCGCTCCGCCGCAGCTGGACGAGGCTGCCGACCATGACCACGCCGATGAGGATGACGCCCTGGGCGACGACGGCGAGGTTCGGGGTCGACGCTGCAGGAACGTCATGTCGGTCCGGATCAGCTGGAGGATCGACGACGGCGACGATCGGCCCGACGATGCCGCCCCGGCCGCCGGCGAGGCTCACGCCGCCGAGGACGACCGCCGCCACGCTCAGCAGCGTGTACGGGCCCGGGCACCGGCGTCCCGATCCCGGTGCTCGCGGTCAGCGCCAGGCCGCCGAGCGCGGCGAACAGGCCCAGTCAGCGCGTAGGCGACGATCTTCGTCCGGCCGACCGGCACGCCGCTCCGGAACGCCGCCAGCCGGTTGCTCCCGACGGCGTAGATCGACAGGCCGAGCCTCGAGCGCCGGAGCGGGATCCAGACGACGGCCACGATGACGACGATCAGGACGACGGCCGCCTTGGGGATCCACTCGCTGCCGAGCGAGCCCTTGACGAGGTCCTTCAGCCACGGCGCCGCGCCGCCGCCCGGCGTGTTCAGCACGAGCAGCGCGCAGCCCGCCCAGACGAACGACATCGCCAGCGTGACGACGATGTCCGGCACCCGCGTGACGACGACGAGGGCGCCGTTGATCGCGCCGAGCACGAGGCCGAGCAGCGAGCACGCCGATGACGACCGCGACGCCGAACGCCTCGCTCTGGCCCTTCATCAGCGACGGCCGCGACGACGCTCGTCGAGGGCCATCATCGAGCCGATCGAGAGGTCGATGCCGCCGGAGATGACGACGATCGCCTGCGCCGACGGCGGCCAGCGCGAGCGGCAGGACGGAGATCGCGAGGCCCTGGATGCCGGTCACGCCGTAGCTCGGCTGGATGAGCTTGGTGAACGCGAGGAGCACGACGAGGAACACCGAGCAGGCCGAGCGTCCAGGCGTTGCGCCGGCCGCAGCCAGCATCGCCGGCGATCGCGGCGTCGACGGTGCGGCCGCGCGCGTCAGGTCGCCGCCGGCCGCGCTCACGGTCGCGCTGCGCCGGCGGTCGCGCCGTCGCGCTCCGCGGCCTCGGCGTCCGCGATCGCCTCGGCCGACGATCTCCTCGGGCATCGCGCGCGTCCGACCGGAGGTTGTAGGCGGCCCGCAGCAGCGTCGGCTCGTCGGCGTCCGCCGCGTCGATCTCGGCGACGACCCGGCCGCCGAAGATCACGATCGCCCGGTCGCAGACGAGCTGGATCTCCTTGAGCTCCGAGGTGTAGAGCAGGACGGCCGCGCCCGGCTCCGGCGAGGTCGCGCAGCAGCACGTAGATCTGGCTGCTTCGTGCCGATGTCGATGCCGCGCGTCGGGTCGAAGCAGAGCATCGTCCGGACGCCGCCGGCGACCCAGCGGGCGATCGTCACCTTCTGCTGGTTGCCGCCCGACAGCCGGCGGACCTCGCCGCCGGCGCGGGCGTCGATCTGCAGCGTCGCGACGGCGCGCGTCGACGGCTTGCCGCTCCGTCGCCGCAGGTCGATCAGGCCCCAGTGCCGGATGCGCGGCGTGCGACGGCAGCGCGATGTTCTCGCGCACCGAGCGCTGCATCAGCAGCGCCTCGGCGCGGTCGGCCGGCGACGTAGACGAGGCCGGCCCGGATCGCGTCCGCGGGATGGCGGAACGAGACCGGCGCGCCGTCGACGAGCAGCTCGCCGCCGCTCGGCCGGTCGGAGCCGGCGAGGATGTCGAACAGCTCGTCCTGGCCCTGGCCCTCGAGCGCGACGACGCCGAGCACCTCGCCCGGGTAGAGGTCGAACGAGACGTCCTGCAGCTTCGTGCCCGACGCTGATCGCGCGGGCGGTCAGGCGCGGCGCGGCGTCCGCGGCGCGCCGGCCGCCGCCGCGGCTCGGTCGCGCATCGGCCGGCAGGTCCGTCGACGATCTCGCCCGAGCATCAGCTCGACGATCCGGTCCTCGGAGCCCGTCGGTCACGTCGACGACGCCGACGGTCTCGCCCTCGCGCAGGACGGTGGCCCGGTCGCAGACGGCGGCGATCTCGATCATCCGGTGGGAGATGAAGATGACGCGAGCGGTCGCCGCCGCGCTGGCGGCCGACGACCTCGAGGACGCGCTCGGTCAGGTTGGCCGGCAGGGCCGCCGTCATCTCGTCGAGCATCAGGACGTCGGGCTCGATCGCGAGGGCCCGGGCGAGGTCGATGATCCGGAGCGAGGCGAGCGGCACGTCGCCGGGCCATGCTCGACAGGTCGAGGTCGGCGAGGCCCAGCTCGTCGAGCCAGTGCCGGAACGGCTCGAGCGGCGTCTCGGTGAGCCGCAGGTTCGACCGGATGTCGAGGTCCGGGATCGAGCGCCGGCTCCTGGTAGACGGAGACGATGCCGCCGCGGCGCGCCTCGGCCGGCGAGTGGACGATGCGCTCGCGACCGCGGACGGCGATCGTGCCGCGCGTCGGGCCGGACGGCGCCGGTGAGGATCTTGACGAGGGTGCTCTTGCCGGCGCCGTTGGCGCCCATGAGCGCGTGGACCTCGCCGGGACGCACCGGCAGCGACGCGATCGCTGCAGCGCGACGACGGCGCCGTAGGTCTTCGAGATGCCGGTCGCCTCGAGCAGAAGGTCCGTGGCCGTGACGGTCATCGGTCCTCCGGACGTCGATGAGAGTGAGGCGAGGGGATGCCGGCGAGCCGGCATCCTCTCGATCGTTCGACGGCGTGGGCGACGGCTAGCTCGTCGGGCCCTTGCAGGCGATGGCCTGTTCCGGGGTGTAGTGTGGTCCAGCCCTCGATCGTCGAGGCCGAGCGGCCAGCGTCGGGATCGAGCCCCGTGACCGACTGCCACGACTGCAGCGTCGGCCTTGCCCGCGTCCGTCAGGTTGTCGGCCGAGGACCGGATCGAGCAGCACGGTGTTCGGCTGCGACGCCGACGGATCGGTCGTGACCGTCTCGCCGTTCAGGAGCTTGAGCGCCAGCGCGACGCCGGCGCCGCCGACGGCGGCGGTGTTGGTGACGGCCGCGCCCGTCGAGGCCCGGATAGTCCGTCGGGTCGAGGAGCTGCGTGACGAAGCCGCCGCGGTCGGCGCCGACGATCGGCACGAACGTCTTGCCGGCCGCCTTGATGGCGTCGACGACCTGCGAGTCCATGCCGGACGTCCAGATGCCGCTGGATCGTGTCGTAGTCGCCGCTGGCGATGAAGTCGTTCGTGAGCTGGGTGGCGGTCGCCGGATCCCACTCGGTGGCGACGCCATCGGCGTTCGGGACGACCTTGATGTTCGGGTAGTCCTTGAGGACGTTCTTGAACCCGATGTCGCGGTCGGTGTCGGCCGGGTGGCCGGCGAAGCCGCGCATGTACCAGACGGTGCCCTTGCCGCCGAGCTGCTCGAACAGCCACTTGGCGCCGAGCTCGGCGTACTTGACCTGGTTGTTGTACAGGTTGTAGGTGTCCGGGTCGGTCACGAACGGCGTCGACCGCGACCGTCTTGATGCCGGCGGCCTTGCGCCTCGTCGAGGGCCGGGTTGAGCGCCGTCCGGGTCGTTCGGGTTGAAGACGATCGCGTCGACGCCCTGCGGCGATCAGGTCACGGATGTCCTGGAGCTGGCCGGCGGCGTCCGTGTTGCGGTGGATCGTCGTGAGCTCGGAGACCTGGCCGGACGCGAGCGGCCTCGGCCTTGGCGGTGCAGACCTGCTCCTCGCGGAAGCCGTTGCCGACGCCGCCGCGCGTTCGAGTAGCCGATCTTGTACTGCTTGCCGCCGGCGGCCTGCGACTGGACGCGCCGCGGCCGACGCAGCCGACGCGAGCCGCGGCCGAGCCGACGGCGGCGCACCGTGCTGCACGGCCGCCACGATGGCGACCGACGCCCAGGGCTGCCGATCAGCCGATGATCTCGATCATTCGCTTCTCCTCCTCATGCGATCGACGCGCCGATCTGGTCGCGTCGCACGAACCGATTGGTCCCCGACGCGGGGAGCCGATCAGCGGTCTGATCGGTCGGCACCTCCTGCGCGTCTGGCGCGTCGCCATCAGCCCTCCTCGGCGATGGCTCGAGCGATGCGCCGCGCGTGCTCCCGATAGGCGTCGTCGAACAGCGCCCGCGAGCGATCGGCGCCGACGACCGACGCCCGGGTGATGACGGGCGGCATCGCCCCGCGCTCGACGAGCAGCTGGGCGGTCCGCGACCTTGATGGCATTGACGATCGCGACGGCGGCGATCGTCGAGCCCGGCCCGACCGGCGTGTCGAGGCCGTCGATGCGCGACCAGCGCGTCCGCGTGCGGGCGTGCACAGGTCGATGACGAGGTCGGCCTCGTCGAGCAGCCGGCTGCCGACGGCCGGGTCGGCGTCGTCGGACATCGACTGCGCGACCGACGTCACCGCGATCACCCGCAGGCCGCGCCGCGCGCGCCGCGGGCCATCTCGACCGGCACGGCCGACGTGCCGCCGGCCGAGAAGACGACCATCACGTCCGTCGGGCCCGAACGTGAAGTTCGACGAGGATCACCTCGGCGAGGCCGGGCATCCGCTCGATGAACATCGCCTGGCGCTGGCCGTTCGCGCCGACGACCTGGGTGTGGAACGTCATCGACAGCTCGACGATCGGGTTGAAGCCCGGGTACGAGCCGTAGCGCGGGAACATCTCCTCGACCGGGATCCGCGAGTGGCCGGTGCCGAAGAGGTGGACGAGGCCGTCGGCGCGCGATCGCGTCGGCGCACCAGTGGCTGGCCGTCTCGATCGCGTCGGCCTGGGTCGTCGGCGATCCGGTCGAGGATCTCGCGGCGGCGTCGAGCCAGGCGACTGCCGCGGAGCCGAGGGCGGTCATCGGGCGTCAGGCGGCACGCGCCGCCACGTCAGTACCCGCCGTGGTCGTCCGGCCGACGCGGCCGCGGCGCCGACTGCGAGCCCGGCCTTGCGGGCCCGGAAGTCGTCGATGATCGTCTCGGTCGGCGGTCGCGCCGATCGCGCGTCACGCCGAGGTCCATGACCTCGAGCAGCGCGTCGAGCGTCCGGACGCCGCCGGCCGCCTTGACCTGGATCGTGCGGCGAGGTGTTCGCGCGCATCAGGCGCAGGTCGTCGTGGGTCGCGCCGCTCGGCGCGAAGCCGGTCGAGGTCTTGACGAAGTCGGCGCCGGCGGCCTCGGTCAGGTGGCAGGCGCGGATCTTCTCGTCGTCGGTCAGGTAGGCGTTCTCGAAGATCACCTTGACGATCGCGCCGCCGGCGTGCGCGACGTCGACGACCGCGCGCGATGTCGGCCTCGACGTCGGCGTCGCGGCCGGACTTGAGGGCGCCGATCTGGATGACCATGTCGAGCTCGGTCGGCGCCGTCGGCCGAGCGCCCGCCGCGCCTCGAACGACCTTGGTCGTCGGTCGGTGGTTGCCGTGCGGGAAGCCGATCGACGGTCCCGACCGCGACGTCGGTGCCGGCGAGGATCGCCGCGGCCCGGGCGACGTCGACCGGTCGGACGCAGACCGAGGCGACGTCGTACGCGGCGGCGAGCCGGCAGCCGTCCTCGACGAACGCGTCGTCGAGCTCCGGCCGCAGCAGCGAGTGGTCGATCGTCTTGGCGACGTCGCGCTAGGTCAGCGTCGTCGATCGAGAGGTCATGGCGTCATCGCTCATGACGACGTACGGCCGGAGGACGTCGCGGGCGATCAGGAAGCCGCTGCTTGACCAGCTCGTCGGTGCCCTCGAAGTCGCCGGTCCTCGTGCTCGATGATGCACGTCGCCGTCGTAGCCCGGCGCGGTACAGCGCCGCGAACAGACGCCCCAGTCGACCTCGCCGAGGCCCGGGCAGCCGCGGGACCTGCCAGCCGATGCCCATCGAGAAGATGCCGCGCTCGTAGAGCCCGTCGCGGTCGATCATCAGGTCCTTGGCCTGGACGTGGAGGATGTGCGGCCCGAACTCGCGGATGAACCGCCGGATGTCGATCATCTGGAGGATCAGGTGCGACGGGTCGAAGTTGAGCCCGATCGTGCCGCCCCACTGCTCGAGGATCCGGCGCCACATGCGCGGGCGTCGTGGCGATGTTGTGGCCGCCCGGCCACTCGTCGTAGCTGAACAGCATCGGGCAGTTCTCGATGGTGATCTTGCGGCCGTGGTCCTGGGCGAAGCGCGACGATGTCCGGCCAGACCCGGAGCGCCTCCTCCCAGTTCTCGTCCTGGTTCTTCGCGCCGTCGCCGCCCATGAACGTGTTGACGAGCGGGACGTCCATCTTCTCGGCCGCCGCGATGACGTGCTTGAGGTGGCCGATGACCTGCGCCGCGATGCGCCGGGTCGGGATGGAGCGGGTTCGGGTAGTAGCCGAGGCCGGAGATCGTCGAGGCCCTTCGCCGCGATCTCGTCGACGATCTCGGTCGCCTGCGCTCGGCGGACAGGTTCGCGACGTCGATGTGGCTGCGTGCCGGCGTAGCGGCGGGTCGGCCCGGTCGTCCGCGGCCAGCAGGCGATCTCGAGGACCTCGAAGCCGTTCGCCGGCGGTCCAGTCGGCGACGTCCGTCGAGCGGCGTCTCGGGGAACGGCGCGGTCAGGAAGCCGAGCCTCATCGAGCGGCGACCTCCTGCGCGGCCGGCGGTCGCGCCGGCGGCGACCGGCGGCCGCGATCGACGTCGACCCAGCGACCGCGTCGGGCGCTCTCGGCGATCGCGTCGTTGACGAGCATCTCGTCGTGGCCGTCGGCGAAGGTCGGCGTAGGCGGGTCGCGCGGACGGGCCGCCCGGCGGCGACGTCGGCGTAGATCGCCCGGAAGAGGGCGCGCGAACGTGTCGCCGAAGCCCTCGACGTGGCCGCCGGGCAGCGCCGCGGCCGCGCGTCCGGCCGGCGCCCATCAGGCGCCGGGTTCCGGATGAGGATCTCGTTCGGGCCGCTCGCGGTGGCCGAGCCAGAGCTGGTCGGGCTGTCTCGGAGTCCCAGGCCGACGGCGCGCGTCGAGCCGTCGATCTCGTACTGGAGCGAGTTCTTCCGGCCGGCGCTGATCTGGCGAGACGCTGACCGCGCCGCGGGCGCCGTTCTCGAAGCGGAGCAGGATCGTCGCGGCGTCCTCGGTCGCGCATCGGCGCGGTCGACGGTCTCGGCCGCGCGCTCGGTCGAGAACGTCTCGACCGGGCCCGGTCGGCTCGCTGGCGGGCCTCGATGAACGTCGCGAGGTCGGCCATGACCGCGATCGACCGGCTGGCCGGTCACGAACGTCATCAGGTCGAGCCAGTGCGAGCCGATGTCGCCGACCGCCCGCAGCGCGCCGCCGCTGGTCGGGCTCGAGCCGCCAGTTCCAGTCGGTCTCGAGGAGCAGCCAGTCCTGGAAGTAGCGGCCGGTGACGAGGCGGACGTCGCCGAGTCCGCCGTCGGCGACGACGCTCGCGGGCGTGCTGGTTGAGCGGGTAGAAGCGGATGTTGAAGTTGACCGCGTTGACGAGGCCGCTCGCGCGCGGCCAGCTCGACGAGCTCGGCGCGACTCGGCGGCGGTCATCGCCAGCGGCTTCTCGCAGACGACGTGCCGGCCGGCCGCGAGGATCGCCGACGCCTGCGGCAGGTGGAGGTCGTTGGGCGAGGTGACGTGGACGACGTCGACCGTCGGGTCGTCGAGGAGCTCGTCGAGCGAGGCGTAGGCGCGGCGGACGCCGAGCGCGCTCGCCCGCGCCGCGCCGCGCTCCGGCGTGCTGCCGAGGACGCCGCGGACCTGGACGCCGATGCGGCGCAGCGCCTCGACGTGGACCGTGCCGATGAACCCGGTGCCGATGACGGCGGCGCCGACGTCGGCGATCCTGCTCATGCCTGGCTCACCCGCTCGACTGGGCTGACGGTTGTCTAGACGGTCTAGCGTAGGATGCGGCATCGAGCGCCACGTTGCGCCAGGCGCGACGGCGCGTCGCGTCTCGGGCGTCCTCGCTGCCACCATCCTACTTTGACCTGTCAAGTGCAAAAGTCGCGCTTGCGACGGCAGAAGCGCGTATCATCGCGGCGTGATCGGCGCTCGACGCCGCCACGGACGTCTGGCCGGCGCCGCTGCCGGACGAGGCGCTCGACGCGCTCGTCGTCGTCCTCGACGAGATCCGGCTCGGGCGGTCGCGGTCGCGCTCCGAGCTCGTCGACGCGGACCGGTCTCGGGCGGGCGATCGTCGCCCAGCGGGTCGGCGAGCTGCATCGAGCGCGGGCTCGTCGTCGAGGGCGACGTCGGGCCGCAGCACCGGCGGCCGGCCGCCGCGGCAGCTGACGTTCCGGGCCGACGCGGGCCACGTCCTCGTCGCCGACCTCGGCGCGACGAGCATCGACGTCGCGGTGACGACGCTCGACGGCCGGATCCTCGGCCACCACGACGAGCCGGCGTCGATCGAGGCGGGACCGGAGGCGTGCCTCGACCGAGTCGACGAGCTGTTCGACCAGCTCGTCGCGACGACGCACGGCGTGCCCGGCCGGCTGTGGGGCATCGGCATCGGCGTCCCGGGCCCGGTCGAGTTCGCGACCGGCCGGCCGATCTCGCCGCCGATCATGCCGGGCTGGGACGGCTACCCGATCCGCGAGCGGCTTCGCGGCGCGCTACGGCGCGCCCGGTCTGGGTCGACAACGACGTCAACGTCCTCGCCCTCGGCGAGTGGCGGTCGGGCGTCGCGGCCGGCCACGACGACGTCGTCGTCGTCAAGATCGGGACCGGGCATCGGGGCCGGGATCATCTCCGACGGCCAGCTCCATCGCGGCGCGCAGGGCAGCGCCGGCGACGTCGGCCACATCCAGGTCATCGGACGATCCGGCGGTCATCTGCCGCTGCGGCAACATCGGCTGCCTCGAGGCGCTCGCCGGCGGCGCGGCGCTCGGGCGAGCGGGCGAGGCCGCGGCCGCGCGAGGGCCGCAGCGCGCGGCTCCGGACGGCGCTCGACCAGCGCGGGCGCGTGACCGCCGAGGATGTCGCGCGGGCGGCGTCGTTCGGCGATCCGGTCGCGGTGGCGCTGCTCCGGGCGGCCGGGCCGGCGCGTCGGGCTCGATGCTCGCGAGCGTCGTCAACTTCTTCAACCCGTCGCTGATCGTCATCGGCGGCGGCGTGGCGAACAGCCCGGACCAGCTGCTCGCCGCGATCCGCGAGACGATCTACCGGCGGTCGCTGCCGCTCGCGACGCGCGACCTGCTCGATCCAGCGCTCGTCGCTGGGCGGCCTGGCCGGCGTGATCGGCGCGTCGTCGATGGTCGTCGACCAGCTGTTCTCGCGCGAGGCGATCGGGATGTGGCTGCGCCGGCGAACCGTCGACGCCACTGCTCGAGGCCGACCTGCCGCAAAGCTCGAGCCACGAGGTGATGGGTCAGCCCGCGCGATCCGGCGCGACGGCAACCGCGAGTGCCACTGTCGACTCGAGGAGCCGCGGCCGGATCAAGATCGTGACCTCGACGATCGTGATCGGAAGGATCGCTGTCGGACGTCCAGACCTACCGGCTGGCACGTGGTCGACATCGTCGAAGACGAAGTGACCCGAGGTTGGACCTTCTCCGTGGGGATGTGGCACACCCCTCGGGAGTCCCGGAGCTTGCGGTGTTCGGCCTTCCGTCACCGCATGGCGGGCACCTGATCAACGAGATCGGCCACATGGTTCAGGCGGGTCGATCGATCAGGCCCGAGGTCGTCGCGGACGACGCTGCTCGCCGAGGTCGATTGGTCGCCTTTCGGCCTGCGCGCGAGACCTGGTACCGGCCACTGTTCGGCTACGCGACCTGGTTCACCCGGCAACCGCCACTGCCGGTAGCGCAGGTTGTCTGGGCAGACCCCGAGGGTCGGTTTCCATGGGACGAGGAAGCCGACCCCGACCTCGCGGCAAACCAGCTCCTCGCTCTGGGTGCCGCTCGCCGAGCACCCGGTCTCCGCTTGGTCGAAAGCTGGTCGCGAAGGTTGGGCGTTTCCGGCTCTGACCCAACGCGACGGCATTCACGACGGTCCGAGTGGTGGAGGGAGCCCCAATCGTGTACGTGGCTCACGACACGGACGATCTCCGGCAGTTCATTGATCCAATGGCCTGGCAGCAAGCCGATGTCCGGATCAGCCATCTCGCGCATATCGTCGACGGAGATCCAACGCTGGCGTCGATTGGCGATCTGCCGCTCGGCTGGCAGGCCTCAAGGAGATCGTGGGAGGTCCCTGGACTCGATCGCCCATGCCTGCGTCCGACAACGATCCGCCCGAGACTGCGCAACGGCAACGGTGGCCGTGGAGTAGACGAACCTAGTCCGATCCACGAGTCTGACCACCAGCACCGACAGTGTCGCTGCCAGTGGACGAGGAGCGAACGAGGGAGCGTGCGCCCGACGCTCAGATCGGCGGGTCGAGCGTTCAGAGCTCGTGGCGGGTGCTCACTCCGATGCTGTCGATGTCAGCTGACACGCGAACAATGTCCGCTCCGAGCAGACGCTCGGTCCGCGACGATCCGGTCGGTGAAGTCGCCCGGACGCCGGGTCCTTGAGGATCAGCTTGTGCCGGCCGTCGGGCAGGATCTCGCGCTTGATGACGACCTGGCCCTCGAACGTCTCCGGCGTCGACGCGATCCGCGGCGTCGCGCCGCCGCGCCACTCGGCAGCTCGACCGGCTCCCAGGCGCGGCTCTTCGCCGAGCGGTAGCACGCGTCCATGATCGCGTTCACGACGTAGCCGTCGTAGAAGCGTCTCCCGCGGCGCGCGGCCCTCGTCGAGCGCGTCGAACATGTCGCTGAACATGTCGACGTAGCCGAGCTCGGACACCTCGTCGCCGACCGGGAACAGCCAGCCGGCCGACGTCTCGGCCTTCTCGGCGACGTAGCCGCCGCCGCCGCCGGCGCGTGAACATCTCGAAGCCGGTCCGCAGGAAGTGGTTCAGCCAGATCGTGCCGTGCGGTGCCGGCGACCTCGTCGCGCAGGTCCATCCCGCCGCGGAACGTCCAGCTGACCTCGAACTGGCCGATCGCGCCGGACTCGAACCGGATCAGCGCGATCGCGTTGTCCTCGTCGGCGATCGGGTGGACGAGCGTGTCGGTGTGGCACAGGACCTCGACCGGCCGGTTCCCCTTGCCGACGAAGTTGCGGATGATCTCGATGCAGTGGCAGCCGAGGTCGATGATCGCGCCGCCGCCGGTCAGCCGGCCGTCCCAGAACCACGCCGAGTGCGGGCCCGGGATGCGTCTCGCGCGAGCGGACCCAGGTCACGTCGCCGATCGCGCCCGCCTGCGACCGCGCGCGACCGCCTTCAGCGTCTTCGGCGTGTAGCACAGGTCCTCGAGGTAGCCGCCGAAGACGCCGGCCGCGCTCGACCGTCTCGAGCATCCGCTGCGCCTCGTCGGCCGTCCGCCCGAGCGGCTTCGTGCAGAGGACCGCCTTGCCGGCCGTCGCCGCGCAGCCCGACCGCCTCCTCGTGGAGGTAGTTCGGCAGCGCCGACGACGACGACGTCGGTGTCGGGGTGGTCGATCGCCGCCGCCAGGTCGGTCGTGCGCTCGGGGATGCCCCAGCGCTCGCTGAACGCCTGCGCCGCGCTCCGCCGACTGCGCGAGTAGACGACGCGGACGCGGTCGCGGCCGCGCTGGCCGTGGAGGGTCGTCGTGTAGAAGTCGCCGATCAGCCCGGTGCCGAGCATCGTGATCGCGTGGGCCGTCATCGGTGCCTCCTCCTGGGTCGATGGGCGTCGCGGCGCCCCGGCCGCGGACGAGGTCGCGGCCGGCGACGAGCGCCTGCGAGCTTGGCGGTCGTCGAGGTGGCGGGCGGTCTGGCTGAAGCCGCAGTCGGGGACGAGCGTCAGCCGCTCCGGCGGGACGCCGGCGCGCGAGGATCGCGTCGCGTCCGCGCGGGCGACCTCGTCGGCGGTCTCGACGTACGAGTTCTTGACGTCGATCACGCCCGACGGCGACGTCGCGTGCCGGCGTCGGCGATCTCGCTGCAGGATGTCGACCTCGGCTCATCTCGCGGTTCGCGAACTCGAGGACGAGCTCGTCGACGTGGAAGCCGAGCATCGCGCCGAGGATCGGCCGGTACGACCGCGGCGCGAGCGGGCGGCCGAGGTAGTTGCCGAAGCAGAGATGCGCGCCGAGCCGGACCGTCGCCGCGGACCGGCGCGATCGGCCGCGTTGAACAAGCGCCGCGAAGTCGCGCCGGCGCGTCGGGATGGATCGCCGGCGACGGCTCGTCGACCTGGATGATCGTCGCGCCGGCGTCGACGCAGGCCGCGCGAGCTCGCGCTGGAGGATCGGCACGAACGCCTCCGCGGCGGCGACGCGCGTCGGCGTAGACCTCGCCCGGGCCGAGCTGACGAGCCGCCCGGACAGGGTGTACGGCCCGGGCAGCGTCACCTTGAGCGGCCGATCCGTCCGGCCGCGGGCGGCGACGTACTCGCCGACGACGCCGAGGCCGTTCGGGGCGGCGATCGGCTCGTCGACCGCGAACCGGTGCTGCTGCGTCGTGGCCGCCGACGCCCGAGCCGCCGGCTCGGCGGGCAGCGCCCGGACGCCGGTCAGGTGGCGGTAGAACTCGGCCGTGAAGAAGCCGGCCCGGCGCATCTCGCCGTCGCTGATCGACGTCGATCCCGGCCTGCTCCTGGTCGCGGATGCGCGAGGTCCACGCCGTCGTCGAGCAGCTCGCGCGAGGTCGGCCGGGCCGTACTCGCCGCGCTCGGCGGCCGCGATCGCGTGGACGAACCAGCCGGGTGGGCGTGCGACCCGACGACGCTCGTCAGCAGCGGCTCGTGGCTCATCGGATCGGACCTCCGCGAACGCGAATGCCCGCGCGGGATTGTCGACGAACAGGCGATGACGGATCGCCGGCGTCGGACGCCGCGCGTCCATCGAGCAGGTCGCTGAAGTCGCGCAGCAGGTAGCCGAGGCCGGGCGCGCCGCCGTACGCCTGGTAGTAGCCCTGGCGGGCGGCGTCCATCCCCGAGCATCACCTGGCCGGCGTGCCCGTCCTCGACGGCCGCACTCGATGCAGCTGGATGCGTGCCGTTCGGCGCGGTCGCCCCAGCGGAACGCCTGGTCGTAGCACGACGAACGCGCCGCGTCGCGAGCGAGCTCGCGGTGGTAGCCGCGGTCCACGACCTTGTCGACGTGGCTCAGCGAGACGTGCGATCGGCCGGGACGCCGGCGTCGGTCAGGACGCGGAGCTGCTCCGAGCGCGCCGGTGCCGCCTCGCAGTGGGTGTGGACCGGGACGCCGGTCCGCCGGTGGGCGCGGCCGCCGCCGCGGAAGATCGGCAGGTCGCGCGGCCGACGGGCCGCCCTCGCTGCCGGCGACCTTGACGATGCCGGCGCGGTACGCCGTCCGGTCGGACGATCGGCCGCGACCGTAGTCCGCTCGTCGATGCCCTCCTCGACGTCGGCGACGAACAGGTCGGCCAGCTCGTCCTCGCGTCGCGCGTCAGTGCTCCAGTGCGACGGCGCCGTAGAACCGCTCGTGGTGGAGGCCCGGTCGCGGCGCACGATCTGGACGCCGGTCCGCCGCGACAGCTCGGCGAGCTTCGCCGGGTTCGCGGCCGCACTCGGTCGGCATCATGTCGACCGCCGTCCGGAGGCCCGCCGGCGTGGCGTCGGCCAGCTCGGTCGTCAGCCGGTCGACGTCGGCGAGGAGGAAGTCCGGCGAGAGCTCGACCGGCCGCCCGCCGTCGATGACCAGGTGCTCGTGGGCGTACGTGACGCCGATGCTGCCGCGGGTCGATGTCGCCGAGGACGGTCCGGACGAACGTCACGGCCGCGGCTCCGGCGCCGACCGAGACGACCGACCAGCCGCCGTCGACCTTCAGCAGCTGGCCGGTCACGGCGCGCGATTCGTCCGACAGGAAGTAGACCGCGGCATGGGCGACCTCGTCGGGGTCCAGCATCTCGCCCGCGAGCGGCTGCTTGCGCGCGGTGTAACGCGCGGATCCGCTCGGTCGCCGCGCGGCCCGGGCCGCCATCGGCGTCTCGCGTGAGGCCGACGGCGCGACGACGTTCACCGGATCCGGTCGCCGGCAGGTAGGCCGCGGCCATCGTCGTCGTCAGCGCGTTGAGCGCGCCCTTCGCGGCCGCGTACGCGTGCGTCCCGAACAACTCGGGAGCGGGGTCGCGTCGGTGACGCTGCCCATCAGCAGGATCGAGCCGCGCGTGCCCGGGTCCGTTCGGCTCCTGGTCCCGCATCCGGCGCACGACGGACCGCGCCAGACGAGCGCCTGCGTCGTGAGGTTCAGCGCGAGCGTCGCGATCCCAGGCGTCGCGCGTCGAGCGGCGTGCGATCGGTCCGTCGCCGAACCGGCCGGCCCGCTGCCCCGCGACGGAGAACGAGGCCCGTCGATCCCTCCGAACCGGCTCGACGCAGGCGCCGACGGCGGACCGCGACGGCCAGGCCTGGTCTGTCAGCTCCGCGGTCGACGACCGTCGGTCGCGGCCGCCCGTGCCGGGTGATCCTCGTCCGACCAGCGCCCGGACGTGATCGGCCGTTCCGCGACGTGACGAAGACCGCGGCGCCCTCCGCCGCGAACAGCTCCGCCGAGGCCGCGGCGATCCCCGTCGACCCGGTTACGAGGCAGACGCGAGGTCGGCGAGGCGGTTCACGAGACCGGCACCGGCGCCGCTCCACGGACCGCGGCGACGATCGTCGCCCGTCTCGCCGGCGAGGCGTTGACGATCGCGCGAGCCGACTCCCGACCGCCGACGCGCCCGGCGGCAGAAGGCCGGCACGCTGGACCCGTCGATCGCCGCCGGTCGGGATCAGCTCGATCTCCGGCATCGGCGCCGCGGAGCTCGCGGACGTGGCCCCGGTCCAACCGACGACGCGGGGAACAGCTTCACGAACGTGGCGCCGGCCCGCCACGCGGCGTCGGCCTCGGTCGGCGTGAAGGCGCCCGGGATGACCGGCACGCCGCGGCGGAGAGCCGCCTCCGACGATCGCTGGTCGAGCAGCGGGCTGACGACGAACTGCGCGCCGGCGTCGTATGCCGCTGTCGAGTGCCGCGAGGGTCCGGATCGTGCCCGCGCCCACTAAACAGGCATCGGGCGCGCACGGGCAAGCGGCCTCGCGACACGCGACGAGGTCGGTCGCCGCGGTCGGCGCGTCGAACGTGACCTCGAAGATCCTCGCTCCGGCGTCGGCGAGCGACAGGACGAGCTCCACGAGACGCTCGGCCGGGGCGACGCGGCGGAGGACGACGATCAGCCGCTCCCGCCGCATCGCGGCGGCGACCTCGAGGCCCGGAGGCGCTCGATCGCAGCGTCGAGATCGGTCATCGACCGGATCCTAACGAGCCGGCGACCGTGGGCAGCCGGCTACGACTGCGCGGCGGCGCCGCAGCCTTTCTCGCGAATGATCAGCTCCGCCGCGGCCAGCTCGGACGCGCGGGAACTGGGCCGGCGGCTCGCCGCGGGCGATCGCGATCACCATCTCCGCGGCGGCTCTCCGCCATGTCGACGAGCGGCTGGCGCGATCGTCGTCATCGGCGAGCGGCACCCGCTGCGCGACGGGCAGGTCGTCGAAGCCGACGACGCTCAGGTCCTCCGGGGATGTGGAGCCGCGCCTCGCGCGCGGCCTGGTAGACGCCGAGCGCCTGGAGGTCGTTGCCGGCGAAGATCGCGGTCGGCCGGTCGGGAGGCGCGAGCGAGCGCGCGCCCGCGGTCGATGCCCTCCCCGACGTGGAACTTGCCGTGGCTGATCGAGCGTCCGGGTCGACCGGCACGCCGGCCTCGTCCATCGCCGCGCGGTAGCCGTCGATCCGGCGCGCGGCTGCACAGGATCCAGTCCGGGCCGCCGATCACCGCCGATCCGCCGGTGGCCCAGCGACAGCAGGTGGCGCGTCGCCGTCAGCCCGCCGTTCCAGTTCGTCGCGCCGATCGACGGCGTGTCGTGCAGCAGCTCGCCGGTCAGGTCGACGACGACGTACGGGATGCCGCGCGTCCGCAGCTGGGCCCGCATCGACCTCGCTCGAGGTCGGAGAAGACGGCGATGACGCCGGTCGGCCGGCGGGCGAGGACACCCTCGATCCAGCCGCGGCCGGGCGTCCGTCGGCCCTGCATCTCGCTAAGCACCACCGCGAGGTGATGCTGTCGGCGACGCGCTCGACGAGCAATACGTAACTGAACGAAGTACAAC
>ERZ1370068.3299-contig-2415_pt1 | contig 74925 bp, 124 predicted proteins | sample MGYA00561227_ERZ1370068 | MGnify/ENA primary metagenome ERZ1370068 (study PRJEB38410, sample SAMEA6850437) | metagenome | study: Metagenomic assessment of the ecological functions of the soil: analysis of the soil microbiota associated with the... | reverse complement strand
TATGCTTCGTTCAGTTACGTATTCTCGGCACGGTGCCCGCGAGATCGCGCCATGGACGCTGAGCGCTACACCACCACGCCGAAAACGCGGCCTACCGCATGGCTCGACTCCTTCAGGTCCCGTTGGCTAACCATGCGATTGGACTGAAATGGGATGACGCGCCTCCGGACCAGATCTCACGCTGTCAGGCAATGGCTCGACCAGGCGTCGGATGCGCGCCAAACACGGCAGCACCTCAGTAAGGCGTGTACCACCAAGACGTGGCTGCGGTCTGAAACAACCTCGACGCGATCGTACAGAAATTTCGAACTTCTGACGGATCACGCGGAACTTTGCCGGTTCTCAAGCAGCCTCGGCGAGTAACGATGATCACCTCTGGGACCTTGAGCGGTTTGCGGCAGGGTGCGCAATGAGGCCGCTTGCTCATCCATCGTGCCCACTAGCCTGCCGACATAAGAAAAGCCAAATCAAGATGCGTCGCGATGCCCGACGGCCGTGTTTCACGGCAGAGATCGACCGACGCGCTTGCAGCTGCAGGCACCAACGACCAGGCATCAGTCGACGCGGCGTACTGACGATGCAGCTCAGGCCACTAACGGCAGCGAATAGTGGTGGATAAAGGTACGGCATCACCGACATTGGGCAAGGGCGTGTGCTGCCTTAGTCGCGCCCGATTGGGCTGGCGATATGCCCGCATAGTTCGCTCGAACACTTTCGTGCTCTCGATGCGTCTGCTGCTCAATAGCTCCCGGTTCTGCTGTTGGCGTTCACGCCTCGGCGCGAGCGGATGACGCCGATACGCTGACCGTCGGTGGCAGGGTGTGCACCGTCTCGATGATCGACAACGCGGGCCTCGATCAGTATTGCATCGACCAGAGCTGGAGACGCCTATCCTGGGACTTGTTTGCGGTTGAAGCACTGCAGGCTATCGGGAACCGCCGCGTCGTCTGTCATGACCATCATTTGATCCGGAGTTTTCCCTCGGCGTCTCGGATTGGCAATTGTGCCGTGGATGGCGTCGACCCTCCAGCACTGGCTCGGCCACGGCAAGGTTGGGCAGTTAACGCGTCGACCACTCGGGCGCTTCGCAGACGGCGGGCGCAGCGCGAGCGCCCCAATCTGGCGGGGATGCTTCGTGGCTCTTTGTTCCGGGAAGGTCGAAGGTCAACGCGACATTGCTCGGGGCAAACTTTGCCCCGACAACCAGCGCCAAACTCTTCACCGATTATACGCTCAAGCCGCGGGCTGCGAGATCAAGGGGCAAGTGCATTGTTTCTGCGCACCTGACGAATGCACCGCCGGCGCGTCTATCGTCCCCGGCTGTGCGGCCCAGCTACCCGCGCACCGCCAAGCCGCATCGTTAATTTTGTCGGGGCAGGATTGGCTCGCCAGCGCGCAGGCTTTCACCGCTCGCTCACCTGTTGGTTGATGATCCCTCGTCCTTGCCGCCGGGGCCGACAATCCGCTACCGATCGAGATCGCTATTCAAGCCACGGTCGCCGTGTCAGTAAACCACATGCGCACGGCGCGCGGGCCATTCGGCGACGGCAATGGAGCTGCCCGCCTCGGCTTCGCCAACATCTGATGATGTCGCCACAAGGTGTGGGCTGGCGCCAGCGCGCTAGTTTGCCCCATGCTCGTCGCTGCGCTGCTCAGAGCGGCGAGCGCGCCAACCGCGCCACCGGCGTGCTGATTTTGTTGGATGTCTCCCGTCTCGATGCGCTCAACGGGCTTAAGGCTGCAGCTCCACTTCGCACCGACCTGCGTTGGTGCTTTATCGTGCTGCCTGGGGTTCGAACCGTGCTCGATCATCAACATGTGGATCAGGACACGTTTTTAGCCCCCTGATCGGGCGTTGTCGAAATCTGCTTCGTAAGCTTCTGGACAAGGATCGACCAGTCTACCGTTAAATGAAGGATCGTGGTTGGTAGGATGGCAATCCACCTCGAGGCATATCGAATCGTTGAGAATATCAGACTTTTGCAGATGAAAAGTGCAATTTCTAAGTGCCTGCACGGGCCGGAATGAAGCCGTAGCGGCGTCGCTCTTCGGTCCAGAACCGACAACGCTGGATTGATATCTCTGGATTTGAAGACGAAGACCACGAACTCGCGCTGGGGTCCAGTAACGCCGCCCGGAGACCTTGGACCGCGGAGCCATCGAGCTTCTGGCAGTTCGGGCGATACGGTTTCCATGCCGCGTCTCCACGCAAATAAAAAGGATGACGACGCTTGCAGAAAGCGGCGGCAAGGCGCTGTTCAGCGACACTCCCTGAAGGCGACGCGCTGGTGGCTGGAAGTCCACGGTGATATACGCAGCGGGATGTGTCGACGTGACCATCATAAAGGCTGAGCGTCGCGGCGACTCGATAGCGTTGGCGGCGCCAAGCCTTCGGTCTCAATCCAAATCAGCAAAAGCTGCCGGACGTTCCGTCCCACGCCTCATCGACCGCGGGGATGACGTCTGGCTGCGACGTTACGACGTGATTCGGACGACGATCTCACAACGAACATGGCAGCCCAACTGAAGCCTTTGAACAGTCGTCCTTAAAGCTCCCTCTGCCAGGCCGGACTGTTCCAATACTAAGCGCCACTTCACGCAATTCGATCTATGCGGCGAGGTCTGGATCGGCGGCGGCGAACTGCTCAACACGGGAGTCGGGGATCTACCGCTATCGGTGAAAATTTATTGCGGCAGACCGCGTGGTCTCAGGCGCCTTACGGCCCTTGCTGCCAACATCAGCGTGTCGTGCTTGAAGCTTTAACCGATGGCGCGGTGTCGATCTGTGATGGCTGAAATACCATACCGACAACGCTGGCGTTGTGAATTTGAAGCAGGCTATCAGCGATACCTCGGCTGGATCTGGATCTGTGATGGATCTCGGTGTAGTTCAGGATGTCGACCACTGATCTGCATGCGTCGCGCCGATACCTTTGGGAATCGACCGGCAGCGATGAAGCCACAAGATGGCACGCTGCGATGAGCAGCCGGCACCACGGACGCAACCCGCTATGACCATAATCGCTTCGCGGCAAGCGCTCTTACCGTGGCGAAATCTGTGTTTGGGGGAGGTTGGGAGCCGCTCAGCCACTGTGACCGCTGGGTAAGTGCCCGCGTAATGAGCGATGATCGGGGCTCCCTTACCGGGTTCGTTGGATGAAGGACCGATCTTCCGCCGGATCGCGCTCCGCTGGGCCTCCATGTCGTGGCGAAGCGCCTGAAACTCCAGCGACGCCGGGAAACTGACGTGTTTCTTCAAGCGACCGCGATCAAACGTATCGATCTTCGCTTCCACCCCGATGTATCAGCGCGTGATCAAGTCGATGCCAGCGGTCATCAACGTGATGCGCGTCCAGCGGGCGCGCCGCATCAGCTCACGACCACATATATAATGACCCCGATCAACGGCGAATTTAAGGGTCGACGTTTGAGCGCCGATATTACCAAGAGCCATATCATTTGCGACTCGATCTTTGCTGGTTGAGAGCATCGGCGGGATGGACCAGATGCAAAAGCGGATCCCGTGGGTTCCTTCGAACGTTTCTTGCCGACCACCCTTTACCTGAACGCGCTCTTCCGGCAAATTCCACGTCTCACGTCAGCCAGGCCGGACGCCGGATGTGAACTCTTTCCCGATGCTTTCTCGAATCATTTCACGCCTCCAGCTCCATATCGCCAATCAATGTGCTCGATGTTTTGCATATTCGCCGGACCTGGCGCTCTATTTCAGCTCCGGAAGGGATGTCTTTCTTTTCTAATAAGTATAAAATACGCGGGTTGGTGGAATAATTTTTGCAGGCGTCGCAGGATACGACATGTCATGGTGTGGCTGAACCAGACCAGCCAAGCACACCTGGACTGGAACTGCGATGAAGACGCTCGAGCGATCGTGGCGCTGACCGGTGGCCCTATAGGCTCTGCGCTCAAATACGGCATCCGGACGCCTCCCCTGGCCGTCGGCCAACGTTGGCTTCGTGGCTGTTACCAAGTCCTCACGCAATCTTTGACGCGCCGCTGCGCATTCTTGCTATCGCCGCCGCTGGCTTTACGGCGGCGTTGCGACTTGAACAAGTGGTAAGGGATGACCAGACGGTTACCGGCCATGCAACTTCGCGCTTCCACGCACCGAACCTCGCCGTCTGCCACAGTGTGCCTGGGTATGTCAAGCAGAGCAGGAGATACCAAACGGCTCGGCATTACCAGCGGAAGAAAAACCGTGCGGAGTCACCTCCAGAAAGTGCAGATCAAGCTCGGCGCTCACTAACCGCTCTCGCTGCGGCTGAAAAGAGCTATGCGACAACAGTTGATCCGTAATTGGAGCTGGCTCAACGCTTTTATCTCATTCAGCTCATCAAGCCTCACGCGCGCCGCCCAGCATCCGCTGCCAGCGCTCCGCGCGCCAAAACTGTATCTTTGGATCAGCATCGATTTAATTGCGATAAACCATAAACGGCGCGGATCACCTCATGGTATCTGACCGCTAACTGTTGACCCATTGCGAGCAGACTACCGATATCTGCCGCAGTTGGACGGGCTGAGGTCCCTCGTCACGGCTGCGTTCGGTGAGTGGCAGCTGGCCATCCCTCCTTCAGGCTTCCGGTGGGACTGTACCCTCGCTCGACCAATGCCGCGCGAATCGTTGGCTCGCTACATCGCGGCATCCCGCACCGGGCGAGGGGCGTCGCGTCGACGTCGAGCTTCCTCTGCAGTTGCTCCGCCGCCAACATCATCGCGCGCTCCGCAAGGGCCGTAATCGTCAAGAGCGGGCTGACGCCGATCGCCGAGGGGACCGCCGCCCCGTCGCACACGTAGAGCCCATCGTGAACGCCTTTCGGCCCCTTTGTCGGATCGAACACCCGCCCGTCCGGCGCCACGACACCTTTCTCCACCGTTTCACCCATCGCGCATCCGCCGAGTGGATGGGCAATGATCCGGTTGCCGCCGAACGCGGTCATGGCGAAGGGGTTGGCGTTGAACACGCCACCCATGCTTTCGATCATCGCCTTGACCTTCTGCTCCGCTCGCACGCGCTCCGGCGCGGTCGCTGTAGCTCGGCCAGTCGACCACGACATGGTCGTTTTGAAGCCGCAGGCGGCCACTCGCATCGTCGTGCGCGACGACGTAGAGGATTTGCGATCGGCTCAGCTCGTCGCCGTAGATACCTTGTTTCAATAGCCGGAGGGCTTCCCCGACTTGCAGTTGCAGCAGATGCCTCGAGGGAGCGAGCGCAGCCATCACGGTCAGCATCGTGCCGTCGTGAACCCACAGAGGGCCATGCTCGTCGCCGAGGTCGATCAGCGCCATGCTGTGGGGCCCGACCGGCGCGGTCCCCCGTGGCGCCTGGGATGGAAAGCCCGTGGCAACGGCATTGACCGGCTCGTCGAGATTGCTCGCGAATACGAAGTCGTCGCCGTTGGCCGAGAATTCTCGCCCAGCCTTCGCCGAGAGCGCGAGACCACGCTGCTGCGCCCGCAAGAGCAGCTCGTTGGTCCCCAATCGTGCCGGCCGCCAGGACGACGATCGGCGCCTCGATGCGCCGGCTTGCGCCCGCCTTCGACAGATCCTGCACCACGATCTCCCACCCGCTCCGGTCTTGGAGATCGACTGGGCCCGGCTTTCGCAGAAGCACCGTCTGCGCCATGATCGACCGCATCGGCGATGTATGTGATCCCGACGGTGTTCTTTGCGCCCACGTTGCAACCCGACCAGCAGTCCCCGCAATGCCGGCAGGCGTACTGCATCACGCCTGCAGCGTTCGGTCCCGGACTATGGGAGATCGTCATCGGCGGCAACTGCACCGAACGGCCCGACGCTTCTGCCGCCCTGCGCATACCGGCAAACTTGGCAAAGCGCTCCGGACCGGGCACCGGCGCGACGCCGAGCATGGCCTCCGCCCGCGCGAGCCCCTTCAGCAGGAGTCCATCGCCGACCACCGCATCCGGCCAACCGGCCTTGCGCAATCTGCCGAGATCGGGCCGAAGCACGACACCGGCGTTGATCAGCGACCCGCCGCCGAGGCCGGATGCGCCGAACACGGTCAGCCCCTTGCCGACCGACAGGTAGTAGAGCCCGGCAGGATCGCCCAGCTTCGGCGCGCGGCCCGTCAACCGCAGTGTCTTGCGCCGTGCCTTGCCCGTAGTCGGAAAATCGCCGGGCCGCCAATGCCGCCCCTGCTCGAGGACCGCCAAGCGCAGGCCCATGCGCGCGAGGCGGGATGCTGCGACACCGCCGCCGTAGCCAGAACCGATGACGACCGCATCGTAGACCGGCATCGCTTCGCCGACTGTCTTCGTTGCAAAGACCATGAAACGCTCGACCCGCCCCGAAAAAGAGCTCACGCGCCGTTCGCAACGAGTAGTTCACGCCAGACGCGGATGCCCATCGCATGCATGGAACTCGCCTGGCGGCGACTCATCGTGCGTGTGCACGGCTTACACGCCACATGCAGGCACCCGGGCGGGCGGCTTCCCGGAGCACCGATCCGCCGTGTGACACGCAAGCGCTTCGCCGGGCGCCGTTGCAGCCTTCCGCGCGCCGAGCGCAAGGGCGGGAGCGCCCGTTGTACCACCCTCGGCGTCTCGACGGCATCGACCGTAGGAGCTCCTCGTTTGGTGAGTCGATGGTCTCCACGGCGGTTTCCATCGCCTTTGACTTGTGCGTCGCCAACATGAGATGAGCCGCCATCGGCTGCCGCATGAGCGATTTGCGGCCGCTCCAGCCGCCGGCGAACGGACGAACAGCCGAAGCACGCTCGCCGATTGACTCGCCCTGTTGAGGGCCCCGAAGGCACAGCGATCCGACCGAACCCAGGACACGCGGGGTGTCTCAAGCAACGGATCCCTTGCCGTGCGCTGCGGATCGATATCGTCTGGATGCAGCCGGCCAGTGGCTTCAGCGCGTAAAGCACTGGTGTCCCTGCGCTGCCACCTCCCGGACCGCCCGCCGCCGAGCGGGCAAAGAACGCGCTCCGGGTTGAGGGGCGCGCCCGACGGCTGCTGGGACTTCGAACAGCCCAACTCGAGCGCGACGAGCGCGGGAGACATGGATGGCACATCACAAATTCAAGGTCGGTCAACCCACCGATTCACTTCGCGCCGTCCCGGCCGGGGTGTGAGCAACATCGGGCCGGCAGTATGAAATCGGTGCGAGCTGCTTCCGGCTGATAGCCAGCTAGCGGCAGCGGCGCTACGGTATCGCGTCCGATCCAGAGTCTTGAGACGATTCGAGCGCGTGGCCGGGGAGAGCGCAGCTTGCGCACAGCGCGCTCTTTCGTGACCTTCCACGGCGATGCGGTTTGCCGGAGCTCGCGGCGCCTCGCTGCGCCTTCTCGAAGTGGCCGCGCTTCGCAGTACGGAGGACGGCGACGCCGATCTCGATCGCATTCGGTCGAGTTCGTCGATCGCCAGCTCCGAGGCATTCGCTGCGAAGGCGATCGTTGCTCCGCGCTGGTGGGCGAGGTCAGCGTCGCGACCGCTACGCCGGATTTAGCAGTATCCGCCCAGACGTGTGTCGCGCCCTGCGAGCCGGCGACGATGCCTGCCGGCTGGCGAGGGATCGCTTCGGTTGCAGCCGCAGTTGTGACCGCGGGCGCTCCGATCGGACGCCTCTTTGGTTTGACCCGCACAACGAGACGCGGCGTTGCATCCTTGCAACCCGTATCTGCCGACAGGTAGCCGTGCGCTGTACCTTCACTCGTCCGTCAACGACCGCCTCTACTAGCGTTGCGCGCGTGTCGCATGGCGCTGCGGGCCGGGACGATGCTGCCATTCCCATAGGTTCACCGTTGCGCGCTTTCGCTTGCGGTCCCGATGGCGCTGACGCCGATGACGGCTCCTGCCTGGCAGTCGGCCCGTTTGCGGCACAGACCGGTCAGGCCGTGGGGGTCTGGCGTAAACTGGCGATCTGGTCCTGATCTTCCCTCACGACCAACGAGCTTGGCGTCTCCGCCAGCAAAGGCAATCTCACTCCCGTTCCGCCTCGGTCTTTTTTTGGGTAAGGTCGGACCGTGACGACGTGATCGAGGTTGATCTAATCTCATTGCCGTCCGTGGTGGTCAATCTCACGCAAGTTGGCATCGGCGGCTCCACTGTGTTGGATTGTCGATTGGAGAACACCACGTCGCTCTTCACTTCACGTCTGCCCTTCGCACTGGCAAGCACCGTTTGTAAAGCCTGCGCGGCGATGACAGGAACGCATCGCCGATCTTGCCGTACGCCACTGCAACTGCCACGCGGGCCCGCCCGCGGCCGACGCGGGACCCCTGCCGCAGACCAGCTCCGAGATGGCGACGTGGGGAACCGCCAGTTGCCGACGCTTTTCGACGCACCTGCGATGCTGGCTCAGAATGGCCACCAGGCCCGAGCGGCAGCATACACTAGGCCCATGCGCCGTTCCGGCAAAACAAATCCCGCATCTGGCATGACGCCGGCCAGGTCGGATGTGGTGCAAGTTGCTGCGTTGCTCTGGCGCCTTTCGAAGGCAGGCGGGGCCAGGTGTCGCGTGTCCCGGCACGCTCCACGCGGACGGCAGGGCGAGCATTCGCGACGCGGTTCAAGCTGGCATACTTGAGTTTCTTGCGCAGCCCGCGCATCGGCTGAACGGAGCAGGCGCCGACGGGGCCTCGTTAATCCGGTATGAGACCACCATCGACGTTGAAGGACTGACCAGTGATGTTTTCGGGCCCCTGGTGCGGCCAGGAAGACCACCATGGCGGCGATGTCCTCGGGCTCATCGTCGCGCGTCGCAAGGGGCCGCCCCTCGACGTAACGCGTCGTTCGATCTCTTCGGAGCTGACGCCCTCCTTTTGCGCGATCGTTGCCGCAGGTCGAGGTAGAGGTTGGTGCGCACGATGCCGGGGCACACGGCGTTGACGTTGATGTCGTGGGGACCCAGCTGCTGCGCCGCCGTCTTGGTCAGGCTGATAACGGCGCCCTTGCTGGCGGCATAGATGGCGTTGGAGGTGCCGGCGAAGCCCTTGCCGGCAATCGAGGCGATGTTGATGATGCGGCCGCTGCGGCGCGGGATCATCTCGCGGGCCACACGCTGTAGACAGAAAAAGACGCCCTTGAGTTCACGCGGTGGATGCGGTCCCAGTCGGCCTCGGTGAGAGTCCATGATGTAGGCGCGACGGCGTGACACCGGCATTGTTGACGAGGATGTCGATCGCTACCGAAGGCGGCAATCGCCTCGGCCACCATGCGGTCGATGTCCGACACGCTGCCCATGTCGGCCTCGATGGCGAGCTTTCTCGACCTTGCGCGGCAATGGCTGCCGCCGTCTCCCCTGACACTTTCCTTGTTGATGTCGACGGCGACGATATCTGCACCATGCTCGTCGGCCAAGGATAGCGCTGAGGCTCTTGCTGCATGCGCGCCGGTCGCCGGTCATGAGCGCCACCTGTTGGGATAATTGCATGAGGCGGTCCTCCTCTTTCGACTTCGCCGGACTTTGGTCGAGACCCCTGACAAAGCATTTCCGCAGCGCCGAGGCCCAGCCCTTACTTTTCGGGCGCCGAGCCGATAACGCGCGCCGCCCATCACGGCCAGGGTTTGGGTGACGCCGACTCGAGACTACCTGCAGACCCTTACCTGCAGACGCTTACCGGCAGACCCGGCCCGAAGCCCTTGGCGGATATCATGCCGATCCATTCGGCGGGTCCAGCATCGGGCGCCGCCAAGGGTGAGCCGGAGTTTCCGCCTTGGCATGCCCCCGATCCGGACCAAGCTTCCGAAAATCGCGGAAATTGCGCAGGCGTGTCATCTGGATGATGATCTGGGTCTTACGTCCGAGGCCAAAACGTCGGCTCCGCGGGAGTGGTCGCATCTCTTCCTTGCGGGGCACAGCTGCTGCCAGGACCTCCGAAAAAGGAACCGGTCGTATGACCTCGGTCTCGGATTGAGCGGCGTTATTTTTGCGCGCTCATGTGCTGGCAATCCCTGGCAAAGGGTGGGCGTGAGCCGTGAGACTTGCTTGGCAACCGCTGGGTAGGGGATGTCGAGATGGCCCAGGAATCGGCTAGGGGGTCGGCTAGGGGTCGGCTAGAGGATCGGCGAGCCTGGTCCCTCGCTTCGTCTTTTAAAGCCGGTGCACAGTTAGCGGCCGGACCTGCTCGGCGCAGCCTGCAATCTTTGCTAACGCCCGCATCGATAAACCGCCTGCAGCAATGGGCGAACACCCCTCGCATAATGCCCCTGGGGTCAGTCCTCCTCTACACCTACCGACCGTCGTGACCTCGACCTTGCGCGTCAATCGCGCCGCGGACCTTTCCCGAGCTTTGAGCCTGGCCGCATTCGATTTAGGGCTGCGACGGCTGCTCAGGTGCAGCCAACCCGCGCAAAGCTTCCCATTGGCTTATCGGCCAAGGAGAACATCCACGGGATTGTGATCGCGCTAATCGAGGCATCAATCGCGGCATTGCGCTTTTGCTCGAACCTCTCCTGGGCGCGTTGCACCGCGAACCGCAGCAATCGGGCGTCGATCTCAGCGTTGCGCGCGTGTTCGAACCTCACCTGCGGCGCGCTGCGCCGACCACGCGCTGCGATCGAGGCGTCACTCTCGGCGTTGCGCGCCTGTTCGAACTCTCTCCTGGGCGCGCTGCGCCGCAACGGCGATCGAGGCGTCGATCTCGGCGTTGCGCGCGTGTTCGAACCTCTCTGGGCGCGCTGCGCCGCAACGGCTGGCGATCGAGGCATCGATCTCGGCGTTGCGCTCTTGTTCGAACCTCTCCAGCGCGCGCTGCGCGCAACGGCGGCAATCGAGGCGTCGATCTCGGCGTTGCGCGCTCGCTCGAACCTCTGCCGGGCGCGCTGCGCCGCAACCGCAGCAATGGAGGCGTCACTCTCGGCGTTGCGCCGCTTGCTCAAACCTTCCTGGGCGCGCTGCGCTGCAACCGCTGCGATCGAGGCGTCGATCTCGGCGTTGCGCTTCCGTGCGAACCTCTCCTGGGCGCGCTGCGTTGCAACCGCGGCAATCGAGGCGTCGATCTCGGCGTTGCGCTCTTGCTCGAACCTCTCCTGGGCGCTCTCCGCCGCCGCGGCTAGTGCTCCAGTTGGATTCATTCGGGGTGGTGCGGGAGCTGATCGACCGGCAGGGACGCGAACCATACTAAGGTTGCCCCAGCAGCTAACGAAATACCCATCATTAGTGACTCCTTACGAGGATGACCTAAATAAAACTTCACCGAATTTGTTTAAACTTTGGTGGATTTTGAAAAGAGTCAGCTGGTTTTATTCAGCACGCGTCGCAACACTAACGAAGGTCTTAGACGCGCTACAACCATCAGCTCGTGGCCAAGAGCTCCTGGATCTGTCCCGCAGACCGCCGGAGCCGGTGCCACCGCAAGGTTAAGCCGCCCATCATTGCAGACGCTCCGAAGCGCGCGCGGCCGGCGCCTTGGCGTAATGGGCGTCCTCCCTGAGCTCCCAATCTCGTTTGCGCGGGTGCCAGCGAGGGGCCAAATCAGGAGCACGAGCAAGAAATCCGTCTGACGGGAGGCCCGCGCGCTTTTCGGGGTTTTCCCTGATTTATGTCCTGTGCCGGCGCATTAATGCTTACGCCAGCACGGCTAAGAGGGGCAAGCGCAATGCATTTCCTTGCGGTTCGATCGATGGGCTGTTGGCTGCTGGCGGGCGCCGCTTTGCTGTTCGGCCCCTTATGCCGCCGTCCCAGCCCAAGCCCAGGCCGGCCTGACGCCCGGATCAACAAGCGATTGTCGATAGCCTCGCAAGATCCCAGGCCCTGCAGAATGTGCACGTCTCCGCCCGCGCCGGCGGAAGCGGTCGGAGCCGAAGTCAAGCTGCCGTTCCGCGGTGGGAATCATTACCCTCGTGCGCGAGGCCTCTACAACGCCGCAGCGACGGCAGTATTTCGTGGCGCGGTGAGGTGGCGGAGACGGGCGAGGCAGCAACCCCTATGGTGTGGAACAACGCACCGCTGACGGGCCTATTTCGCCTACGATTGGCACGATTTTCACCATCGAGAACGCGGGTGGCGGCATCAATATCTTCGCAGGATCGGATCCGCGCAAACTGCCAGCCGACCATCCCACGCCAGCCAGCGCACGCGACAGTGTGCCGATCTCCGCTCCCGCAGCCAGCCAGCGTCCGGTCCCGACCCTCCCCAAGGTTGCACCCTTCCTCGATGCCGACCGGCAGGCGCTGGAGGCGAAGAAAATCACGATCGACCTTATGATGCTCTACACTGGCAACGCCGCCAAACACTATGTCCGGGATCCCGACGATTTGCTGGCGCTCGCGGTCGAGCAAACCAACGAAATATTGGCCAACAGCGGAAGCCGGCAACATCACGCTGAGGCTCGTGCACAGTCAACTCATTGACTACGACGGCAGCAAGGACGATCAGTTTACCCATCTTTATGCCATGGTCGATGGAGTAGGGGGTGTTTAAAGACGTAAAGAGGTTGCGAAGAACGAAAGCGCGCGCGACATCGTTGGTCTGGTCATTGACAATCCGAATGGCTGCGGTCTGTCGACCCGGATTGGTCCGGACTCCAGACGAGGCGTTTTTCGTTGTGCATCACGCCTGTGCGGCGGTCTCAATGTCGATCGCGCATGAAATTGGCCACATCCTCGGGATCCCGGCACGACCGCCACGTTGACGCCACCGACACCCCCTTTGCCTATGGGCATGGTCATGTCAACGGCGAGAAATGGCGCGATGTGATGAGCTACAACGGAGGTTGCGGTGGCTGCCCTCGCATAGCCCATTTTTCCAATCCTCGGGTGAACTATAAGGACGAGGCCCACCGGCACCGCCGCCGCCGACAGCGCGCGGGTCATTCTCGAGTTGGCCCGAACGCGTGGCGAATTTCCGCTGGCAGGCCGCGCCGTCGCGCTGTCTTATGCGCGCTCTTATGGGTCGCACGGCGCCTCGAGCTCGTGGTCGCCGAGCTTGCCCCCTGCCGATCAGCGGCACGAGGGTCACGGCGCCGTCGCTGCTCAACAGCACAGCGCCCTTGGCTAACCGCAACCCCTCGACTGGTGCAGCCGCCGCAACCTGGCCGTCGCAGGGCGACCGGCGTCATCGCGCCGCAAGCCGCTGCGGTCGGGCTCGCAACCAGAGATCGATCCCAGCTCAACGCTCGGGATCTAGCGCTCGGCCGCGCCTGCCTCGACCCCCCGCCGGCAGGGGAAAATGGCAGGCGACAAACTGCTCAGGCGCGATCTCCTTGAGCAGCGGTTCTTCCTCGCTGCAGCAGCTGCGCCGCCGCGCTGACAGCGCGGTGCGAAAGCGGCAGCCGCTCGGTGGCGCCATCGGCGACGGCGGCTCGCCCAGCGGCGACGTGCGCGGGGATCGGTGCGGCCGGATCGGGCACGCGGGATCGCCTGCCAGCAGCAGCGCCGTATAGGGGTGGCGCCGGGCTGCGGAACAGCTGCTCGGTCGGAGCCACCTCGCAGAGCTTGCCGAGATACATCACCGCCACCCGGTCGCTCACCGCCTTCACCACCGCCAGGTCGTGGGCGATGAACAGCAGGGTCAGGCCGTAGCGCGCTTTCATGTCCTCGAGCAGATTGAGGATCTGGGCGCGGATCGACACGTCGAGCGCCGAGACCGGCTCGTCGCAGATCAATGCAGCTCCGGCTCCAGGATCAGGCGCGCGGGCGATGCAGATGCGCTGGCACTGGCCGCCGGAGAACTCATGCGCAAAGCGCCCCAGCACCAGGCTCGGGGTCGAGGCCCACGGCCGCACAGCGACCTCGACCATGCGGCGCCGCGCGCTCGGCCGCGTCGCTGCACGCCCGCAATCACCAGCGGTTCGGCAATCGATGTCGCCGATGCGCCGTCGCGGGATTGAGCGAGGCGATCGGGTCCTGGAAGATGATCTGCAGGCGGCGGCGCATGCGGCGCAGCGCCTCGCCGTCGAACCGCGCGTGAGGTCGATGCCGTCGAAGCGGACGCGACCTGAGCGGCTCGGCGTCGAGCTCGCAGCACGGCGCGGCCGAGGGTCGACTTGCCGCAGCCGCTCTCGCCGACGAGGCCCAGCGTCTCGCCGCGCGCCGACCTGCGAAGCTGACGCCCGACACGGCGTGCAGCGATCTTGCCGCCGACGGCGATAGTCGACCACCAAGTCCTCGACGCGGCAGCAGGGTCGCCGCCGTGCCGCTGCCGCCGTGACGCTCCATTATGGCGCCGTCGCCGCGCTGGCCCGAGCGGATGCCAGCAGGCGAAGTGCGTGCCGGCGCGTCGCCGCGAGCGGCGGCGGCGGCTCGCCGGCAGCGCCCGCTGGCGTAGCGGCAGCGCGGCGCGAACGGCGCAGCCCGGCAGCGGCCGCGTCGGATCGGGCGGCAGCCCCGAGATCGCCTGCAGCGGCGTGTGCGGCGGCGCATCGAGCTTTGGGATCGCCGCCAGCAAGCGCCTCGCGTGTAGGGCATGCGCATCGGCGCTGAACAGCGTGCGCGTCGGGGCGCGTTCCACGACGCGGCCGGCGTACATCACGGCGACCTCGTCCGGTGCGGCCGGCGACGACGCCCAGGTCGTGCGTGATCAGGATCATCGCCATGTGCCGCCGGCTGCTGCTCGCGGCGCCAGCAGGTCGAGGATCTGCGCCTGCACGGTGACGTCGAGCGCCGTGGTCGGCTCGTCGGCGATCAGCAGCTTGGGCTCGCAGGACAAGGCGATGGCGATGGCCACGCGCTGGCGCATGCCGCCGGAGAGCTGGTGCGGATACTGGCTGCAGGCGCTGCTCGGGCTCGGGATGCCGACCGCGCGCTAGCAGCTCGATGCGCGCGGCGCGCGGCCGCCGGCCGATCGAGCCCGAGATGCGCCTGCAGCGTCTCGATGATCTGCGTGCCGATCGTCGAGCACCGGGTTGAGCGACGTCATCGGGTCCTGGAAGACGACGGCGAGCGAGCGGCCCGCGCAGCCGCCGCAGCGCCTCCGCGTCAGAGCTGGCGAGGTCGTGGCCATCGAACATGCACGGCCGCCGGACAGCTGCGCCCGGCGCGGCAATAGTCGAGCGACGGCGCGCGACAGCATGGTCTTGCCGCAGCCCGGATTCGCCGACGATGCCCAGCGTGCGGCCCGCGCGCCAGCTCGAGGCTCGACGCCGTCGACGGCGCGCAGCGGCGCCGCGCGGGGTCGGCAGCTCGACCGACACGCCCTCGATCGCCAACAGCAGCGCGCGGCGAGTGTTCGCCGGCGCCCATCACAGCGCGTCCTGGCGCGGATCGGTGAGAGCGCGCAGCGTGTCGCCCACTAGATTGAAGGCACAGCACCGTCAGGAACATGAACAGCGGCCGGCAGGAAGGCGATGCCACGGCGCGATGTCCGAGGCTTTCGCGCCCCTCCGCCGATCATGCTGCCCCAGCTCGGCGCCGGCGGCGGCACGCCCAGGCCCAGAAAGCTGAGCGCGCCCTCGACGACGATGGTGACGGCGACGCGCCAGCAGAAAGAAGGCCGATCAGCGGCAGCACGACGTTGGGCAGGAGCTCGCGCAGCAGGATGCGCGCGTGCGTGGCGCCGAGCGCGCGCGCCGCAGGATGAACTCGCGCTCGGCTGAGCGCACAGCGTTGACGGCGCGCGCCACGCGGGTGAAAGCGGGAATGCCGAGGATGCCGATCACGCAGCGTCAGGTTCAGCACGATCTGGCCGAGGTAGGCGGTGACCGCCAGCGCCAGCACCAGCGGCGGAAAGGCCAGCAGCACGTCGACGCCGCCGACCACCACGGTCTCAAGCGGCCCGCGGAAATAGCCAGCCAGCATGCCCAAGGCAGCGCCGCCGATGACGAGGCCGATCACCGGCGCCAGCAGCCCGACCGTGAGCGAGATGCGCGCGCCATAGATCAGGCGCGCCAGCATCGTCGCGGCCGAGACTGGTCGGTGCCCAGCCAATGCGCGGCGCTGGGCGGCGCGCGACGCGCCAGCATGTCCATGTCGGTCGGGCTCGGCGATCGGCAGCAGCGTCGGCGAGCGCCGCCGGCCAGCACGATCAACGCGCGATCCAGCCGACGGCACCAGAACAGCAGCCGAATGGCCAGCGCCGCCGCAGCTCGGCGGCGGCGTCGGCAGCGACCAATCGCAGCCTTAGCTCAGGCAGCCATGGCGGATCCTGCGGATCGAGCACGGCGTAGAGCATGTCGACGATGAAGTTCACGATCACGAAGCCCGCGGCCACGAACAGCACGACGCCCTGCAGGATGATGAAGTCGCGGGCGTAGATGGCGCCGAGCAGCAGCGCGGCCGATGCCGGGCAGCGCGAAGATGGTCTCGACGATCACGCGCGCCGCCGATCAGACGGCCGATATTGATGCCGGTCACGGTCACCAGCGTGAGCGACGAGGGCTTCAGCGCATGGACCGAGCAGGATGCGCGCCGGCCTCAGGCCCTTGGCCTTGGCCATGGCGATGATAGTCTTCCTGCAGGGTGGCGATCATGTCGGAGCGCAGCACGCGCATCAGCACCGGCCATTCGGCGAGGCCGAGCGTCAGCGCCGGCAGCACGAAGCTGCGCAGGTTGCCGAGCGGATCCTCGCGCGAACGGCACGTAGCCGGTCGCCGGCAGCCAGTTGAGCTGCACGGCGAACAGGTAGATCAGCAGGATCGCCACCATGAAGGACGGCAGCGACAGGCTTGCCGAAGGCGACGCCCGTCAGGAAGCGGTCGATGGCGCTGCCGCTCTTCACCGCGCACAGGATGGCGAGCGGGATGCTGATCGGCCAGCGCCGATCGAGCTCGGCCAGCACCATCAGCTCGAGCGACACCGGCAGGCGCGTCGAGCAATCGGCGCGCCAGCACCGGTCTCGCCGGTGCGGAACGGAGCGCCCGAGGTCGCCCTGCAGGACGCCGCCACAGCCAGAGCAGGTAGCGCTGCCGCAGATCGGCTGGTCGAGACCCAGTCTGGCGCAAAGCCGCCACGTTCTCGGGCGTCGCCTGATCGCCCAGCATGGCATAGGCGAGATCGCCCGGCAGCAGCGAGGCGATCAGGAAGGTCAGCAGCGTGACGGCGAGCAGGACCGGCAGCAGATAGAGCAAGCCGCCGGCCGATGAACTGCCCAGCATGTGCGCGCTCGAACTACTCGAGCCAGGCGTCGCGATACGTCGATGACGCCGCTATAGAGCTTCGGCACGCCCTTCACCTTGGCCTTGGCGATCGGCGTAGTAGGTGTTCTGGAAGGTCCAGAACCAGATCGCCTCCTGGTTGATCAGCGCGGCTGATCGCGCAGTAGTCCTCGGTGCGCTTGGCCTCGTCGGCGCGTGACGCGTGCCTGCTCGAGCAGGCTTGTCGAGCTCGGGATTGGCGTAGTTGGCCAGCGCGACGGGCTGCCGTGCTGGAAGTTGGCATACATCTGCGGATCGGGATCGGCGAGATCGACGATGCGCCAGCGGCGTGACGCTCGAACTTGCGCTGGAAGGCGCGCGGCACGATCGTCGGCCTGGTCGACCTGCTCGATCTCCATCTCGGCGCCCGACCTGCTTCCAGAACTGCTGCAGCACCTGGCCGACGGCGCGGCCGCGCGGCGTCGCCGTGAACAGCATCTTGAAGTTGACCGGCTTGCCGTACTCCTTGATCAGCGCCGCGGCCTTGGCGGGATCCTCGGGCAGGCGCGCCGTCGTCCTTGCACTTGACCCACGAGCCGTCGCCGTAGGGATTGCTCGCCGGCCGGGCGAGGCCGTTGGTCAGCGCCTGCGACATCTTCTTGCGGTCGATCGCCATGACCAGCGCCTGGCGCACGCGCACGTCGTCGAGCGGCGCGACCTTGGTGTTGAAGGCGTACGACGGCGGCGCCGGAGCCGGCATAGTGAGAGCACCTGCAGCGTCGGCGTCCTTGCGGGCCCGCACGATGTTGTCGGCTTCGAACTCGTCGGCCCAGACCAGGTCGGTCTCGCCCGCCTTCAGGCTGGCGAAGCGCGACTGCGACATCGGGCAGCGGCCGCAGCACGACGCGGTCGAGGTACGGGCTGGCCCTTGTTCCAGTAGTTGGGATTGCGCTCGACCACCATGCGATCGCCCGCCGTCCACGATTTGAGGATGAAGGGTCCGGTGCCGACGGGATTGCGGTTGTAGTCATCGCCCTTGGCCTGCATCGGCCGCCGGCGACTGGATCGACGTTGTTTTGGCTGGGAGCGGTGATCAGCCTTGGGGAAATTCACGGCCGGATCCGTCAGGACGAAGACGACGGTCAGGGCATCGGGCGCCTCGACCTCGCTTGATGTTGGCGATGTAGAAGGCGCAGCGGCACTTGTTCTTCGGGTCCTTCTGGCGGTCGAAGTTCCATGCCACTGCCTGGGCATTGAACGGCGTGCCGTCGTGGAACTTCACGTCCGGGCCGAAGCTTGAAGGTCCAGGTCCTGTAGTCGTCGGAGTGCGTCCACGACAGCGCCGAGCCTCGGCTGGGCTTCGCCGTCGTCATCGAGAGCGGTCAAGGTGTCGAACAGCAGCACCGCCGCCATGTTGGCCGAGGTGTCGAACACGCCGACCTTCAGAGGATCGAAGCCCGGACATGTCGAGCTCGAGCCCGACCGCTGAGGCTGCCGCCACTGCTTTTGCGCGTGCGCCCCGCCCGCCGACAGGACCGCAGCCATGACGGCAACTGGCGCTGCCAACGAGCCTGACGCCTAACCGGAACGCTTTGGACATCGGCGTTCGCCCTCCTTGATCGTTTCACTTGCTCGTTTCAGGCAACGCTCACCGCTTGATGGCTCCCCGCGACGTTTCGGGCGGTTGCGTTGGTGTCGATCGCGGGCTTGGGAGAGAATATGGTCCGCTCGGGGGATAAGCACGTCCGGAACGCCGGTCCCGCTTTGGGCTGGCAGCTGTGGCCGCGAAGGTCGGCGACACAGCTCGGCTGGGCGGCTTAAGGCCTCATCTCTTGGTCGCGGAACGCGCAAAACCCCGTCCACGGCGCGGGGCGGCGGTGCTAGCATGCCCCCGATCCGTCGGTGCCTCCCGCGAAAGGACACGGCCCATGCCCAAGTTCATCATCGAGCCGCATTTCCGCCTGCAGGAGTGGGTCGCCGAGGAGAAGGGCTACTTCCGCGCCGAGGGCCTCGACTACGAGTTCAGGGAGTTCGTCCGCGCCGAGCGGCGGGGCGCACCACGCCACGAGCCGGCAAGGTCGGCGCCTTCCAGTCGATCGAGAAAGGGCCGCGAGGTCCAACGTCACCTGCGCCTGCCACTGGACGGTCAACGTCGCGGCCTCGCGCGGGCCACACCAAGCTCTACGCCGACGCCTACTCGGTCGCCCCTGCGGCATCTTCGTGCCGGCCGACTCGCGCCGTGAAGTCGCCGGCCGATCTCGCCGACGTGCCGATCTCCGGTCGGCTACCAGTCGGGCAGCCACTACGCCACCGCTGCAGGCGCTCGAGCAGTACCTGCCCGCCGACCAGATCAAGCTGTCGTTCGGCGAGGGCATGCTGTTCGGCCGCATGGAGGCGTTCCTCGACGGCAAGGCGCCGGCCTGCACGCTCTTCAGCGGCCCCTACTACTTCGCCGAGCAGCTGGGCTTCCGCAAGGTCATCGACAACACCTTCATGATCGCCGCCATGCTCAACGGCGACCCCGGAGCCGGAGGACATCCGGCAAGTTCTTCCGCGCGCTCGCGCCGCGCCCAGCGCGACATCGACCTGCGGCCCGGAGCTCTACACGCACTACTACAAGGCACGAGTTCCCCGAGCGCTTCCACGCCCGCATGGACACGCGCCGCTGGGGCCCCGGCGAGCGCATCGTGTTCGAGCCCTACACCAAGGAGGTCTTCGAGCAATCGTTCGCCTGGATCGCCGCGCGCGAAATCTTCAGCGAGGGCAACCTGTGCGCGGCCGCTACGAAGACGCGGTGGTCACACTCGAGCGCACGGCGCCGCCACCGGCGGCGCGCTAGAATTGACTGGAATCCTGCGATCCACCCTGATTGGTATCGCGCTTGGCCGCAAACGTCGCCAACTCCTCATAGGCCTTGGCGATATCGAGCAAGGTCTTTTTCGACACAGGATCGGTGATCTCATCGGCGCTGCGCCGCGCTTCCTCAGCGCGCCGTAGCCAATAAGTGAGGTCCATCCATACTTGACGATGTCGTCTTCATGACTGGGCAAGCATCCCACGCCACGGTCAAGTTCCCTTCGACAAGGTCGCGGTCTCGATGCCACACCGCTCATTTTTCTGCGTGGCACGGAACTCGGCGCGCTCGCGCAGGAGTTTGTAGCCCTCGGCGATGAACAACATGATGCGCTGGGGCTCGGGGTCGGTCATCGCGCTGGCATGCGTGCGCGCTTCCATTTCCAGTTTGCGCCAGCGCGCAGCATCTTCTTCGGCGTCGTTCGAGTCTGCCGACGTGGCGCGCCAAGTCCTCCCAGCCCAGCGCGTAACGCGCCTTGAGCGCTTGGGTTCCAAGCCCACGGTGCCGATCCACGGGAAAGCCCGCGCTCGCCCAAGAAAATGTGATGGAGCGTCGTCGGCAGCGCGGGGGACGCCCCTACCTGTCGAGCCAGATATGCTCAAAACGCCAATTATTATAAATGCTGTTTTCCTGGTGCACGTAACCTTTGAGGTGGGCGTGCCAGCAGGTCGAGGCGCGGTTGTGGTAGATGATGGGGCGGGCCACGTCCTCGGCGAGAATGCGCTCGATCTGCCAAACCAGCGCCTTGCGTTTTTCGATATCGGCTTCCTGCGACTGCTGATCGAGAAGCTTGTCGACTTCCGGCGTGCAGTACTGGGTGTAGTTGGCCTCCGAGTTGCAGGCATAGGCGCCCTTAGCACGCGCGTCGGGATCATCGATGCCGACGCCGGAGGTGTTGAGCGCGACGGTGTAGTCCTTTTTGGTGAGACGATTGTGCCAGATCGAAGATTCGATCACCTCGAGCTCGGCGTCGAAATGCACCTTGTTGAGCTGGTCGACGAAAATCACGGCCGGATCGCGATAGGTGGCGAAGTCGCGGGTTGAGACCTTCACCTTCAGCCGGTGGCCGGGCCCGTAGCCCAGGCCCTCCATGATCTTGCGCGCTTCGCGCCTGCTGTCGCCGCCACGTCGGCGCCGTAGCCCGGCAGCTCGACGAGCATCTCATAGCGGCATCCCCCAACGTCCCTCCGGCGGCGGCATCATGTTGCCGGCGATGCTGGCCTTGCCCTGCCGAGATGATGTCGATGTAGGCCTGCCGGTCGAGCGCCAGCGCCATGGCGCGGCGCAGCTCGACGTCGTCGAACGGGGCCCGGTCGCGATTGACCAGGATGTTGATTGGTACGTTGGTCGGCACCAGGCTGCAGGTCGCCGCTCGGCAGCTGCGCCGCGACGTCCTTCATCAGCGGCCACGGTGATATCGCCGACAAACGTCATGTCGAACTCGCCGGCGACGAAGGCCAGAACGCGCGTCGAGCGGCTCGTGACAATGCGCCAGTCGATGGCATCGAGATGGGGCAGCCCCTTTTTCCAGTAGTCGGGGTTGCGAACAAGCTTGATGGAGGCGTGGCTCTTGAACTCGGCGAACTTGAAGGGACCGGTGCCGATCGGGCTTGGTGCGCATGTCGCGGTCGGACACGTGGCAGGATAAACCGGCGAAAGGCCTGAGGCGAACATCGGCAGCAGCGATGGCTGCGGCTTCGGCCAGGTGGAAGGTCACCTCGTGGTCGCCGTTCAGCGTCACCTCTTTGAGGTTCTCGTACCAGATCTTGCGCGGGTTGCGCCGAAAATACTCGGCCTCGATGCCGTTGAGGCGATGCCAAGTGCACTGCACGTCCTTGCCCGTAAAGGGCTTGCCGTCGTGCCAGCTGACGCCGGAGCGCAGCCAAAGGTGAGTTTGGTGCCCGACGCATCCCAAGCCCAGCGCTCCGCCAGCTCGGGCACGATGCTGTCAAAACCGTTGCGCGGTCTTTGCGGATCGAAAGGACGAGATTGTTGAAGATCGCCATGAACGGCATGTTGGTGGCGATCGTCGATTCTTCGTGTATCGACGCGCTGGGCGGCTGCGTGGTGTTGTAGATGCGCAGCGTGCCGCCAGCCTTCTGGGCGACAACGGGAAGCACGCTCGCCAACAGCAGCGCGCCCGCTAGCGCACTGGTCCTGGCACCGACGCCACGCCTGAACACCGCCATTCTCCGCCTCCGGATCGGCAACCCTGGTCCTGCTTTGGAGCCTTGTCGAGCCTAAGAGCTGCCCGGAGTGTGCCCGCCGCGCGCGCTTTGGCGCCTGGCCCCAACCTCGCCGGCGCGGGCGGCATGCGAGGCCCCACGCGAGGCCTTGGGGGCGCGGGCGTCGCTCCACCTCACAGCCCCGGCAAAGATCGGCACTCGGGGAGGCCCGGGCGAATGACGGGCGACCGAGCGCCTACGTCCGGGCCAGCACGCTCAGGTCTTGCGCCCGGTCACACTGATCTGCGGCGCGGGTTTGGGTTTTTCTTTTTAGGTTTGCGCTTCTCGCGGTTCGGTCGCTGTTCTTTGTTAGCCATGGCGGCTCTCCTCCTCAGTCAGCCGGGCCCAGCTTAGCAGGTTCGCGCGCCGCCTTGGCAGCGCGATCCGGCAAGAATTGTGGATCAAGCCCCGACGAGGCCGCAGCGCGCGAGCGCGGGCGCAGCGTGGGGCTCAGCGCACAAGCGGCCGCGTCACGTCCAAATAGCGCGCATAGGCCAGCGCCGATAGGGTGCAAAGACCACCCAGCGCCCACCCGTATTGCCGGGTGGGCGATCACCAGGGCACAGGCGATCGAAGGCCCAATCCAGGTCATCCAGTGCTTCATGCCACCACTCTAACACCCCCTCGGTAAACAACCCTTCAATCGATACCCCGTAACTAGGTCTTCGAGCTGCGCCTCGGCGCTGGCCCCATGCCGTCAACGCCACCGCCACGGGCCTCGCCACGGGTGTCTGGCCGTCGCGCCGCAGGCGGCGTCGCAACGCCTCAAGGCGCCTTCACGGCAGCCGGTCTCGTCCAGGAACGCAGCGAGGGTGGGCGCCGCAACTACGCGGTGCGCGCCCCGAAGAGCTCGCCGACCCGCGCCACTGGCTCGACAGCGTCTCTCCCGCGCGGCGTATTCAGCCGGGGCTTCAAACAAAAAGGTGCCGGGTTTGCGGAAGCAGACATCTTCAAGGACAACAAGAAAAAGGAGAAGCAGAGGGCTGGCAAAGGAAAAAAGAAACCCTGATGTGAGCGTCCGCATACCCTGCGGCAACCGCTCGCTGGTCACGCCCAACGGCCTCTGCGGGCGGCGTGACCCTCCTCAGCCTCGGGAGGGAACGATAGATCCGCCAGCGCGCCGGCTGAAGCGCGCGCGGAAGCGGTGGTCGCTCCATTTACCTTCTCCACGGTCACTCTCATCCACCCACCTCAGAACGGTATCTGGGCCGTCGAGCGGGCAAAAAGAGCGCAGCGCGTGCGACTGGCGAGCCTCGCACGTCACATGAAGAAGCAGTAGACGACACCGTAGGCGATGATGCCGGACATCGCGAGATGGTCGATCGAACTGCGCCATCTCGGTGTCCGCCAGTCCGCACAGCATCGACACACCGACCAACAGGCCGATCGGGAGTGTGGATCAAGAACACCAGGTCCCGAGTTTTCATTCGTCCCCCCAATCCCGCAGCTACGGGTCCGGCCACGCCTGACGCGGGGCGGAATACTCCGCTTCTTGGCCAGGCGCCGTCCAGCGCAGCCAGCATAGGCAAAGAAACGGCAATGGCTAAGAAAAAGGGGACCGCTGGCGGCAAGAAAAGCCCCGCGCCGAGGCCCAAAGACAAGGCAGCTCAGCGACGCAGCCGCCGATAATGCCGTACGCGATTTCGACCGGCGCGCGAAACCGAGGTTGCCGAGACCGACGCCGCGGTGCTGCAGCCCGATGCGATGGTGCCGGCGAAGCCGGTGCTCTAGGGCGAAATCCGCCAGAGGCGCCCCGTCGGGCGGATTATGTGCACTACCAATCTCATCTGCCCATCGGTTGGTCATCACCAATGACGATGATGCCGATAAGTGCCCGTAGTGGCGATGGTGGTGGTAATCCGAGCGAGGCCGGTAGCTGCCGGCATAGTGATGCTGATATACGGGTCGGTAATAGCCATACCCGTGATAGGGAGTAGCCGTAATAGTAGTGGCGGTGATGGTGACGGTAGATCGCGCCCAATATCAGCGCTGTCGCGATGCCCGCACCGATGCCCCAGCCCCATCCATGGTGGGCCTCCGCACGATTGGCTGAGCCAAACGTGATCATCAGCGCGAAAGCGACCGTCGCGGCGACGGTTGCGAGGGTTCGAGCTTTCATAAGATACTCCCTGATGCGTACTTGACCTTGGTACTTCTCCACCGCTCCTTCAGCGGCGATTGCTCGACGCGATCATCTGAGTGAAACAGTCATGGCGCCTCAATCTCTTCAAGGCTCAATGAGGCCGTTGCGAATTGCGTAGAGAACCATTGCTGCTGCAGACGACAGATTGAGCCTCCGCATGATTGCCGTTCGGCTAGTTCTCGACAGTCTTGAGACTGACCCCGAGGATCGTCGCGACCTGCCGATTCGCATGACCTTCGGCAATCAGTCGCACCACAAGTTCGGTCCCAATCGCTCGAGACCAATGCGGTCGCGTCTCTGCTGCGTCAGGAATGCAGCCAAGCAGGGTTTCCGAGACTATGGCGGTGAAGAAAGGTTTGTGCTCCGTCAGCGACTCGATGGCCTCTAAAAGCTGGCCGACGACATCGGATTTCAGGACGTAGCCGCGCGCTCCCGCCTCCAACATCCCCAGCAATATGCCGTTCATCGTCGTGTACCGTGAAGATCAACACTTCGGTCTTGGGCAGACGAGCACGGATCTGCCGCGTTGCCTCCACCGTTGACCAGCGGCATCATGGAATCGAGCACCGCCACATCTGGTTTGGTCGCGGCCGCTTTATGGATGGCGTCTTTGCCGTCGGCCGCTTCGGCCACGACTTCCCAACCCGGCTGGGCCTCTACCACTCTGCGCAGCCCAGAGCGCACCACATCGTGATCGTCGGCAATCAATATGCGTGTCATTGCCCAGAGGGGTGTCATTGCCAGTGTCGCTCTGCCAGTGTCGCTCTGTGGGTGTCGCTCTGCTCTGATCCAGAGCCCAATGACCAGCATAGTTTATCCGCAGCAGTGGTCGGTAAAAAACATTACTTAACAGACAGATAAAACAAGTTTCTCACTTGAGATTCTCACGATAAGTCCGAAGGCTGCTGCTCTGCTCGCGCTCAACGGATTTCGCGCGGGATGAATTGGCACAGGTCATCGGAGTGCCGCGACCCGGCGTCCTCGGAGGGTCAGTCGAGCTCCCGTCCTCAGGACCCGGCCGAGGTTACCAATTTGGACCCAGAGCGGTGGTGTGCGCACCCCGGACCGGGTCGCAACCAGGGCATGGGCGTGCTCCCTCACCTCGCTGGCGGTCAGCGATAATCCCGAGCTGGCGGCCCTGATGTCCGACGCTCGCTCACCCCTCATAAAACCATAGGCGTGCGATCGCGACGGCGGCCTTACAGGGGCTTCAAGCGGCCGAGCATGGTTGGCAAGAGTTCGGCCACGGTCGGGTGGATGTGGACGGCGCGCTGCATCACCTCATAGGGCGCCTTCGCATACATCAACGTCAGCAGCACGTGGATCACCTCATCGCCGCCGACGCCGAGGATCGAGGCGCCGAGAACCTGCCGGCTCTCGCCGTCAACCAAGATCTTCATGAACCCCAGCGTCTCCCCCTTTTCGAAGGCCCGGCTGACGTCCTCCATCGGCCATCGTTGCCATCAGCGCCGGGCGCCCGATTTGCGCACCTCGGCCTCGGTCATGCCGATGCGCCCCAGCGGCGGATCGGTGTAGAGGTTGTAGGCGACAATACGGTCGCTGACGCGCCGCGCCGCAGCATCGATGAGATCTGCCGCCACGATTTCGGCATCGTTGTAGGCCGTGTGCGTAAAGGCGCCCTTGCCGTTGCAGTCTCCCAGCGCCCAGATGCCGGGCACGTTGGTCTCCAAGCGATCGTTGACGCTGATGTAGCCCTTGGCATCGGTGGCGACGCCCACCTTTCGAGGCCAAGGTCGTCGGTATTGGGCTGGCGTCCCACGGCAATCAGGAGATGCGAGCCCGCAGGCCGCCTGCCGCCCGCCGGCCTCCAGGCTGGCGACGATATCCGCCGCCGCGCTTGCGCGAGCTTAAGGTCCTTGGCGCCGAGGTAAAGCGCAATCTCTTCGCGCTCGAGGATGTCGGCGATGGCCGCCGAGGTGTCCGCATCCTCCCGCGCAATCAAGCGCGGCGCTGCTTCGATGACGCTGACCTTGCTGCCGAAGCGGCGGAAGGCCTGCGCAAACTCAAGACCGACGTAGCTGCCGCCGACGATGATCAGATGTTGCGGCACGACGCTCGATCTCGAGCAGGCTGCGTGTTGGTGACGATAGGGGACCTGGTCGAGGCCCGGGATCTGCGGAATAAAGGCGCGACCACCGACGTTGAGGAAAATCTCTGGCCGCACTCAGCGTTTCGCCGCCCACCTGAACGCTGCCGGGCGAGGCAAAGCGCGCGTGCCCCTGGTAGACCGCGATGTTGGGTTGCTCCTGAGCCCGCGCTCCACGCCACGCCGCGAAAAGCCGAGGACATAGTCCTTGCGCGCCTTCACCTTTTTCATGTCGACGCTGATGTCACCGCTGATGGCAACGCCGTAGTCGCCGGCCGCGATGGGCGAGCCGGGCGGCATAGGCGCTCGCCACCAGCGTCTTGGTCGGGATACAGCCGGTATTGACGCAGGTGCCGCCGAACTGATTGCCGTTCGATGATGGCGACGCGCATGCCGGTCCCGGCCAGGCGAAGGGCGAGCGTGGGACCGGCCTGGCCTGTCCCAATGACGATGGCGTCGAACGCGGGCATGGCTGCACCTCCTTCGTCTATTACGAGCGCCAGAAAACTCCTCTAGCGGAAGCCAGGCGCGAGCGCACTCGGGGAAAGATGGTGCCGGGCTGCCGCGCGATGCCCTAAAGCCATCGTTCGCGCGTCTTCTCGCGCTTTTGGCGGGAGGGATAGTCCGCGCCGGCGGAGGCTTGCGCCGCCTCGAGCATGGCCCCGAGGCTGGTCATCATCACGCTAGCCTTGCCCAGGCGCGGACGCCGCCGCAAACACGTGGACTTGGAACTCGGTCGGCCAGGGGGCTGCTACAGGGGCTTAATTGTGGCACGGATCGATTTGCGCGACGTCAGCAAGACCCTCAGCGAGGCGGGCAAGGGATCGTTCAACATCTGCGACGTCACCTTGCGCGTCCCCGACGGCCACACCATGGTCGCTGCTCGGACCCAGCGGTTGCGGCAAGACGACCCTGTTGAAGCTGATCGCCGGGCTGCTGACGCCCGATGCCGGTTACGTGCCGCTACAACGACGTGGATATGGCGCAGGTGCCGCCCGGCAAGCGTCGCATCGGCATGGTCTTCCAGAACTATGCCCTCTATCCCCACGTCACCGCCCGCTCCAACGTCCTCTCCTATTACCTCTTCCGCAAGAAGACGCCCGCCCTCACCGCCGAGGCCCGCGCTCGCTTCGCGCGCACCAGCGAGCTCATGGGCGTGGAGCTCGCCTACCTGTTCGACCGCAAGCCCACCAAACTCTCCGGTGGCGAGAAACAGCGCGTCGCGCTCCGGGCGCTGCATCACCCGCGACGCCGCCGTCTTCCTCGTCGACGAGCCCTTCGCCAATCTCGATCAGGCCCCTGCGCGAGAAGTATCGCGTCAACCTCAAGCGCCTGCTGCGAGAGTTCCGCATCACCACCGTCTACGTCACCCACGACCATCACGAGGCCCTGTTGCTGGCCGATGTGCTGGCCATGATGGAGCGCGGGCGGCTGGCACAAGTCAGGGACGCCGCAGGAGATCTACGAAGCCCCAAGACCGCGTTTGTCGCCGGGTTTTTGAACATGCACACCGGTGCGCCGCCGATCAGCTCTGATCGATGGGCGCCGGCCTTGCCCTGGGGCGAGGCGCTGGCGGACGCGTGGGTGGGCGTGCGCCCCGAGCACGTCGTGATGTCCCGCACACCGCACCCCGCCGCGGCTCAAAGGCACTGATCGCCGATCGCCTAAGCCTGCCGCCGCGCAAGGAGACGCTTCTCACCATCCGCGTCGGCGAGGACGAGGTTCACGCCGAAACCACGGGCGAGGCGGCGCCGCCGATCGGCGCCGAGGTCTGGTTGACCTTCAAGCACTACCACGTGTTCGACAGGCGCCTCCGGCCGCCGGCTCTCGAGCCACGGCGGTTAGCGCGATACTTAGTCCTGGAGCTAGCGCCCCTTCGCGACGTCAAGGCGCAAGTCGCGCTTCAACAGCTTTGCCGTTGGCGTTGCGCGGCAAGGGTTCCCGACGCAGCGTCATGGCATCGGGCACCTTGTAATCGGCGAGCAGGCCGGCGCAATGGCCCTTGAGCTCGGCCAGGGCGAGCGCGCCGCCGGCGACGACGAAGGCATGCACGCGCTCGCCCAGCACCGGACAGGGCTCGGCCACCACCGCCGCCTCCACGACGCCAGGGAAGCTCATCAGCGCGTTCTCGACCTCCACCGAGTAGACCTTGTAGCCGCCCGCGGTTGATCATGTCCTTCTTGCGATCGAACACGCGCACGTAGCCCTCGGCGTCCTTCGAACCGATATCGCCCGAGCGCCAGAAGCCGGCGACGAAGGTCTCCGTCGTGGCCGCCGGATCCTCCCAGTATCCTTTCACCACCATGGGCCCGCCGAGCCAGAGTTCGCCTTGCTCCCCGGCCGCGACCTCCCGCCCTGCATCATCCATGACCAAGATGTCGGCGCAGGGCACCGCACACCCGACGCTGTCCGGCCGCGCCGCGGTCTGCGATGGCGGCATGATGGTGACGGGCGAGGTTGTCTCGGTCGAACCATAGGCGTTCATCAGCTTGAGGTTCGGCAGCTTCTCGGCAAACCGGGCGATGGTCGCCGGCGCCATCGGTGCGCCGCCGTAGCCGCCGACGCGCCAGGCCGCAAGGTTGGCTTCGGCAACAGCTGGGCTCGAGCAGGCACAAGTTGTACATCGCTGGAACCATCAGCGAGTGCGTCATGCCCTCGCGCGCAGCAAGGCCTAAGAATTCGCGGGCCTTGAAGCTCGGCATCACAATCAAGCGCCGCCGCCGCCCGTGTCATCGCCGCGATCAGCGCGATCACGCCGGTGACGTGGCTCAGCGGCACCGCCGCCAGCGCCCGGTCGCTGGCGCTGAGGCCCATGCGCAGGCCTCGTAGTGCAGGGCGGAGTGACAAATGCCAAGGTGGGTCAGCATGGCGCCCTTGGGGCGACCGGTGGTGCCGGACGTATAAAGGATGATGGCGGTGTCCTCTTCCTCGACCTCCGGTGGGAGCGGCTCCGGAGGCGCCGGCCAGCAAGGGCAGGGATCGAGTGGAGGCGCTCGCTTCGACGGCGACGCGGTGGGCGAGTTGTGGTGCGTTGCCGCCGGCGCCGGCAGCCGATCGGCGGAGATCGGCGTCATAGACGAGGAGCTTCGCGCCGGCGTGCGCGAGCATGCTAGGCGAGCCCCCGGCCTGCTCGCGCGTACTGAGCGGCACGGCAATGGCGCGCGAGCCGCAGCGTTGCAAACAGCACGACGGGAAACGGAATGCCATTAGCCGAGCAGCATGGCGACCCGGTCACTCCCCGCCGATGCCAGCCGCGGCCAAGCTGCCGGCACATTGCTCCACGGTCGCCGAAAACTGGGCGTAGCTCGAGCGCTCCTCGCCGCACACGATCGCTTCCCCGCCAGGGCTGCGCGCGGCGGCCGCGCCTAAGAGAGCAAAGGCGTTGCCGGGTCGCTCGCTGAAGCAACGCATGACGCGATCGCCGTGAATGGCGCTCATGCCGCATCGGCGGCACGCTGCCGAGCCAAGCCTGTTCCAAAACCAGCCACCTTGAACTCCTTGCAACCCCGCGGCCGGGACCTGCGGGACCTTCGCCGTCCTTGGCTTTCCCTGCTGCGCCAGCCCCGGTGCGCTGCCCTCCCCGCAAGGCGCAATATCTAACGAGGCTTTGCCTCAGACCGACAAGGTTTATGCCATAACACGGGCGAAAATTTTTAAAGGAATGCGGTCAAGGCGCCGGCCCCGAGGTCGGGGCATGCCTCCGCGCGACAGCGTCAGGAGCATTAGGAGGGTGCCACAGAGCCGCGCCAGATCCACTCCCGTTGGCTTGTCCGCGCTCCGGGTCTGGTGCCACGCGATCCTCAGCAGCAAAAGCCGCCTCCGGCAAACCGGCGGGGTCGTGGACCCCCGTCGCCCTTTCAGGGTTTGGCCCGATTGGCCCGCGCTGGCAAAGACCCAATGCTGGCGTACTTCGACACTCAAGAAGGATCCTGACATGAAGCGGCGGACATTCCTGCAAGGCGGGGCAATGGGCGTTGCCGGGCTGTCGATGACGCCGGCGCTGGCGCACTACGAGTCGAACGGCCGGCACCCGACGCCAGAAGATTTGGGTGCGTCCGTAACCCGTTTACGCAAGCAATTCCTGGAAGACTTCGATGCCGCTTACGTCGACAACGTGATCGTTCCGCACTTTCTCGTCAGCACCTATCACGGAGAGCGACCCTCGCTGCCCATGATCGATGTGACGCTGAGCAAGGAAAACGCCTTGCCCAACGACTTATGGGGCATGCTGAGCGAGACCTGGCGACCGAACCCCGAGCAGGGCGTGACCGTCTTTCTGCAGGCGCTGGAGAAGCGGGGATCGGACAATCGCCGCAAACGTATCTACATGAGCGCGGTCACGCCGGATCTCTACCGCCCCATGTACAGCGAGAAGGTGACGCAGTTCTTTGCGAACTTGCTCGACGCCAAGAATGCCGGCAAACCGCTGATGCGACCCTACCTGGAAGCCTACTGGGACCTCTATTGGGACCTTCACCTCGGCATCAAGGGCGATGCCGTCCCCAGCAGATCCGCCAGGTTGGCAACAGCTTTAATACCGTCCTCGCCTACCGCAACCCGACGCAGAAAATCGTCTACGACAACTACATGACGGTCCGTTCCAACCTGGCCTTCCTCAAGGCCTGGATCGACCAGAAGCTCGACGACCTCAACAGCGGTCGCACGCCCGCTGCTCGAGAAGACCTTTGCCTACTACTGGCTCAAGAACGGCGGCGACAGCGAAGATTTCAAGCGCCAGGACGTCGTCTTCGAGTGCTTCCACAATTTTGTGGCGTTCAGCCAATGGGGCAACACGCTCTACAACATCATGCTCAAGTTGAGCCGCAACCAAGGCGATCCGGACGCCCAGGATTGGTTCCGAAAGACCATGGAGGGCAGTCCCGATGATGCGCGCGGCGCCCTTCACACCGCTCGAGGGCTTCGTCATGGAGCTGTTCCGCATCATCTCGCCAAACGGTGGCAGCATTTCCGCCCTGGAGGAGATGCGGACGCCGCCTTTCGCGCGCCACGGCTACATTGTCACCCCACACACGAGCACCAGCCTCGATCCGCTACACTGGCAAAACCCACAGAAGTTCGACCCGTCCCGCTACAACGCCGTGCCGACGAGCCACGACATTGACGAGGCGAAGAGCAAACAAATGGGCTTCGCCAAATGCCCCTTCGATCGCAAGGAATTCGAGGTCAAGGACGGACGCAAGGTCACGCTCAACAACAGCGCCTTTGGCACGGTCTATGGGTGTCGCCAGCGGCAAGCCGATGCCCGTGTGTGACTATGCCGGCTTTGCTCCGTTTGGCTTTGGCTATCGTCGCTGCCCCGGCGAACAGCTGACCATCCAGGTCGTTCGAAGATTTCTTGCGCAAGGTGTGGAAGGACAAGATTGAGTTCGTGAAGCTCGATATTGCCAATCCCCGAACCCGTGCCGATTGGTCCCACCACGGTGATCGGCGACAATGTCGGCTTTTTGCAATCAACCTGACACTCGAAAGTCGCAAGGCGGCTCTTGAGAGCCCGCCGCCAGCAAACGGGGCGGCGCGTCCTGGCCTCGACGGAGGTGTCGCCGCCGCCAAGCTCCGAGCGTCGCGCCGGCGTTGCCGCGCCGAGAGGGTGAAGGTCACGGCCCCCGACACATCATCCCTACGCGGACGGCCGGCCGGCGGAGTCGCGGCGGGTCAGCGTTCCCACGGGCGCGCTGTTGCGGCGCATAATTTTGGCCGCGAGCAGCGCCGCCCCGATCACCGCCACAACTAAGCCGAGGAAGAGCTCCCAACTGCGACCCGCAGCCCCTCCATGCGCGGCCGTCAGGCCACCGAGCAGGAAAAGTCCGAGGCCACCGATCTTTTTAGCAGCAGCGTCATTGCCACCTCCTAACCGTGGAGCTTGTTGCTGTCAGCGCCACGTGCAGGGAGTTGTAGGCGCCAAGCCACCCTGCCCATATCAGGTCTTACCCCGACTACAGGCTCGTTCGCATAGCGTGGGCGACGAGCCGAGCCGCAGGAGAACTGCGCAACGCGGGCAGATTTTCCTCATGCGCCGGACGGCATCGCGGGCTGGCGTGCCGGAGGTGTCGAATGCACGGCGACGTTTGCCGGCGCGCTCCTTAGCGGATCAAGAGCAGTGTCAGGGTCGGAAACGCGATGATCAGCGAGACGCGGAAGAACTCCGCGATCAGAAACGGCACCACGCCCTTGAAGGTCTCCAGCATCGACACATCGCCGGCGATGTTCTGGATCACATAGACGTTGAGCCCGACCGGCGGATGAATGAGCCCGAGTTCGACCACGATCAGGGCCAGGATGCCGAACCAAATGGCGGTGTGCTCAGGCGAAAGCCCGAACTCGAGACCCATCACCACGGGAAAGAAGATGGGAACCGTGAGCAGGATCATGCTCAGGCTGTCCATCAGGCAGCCCAGCAGAATGTAGACGAGCACGATCACCGCCATCACCAGGTAGGGCGACATGCCGCAGACCCGACACCCACTGCGCCACGACCTGCGGGCATGTTGGTGCGCGCCAGGAAGGCGTTATAGAGCTCGGCGCCCAAGCAGAATGAGGAAGATCATGCCCGACTGCTCGGCGGTCGCACGCACGGAGCCGAACACCTCTGCGCCAGCGCATGCCGCCCACCGTCAGCGCCGCGATGCTCGCCAGCAGCGCCCCGACGGCGGCGCCCCTCCGTCGGCGTGAAACAGCGAGCGCCCGAAGAAGAAGTCGCCATTCATGCCGACGAACACGATGAGAAAGATGGCGATCACGGGCCAGGTCTCGGCCACCCGCCGGGCGCGTTCGGCGAGCGGCAGCTTCTCGGTCGCGGGTCCTGCTCCCGGATGGAAGTAGATGTAGCCGCGGATGGCGATGAAGAAGCCGATCACCGCCAGCCCCGCCGGGATGAACGCCGCCAGAAACAGCTTGGCGATGTTTTGCTCGGTCAGGATGGCGTAGACGACCAACGGGATCGAGGGCGGCACCAGAATGCCGGAGCGTGCCGCCGGCGGCAAGCGTGCCCGGTCGCGAGCGCGCCCGAGTAGCCGTATCTTGCGCATCTCCGGCAGCGCCACCTGCCCCATGGTGGCGGCCGTCGCCAGCGAGGACCCGCAGATCGTGCCGAACGCGGCGCAGGCACCCACCGCCGCCATCGCCATGCCGCCGCTGGTGGTGGCCGAGCAGCGCATTGGCGCCACGGAACAGCCGCGCCGACAATCCGGATCCCGAGGCCACGTTGCCCATCAACAGGAACAGCGGGATCACCGAAGAAGGAATAGCCGGCGAAGGTCTCGAACGGCGTGGTCTTGAGGAAGCTCAGGAGCGGCGCCGAGGCCCTGAATCCAGATGAAGCCGCCGGCACCGACCGCCATCATCGGCCACGCCGATCGGCACTCTGCAGCCCCAGGAGCAAGAGCAGGATCACAAAGCTGACGAGCCCGGCGCCGAAATTTGACATGGGAGAAGCGCTAGTGCTCCCCGGATGGTCTGCGGACCGATGGCGCGGTTGGTGCCGATCTCCAGCGACGCTGCGCGCCACCGTGTAGGCGGTCGCGATCACGAGCAGCCAGGCGAACGCGAGCGCCACGGCATAGGCCCAGCCCTCCGGAATGCGCAGCACCATGGTCGGTGTCGTGGTTGGCGAACTTTCTCGCGCGTGCCGATGCCCGAGCTGAAAGGCCAAGGCGAAGGTCAGCACGAAAAACAGCAGGTTGGCGGCAAGGTCGAAGCACGGACGCGGTACGCGCACCGGAAGGTTCTTGGTGAAAGCCCCTACCAGCACGTTGGCGCGCTTGAGCTGGCAGATCGGCAGGAAGGCGAACACGGCCACGGCGCAGCCGAGCTGCACGATCTCGATGTCGCCGGGAATGCCCGAAACTCTCGCGCGGCGAACACTTGCGACAGGCCGCGTCCGATCACCGACAGGCTCGAAACCAGCATGATGGCGATCAAGCAGCAGGCCACCCAGCCATCGCCACGCCACCGCAAACGCGCTTCGAGCGCGCGGCCGACGGGACCGTGTGGCGCCGGCGCTGCCCTGTCTATGTCCTGCGCCGCTCGCGCATCATTCACTGGGAGTACTTCGCCACCAGGTCTTGCGCCGGCCTTGACGAGCTCGGCGCCCTTGTCGCCGGCCTTGTTGCGCTCCTCGATCCACTTGGCGTAGATCGGCTCGGTCGCCTTCTTCCAGGCGGCCAGATCGGCGCCGTCGATGACATGGATCGGCGTATTGCGCTTGAGCACGGCGGCGCGGCCGATTTGGTCCCACTCGTCCCACTTGCGGCCGAGGTCGCGCGAAAGCGCCGCGCCGGAGTTGCGCGTCGATCACCTTCTTCAGGTCGTCGGGTAGGCCATCGTATTTGGCCTTGTTCATCACGAACAACAGCACCGGTATTGTAGAAGGTGCGGTCGCCACCGAACTCGCTGACGCGATTGGTCAGCTCATCGAGCTTGAAGGGGATGACGGCGTCATAGGGAAACACGACGCCATCGACGACGCCCTTGGCCAGCGCCTCGGGCACACCCGGCGGCGGGATGCTCTGCGGTTGGGCGCCGATCAGCGCGAAAGCGTCGTTGGTCTGGCCGGTTCGATGCGCGCAGCTTCAGCCCCTTGGCGTCGGCCGGCGTCTTGATCGACGACGTCCTTGCTGAACAGGACGCCTTTGCCGAAGCCCCCACACCGCGAGCGGCTTGACGTCCTTCAGCTCGTCCTTGGCAAACGTCTTCGTAGAATTCCCAGACCGCCGGCGCGGTCTTTCTCCCCGATCGCGTGCGACAGAGAACGGCAGCTCGAACACCTCGAGCCGCGGAAAGCCGACCGGGCGTCGTGCCTGCGACCGTCCACACGATGTCGACGCACGCCATCTTTGGCCTGATCGTAACAGTTGCGGCTGCCTGCCGCCGAGCTGCATGGAGGGATAGATCTCCACCTTGAGCTTGCCGCCGGACTCCTGCTCCAGCTTCTTGGCCCACGGCTCGAACCAGAACTTCTGCTGGTTGGCTTGGGCGGGAACGAAGTGGTGCAGCTTGAGGGGTGACCCGTCTGCGCAAGGCTCCCCGTGCCGGGAATGGCGGCGAACAGCATCGCGGCGATCGCGGCAGCAAACGGGGTGCGGAAACCGCATGAACGTCCTCCTTTTGCCGTTGGTCGGCGTGCGCCCACGGAGCCCGCCGGGCACAATCGCATACCGGGAAAGGCTCGCAAACGAGCAACCGTTGCCCCCTTCAGGGCCGGCGTCCGCGGCTGGTAGGCGCCTCTCTGTCGCACGCGCCTCGGGGGCTCGCCGGAGCCCGTGGCGGACCGCGTGCTCCCCTCGTGTCGTGGCGTATAAAATTCTTGGGTCTCGACGCAGTTCGACGTCAGTGGCACTTAGCCTTTCACGCTTACCGAGGGCGCGGTTTCCAGCTCGGACCCAGGGCGCGCGCGCAGTCCAACCTGAGATCCGCCATTGCTTTTGCACAGACGGCCCGTTCGCGTTGACGCGCTCGGGCATCGGTGCTTTGATTCCTTGCTTCCTTACAAGGGAGGGTAAGCAGGATCGGGCGCTCCACATTTTCCCGCCGCTGCGGGGATCGTGCGTTGAGCGCCCTCGCTTAGCTTGGCAGGCCGATGACGCCATCAGCCGGCCGGGCCCATCGAGCCGCCTAACCAATAAACGGCAGCGCGACCAGACCACAGGCACATGGGATGCCGATGATGGTCCCACACCACATTGGGCCACGGCGCATCAGAGCCGTACTCGGGTCTTTGATCGTAGCCGTTCGACCATGACGCGCTCCGCCTTGACCGCTCGGCTCACGGTTCGTCGTCGTCTTCGCCACAGCGCAGCCGAACTGCCGGCGCGCCGGCGCCAGCCGACCAGAAACTGGTGAGAGATCCCGCGGGAGGGAAGCTAGACCGGCGGCTAAGCCTCCCGCCCAGGGCTTCCGCCCATGTCCGCGCGCTCATTGCGGACGGCAATGTGTCCCCGCGGCCACGCCTACAATCGAAGCGCAAGAGCAATTTATTCCCGCCTCGGCGCAGGCCCACAGTGATTTGCGAAGGCCCGTCGGTTTGCTGCGGTCAGCGAAATATCCCATCCTGTCGCCATGGACATCCGGATCGAACACGAGCCCAGGCCGAGGACGTTCGCGCCCTCGAGGATCGCCTCCGTTGACTTCAATGTCGCGCGCACGGGCATCCAGGATGGCAAATTTGTCGCGGGCATTCTTGCGCGACGCCGACGGGGCGACGATCGGTGGCCTGTTCGGCTGGACCTGGGGGGCCACCTGCTACATCCGCTATCTCTTTATCCCGGCCCCGTTGCGCAAGCAGAGCTACGGCTCAGCGCCTCATGCGCGCGGTCGAGAACGAAGCCAAGGCGCGGGGCTGCACGCAAATCGCCTTGGAGACCCACGACTTTCAGGCTCCGGACTTTTACCGCCGGCTGGGCTTCGAGGTGGTCGGCTGCATCGACGGCTATCCGAGCGGCCATCAGTACCTGACCATGCTGAAGCGTCTTTCGGGCGTGAGCCCCCTTGCGCGCCCATGCGGGGCGCAGGGGCCGCCCCTCATCCGATGGGAGAGGTGCGGCCACGCCAAGCCACCGTGCCGTGCCGCGCGGCGCCGGCTCAGCGCCCGAGCCTGCTGAGTTGACGCCCGCGCGGATGACGCTGATATCGTCGCCGTGCGCGCCGTCGTGTGTTGTAGTTGAGGTATTCGAGGCGAGCCGTCATGGACTCTGCTCAGCTTGCCCTCGACACCCACCTCCGTACACGAAGCCGGATTCGGGTGTTCTCGAAGCTCACCACGCCGAGACCGGCGGTGCCGTAGAGCAGCAACCCCGGTTGCAGCAAATAGCCAACGCGACCGCGCGCCGAGCCTAGCCAATCGATGATGGCGTCGCTGTTGGAAGAGAAATATCGGCTTCCAGCCGTAGACGATCAGGCCGTTGCGCCAGTTGTAGCCCAACTGCACGCCGCCAATCAAACCATCATCAGAAGTCGGCATCGGCATGGCCCAAGTGCACGCCGCCATAGAGCGCCCTGCCAGATCGAAGGTCGATCGACATAGAGCGGCCTCGCCGCGGGGCGTGCCGCGACCTGAGCCCCAGTTGCCAGAGTGCGAGGCCGGCCAGCACGGCCAGACCGAAGACTTCCTTACGCAGCACGACCATACCGGACGCTCCTCTTGCATCGAACTTGCTTCCCTCCCGTCACCCGGCGGCTGGATCCGCGCCGACCTAAGGCGTAGTAGATGCAATATGTGACGGCGCGAGGGCGAGCCCTGCGGGGCCGCAAACGGCGGGGACTTGCGCGGCAAACTCGCGCCCTGAGAGTTTATCGTTCCAGATCAATTGGTTGCCTGGCCTCTTATTTTATCGCGGCGTGAGCATTTGTGTAGTCGAGGAGGCACGGCCGAACCCGAAAGCGCCTTTGCGCGGGGCGATTTTTCGCAGCGGCCGGCCGCTAGGTAAGGCCAACTCGTCGATTGCCGCGGCGCTCGGCCCTCATGCGTGCACCCCACGCTGGGCGCACGCTGGTGTTCGAGGACCTGGTGGTTTGACAGTTGGCGGTTCAGGTCTCGGCGGCGTTCGCGATCGAGACCAGTCGCCAATGTCCACCCGCGGCAAAGCTTGTAGCCGCTCCCGTCCGGCGTAAGAGATCGTCGCCTCACCTCTCCTTCGCGCCGAACCAATCTTTGCGCGAAGGCATCGAGGATGTTTGGCTTGTGGGTAACGATGACGACGTTGGTACCGGCGGGCGGCATGGTCCTGGCGAGCTTGCGGATGGCTTGCGCCCGCCGATTGTTTTCGTTCGGTCGAGACCACGAGCCCGCCCTCGGTCATGGCGATACTCTTCGATCGATCGTCCAAGCCCGCCAACTCGGCGGTTTGGTAGGCGGATCCCGGTCATCGTCACTTTGCCCAATAAAACCACAGGCATTTCTTAGCGTAATCGCCCTAGTCGACCTGCCCAGGAATGACATTTGGACAGGGCAGGGGCGTGCCGGCGTGGCGGCGTCGATCCTGGCCGGGCGCCGGCGTAATCCTGCGGATTTGACCCTCGCCTGGATTTCCACGGACCGCGATTAGCCCAACACCGGCGGGCGCGGCCGGCGCCTCTTCGACAAGTCTGAGCTCGAATCTCTTCCACCACGGAAGGCCCCTCGAGGGCCTCCCACGATATGCGCGGGCGGCAGCCAGAACGCCGGCCGCTGGCGGGCTCCGTCACGACCTTATGCCGCCTGGGTCGGAAAGCGGCCGCGCCGGTGCGAAGGATCGATCCACGCGGGTTCCCCCACAGGTTGTGGGGCTGCTTATCCACGCTCGAATCAAATATTGTGCAGGTCTTCACCCCAACGGAACCACACATGAACTATCGCGAAATGGGGCGCCTTGCGGCCGGGCCCGATCGCCGTGGCGGGCGACGGCTGACATTTGTCGCGACCGTGCTGGGAGGAAGTTGTCCGGCACCGAGCGGGAATTCCTTACCAAGCTGTCCAGCTTCGAGGGACCTGATCCGCTCGATGCGGCAGCGCGAATGGCTGCACGCACTGCGTAGCCGGGCGACCCGCCGCTCCAAGGTCAAGGGCTACCAAGCCTGCACGCTGGTCAGAAGCTCTGGGAGCTTCGCGTCGATCTGAGCGATGAGGCCGAGGAATTTGTGACACGAGCTGTACGAACTCCAGCAGGAGCACGGCCCCAATTCTCGCACTGTCAGATGCTCAATGGCGCTACGTCTTTGCGCTTTGCCACCAAGTAGGGGAGATCGAGCGCTACGTAGCATTCCGAGTGAAGCTGATGCCACGGATCTTCCAGATGAAGCAGCATAACAGGGTCATCCTCGCCCTGCGGTCAGACCTGTCGCTCTACGACGGTACGGCGAGATCTATCGCGTCAATCACAGCCCCTCCGGGAACTCCAGGGAGGTCGGATGACGATTTGCGAGCGTCTGGAGCGGGCACACTGGATCGGTGACGTGGGTACCATCGACGATCTCATGGAGGAGCTTCAGTCCTTCCGCATCTGGCTCTACGAAGACGGCCGCTATATCCCGTACAGAACGCATGGGTGCGCACGCCAGGGTGTGATCCGGTTTCCGAGACTGGAAGCGCTGGGACGGACGCGGTTATGACTTTCCGCAAGCTGCGCCTGGGCCACGACTTCGCCTGAGCTTGCGCGCGGCCATGATTTCGCAGAGTTGCCCGACGATGGGCACGATTTCCTGGAGCTGGCCGAGGCCAGAGTAGACAGACCGCGGTTCAGGTGCGGCGCGGCGGCAACCCTCGATTTGCCGCGCTGCCGCGCACGATGACGTGCCCCCTATCGTTGCCTCGGTTCGTTCCAATTGGGGAGGCTCGCCGCGCGCGGGAACAGCTCGAAGCCGCCCAAATACCCGGAAAAGGGCGCCAGCGTACATAACCGTCCCGTTCTCAAGAACCTTGGTCTATGATGGGTTTCATGTTGGGAACTCGCGTGGGGCAGATGGCGGCTCAAATCACTTTCACGGGGACCGTGGTGGACAACGACGACGCGGAATTTCCGTTCGTTGCGGTGGTCGCCGCGGATAACGGCCAGTTGCTTGCTCGCTATCCGGTGCGGACTAGGGCCGCTGGTCACGCGAAGCTCACCGAAGCGTTCGCGGTGCTCAAGACGCGAGCCGCGACGCATACGGATGCGGCCCGCTACGAGGAATTGAGCGACACCATTGCTTGGCTGGATGCCATGCCGCGCACCGAAACTGCCGTCGCAATCGCTGCCCAGCGGGAGCGCGCAGTTGCCGAACAGATGGAGATCGCCAAAAGGCGACTAAAAACATTGCGCGCCCACACTCGTGGGCATTAGCGCGTCGGCTTGCTGCGGCTCGTCGCCATTTAGGTTCTTCTGCGTGCATGAGCACCGCCGGGTCCGCACGACGGCACATATTCCGGATTTTTCCAGTCAAGAAATACTCGGTTCCCTTGCGGCCTAGGCGTTGTGTATGCTGCCGCGCGGGAGGCCTCATGACCGAAACCAGCAGAGCGGGCAATTGAACGCCGGGCCGTCGGCCGGCCCGGACCCCGATCCGGCTTCGACGATGGAGGTTAGCATGCGTGGCCTGCTGTTCGCGCTCTACCATCCTGGCGGCGCTGTCGGTGCCCGCCCAGGCGCAAGGACCGAGCGCAAGGGGTCCAAGTATTACGATCTCGCCAAGGGTGACTATCCGCACGACGTTGCCGTTGGTCCCAAGGGCGAGGTCTGGTTCTGCCGGGCAGAAGGCCGGCATCGCTCGGCCGCCTCGATCCGAACAGACGGTCACATCGAGCGCATTGCCCTTGGCAAAAATGCTGCCCCGCACGGCGTCATTGTCGGGCCGGACGGCGCGCCCTGGTTCACCGATGGCGGGCAAAATGCCATCGTGCGCGTCGATCCTGCCAGCGAGGACGTCAAGGTGTGGCCGCTACCACCGGAGCGCATGCCCTACACCAACCTCAATACCGCGGCCTTCGATGGCCGCGGTCGGATCTGGTTCACCGGACAGAACGGCATTTATGGTCGGCTCGACCCACGCACGGGCGACATGACGGTGTGGGACGCGCCGAAGGGCCGCGGACCCTACGGCATCACCGCGACGCCCGCCGGCGACATTTGGTTCGTATCGCTGGCCGGCAACTATCTTGCCAACGTCGACCTGGAGACAGGAGCGGCAACGGTCTATGAGCCGCCGACCAAGGAGCAGGGCGCGCGGCGCGTGTGGTCGGACTCAAAGGGCCGGCTGTGGATCAGCGAGTGGAACTCGGGCAACGTCAGTGTCTACGATCCAGCCGCCAAGCGCTGGAAGGCGTGGAAGCTGCCGGGCGCCAGTCCACGCACCTATGCCGTCTGGGTCGACCCGGATGACAAGGTCCGGCTGACGGACTGGAGCGCCAACGCGGTGGTCCGTTTCGATCCGGACAAAGAAACCTTTGAGAGCTTTCCCAGCGATCGCCCCGGCGCAAACGTGCGCCAGCTGCTGGGACCGCAAGGGGAAGCCTGATCGCCGAATCGGGCACCGAGCGCATTCGCGTCATTCGCTACCCTTAAAACCTGAGGGCCCGAGCCCTTGAGCGAAAACTCTCTCTTCCTTGTCGGCTTACTCAGGTCGCCGCGTCGGCACGCCGCTGCCCGGCGCGGCCGGCCACGCCGAGGACGGCAATGCCGCCTCGTGGTCAGCGCGCCTTTCAGCGCTGCTTTGCCTGCTCACTCCGTCGATCCCGACGAGCCCGCCAAGCTGCAAAGGTCCCAATCTCTCCAAGCTCCTGGGCCGACCCGCGGCCCAACTTCCAGGCTTTGCCTATTCGCAGGCCAGTGCGAACACGCGGCGGCCGCCGGGCTGGTCTGGGATGCCGCCAACGCTTGATCGCTATCTTGCCGACCCGACAGCGTGGTCGCCGGCACGGCCCATGAGCGTTCCGCCCGTGCGCGATGCGCAAGAGCGCGCCGATCTTGTCGGCCTACCTCGCGCGATCGGGCCCCTATCAACCCTGACAAAGCGACGGCAACGGGACACCAGGACCGTATACGAGGCAGAGGATGCAGACCTGAAAATGCAAGGCCGCACGCACAAGGATCGAGCTGAGCGTGCACGCAACCGAAAGCAAAGCCAGACCTTTGCACGGCAGTCCGGGCACGTCTTCCTGGTCTTCCTCAAGCTTGGCCTAACCTCGTTCGGCGGGCCGGTGGCGCACCTTGGCTATTTTCATGCGGGAGTTCGTGGCGCGCCGGCGCTGGCTCGACGCGCGGTCCTACGCGGATCTCGTCGCGCTCTGCCAATTCCTCGCCCGGGCCGGCCAGCAGCCAGGTCGGCCTGGCCATCGGACTGTCGCGCGCGCCGGCTTCGCCGGGGCCTTGGCGGCCTGGGCGGGATTCACGCTGCCGTCGGCCGCCCTGATGATCCTGTTTGCCTATAGCCTCGTCGGCCTCGAGGGTCTGCTCGGCACGGGCTGGCTCGATGGTCTCGCAGGCCGCGGCCGTCGCCGTCGTCGCCCTGGCGGTGCTCGGCATGGCCCGGACGCTCGCTCCCGACCGTCCCCGCGCCAGCCTTGCCGTGGCGGCCGCGATCCTGGCCCTGGCGTTTCCTCAACCCGGGGCCAAGTCGGCGCCATTGCGCTAGGTGGCGCGATCGGCATCGCGCTCCTGCGCGACGGCGCGCCGAGCGATCCCACTTCGCTGCCGCTTGCCGTCCTCGCGCTGCGTTGCGCTGGCCGCGCTCAGCACCTTCTTTGGCCTGTTGCTCGCCTTGCCGCTCGCGGTTTCGCATCTGCAGAGCCCGGGATTGGCCCAACTCGACGCCTTCTACCGCGCCGGCGCGCTCGTGTTCGGCGGCGGTCATGTGGTGCTGCCGCTGCTGCAAGCCGAAGTCGTGCCGCCGGGCTGGGTGAGGAACGATGCCTTCCTCGCCGGCTACGGTGCGGCCCAGGCCGTCCCCGGTCCCCTCTTCAGCTTCGCGGCCTACCTCGGCGCCGTCATGGGCGGCTGAAGCGTGGGCTCCCATGCTTGATTGCCGTGTTCCTGCCCTCCGTCCTGCTGGTGGTGGGTGCCTGCCCTTCTGGGAAGCCCTGCGCAGAACGACCGTCGTCCAGGCCGCGCTCGCGGGCGTGAACGCCGCCGTGGTCGGCCTCTTGCTGGCGGCGCTCTATCATCCGGTTTGGACCGCCGGTATCACCGGCGCGCGCGACTTTGCCGTGGCGATGACCGCCTTCCTGCTTCTGCTTATGTGGCAGTGGCCGCCCTGGCTGGTGGTGGTGTTGAGTGCCGCCGCAGGCGCGGCCTTGGCCGCCTGAGGATTCTGGCCGCCTGAGCGCAACAAGTCCCCTGCACCCGCTGGCCCGGGCCGGCTTAGCCTGGCTCGGTGCCGATAAACCGCCCGTAGACCGTGGTCGACGCCGCACCAAACAAAATCACGTCATAGAGTTGCGGCGGGCCGCCCTCCATGCCTGGCGAACCGATGGGCATGCCCGGAACGGCAAGCCCCAGGGCCGCTGGCCTCTCCGCCAGCAGCCGCCGCATGGCTGCGCGGCGGGGACATGCCCTTCGATGACATAGCTCTCGATCTTGGCCGTGTGACAGGACGCGAGCTCCCCCGGTACGCCCAACGCTGCCCTTGACGGCGGCAAGATCGGCGGTGTCGATGACCGCAACCGTCAAACCGCGCTGCGCCGCAGGTGCTCAACCCAACCGCTGCAGCAGCCGCAGCTCGGATCCTTCCAAACCTTGACCAGGGGCGCCGGTTCGGCCGCCAGCGGCCGCACGCCGAAGGCAGCCCGCGGCGAGCCCGGCAAGCAGCGCGCGTCGCGTCTGCCCGCTTTTGCTTGCTTCAGCATGCACTCCCCTTCCGCCACATCAACGCGCGCTCCGACCCAGAACGTCCATAAGCTCCGAAACCATGCGCCGCTGCTCGGCGGCAGTGCCGCTGACAATGGCGTGTTCGACGCAATGGGAGATGTGGTCGCGCAGCACCTCTTCCTCCACGCGCCTCCAGCGCCGCGCGCACGGCCGCGATTTGCGTCACCACATCGATGCAGTAGCGCTCTTCCTCGATCATACGGGAAAGACCCCGCACCTGTCCTTCGATGCGGGCAAGGCGCGTAAGGCAGGTCGATTTTGCCGTCTTACTCATCCTTGCTAGATACCCCCATAGGGTATATAGGGTCAAGCCGAAAAGGAGCCGCGACGGCCAGTCGCGCCAGGAGATCGATGATGACGGCCGAGGTCACCGGCGAACACCACGATGCGGGGCGCACCTGCCGCGCCCGCACAGGAGCCGCGCGGGATCCCGTGTGCGGCATGACGGTCGACCCGATCGGCGCCAAGCACACGGCCGAGCACGCGGGGCGGAATTGGTACTTTTGCTCGGCGCGTTGCCGCGAGCGGTTTGGTGCCGAGCCGGCCAAGTACCTCGCGGGGAGGCCCCGGTGCCCGCGCTGGCGCCGGCCGGCACCCTCTACACCTGCCCCATGCATCCGCAAGTTCGCCAAGTCGGTGCCGGCTTCTGCCCGCTATGCGGCATGGCGCTCGAGCCCGCCGAAGTCGTGGCAGACAGCGGCCCCAACGTTGAGCTCATCGACCTGACGCACCGGTTCTGGATCGGCCTCCTCCTCACGCTGCCGGTCCTGGTCCTGGAAATGGGTGGGCATCTGAGCAATCTTCACATCCTGCCCAGCCAGCAGCTTGGCAATTGGCTGCAACTCACCGTGGCGACGCCCGTGGTGCTGTGGGCCGGTTGGCCCTTCTTCGTGCGCCGGTTGGGCCTCCCTCAAAGCGCTGAGCCTCAACATGTTCACCCTGATCGCCACTGGGCACCGGCGTGGCCTGGAGCCTATAGCGTCCTGGCCACGCTCTGCCCCGGACTGTTCCCGGCCGCGCTTCGGGGCAGCGACGGCGCCGTGGCGGTTTACTTCGAGGCGGCCGCCGTGATCACGGTGCTCGTGCTGCTGGGCCAGGTGCTCGAGCTCAAGGCGCGCGAGCAGACCGGCGGGCAATCCGGGCGCTGCCTCGCTGGCGCCCAAGCACGCCCGGCGCCTCGGCGCCGACGGTCGCGAAGCCGACGTTGCCCTCGAAGACGTCGTGGTCGGCGATCGCCTGCGCGTGCGCCCCGGGCGAAAGCGTCCCCGTCGATGGCACCATCCTCGACGGGCGCAGCTTCCGTCGATGCGTCGATGGTGACGGGCGAGGCCGATGCCCGTGGAAAAGACCGTGGGCGACACGGTGATCGGCGGCACCCTGAACCAGAGCGGCAGCTTCGTTATCCGCGCCGAGCAGGGTCGGGCGCGAGACCATGCTGGCGCAAGATCGTTGCCCTGGTGGCCCAGGCGCAGCGAAGCCGCGCACCCATTCAGCGGCTTGCCGACCAGGTCTCGGGCTGGTTCGTGCCGCTGGTGATCGTCATCGCCGCGCTGGCCTTCGTTGCCTGGTCCGTGTGGGGGCCACCCCCGCGCCTGACCTACGGCCTGATCGCGGCCGTCTCCGTCCTCATCATCGCCTGCCCCTGCGCGCTCGGACTGGCAACGCCGATGTCGATCATGGTCGGCGTCGGCCGCGGCGCGCAGGCGGGCGTGCTGATCAAGAACGCCGAAGCGCTCGAGCGCCTGGAGACAGGTCGACACGCTCGTGGTCGACAAGACGGGCACGCTCACCGAGGGCACCCCCGCCTCGTCGCGATCAGGCCAAGCGGCGCGCTCGCCGAAAATGAGCTGCTGCGCCTTGCGGCGAGCCTCGAGCGCGCCAGTCAGCATCCCTTGCCGCCGCGATCGTCGATGCCGCCAAGGCACGCAACCTTGCCCTCGTCGAGCCCCTCGACTTCGATGCCCTCGTGGGCAAAGGCGTCACCGGCAGCATCGAGGGCCGGCAGCTGGTGATCGGCAACGCCCGGATCCTGCAAGAGGCCGGCATCGACGCGGCCGCGCTCGCAGCCGAAGCCGAGACGCTGCGCCAGGAGGGCGCCACGGCGGTCTTCATCGCGATCGATGGCAAAGCGGCCGGCATCATCGCCATCGCCGACCCCATCAAGTCAACGACGCCCGGCGCCGTTGCCGCCCTCAAGGCTGCGGGCATCCGCCTCGTGATGCTGACGGGCGACAATGCCACCACGGCGCGGGCCGTGGCCGCCAAGCTCGGCATCACCGAGGTCGAGGCCGAAGTGCTGCCCGAGGACAAAAGCGACGTGGTCGAGCGCCTCCGTAAGCAGGGGCACGTGGTGGCGATGGCGGGCGATGGCGTCAATGACGCCCCGGCGCTGGCCGCCGCGGACGTCGGCATCGCCATGGGCACGGGCGCCGACGTGGCGCTGGAGAGCGCCGACGTCACCCTCCTCAAGGGTGACCTCGGCGGCATCGTGCGGGCGCGCCGCCTGTCGGCGGCCACCATGGCCAACATCCGCCAGAACCTGGTCTTCGCCTTCCTCTACAATGCCGCGGGCGTGCCCCTGGCCGCGGGCGTTCTCTATCCCGTCCTCGGCGTGCTGCTCTCGCCCGTCATCGCGGCCGCGGCAATGGCCCTGTCGTCGGTCAGCGTCATCGCCAATGCGCTGCGGCTCCGGGGCCAGGCCTTATGAGCGTGTCGGCGCACGCTTGCCCGTGGACGCCGATTGAGCGCTCCCATTGTTTGCTGCGGGCGCCGCGCGATCTCCCCGCTGGCCCCGGGACCGATGGGGGTCAGCCTCCCGGCGCCGCCTTGTCCGCGCTCGGCCCCTCTTCGACAATCACGTCCACCTTTGACCGCGCCGACCTTCTCAAACTCGAACGTCACCTCAAAGTCGTCGTAGGCATAGAGCGGCTTTTAGCCCGCTGAGCAGAATATGCGGGCCTTCGGCGGCAAGGGCCAGTTCGCCGTGCGCGGGGATCGGCAGCCTCGAGCCTCCTTGCCTCCGCCATCGACGATCGCGACCCGCGTGGCGACCGGCGTCGAGGCGGCGAGCAGGCGGTCAGCCTTTGCCCCGCTGTTTTTCAGGGTCACGCGCAAGGCGACCTCGCCGTCTTGCGTCTCGGGAACCCAGGGATGCACGATTTTGATGGTCTTATGCGTCCGCTCGTGGCGCCGGCGTCGGGCTCACGAGCATCAGCGTCGCCACCAGCGCGGCGGCGTGGAACAGGGTGCGGGCGAGGGGACCGCGATGTCCCACGGGCCCTCGGCGATTTTTGCCGGACAACCTGAAGGCGGGCGAAAAGGCTGGGTCATGGCGCCGTGATCCTGTTAGCGCTTCTCTAGTCGCATGACCGTGAACTGGCCATTGATGTCGGCCGGCTCGAACCTGATCTTCGCCCCCGCCTTCAGGTCCCTGAGCATGGCCGGGTCTTGCGCCCGCCACACGTGCGTCATGCCTTCATCCATGTGCATGCTCTTGATGGCCCCGTGCTTGATGGTGAGCTTGCCCGCCGACGGGTCGACCTTCTTGACTTCGCCGTCGACCATCGCGGACTGAGATTGCGCAAAAGTGGCGGCAAACGCGAGGGCAAAGCCGGTGGCAAGCGTCAGGACCGTCTTACGCATGTGGGCTCTCCTGGTCGGGGCTGGTTTCGCGTCGCCGCGGCTGCGGCCCGTGGTCGTCAAACATGGGCGTCAAATGTGGTCGTCAATTGTGGTCATCAATGCGCGCGTCAATGGCGATGCCCTGGTTTGGGAGTTAACGCCTTGGGCTCAACCTTGTTTCGCGGCGGCGGCGTTGCGGCCTTGGGCGCCTGCGGCGGCGCGCTCGCTGGCGTCGGCCGCTCGCCGCGCCATTCGTAGGCCACGCTGCCCCGGGGATGCTGGAACCAGCCGGGGTCGCCGTAGTCGTTGGCGGCGAGGCCCTCGCGCACTTTCACGACCGTGAACATGCCACCCATTTCGATCGGCCCGAACTGGCCGAAGCCGGTCATCATCGGCAGCGTGTTATCCGGCGCCGGCATCTCCATGGCCCCCATCTCGGCCATACCCCGCGAGCCCATCGGGTGGTAGTCGCCGCCGACCACGCGCGCAATCTTTCGGCGTGCCTCACCGAGGTCGACGCCGATGTAGGTGTTGAGGTCGTGGCCCATGGCGTTCATGGTGTGATGGCTCTTGTGGCAATGCAGCGCCCAGTCGCCGGCATAGTCGGCGTGAAAGTCAAAGGCACGCACGGCGCCAACGGGGACGTCGATGGTGGCTTCCGGCCAGCGCGCACTTTCGGGCACCCAGCCGCCATCGGTGCACGTCACCGCAAAGTGATGCCCATGCATGTGGATCGGATGATTGGTCATGGTGAGGTTGCCGATGCGCACGCGCACGCGGTCACCCTTGCGGACCGCGAGATGGTCGATGCCGGGGAAAACCCTGGAGTTGAAGGTCCACAGATTGAACTCCGTCATTTCGGCGACTTTGGGCACATAGCTGCCGGGATCGATCCGGAATGCGCCGAGCAGAAAGACAAAGTCGCGGTCAACGCGCATGAACTTTGGATCGCGCGGATGCACGATGACCATGCCCATCATGCCCATCGCCATCTGCACCATCTCGTCGGAATGCGGGTGATACATAAAGGTGCCGCTTTCCTTGAGTTCGAACTCATAGACAAAGGTCTTGCCCGGATCGATGTGCGGTTGCGTTAGGCCGCCGACGCCATCCATGCCGCTGGGCAGCAGCATGCCGTGCCAATGCACTGTGGTGTGTTCGGGAAGCTTGTTGGTGACGAAAACGCGAACCTTGTCGCCCTCGACGGCCTCGAGCGTTGGCCCGGGCGACTGGCCGTTATAGCCCCACAGATGCGCCTTCATGCCGGGGGCCAACTCGCGCACCACCGGCTCGGCCACGAGATGGAACTCCTTCCACTCCCCGTTTCGCCGCCAAGGCAATGTCCAACCGTTGAGCGTGACCACCGGCTGGTAATCCTGGCCGGCGTCGGGTTGTAGGGGCGGCTGCATCGCCGTCGCCGATTGCGTCACCACCTCGGGAAGGCCGGCGGCGGCGACGCGATCGCCGAGCCGGGCGGCGCTCGGGCCGACGCTGGCGAGGGTCAAGCCCGAGGTGGCGAGAAAGGCTCTACGCGATAACGGCATGGGCGCGCTCCTGTTATGTCAGTGGTCCCGGGGCTCGGTGCCGGCCGTGCGTGCTGGCCGGTGGCGCCCTTGCGGGCCGCGCCCGCCAACGATGGCGGCCTCGAGATCGACGGCAGCCAACCAGAAATCCCGGCGGGCTTCGACGGCTTGCGTGTTGGCCGCGATGCGGGCGCGCGCTTCAGCCAGAAGCGCGAACAGGTCGCGGATCATGGCATTGTAGTTAAGCAAGGTCTCCTCCGCGATGATCCGGCGCAGCGGCAGGACTTCGCGCTCATAGTGGCGGGCGATGTCGTAGGCAGCGCGATAGACCTCATAGGCCTCGCGGGCCTCGGAGCGCGCGTTCACGGCGCGCGCCAACAGGCGATTGACCGCCGCCATGTAGGTTTCTTCGGCGCGCTTTAGCCGCGCCTCGCCGAAGTCGTAGATCAGGAATCTCCAGCTCGACCTCGAAACCCCGGCGCTTGATCTTGTCGGCCTCGCCGGTCGCGGGATCGATGTCCTTTTCCGTCTTGCTGACGCCCGCGACCTCGAGCGCGTTGATGATGCGCGTCTTGCGCGTAAGGCCGAGCTGAAGCGCCAGGATGTCGACCTCGAGACGGGAGACGACGAGATCGGCCCGTCGCCGCACGGCCTCCTGCTCCACCGCTGCCCGGGTGCGCGGCTTGTTAGGGAGTGCGGCCAACGTCGGCGGCAAAGTGAACTTGGTGTCGCCACCCCACAGGCCAAGCGCCGCGAATGAGGCGCTCGCGTTCGCGGCGCTGGCGCAGGCGCGCGCTCGCCAACTGTGCGCTCACCTCGGCATAGAAGGCGTGCTCGCGCGCCTGGTCGAGCTTCGACATGGCGCCGGTCTCGCCCAGCTGCTTGGCCACCTCCGACACGCTTTCGGCCGACAGCCGCGCCTCCTCGAGGGCTTTGACCGCTTCGTTGCCGGCGACCGCCCCGTAGTAGGCGCGGGCCGCCTCCAAACTGACGCCGAGCGTGGTCGCAACGGCCCGCGCCTGCGCCTGCCGGAAGCGGGTCTTCGGCGATCTCCGCCGCCGCGGCAGGGTCAGCAAGGCCAAGACATTTTGCACGATCTGGCGTTCGATCTCGAAGCCGCCCGAGCCGACGATGCGCTGCCACGACAGGGTTGGTGACGGCGGCAGGCTTGCCTCGGCCAGCTCGGCGTCGGAAATCCCGAGCTCGTTGAAGGCCGCCTGCAAGGCGCGATTGTTGAAAAGCGCAATCTGCACGGCAGCGGAGACGGTGAGGGTTTGGCAAGCAGCGCCCGCACACGGGCCGAGAGTGCGGCCGCGTCGGCCTCGCCGCCGATTTTTGACCTCCTTGCCGAGCTCGGCGCTTGCCGCCGCTTCCACCACCAACATGCCGCCGTCCGGCGAGAGCCTGGCGCAACCGGCGACGCCCATACTGGCGGCCGCCAGCAGCACGACGGCGAGGCCGCCGCGGCATCGCGCCCCTCGCCCTGTCGATCTCATCGGGTGTGATCCATGCGCTTGGGCGCCGCGATCAGGGCTTGTGCGGGGGCGCGCCATCGGGTGCCTCCCTGCGGCCGCGCGGCAGGCTTGCGGCGTCCGGCCTGCGGGTCGACGCGCCGGTTGACGTCCCCCACGGCAGCGGCTCGACGGGCCGATAGCTCCGGGTCCCCTTAAGGACGCCCACGTAGCGCTCGGCAGGCACCGGGGCTGCGGGGTCGTCCGGACTGGCCGCCTTGGCGGGCGATGCCGTCGGCGCCAACAGCAGCAGTGGCGCCAGCAGACAAAGGGGGCAAAAGCGCATGCAAGAACCTTGGGAGCACGTTGAACGCCGCAGCATTCGCACACGAAGGAACGCTCTGCATGACGGCCGGTGTCTGGCGATAGCCAGACCTGACTGGAAGTAAGGCCAATCCATCCGCTTACGGATGAATCCGGCCGACCTAGGACTCGAACGGCGCGCGCGGCGGTCGCTCGATACCGTCGAGGGTGGCCCGCACGGAGGCAAGCACGGGCCTCGGCCGCAAACGTTCTCCCAGCCGATAGGGATTAACGATCGTGACAAACGCAGCCATCACGCCGGCGTGGCACGCCAAACTGCCGCAGCAGCAGGTGTCCTGGTGCAGCGGCTCGGTGGGAGCCTTCTGCGCCTTGACCGCAGTGCCGGCGGTGACCGGAAGGCGCGCCTGCGCTGGGCCCAGCCGCTCGGTGGGCGCGACCGGGCGCGCCGCCAACCCGCCTGCCAATTGGGGTGCCAAAAGGAGTTGAGCCGTGACGGCTGCCGGCGTAGCGAGGTCGATGACCGGGGCAAGCGCGGCTGCCGCCGGATGCATCCGGCCGGGATGGTTTGCCGCAGTGTTCGCAGGCGTGTGGGCATGATCGTGCCCATGCTGATGCCCAGAATGCGCCAGCGCAGGGATTGGGGATCCCTGCACCAGCACCAGGCCCGCCAAGAGGACGGCCAGGACGAGGTCGGCGATGGCCGGAGCACGCATGGGTCGTTTGCCGCGGATCTCACACTTGCGGGCGATTCGGCGCCCACGGGAAAGACTAGGAACGCCGGCCCGCCCCGTCAACGGCGGGCGGCACCGCGCTTGGCGTGCGTTTTGCCGTTTCAATGGGCGCACTTGTACACTTGTACACTTGTACACTGGCACCTCACCCTGGCACCACTACTGTACCCTGGCAGCCGCAGCCTGCCCTAAGGCACCAAGACGACGCGGCCAACGACCTTGCCCGCCTTGAGGGCGCTGAGCGCGGCGCTGGCTTCCGAAAGCTTTTGCCGCGTCACCTTGATGGGCTTCAGCGTCCCCTTTTGCGCCAGCCCCACCAGCTCCTTGAGCTCCGGCAAGCTGCCGACGTAGGAGCCCCGAGCCCCATGCCGCGCAGTGGCAAATAGACGATGGGCAGTTTCAGCTCACCGCCATAAAGGCCGACCACGACGATCTCGCCACCCTTGCGCAGGCTGGCGATGCCGAGGTGAGAGGGTTGCCGATGACCCGACCAGGTCGAGCACCGCGGTGGCGCCGCCGCCGGTTGCCTTGAGGATCTGTTGGGAGGCGTCGGGGGCGGCACCATCGATGGCAGCGAGCGCACCGGCTGCCATCGCCGCCTGGCGTTTTCCCGCATCGATATCGATGACGATGGCGCCCTTGCCGTGCATGGCGGCAAGGACGCTCAGCGCCATGTGCCCGAGGCCGCCGGCCCCCATGATGACGACGGGCTCGTCCTTGATCTTGGCGCCAAACTTCTTGAGCGCCGAATAGGTGGTCACGCCGGAGCAGGCGAGCGGCGCCGTTTCCGCGGGATCGAGCTTGCCCAGATCCACGCAATAGCGCTCATGCGGCACGAGCACGTATTCGGCATAGCCGCCCGGCATGAAGACGCCCATCGAGCGGGCCTTGACCGCGCACAGGTTCTCCTCGCCGCGCCGGCAGGTCGGGCACTCGCCGCAGCCGAGCCAGGGATAAACCACGCAGGCGGCGCCCGGCGCCACCGCTTTGGCATCGGGCCCAACCTTGACGACCTCCCCCGAAATCTCGTGTCCCATGGTCAAGGGCAGCGACACGCCACGATCCTTGAGCGTCATCTGGTTGCCCGAGCCCAGGTCGTAGACGCCCTCCCAAATGTGAATGTCGCTGTGACACACCCCGCGGCCGTCATGCGGATCAGAACCTCGGCCCCCGGGGCTCGGGCGTGGGGGCACTCCATCCGTTCGAGCGGGGCGCTGTGCTTGGTGACGCAGTAACAGGCGTGGGTCATCGTTTCCTACCTCGTCTTTTGCCTTGTCTCTTGCCTCGTCTTGGGGGCGCGAACCTCATCAGCCCAGTCAACCGCGGAACCCGTTGGCCTGCAACCCAATTGCCGCGCGGACGTTGAGCATTGAAAGCGCAATAGAAACGAGGATGAAAACCATGGCTGCCCCACGTCGTCGCACCAAGCCCAGGCGCCAGGCCCGCACGCGCAGCACGGCGCTGGCCGCCGCACCCGGACCTGCGCTGAGAAGGGACCTGACGCCGGCGGCAGTCGGGGCCGATCTCTTCGAGCTGATGGGCAACATGGCCGCGCGCTGCGCCGAATTGCCCCTGCGGTTGTTGCGGGCCCGCTCCCCCTCGAGGTCTGGCAGGAGCAGATGTTGTTCATTCAAAGCGTCACCAACGCCTATCGCTTGGCCGCGCGCTTGAGCGCGCCGCCGGCGCTGCGGACCAAAGACCGACCAAAAATCGAAAACGAAGACGCGCACGCGCAAGGCTTAAGGGCAGCGCCGACGATAGTTGGCCCTTCGCTTCGGCGCCGCCGCCGTGCGCGGCGAGCCTCAGCCCAGAGCTTGCAGCCTCGGCCGGCCCGAGACCTTTGGCCAACCTGAGACCTTTGGCCACCTGAGACCTTTGGATTGAGACGGCCAATCGTCACGACCTATCGGTCGGCCGCCGCCTTCAGCCCATCGGGCCTGCCGGCGCCCTGGTCGAGGGCAATGCCCAGGACAATCAGGGGCAATCCCGGGGACCTTGGTCGCCGGGGTCCGTTGCTCTGAAACACGGCTTTGGTCCTCCGACATCTGTGAGTGACGCGCTTGGCCTAAGCTCCGTTTCCCATGGGTTCGATCTGTGCGCACACTGCGGCGTGGAAAGTACGACCTTGCCTTTCCCGTCACGGCATTGAGATCACCTTTCCTTTGTATTACCGCGCGGGGCTTTCGAAGCGGCTTCCCGCGATTGGTTGCTTGCTCACTCCATATTGGGAGGAAAAAGATGGTTATGGATTGCAAGACGGCGCTTGCCGCCTGCCAGCGTTTGCCTCGGCGGCTTGATCCCGGCGGCCGCGGCGGCCAGCGAAACGCTCAATTTGCCGCGCCAGAAGGTCGAGCTTGTCGCCCCGCCCTATGTGCATGCCCACGAGCAGGCGACGACGGCCGGGCCCAAGATCATGGAATTTCGGCTCGTCGCCGAGGAAAAGCAGATCGTCATCGACGACGACGGCACCAAGCTTCGGGCCATGACCTTCAACGGCTCGATCCCCGCCCCCTCATGGTCGTGCACGAAGGCGACTACGTCGAGGTTACCCTCGTTAACCCTGCCAGCAACACCATGCCGCACAACATCGACTTCCATTCGGCCACGGGAGCCTCCGGCGGCGGCGACCTGACGCTGATCGGCCCCGGCGAGCAGGTCATGCTGCGCTGGAAGGCGACGCGCACGGGGTCTTCATCTACCACTGCATCCCCGGCGGACCCATGGTGCCCTGGCATATCGCCTCAGGCATGAGCGGCGCTGTCATGGTGTTGCCCCGCGACGGTCTCAAGGACGGCGCCGGCAAGCCGCTGAGCTACGATCGCGTCTACTATCTGGGCGAGCAGGACTTCTACGTACCGCGCGATGCCAGGGCAAATTCAAGTCCCTACCCCACCCACGTCGATGCCTTCGCCGACACCATGGACCTGATGCACAAGCTGATCCCCACGCACGTGGTCTTCAACGGCGCGGTCGGGGCCTTGACCGGCAAAAACGCCATGCCGGCCAAAGTCGGTGAAACCGTCCTCATCATCCACTCGCAAGCCGACCGCGACTCGCGCCCGCACCTCGTCGGCGGTCATGGCGACTACGTTTGGGAAACGGGCAAATTCGCCAATCCGCCGCAGACCGATCTCGAAACCTGGTTTATCCGCGGCGGCTCCGCCGGTGCCGCTCTCTACAAGTTCCGCCAGCCCGGCATCGTCGCCTACGTCAACCACAACATGATCGAAGCCTTCGAGCTCGGCGCCACGGCGCACTTCCGCATCGAGGGCCCCTGGAACGAGGACCTGATGACCCAGGTCCGCGCCCCAGGTCCCGTGCAGAAGACCAACCTGGAGCGATAGCGCTCCTCGCAAGGGCTGCCGATGCCCCTGGACCCCGCTCACGCCGGCCGCGCAGGCGCCCTCTTGGGCGCTTGCCCTCCTCGTCGTGCTCCTCGGACTTGCGGCCGTCGCAACCACAAGCCGCCTGTGGTCGGCGCAGGCGCCGATCGCGCTCCCCGACCTCGTCGAGCTCGGACCCGGGGCCTTTCGCTATCGCGACCCCGGCGACCTCTGGCGCGATGGGCAGCCCACCAGCGCGCCACTGGTGACCGTTCAGATCCCCGGCAGGCTGCGCATCATGCGCCACCAGGTCACCGCCGCCGACTATCAGCGCTGCGTTCAGGCCCAAGCCTGTCTTGTCATCGACGAGGATGCGGCCCCCGATCGTCCCGTGGTCAAGGTCAGCTGGCGCGATGCTGAGGCCTATGCGGCCTGGCTGTCGCGCGCCACCGGCCTCCCTTCCGCTTGCCGACCGATCTGGGAGTGGGCCTACGCGGCGGGCAGCCGCTTTGCCGATGAGGCTGAGCCCGCAAACGCCCAAGGCGCCGATCCGGGCCGGCGCGCGCTCGCCCTTTATGACAAGGACGCCGATCGCAACGCTTGGCGCGAGCCTGGCCGCGATGCCCTGGCCGCGATCCTGGCCGCGATCCGGCGCGATCCGGGCTCGCCAAGACGCCACAGCCGATCGGCACCTTCGGGGCCAATGAACACGGACTGCTCGACGTGGCAGGCAATGTCTGGGAATGGACCGACACCTGCTTTGTGCGCACGACCTTGGATGCCCAGGGCACGGTCGCAGCCACCATCGTCAATGTGGCGTCCGCCTCGTCGAGGGGCGCCATCGCGCCTACATGCCCGACTTCATCCGCGATGCGCGGGCGGGCGGCTGCTCGGTCGGCACGCCGCCCAGCGCCATCGGCTTTCGCCTCAGTCCTCGACGCCGCGCGCTGAGGCCGCGGACAAGATGGGAGGCGCTATTGGGGGCGCGACCGGCACCGCGATCCCCACCCGGAGCGGCACCTCGGCCATTGCGCCAGGAAGCGCGCCCGGCCGGCGGTCGTGGGCGGCTGCAATTGCATTTCCCTTCCGCATCAAGCCTGTGCGAAAATACAAAAACGCTAACTGCGATAGGAGGGCAGGCCCATGGCCACCTATATACCAAGCCCGCGGGACTGGGTCCGTGAGCAAGTCGAACTCTACGAGAGCAGCGGGGGCACCAAGGGCACCACGCTGCGCGATACCGGACTGCCGGTGATCCTGGTCACACACTCGGGCAACAAAACCGGTGCCATCCGCAAGACGCCGCTGATGCGCGTCAAAGACGGCGACGGCTATGTTCTCGTCGGCTCCCAAGGCGGCGCGCCCAAGGACCCCGTCTGGTGCACAATCTGCGCGCCAACCCCAACATCGAGCTGCGCGACGAGACCGTCGTGCGCCCGATGCGCGTGCGCGAGGTCACCGACGCCAATGAACGCGCGCGGCTGTGGAACCTCGCCGTGGCAGCCTTCCCGCCCTACGCGGACTATCAGACGAAGACGACGCGGCAAATCCCGCTGTTCCTCGCCACACCCTAGAGCCAACATCGCCACCCCGGCCGCACCCGCGCACCCTCGTGCGCGCTGTGCGCCGGTGGCGGCCCGGGTGCGCGGAGGCTGGCGGCCGCGGCCGGCAGCGCCTTTCACTGTCGCACGATCCTGAGAGGGGTCGGATCCGCAAAGGGGAAGATCTTGACCGAAACATCGCAGAGCGTGTTCGACGTCGTGGTGGCGGGTGGAGGCTCGGCGGGCTGCGTGCTGGCAACGCGGCTAACGGAGAACCCAGCCACCAGCGTGTGCCTGATCGAGGCGGGCAAGCGCGACCGCAATCCTCGGATCCACATTCCCTTGGGCTTCGGCAAGCTGGTGCCCAATCCCTCCGTCAATTGGGGCTATGAGACCGAGCCCGAGCCCCATCTCAACGGTCGGCGGCTCAGCTGGCCGCGCGGCCGGGTGCTCGGCGGCTCGGGTTCGATCAACGGCCTTGTCTTCCTGCGCGGGCGCCCAGCGACTACGACGACCTGGGAGGCCCTCGGCGCCACCGGCTGGGGCTACCAGGACGTGCTGCCCTACTTCAAGCGCATGGAGCACAACGTCGCCGGCGCCGACGCCTACCGCGGCCAGGGCGGCCCCATGACCATCTCCAACATCAAGAACCCCTCGGCTAACGCCCGGGCCTTCGTCGAGGCCTGCACGCGCCTGCAGTATCCCCACAACCGCGACTTCAACGGGGAGCGCATCGATGGGGTCGGCTTGGTGCAGCTCAATGTGCGCAACGGTTGGCGCTGCTCGACGGCGGCGGGCTACCTCAAGCCCAACCTTGCGCGCAAGAACCTCAAGCTCATGACGCAGAGTTTGGTGCGGCGCATCCTGTTCGAAGGCCGCCGTGCCGTCGGTGTCGAGGTCGAGGAGCGCGGGGTCACCAAGCAGATCCGGGCGCGGCGCGAGGTGATCGTCTCGGCCGGGGCCATCAATTCCCCATGCTGCTGATGCACTCCGGCGTCGGGCCGGCCGCCGAACTGCGCCAGTTTGGCATCGAAATCACCCATGATCTGCCAGGGGTGGGCAAGAACCTGCAAGACCACGTGCAGGCCCGCTTCACCTTCCTGACGCGGACGTCCGGGTACGCTGAACGAGATATTGACCTCAACGCCGCAGCAGGCGCGCATGGCCTGGGAATGGCTGACGTCGGCCTCAGGCCCAGCTGGCGGTGGGCGCCACCGAGGCGACGCTGTTTGCCAAATCAAGTCCCAGCGAGCCGGTCCCCGACCTCCAGTTCCAGAGCACCAACTTCTCGACCGAACACCTCACCCTGGGATTGGACCGCTGGCCCGGCTTCGGCTTTAACTTTTGCGTCTGCCGGCCCAAGAGCCGCGGCGAGATCAAGCTCGCCGACGGCACGCGCCGCTCCAAGCCCAGAATCTTTGCCAACTACTTCTCCGATGCCGAGGACGACGACATGCGCCGCTCGCTGGCCGCCTTCCACATGGGCCGGCAGATCATCGCCACCGAACCCTACCGTTCGCTGATCTTCTGCGAGGTGCGGCCGGGCGCGCACGTTATCGCCGATGAGGATATTCGCGCCTTTATCCGGCAGGTCGCGGGCACGGTCTACCATCCCTGCGGAACTTGCCGCATGGGCCAGGACCAGACCGCGGTGGTCGATAGCGAGCTCAAGGTGCACGGCCTCACAGGCCTGCGCGTGGTCGATGCCTCCGGTGATGCCGGCGATCCCCTCGCCCAACATCCACCCGGCCACCATCATGATTGCCGAAAAGGGCTCCGACAACATCGCCCGATCGCTGGCGGCCTGAGGCGGCGCTCGGCGCGAGGCGCGCGTTTCTTGTCCAGAGCGCCAAAGCGCGGCCTAGCACCCGAGCCGGCCAAGCCGGCTTCAGACCTCCAACCATTCGTGGCGCACCTTATGGTTGGCCTTGAGATCGGCCGGGTGCCCTCGAAGACGATGCGGCCGTGCCCCATGACATAGACCCGCTGCGAAATGTCGAGCGCGATCGACAGCTTCTGCTCCACCAGCAGAATCGCCAGGCCGCGCCGGGCGATTTCCGCGAATGAAGCGCGCCCACCTGCTTGACGATCAGCGGCGCCAGCCCCTCGGTCGGCTCATCGATCATAATGAGTTCGGGATCGCCCATCAGCGTCCGGCACATGGTCAGCATCTGCTTTCGCCGCCCGACAGCACGCCCGCCGGCGTGTCGGCGCGCGGCCTGCAGGTTGGGAACATGTCGAGCATGTCCTCGAGACGCCAGCGCCCCTGGCGGCGCGGGTCCTTTCTGGCCAAGCAGCAGGTTCTGGCGCCACGGTGAGGCTCGGAAAGATGTCGCGGTTCTCCGGCACATAGCCGAGCCCCAAGCGGGCGATGCGGTAGCTCGGCAGCCCGGCGATGTCGCGCGCCCTTGAAGCGGATGCTGCCGGCCGGGGATTTCGCCCATGATGGCCTTGACCGTGGTGGAGCGACCGACGCCATTGCGCCCGAGCAGGCTCACCACCTCGCCCGCGGCAACGTCGAGGTTGACGCCCTGCAGGATGTGGCTCTTGCCGTAGTAGGCGTTGAGGTCGCGCACCTCCAGCATCAGTGCGCCTCCTCGCCGAGGTAGGCTTCCTTGACCTTGGCGTTGCCGCGGATCTCGGCCGGCGTGCCGCTGGCGATGACCTCGCCGTAGACCAACACCGAGATGCGGTCGGCCAGGCCGAACACGACGCTCATATCGTGCTCGACGATCAGGAGCGTGCGCCCTTCGCTGATGCGGCGGATCGAGATCGACCGCGCGCTCGGTCTCGGCGTGGCTCATGCCGGCGGTTGGCTCGTCGAGCAGGATCACGCTGGCGCCGCCCGCCATGGTGATGCCGATCTCGAGCGCGCGCTGCTCGGCATAGGTGAGCACGCCCGCCGGCATGATCGCTTGCGCGAAATCAGGCCGATTTCGCTCAGCACCTGCTGGGTGCGCTGGGCGATCTCGGGGTTGGCCTCCACCGAGCGCCAGAACGGCGTATTTCTCGCCCTTCGGCCCACAGCACCGCGCAGCGCACGTTCTCCCACACGCTCAGCTTGGGAAAGATGTTGGTGACCTGGAAGGACCGCGACAGCCCGCGGCGGTTGATCTTGTAGGCCGGCAGCCCGTCCATCGGCGCCGCCATCGAGGCGGATTTCGCCGGCGCTCGGCAGCAATCAGCCCGCTGATCAGGTTGAACAGGGTCGATTTGCCGGCACCGTTCGGGCCGATCACGGCATGGCGCTCGCCCTGTGGGATCGTCAGGTCGACGCCGCGAATGATCTCGGCCGGACCGAAGCTCTTGCTGCAGCCGCGGTTTCAAGGCTGGCGCGCGTTCGCTCCCGAAGCCTGCTGGGTTAAGCTCTCATACCGTGAGCCCCTTCGCCGCGCGCTTGCCTGCGCACGCGTCCCAGGCGGCGGCAACGCGGTGCCAGGCGAGCCGCGCCAGCGCGCCGCCGCCGCCCAGCAGGGCCAGCGCCAGCACCCACGGCATGGCGCTCTTGGCGTCAAAGCTGATGCCGCCCATCTTCATGATCGTGACCTTCCGCCGCCTTTGACGCCCAGGTGCGTCATCATCTCGATCGACCAGGATCGCTCCACCGCCACGCGCGGCGATCGGCAACAGCATCAGCGCATAGGCGCGTGAGCACTCCTGCCAGCGCACCGGCCCGCCAGATCGGCCCGTGCATCATGATGAGGCCGGCAAGGCCGCCGGGCGCGTACATGACCGTGGCGATGAACAGCAAGCCGAAATAAAGCTGCCAGACCTCGGTCACGTCGCTCAGCATGTTTTGCAGGTAGGTAACGAGCACGGCGCCCAGAATCGGGCCGACGAAGTGGCCGGCGCCGCCGATGAAGGTGGCGAGCAGCACGTTGCCGGACTGCGCCGCACTGAACAGCGCCGAATTGGCGAGCTCGAAATTGATCGCAGCAAGACCGCCGGCGACGCCGGCGAACAGGCCCGACAGGCAGAAAGGCGAGGTAGCGCACCACCTGCGGATTGTAGCCGACGAACTGCGTGCGCTCGGGATTGTCGCGCACGGCATTGCACATGCGGCCGAAGGGCGTGCGCGTCAGCGCATACATCAAGGCGATGCACAGACAGGCACCAGGCGGCGATCAGATAGTAGACCTGGATCTGCGGGCCGAAATTCCAGTCGAACAGGCGAACAGCAGCTTGGTGCGGTTGGTCGTGACACCTTCTCCGCCGCCAAAGAACGAGCGCAGGATCAGCGAGCTCGAGCCGACCAAGCTCGGCCAGACCCAGCGAGATCATGGCGAACGCGGTGCCGCTGCGCTTGGTCGACACCCAACCAAACAGCATGGCAAACAGCAAGCCCGGCGAAGCCCGCCGACCACGGGCATGACGATAAGCGGGATCGGCAGGCCAGTGGCGATGGCCGCGTTGATGGCGTGCACCGTGAAGTAGGCGCCAAGCCCGTAATAGACGGCATGACCGAACGAGAGCATGCCGGTCTGGCCGAGCAGCATGTTGTAGGAGAGCGCAAAGATGATGGCGATGCCCATCAGGCTCAGCACGGTGAGCGCCGTGCCCGGAGCGGAAGATCAGGCGGTAGCAGGCCCAGGAGCAGCGCCCCGGCGATCCACGCTCCGTAGGGCGCCAGGCGGCGCGATGCCGGTCTGCGCCGCCGCCGTCAGGCGCGCGCGTTGGGATCGCATCGCTCATGTTTCTCGGTTCCCGAACAGGCCGGTCGGGCTTGAAGATCAGGACGAGAACCAGCAGGACGTAGGGCAGGATCGGCGCGATCTGGGCCACCGTGACGCGCCACAGATCGCCCGACAGCGTGTTGCGGCTGCGGGCCTGAAGCCGGAGCCGGCAAAGAGGTCGGACAGCGACAGGTTGACCGGCAATGGCAAAGGTCTGCAGCAGGCCGATCAGCAGGGAGGCGAACAAGGCCCCCTGCAGGGAGCCGAGGCCGCCGACGACCACGACCACGAACAGGATGGGTCCCAGCAGGGCCGCCATGCTCGCTTGCGTCACCAGCGCCGGCCCGGCGATGACGCCGGCGATGCCGGCCAGCGCCGCGCCGACGCCGAACACCGACATGAAGACGCAGCGGCACGTTGTGGCCGAGATGGGCGACCATGTGCGGATGCGTGAGCGCGGCCTGCACGATGAGACCGATGCGCGTGCGCGTCAGCATGGCGAACAGGCCGACGAAGATGGCGATCGAGATCACCAGCATGAAGAGCTTGTAGGCGGGATAGTTGGTGGCGAACACCGTGAAGGCGGGAAAGTCGAGCAGCGCCGGCGATGCGAAAATCGACCGGCGACTTGCCCCATACGATCTGCACCAGCTCCTCGATCACGAAGGCCAGGCCGAAGGTGAAGAGCAGCTCGGCCACGTGGCCGTAGCTGTGCACGTTGCGCAGGCCGAAGCGTTCCACCATGCGCGCCGGCGCAGGCCGACCAGGGCGGGCGCCAGGATCAGGGCCGGCCAGAAGCCGGCCCAGCGGCTGATCTGAAAGCCGAAGAAGGCGCCCAGCATGTAGAAGCTGGCATGGCGCGAAGTTGAGCACGCCCATCATGGAGAAGATGAGCGTGAGGCCGCTTGCCATCAGAAACAGCAAGAGGCCGAACAGCACGCCGTTGAGGGTCGAGATCAGGATCAGTTCCGCCACTGCACGCGCCCTCGAGGCTCAGCGCGGCGGGCCGCCGACTCGCGGCGGCCCAGCGGTCGTTTCGCGTCAGCTCGGACGGTCCATTTTGCAGCTGGTCGGCAGAACCGTGTTGCCTTGGTATCGAGCTTGGCAATGGTGCGCCAACCCCAGCCGGTCTTCTCCTCGTCGAAGGGCTCTTTCGGGCCAAGCTCGCCGAGCGAAACGATGTACATGGGCTGGAAGAACTGGTGGTCGTCCTTGCGCATGAAGCCCTCGCCGCCGTTGAAGACGTCGAACCTTCATGTCCTCGAGCGCCAGCGCGATCTTGGTCGGATCGGCGGACTTCGCCTTGTCGATGGCGGCGGCCAGCATGCGCATCTCGGTTGAAGGCGCGCGGATAGAACAGTCGACACGCCGTACTTTGTCGCGGAAGGCCTTCTCGGTTGCCTGCGAGGCGGCATGGTCGACGTTGGCCGATCCTTCCTGGATCTGCAAAGACGCGATGGTTCAGGCCCGTCTGCTTGACCGAGGTCGGCCCGCCGGTGCCGCCGGCATAGTAGGTGTACCAGTTCGACCTGCAGGCCGGCGTCGGCGGCCGCCTTCAGCAACAGCGCGAAGTCCTGGCTCCAGTTGCCGGTAATCACGCGTGTCGGCGCCGGAGGCCTTGATCTTGGCGATGTAGGGCGCGAAGTCGGTGACCTTGAGCAGCGGGTGCAGCTCGTCGCCGACGATCTGGATGTCGGGCCGCTTGGCCTTGAGCATCTCGATGGCGGTCGTGCGCACGGCCTGGCCGAACGAATAGTCCTGATTGATCAGGTAGACCTTCTTGATGTCCTTCTGGCCCTTCATGTAGTTGGTGAGCGCCTCCATCTTGATGTCGGAGTTGGCGTCCCAGCGGAAATGCGAGAAACGTGCACTTCTCGTTGGTGAGCACCGGATCGACCGCGGCATAGTTGAGATAGATCAATTCCTTGCCGGGATTGCGCTCGTTGTACTTGGCGACCCAGTCCGGCAGATCGCGGCGGCAACGGACGAGCCGTTGCCCTGGGTGATGATGCGCGCGCCGGCGTCGATCGGCCTTCTGCACCTGCACCAGGCTTTCCTGCGGATTGGTCTTGTTGTCGAAGGGAAGGATCTCGAACTTCTTGCCGGCGGCGCCGCCCTTGGCGTTGAGCTCATCGGCGAGGAACTGGAAGGTCTTGAGGCCGACCTCGCCGACGCGTGGCGCCCGGACCCGAGAGCGGATCGATGTAGGCGATCTTGATGGTGTCCTGCGCCGCGGCAGAGGCGCCCGCCGAGCACGCCTGTTGCGGCACAAACGCCGCAACGAACGAACGAGATATCATGAAGCGCCGGAAAGCCCATCCAAGGGGTTGTTCTTCTCCGCACGAAAGATGAGCGGTTGCCGGCCGCGCAGCGCCGCTCGCCGCTTGAGGAGCAGCCCGCACGAAACCGGCTTGAGACGCCTTCTATGGCAAACCGGGGCGCTGCTCCAGACCTTAGATGCGCCAAATGCCTGGCATACCAGCCCGGCGGTGCGCCCTGAGACCCGGCGGCGCCACGGCTGCACCGGTGAGCTGCGGCGGGTGAGCTTGAGACGGGATCGCCCGCCTTGCCCCGGATCAGCCCTGATGACCGCCGCCCGCCGCTTGCACCGCCTGCGCCCTAAAGCCTCAAGCGCCCCTCCAGCACGGTCACGGCGTTGCCGCACGAGTTCAACGCGCGCCCCCAAATCCTGGCAATGGACGAGACCGCCGCGCCGAGAGGCTGGCGCCCGATGAGTTTGCGCTTGCCCAGCCGTTCGCTCCAGCTAGGGCGCGAGGCACACATGCGCGACCCCGGACACGGGATCCCCGGCACGCCGTTGGCCGGGGCAAAAGCGGGACACGAAATCGACCTCGTCCGCGGCCGGCGCGGTGACAATCACCCCCGGCAAGTCGAGCCCGGCGAGGAGCGCCATGTCGGGCCGCAGGCCGCCAACCTCCTCGGCCTCCCCGAACACGCACAGATAGTGCTTGGCAGCCAAGACCTGGTGGGCTGTCGCCCAAGGCACGGGCGAGCGACGGCGGCGCCGCCCGGGGCTGCGGCCCTGAGCGCCGGCATCTCCAAGGTCAGCGCCGCGCCCCTGGCGCCAGCTGGGCCGGCGTCGCGCCGGCTAACGATTAACTCGGCGTCCGCGCTCAGGAAACGCACGCGTGCTGCCGACGGCTCAAGGCGCTCAAACACCAGGTGGCCCGCGGCGAGCGTGGCGTGACCGATCAAGTCGACCTCGCGGCTCGGCGTAAACCAGCGAATGCGGAAAAGAGGACCCGCCGAGATCGGGGGCAAAAGGCGGTCTCCGAAAGGTTCATCTCGGCGGCGATCGCCTGCATGGTCGGTGACGGCAACCACTCCTGGAGCGGGCACACCGCCGCGGGATTGCCCGTCAGCGGCCGCTCGGCAAAGGCATCGATAATGAAAATTGGCAGGTCGATGGCGGCAGTCCCTCGCCTTTGGCGGCCCTCACCGCGGCCCCGCGCTTGACCTGCCCCCGCGCACGTCACCCACCCGAGGCAAACGCGCCCTGCGGCTGCCGATCTAACGCAGGTGCACCGACAGCGGCATGCCGCCGGCCGGGCGGAGCGTGACGCGGCTGATCGGCTCGGGATCGGATCCCGGCGCGACCTCAAAGCTTGCCGCCCGCGCAAGCGTCGCGAGAATGGCGATGCCCTCGATCAGGGCAGAAGGCCATCCCGATGCAAATGCGCGGTCCCGCGCCAAACGGCATGTAGTGATAGCGCGGGATGTGCGCCTCGACCTCCGGTGCAAAGCGGCCGGGCTCGAAGTGGTCGGGATTGGTCCAGTGCCGCCGGTGGCGCTGAATGGCGTAGATCCGGGATGATGATCTGGGTGCCGGCGCTCGATGGGCACGCCGCCGAGCTCGCTATCGACACGGCGCCTGCCGCGACATGATCGGCGCCGGTGGATAGAGCCGCATGCTCTCCTTCAGGACCTGGGTCGTGATCAGGAGTCTTGTCGATATGCTCGGGCCTGATGCGGGCCATCGCCCGCAACCTGGCGCACCTCCTCTGCGATGCGGTTACTCCCAATCGGGAGCCCGCGCCAGCAGATAGAGCGTCCAGGTGCAGCGCCTTTGCGCCGTGGTCTCGTGACCGGCCATGGAAGAAGGTGAGCAGATTGTCGATCAAGAGCTCGTCCGGCATTTGCGCGCCGGTCTCCGGGTTCTTGGCATTGGCCAGCCGCTGCAGGAGATCGTCTTTACCGCTCGGATTGGCGCGGCGCTCGGCGATGAAGCGAGGCCACGGCCGATCGCAGCCGTCGGCGCGCTAAGTGCATCTTGAGCCAACCCGGGTGCGGCATCCAGGCTGGGATCTTGAAGTTGGCATAGGCCATTTGCCAGCCGAGCGGTTTCTGATAATCGACGTTGGCGCGGCCGATGAGCGGCCCCACGTGCGATTCCCCGCCCGGCAGCAGCGTGTGGCGAGATCACATCGAAGGTGACGAGCGTCATGTCCCGGTCGATATTGCGGGTGGCGCCAGCATGGTCGTCTCGCCGCCATTCTCCGAGCAGGCGCTCGGCGGCCTCGGCGATGACGGGGACGAAGCCCAAGCAGGTCGTGGTGGCGAGAACACCGGCGCCGCCGTCTGACGCTGCCATTTCCAATCGGCCCCATCGGCGGTCAAGCACGCCGTTGCCGAGCAGCGGACCCAAGCAGGCGCTGGGAGTCATGGAGGTGCGGCTCGAAGACGTCGCGCTTGTCGAGCGAGCACGGCCTTGATGAGGGGCGGGGTCGGTAATCCAGCAGACCAACCGTCCCGCCCGCTCGGCCCAAACGATCCCTCTTCATAGGCGGCCGTCGGCAGAATGCGGAGCGGGTTCTTGAGTAGTCTTGTAAAAAGGAGAAGGCGCCGAGCGCGCGTCCAGCGGGTTCGACGCGCGGCACATAGAGCACCCCAGACGTCTCGGCGGCGCCGATTGGGGGAGGCAAACGACCCATTGAAAGAAGCCGACCGCGGTCATGTCCAATCCTCCTGTTCGGGCGCGAGCATCATTTGAGGCGCGTGCCTCGCCCGGCGAGCCAGCAGTCTACCACAGGCGCCGGCCGCCGATCACGAGCCAAACGCTTTCGCCTCGACACTTCGCGCATCCGCGGCGAGGCGGAAAATCCCGCCCGGCGGCAATCGCGCTGCTCCAGATCAAGGCGTTGAACGCAGGCGCGAAAGCGCCCAGTCCGCGCAGCCCACCGCCATGGAATCGCGCCATGGCAGAAGAACCGCTGTCCCTCTTAGCGCCGTGACCTGATCGGCGAGGGGGTTTGAAGCGGCCGGAATGCCTGCTCACCACCGCCACAGGGCGCAGGCCTTTGCCGGCGATCACCACGGCATTGTCGAGATCGGCAAACCCAGGCGGAGCTGATCGGTGCGCCGCCGGGCTTTCTGCCCGATGGCGTTGCCATGCTGCCGACGCGCGAGTTCGCCTTCGAGGGCGCCGATCTCAAGACCGTCTATCTCGGCAATCTGGGCAATCTGGCCGGTGACCGGATCCCGACCTTTCGCTCACCGATCGCCGGCGCCGAACCGGTGCAGTGGCGCATTTAGCAAAAGTACCCACAACAGCCCCTGCCGAGGCACCGCGGCCGCGCGCTCCCAAACAGCCGGCGGCACGGGACCTTAAGCGTTTTTGATCGCCGGGTCGCCGAGCCAGCGCAGGCCAAGGGCGACCAGCGGCACCACGAGCATGCAAGCGGCGATGAACCAAGCCTGCCACATGCCGAAACTCGAGGCGCACATGGCACTGACGCAAACAAAGGCCGATGCCACAGAAATCCTGGCCCGGGCGCGCCAAGGTCCACAGCCAACTGAGGATCAACAGCCCCATGCCGAACAGGAGACCCGCGCCGACGATGCCGAGCTCGTACCAGGTCTGCAAAAAGATATTATGCCCATGCTGACCCGTCCATTGCGGGAAGACTTGACCGGGAAGCACTTGGGCGTTTCGGCCGGCTTCGCTTTCCGCGCGCGTGGTCTGTGCCCCGACGCCGAGAATGGGGGCTTTCGACATTTGCCGCGCCGTATAGGCCCACAGCGTAATGCGCGCCCGGGCGCTTTCTTGCAGCCAACTGGCCTTCTGCAGATCGTTGTCGTAGGCGATCAGCACCGCCGGGCGCACGAGCACGACGGCGGCGATCCAGCCGATGAGAACGAGGACGCGCCGCGCGCGGCTAGAGGCGATGGAGAACAAACGTCAGGCCGGTCGCGCCAAACGCCAGCATCGAGGTCTGGTGATCGGAGCCAAACGTCGGCACCGCAACCAGCAAGACGAGCCGATCGGCGCCAGCGCCGTGCGCCAATCGACCACCCGTTTGGCCAGCACCAGCAGGGCGGGGCCAAGCATGTCAGCAAATTGCGCAGCGCCACGTTGCGGTTGAAGTAGGGAAGCCCGACGAAACTCCGCGGCTCGTGCCATCGACCCGGACCCAGTCCCCGTCCGCCGGCGCCAGCGCCGAGGAGGACTGGCACAAATCGCCTTGTGCAAGGCGCCGTGAGAATAAATGGTGACCGCGAGCAGCGGCGCCGGCGGCGCACCGCGGCCACAGCCGAAGTAGCTCCCTAGTCGCTCGGATGACAACTCCCGTCCGCCTCGAGCACGCCGACAAAGGCAAGGCGCGCGCACAGCAAGAAGAGGCCAAACAGTGTGCCGGCGACGAGGGCGGAGCGCGGATCGCTGCCCCGCCAAAGCGCGTCGCCTGCCATATAATGTAAAGCGCAAAGATGCTGGGCAGCACCCACACCGCGCGCGAGGAGTGCGGCCAGCAGCCGTGGTTTGCGGGCGCAGGCTCTAAGGCGGCGTAAAGCGCAAGCGCGCCGGCAAGAGCAGGACGGTGAGGTGTGGCTGAAAGACAATGGCGACCAGCGAGCGCGGCAAAAATCGCGCAAAACTCCCGCAGCGCGCCATCAGTGGCGTCCACTGCATCGGGACCGTCTACCCCGGCGCCTGGTGCGTCCGGGAGCCTACCCGCGAAAGCCGCACCATGGTCGTCCATTGCCCGCCTTTGAAGGCCACGGTTCTCGGGGATCCACTAGGTCTTCGGTTTCGCACGCGCATCGTGCCGCGAAACCCGTCGCCAGCTCTCCCAACTCTAGCCGGCCATTACGGAAGCGAAAGAATGACAACAAGAATGAAGCTCCTGGGCCCCTGCAAATACGAGGCGCCCGTGCGCGGATCTGCCCTTCCTGACCCGACGGTCGACCGCAACCTTCACGCTGCCGCATATGATCATGGCCGCGATCTCCGGCGATAGCACAGGCATACCTCGCCCTCTCCACACATTTCCTTCTGGTCCTTTTGCTGGGCGCGACGACCTGCGATTTGGCGCGGCTCGCAGGGGCCACACGCTCACGGCCGGTAAGTCGGCGGGCGGCCGGTAACGTCGCGGAGCGACGATGCAGTGACGCCGCCTAAGCGTTGACAGAACCTCACCCGCAGCCGTGATCTGCCCTGACACTTAGCTTCCCGACGCCCCACCTCGGAACCCGAGCGAGCAGCGCCCGTGAGCACGCGCGCGCCGCCAAGTGCGGTAAGATTGCCCTCCTGATCACACGATGAGGATTGGTTCGCGCTTATCGCATTTCGCCCGGCTGATTTCGCTCCTCAACGGAGATCGCGGCATCCGCGGTCGCCGTCACGCGCCTTTCGGGCCGGCTGCGAGAGAACGAGGCCCAGGGCGCGCAACCTGGAGCCCGATTTTCGCCGCGGCTCCAACAACCAGGCCCCGGCGGCGCAGGTGGCCTGAAGCTGGCGCGCCTCATCAAACGCGAGCGGCCCGGACGTCGTGCACTCTGATCGCCATGGGTGCCGATCAGGCGCTGGGCGGCTTGGCCCGGCGTCCTGGTTCGCCGTGCCGCATGTGGTCGTCCAGCCATCACGGGACAGGGGTCCGGCGGGCATTGCGACCGTGACTCCACTTTCTGCGCCTTTATCGCTTCGGCATGCTGAGGGTGCTGGCCTCCTTCCCTGCGTGCGCGCGCAAGCCAAACGCGCAGTCTGGTGGAAAACTCCGCGGTGCACGACCTTGCCATGAAAGCAAAGCCGTGCCCAACCTCGGATCGCGCTTTCGCCATGTCTTCTTGGCGGCGCCGCCGTCGACCCTGACGTCCTTCCCGGCGCTGCCGCCCCCCCACCACGCCGTGCCCGGTCGCCGCCCATGTCGGCTCTGCATGATCAGGAAGTCGAAGGGGACTCGATCTCTCATCGCGCGCCTACGTTAACGGCTGCTGGCCGACGGCAGCTGGACACCTGCTGCGTCCTCGAACTTTATGGCGGGCAGCAAAGATAGCGCAAACCCCGGAAGCCGTCCCGCCGCAGGAGATCCTGGCCTCTGTCGCGCCATGGACCGGGGGCCCACTGGTATGGACCCGTGGCGCCGATGTCGCCGCGGTCTGAAGGGCGCGGATGCAGCGGTCGCCTCAGGCCTCGCTTGCGGCGGCGAGCAGCGCCTGCCGCGCGCCAACTGTTGAGGCGGCGTCCGCGGCTCGACCTCCGCTGTCACCGACGTGCCGTGGCAACCGCCACTTCGTGCGCGACGGCGCTGAGGGCCTGCTCGTTGCCGCCGGGTGACATCGCCGCGCTGAGCCTGGCCTCAAAACCTGGCGGGAGATCCTGACCGGCGCCGCCGGATGGGACAGGCTGCGCGGCGCCGCCCGCTCTGAGGGCTTCACCGAGCAGCACGTGCGGAGCGCCTGCCATGCGCCGCGCCAGGCTACGCGAAGAGCGCGCTGTTCGGCCGGCGACCGTGGGTTGACCGAGGCCCCACGCACGCCGAAATGTGCAGCAGATCCTCGCGCGGAAGCGGCGCGATTCTTTCAGACCTGCGGCCCGAGCGGTTGGCCTCTGGCGGTTGGGCCCGCGTTAGCCCGCGTTGGCCCGCGTTACCCGCGTTGGCACAGTGTGTTGGGCCCCTTTCCGGGGATCGGTTGGGGAGCATCCAAGTTCGGGGTTTTCCTTCGAGCCCAGCTCCTATGCGACCTTGCGCCCGGCGCACCCGGAGACCTCGGCGATTACATGGGGCCAGGCGATGGGCCAAGAGAGATGGGCACAAGAGGACACGCAAGGCAAAGCAGACACGGGAGCTGCATGAGAGGGTGCCGCGCGCGGTGGTCAATTAAAAAGCGCTGGCGCTTTGACCCGGCTGGCGGAAGCGGCCATCGGCCTCGCGAGTCTGGCCCCCGTCGTTGCGGCTCTGCAGCGCCCCTCATATTCGCCTGTCCTCCCAGGCGGCCGCGTCCATCTCTTTCGCCAGACCCGCCAGGTGCGGCAAAGACTGATGCGCCCGTTCACCCGCTGCTTCAAACTGCGAACGATGCTGACGGAAACCCCGCCCACGTCCCGACGCATCAGATGCGCTCGTCCGCCGGTCACGCCGATCGGCCAGACATTTGCGGCGGCTCAAGCCTCGACGAGCTGCCCTGCAGCTTTGGAACGCGCTCAGAGGCGCAGATGAGCTTCGCTGGGCCACGCCCCCGCCCGCCCAACGCAAGTGGAGCTGATTTTGGCGCGACGCCGGCTGGGATTGGCGGGACTGATGCGCCTCGGCATTACCGGGATTTCCCGTAAGTCGCCGGCATCGACATGTCCAGGACCCGGAACGCTTGGCAGCAAGCGATGCGCGCTGGTGTCGATGTGCCAGGTCCTCGCTGACCGGACTTGTCGCCGATTCGGCAAGCCGTGGCCGGCGCGGGCCGCGGCGATCGCGCGCGGCGGGCGCGACGGACCCCCGCAGCCGCTGTCCGGCCCCTGCAGCCGTCGCGCCAGCCACGAACCGCCGCACTCAAGGCTTCTGCGCGGCGGACCGGCGGCGACCAATCGAGCCGCTCGCATGTTGCTTTGACGTCGAGTTGCAGCGATCCCAACAGCGAGCGCTAAGTTTCGCCGGCTCCGCGCGCCTGCCGAATGGCAGGACGCGGCGAGTCGCTGCAGCAGCGACGGCGGCACGGGGAGGGAGGCGCGCACGGGGCGCCCGAGCGCCGCCGCGCGATGCCCTTGAGCAACCTCGGGCTGCCAGAGAGGCCTCGGCATCGCCCGCCAGCAGGATCTGATTGGCCGCCTCTGGCACGGGTGTGAGCGTCGGCGCCGATCAGATCGATGATCAGGGCAACGCCGAGCAAAGCGCCGCCAGTCGTCGACGGCCCCCAACGGCAGGGGAAGGCCGCGCTGAACCCGTCGCACCATCTGCGCGAAGTTGCCGCCGACTACTGCGGACCGGAAGCACCACAAATCATGGCCGGATGATCGCCGAGGTCCAGCCCCGTTTCATCGGCCAGCACCGCAAGCCCCAGCTGCCGGGGCGTCGAGAACTTCTGGGAGCGGGCCGTAGGGCGTCTTTCGTGGTGGCGGGCGCGTTGCGTGCAGCTGCTAACGGCCTCGCCCGCTGGCGCCGCCACCTCACCGTTCACCTTGATTGAGCCTCACAAACACTGAAGCGTTCGACGCCGTGCACGGGCGGCCTGGCGCGCAAGACGCCCGTCGCGCCGCCTCGGCGTTCACCGCAAAGGCGCGGCATCGAGGACGATCGGCTCTCCACCGGCCGATCGCCGCGGCGTGCACGACGGCGTCGGTGTCGGCTATAAACACGCCTCGGGCCATTGCGCCGACCAATTCGCATCGCTGACGGCAACTCGAGCGGTACCGTCTTTCGAGGGGTGCTGCCAGGCAACCCTGGTGATCGCCGGTTTCACCTGCAGCTGCAGCCGGCCGCGTCGGTCAGGCGGCTAACGAGGGCATCGCTTCGCTGAAGCCTGTCGCCCCGGTGATCGCCACGCGCATCGATGAAAATTTCGTTTTGCGTCCTTCGCCCGGGCGCTGCCCGAGCCTCACGTCGGAGCCACCGACACTCCGCTGGCAGGCGCTCACCGTCGAGGCCGCAATCGCACCGTCGTCGAGGCTCGACGCCGCTCATGTCGTACTGCGTCGGGCGATAGTTCTCTACCACCCGGCCCAACGGTGCCTTGATCGCCGCCACCGAGGCCTCTTCCATGGCGGCGGCAAGCTCGGCCAACATCGGCTCGAGTTTGGCCTTGGGCACGAAGGGTCCCGGCTGCACAGAATGCGCGATGCTCGGTCGGAACCACATTTTCGCCGATCAGCAGCTCCTCGTACAACTTCTCGCCGTCGCGCGGGCCGACGTATTCTGATGGGGATGCCGCGCGTCCGGTTCGTCTCGTCGCGCGCCTCACGCCCCATCAGGCGGATCATGACCCGCGCCAGGTCGTCGATCTTCACCGGCTCTCCATATCGAGCACGAACACGTCCCCACCGGAGGCCAGGGCACCGGCCCTTGGAATGACCAGCGCGGCTGCCTCGGGGATCGGACACAGAATAGCGGATCATACCAGGATGGGTGACGGTGACCGGACCGCCGGCCTCCACTCTGCCGCCGGAAAGCGCTGCACCACCGAACCGGAACTATCGAGCACATTGCCGAAGCGGACCATGGTGAAAAACAGTGCGGCCTCTGCGCCTCGGCGGCGCGCGCGCGCCGGGATCATTTCGGCGAGCCGTTTGCTGGCACCCATCACGCTGGTCGGACGCAGCCAGCCCGTCGGTCGAAACCAGGACGAAGTGTCTGACCCCCTACAGCGGCCGCCAGCGTCCGCGAGCGTAGCGCGTGCCGAGTATGCGATTGCGCAAGCCGGAAACAGCATTGTGCTCGACCAACGGCACGTGTTTGAAGGCGGCCGCATGATGGATGATGGTCTCAACCTCATTCTCGGTGATGACCCGCCGCACTGGTGGCCGCATCCAGCACCGGAGGCCAGGACGTGGAACGATCTCGGGTGCCACCATCGCGCCCGCGGGCCTTTGCACGAGCGTTTCGGCCCTGCTGATCGATCTGGTAGAGCTGGCTTTCAACCGTTTTCAAACAGCACGAGCCGCTTGGGCTTGAGCCCGATAATCTGCCGCACCAGCTCCGATCCGATCGAGCCGCCGGCGCCCGTGACCATTACGGATTTGCCGGTGATGATGTTGCGGGCCAAGAGCGTCGGGTCGGGACGGACGGGATCGCGGCCCAGCAAAATCGTCGGCCTCGACAGGCCTCAAGTCGCTAACGGCCACGCGCCCGGTCGCGCCAGATCTTTCAATGGCCGGCAGCGAGCGCGCACGCGAACCCTTGGGCGGTCGCACTCCCAACTGCTGCGGGCGCGCCACTGGCCGTCTCGCGGCGTTCACGCGCCTTCGCCAGGCACATCGCGCCAGCAAGCACTTCTTCGACCTGAGTGCTCGCGAACGGGGGCAGCACGGCCATGCGCTCGGGCGATGACAACCTCCAGAGACCCGCAAAAACGCATTTGGCGCGCGAGCGTGCGACGTTCCCGACGAGTCAATGACCGAACCAACGGCGCGGTAGCCGCTCGGTGCTTCGCTAGAAGCCCCGAGCAGCAGCACGACCGAAGTGGTGCCGGCAAGTCAAAATCGAGCACCTCGCCGCAGTCCCGGCCCGCCAGCCTGCGCGGGGACACTCGACGCCGCCTGCCTGCAGCAACCGAGGTTGCCAGCCTGCTCGCTCCAACCAGACTCAGCACCGTCGCCAAACACGGGATAAAGTAATGATCACCGAGCGCGGGATGCTGTAGATGCCGGAGAGGTGCGAGAAAAGCAGGCTCCGGCCACAGCGCCGCCAAAGCTCCGCGGCGCCCGCCGCGAGCGTAAAGCCGGCGGGCCGGGATAAAGCCGCGCAGACAACGGCGCGGTAGACGCCCAATCTGAGCAAGCCACGTGCGCCGACGCTGACCGATCGCGTGCGCCACGCCGATCGGGAACCGCGCAAACTCGCTCCCGCCGCTCCGCGGCACGAACACCTCGCCGCGCGCAGCGACGCTGGCCACGCCAAAGCGCCGGGATATCACGAACAGCGCACGGCGAGGTCGTTGGTCGCGAGAGCGGCGCCCGCGCCGGATACACCGAGATCGAAAACCGACCAACCGGAAACGCAAGCCAGCGCACCCATTTCTGGGCGGCCGAGTCCTTCTGGTTTGAGCCTCCCACAGTCAAGCGGGCGTCACCGCCTGTGACGCCGCTCAGCAGGACCCGTTGCATTTTTTCGTTACCACTCACCTCGAAGTCAGCTGCCCCAGTAGAACCGCGGGCCTCGTGCGTGATGGACGCCCCGGGCGGAATCGTCGGCATCGCGTTTCATCCGAATTCGCCGCACGCCGTCGGCACAGGAACGCTTCCACCGCATGGTCGCCAAAAGCACCCGTCGCCACCACGCGCGATATTCAACTCTACCGTATCGGCGCGCTGTACACCAGGAACCCGAAGATGTAAATGCACTTTTTTGCTTTGGCGTGGCTAGCCGGCAGCTTGCGCTGCAACGGTTTTATCCTGCTTTGTGACCCTCTGTCGGTCAAGCCACCTTGGGCCGGCGCACTGAGGGCGCAGGTCCACTAGGGCGTGGAAGGACGCCGGAAGGCCACCCAGGCGACAAAAAGCACCGCCCTTTGGGGCGGTGCCAAAATAACACGCGGCCCGCAGAAGGCTTAGGGAAGCATCGCGCGGTCCTCGGACACTCCCAGCCGGGTCGCGACCGCCAAGGGTGTCACCTGGCCGCAACACCTGGTCGCCGTTCGATCACCTCCTGTCGCCGAGACCGGCGCCGCTGGCGTGGCCTGGCGCTGCCGAGCCTTCCAGCGAAAGCGCGCACTTTCCAGGAGCCTCGCTTGGCGTACTCGGGCTGCCCTTGGTCCCCCGCTCGGGGCGCGCGGCAGCCGCCGCTCCTCCGCGACGCGGCCGCGGCCGTTGCGGCGGGGCAAAAATCGCCGGCTGGCGGCTACTTGAGCCCATAGAAGGCAATGACGACCGAGACGCTCACCAACAGAAGAGATCGAAGCCGGCCCGTAACGTGCTTGCGCCAGGTCGCTCGCGGTTTGCCATGGTCAGGTCCGCATCGTCGCCGTTCGGCATGGCGTTCCCTTTCGGCCGCCATCGCCCCAGCAAGCGCGACGGCTTCCTCTAGCGCCGGCGGTGGGCCCGTTTGACGGTGTGGGCAAGCTTTCCTCCAGCGCCTCCAGGCTAAACCAGAACGGCCAGCCGCGCCAACGCACAATTTAGCAATACGTAACCGAACGGCATACC
>ERZ1370068.1917-contig-11872_pt1 | contig 74932 bp, 125 predicted proteins | sample MGYA00561227_ERZ1370068 | MGnify/ENA primary metagenome ERZ1370068 (study PRJEB38410, sample SAMEA6850437) | metagenome | study: Metagenomic assessment of the ecological functions of the soil: analysis of the soil microbiota associated with the... | reverse complement strand
AGTTACGTATTGCTGGCAATCGGCAGCGTCCGCCCGCTAGGCCGGCGGCGACGGCTTCCTCCGTCAGCTCAAATATAACGCAGCGAGGAACGCGCAGAGACCGAAGGTCGGCCGTTTAGACTGAGAAATCATGCCCACGGGCTAACAGGCGGAAGTCTTGCAATAACCCGTTTTCGTATCGCAGCTTGCAGGACTCGAGACCCGCACCCTTCGGTTCCGTAGACCAAATGCCAAGAGCCAATTGCTTGCGATTACGGCCCTTACGCTCTTCACATATTACACAAATTCCGCACCTTTTGCACGCGAATGGTTCGAGTTTGGTACGAGCAACTGCGCGCTTTCACAGGTGGATCCTCACAGCACTCATTTCACGCCGAGCCCAACCCCCGGGGAATCCTCTTAGCATTGCTTGCCTTGGCTGAAGGGCAATTCATTTCTGCACGAGCAGATGTTGTCGAATCATCCTGAGCGACGCAATCGCGGAAGGTCTCGCGTGGCTGACCTTTCGCCACCTTCCCATTCTTGTCAAACGTTGAACCGTGACACTTGCAGTAGAAGGACTGATCAGCGGCAGCAGCGTGGACCCTTGCACCCTTATGGGTGCAGACCGATGAAAGGACAAAGACCTTCTTGTCGCCGATGAATGACGAAAACCCTTCACTACGAAACGCGTCTGAAACGGCCGGGCAAAAAGCGGCTGGATCGGCCCGGCGTCGATGACGCTCGTGCACTGCCGTGTCGCTTGGTGCAGAGGATGGTGCAGTGGCCGCTGATCGCGCGCTCGTTTGATCACAGCCTCCCGCGATGGCAGCAGCGATTGTCATGAACTGCCGGCGATTCAGTTCCATCATTAGTCCTTTGCATCAATATGGTCGCCACTCGACGCGGTGGTCGTGACGTTCCTGTGAAGCACCCGCCCAGACATTGCCGGTTGGCGGCGCGTCGGAGTGGAACTATCCAGCTGCGCCAAAACTCATCTTGCCGCCGAGATGCCCTTGCAGGGTCAGAGCGCCTACGACAACGATGACGCAGGCCAGATAGGTCCAACCGGCGCACCATCCTGCGCGCTGAATGCGCCACCGCCAGAACACCAACGCCAAGAACACCACGGCCAATGCCGTAAACCAAGCCATTTGTGATGGTCATCGGAGGCATGTCCATGCCGCTCATCTGCCGCAACCACATCCAGCCGGCGAGAGCGGTGAAGGGAGTGATCAGTGCCGCGTACAGCAGCATCCACCAACCGGCCGCTGTCAACGATTGCTTATGCAGCAGCCGACCCAGCACATCGCTGACAAGCGACGCCGGCACTAACGCTGCGGTAAAGTTCACGAGAATCGGATGCGCAGCGGCGGCGCCCTGGTGTGGGAACCAGCCGCCGTGGGCCAGCAAGAGCATCAATACCCATGATTCACTCCTTCTCTTCAAGACCGCAGACCACCTGACTCATCGTCTCGCGAAAAAGATCGTGCCGTCGGTTAAGACGGGCACGACCTGGGAAGAAACCGGGACGATTACTCTGTGCTCATGGCCCGCGTGCTCATGGTCGGCATGCTCGCCGCCCGCCATGCCGTGAAGGTGTTCGTCCTTGAGCTGACTTCCTTCCAGTTGTCACCGTCCTTCACGTACAGCTTCTTCTCACGTCGATGGCATGGCTGTGCTCGTACTGAGTGCCTTCCACCTTTGATGGTTTGCGCGTATTGAGCCAGCGGCTGCGGATTTGTGAGCAGGTAGAGCATCGCATCGCTGTCCTTGCTGCCTCGGGAGAATCCCGGCAGGCACGCCGCTGCTCGCACTTCTGCGCGGCACTGGCGTGGTCTTTGCCCTTCGCATCGCCGTCGCTCGTGACGAAACAAGCAGTATCGACTGACCTCGCCTGCACCGTCACCGGTTGCCTGCTCCCTGCATGATCATGGCGTAGATTCTCAAAGCTTCGAACCCGGCAACCAGCAACGCGGCAACCGATGTAACGAGAAACGCCTTCATAACCTTCAACACCGCCACCTTTCGCGGCGGAAAATAACAACTCAACCACAAAGCTGCCGCTACGGCAGTCTTCGGCTATCTTTCTTCTTCCCGTCACTTTTTCGACCAGTTTCATCCCGCATTTGGGCATTTGCCTGGCTTGTCCGAGATGACCTCTGGATACTTTTACCGTGCAGTAGAGCGTCGCCGCCGTCGTGTCGCGGTTGTTGCTGGCTTCTTGTTGTGGTCCTCATGTTCCGCCATCGCTCCGTGGTTATGTTGGTGAAAATCGACGCCGCCTGATGCGGGTCGCGGCATCGGTCGTCTTCGCGTTTACATCAATTCCGTCGCGACGCAGGTCATCGGGCGGCAACATCCGCCTGGCTGCCGCAACGCGCGCCGCATACCAGCCCGGATCGTCGTCGGCTCGCGAGGTCCCGTCGCGCACCTTCAGGATCGTGAACATCCCGCCCATCGTGATCGTAGTCGTGCTTCCGCGTCGGCGCCGAGCATCGGGATGCTGTTCGTCGGCACGGGCATGCCCATCTCGCGCCATGTCGCCCATGCCGGTCTGCACCCATCGTCATGTAGCCGGGCACGCGCCTGCGCACGCCTTCGTCGAGGCTTGCCGGTGCTCGACGCCGATCAGGTTGGGGATGCTCGTGGCCCATCTGGTTCATCACGTGGTGGGTCATGTGGCAGTGCATGGCCCAGTCGCCGGGCTCGTCGGCGACGAACTCGATGGTCGCGCGTGCTGCCGACGGGACCAGCACGGTGGTCTCCGGCCGCTGCGCCGATTCGGCGATCTCGCCGCCGTCGGTCTCGGTGATGTGGAACTGGTAGCCGTGGAGGTGGATCGGGTGGTGGTCCATCGCGCTCAGGTTGCCGAGGCGGATGCGGACGCGCTCGCCGCGTGCGTGACGACGAGCGGCGCCGTCCCGGGAACGCGCTGCGCGTTCATGCGTGAGCACGTTGAAGTCGGTCATCTCGTTCGGATCGGGCCGCTTGGCGCCCGGCATCGATGCTGCCACTCGCTGCAGCATGAGCGCGAAGTCGCGATCGAGCGCGTGCGCCGCGGGCGGCGCGGATGGATGACGAAGAGGCCCGTCATGCCCGAGCGCCATCTGGGTCATCTCGTCGTGGTGCGAGTGGTACATCGCAGGTGCCGCTGCTGGCGCAGCGTGAACTCGTACTTGAAGGTCTCGCCCGGCTGGATCGGCCTTCTGGTTGAGGCCGCCGACGCCGTCCATGCCGTTCGGCAGGATGACCGCCGTGCCAGTGCACCGTCGTCGCGCGCGGCAGCCGGTTGGTCACGTAGATGCGGACCGCGGTCGCCCTCGACGGCCTGATCGTCGGTCCGTGCACGGCCGTTGTAGCCCCAGCACTCGCGCGCAGGCCGGGCGCGAACTCGTGCGTCGACTGCCTCGGCGACCAGGTGGAATCACCTTCACGCCGTCGACGAGCTTGCACGGCAGCGTCGCGCCGTTCGGCGTAATGACGGGGTTGTAATCTTTCCCCGGTTCGCCTGGCGGAGGCGGGTTGTCGTCCGGTTCATACCGTGCGCCGCCTGGCGCCGCTCCCGCCCCAGCTGCTATCGGTGCTGTTCGGAGCAGCATGGCGTTTGCCTCCATGAAATAGCAGCGTTGCTCCAGCGGCGGCTGCGTGCCGATCATCATCCCCCGTCGTGTCGTGGCGTTTTTAAGCATTAGTGATCTCTGTCGTTGCTGCCCGCTTGATCTCCATGGTGGGTGTGAACAGCGGCGTTCGGATCGACAAATCGGCCGGCGAGAATCTGGTCCACTCCGCACGCGCCAGCCAGTAATCTCGAACGGCTTCCCCAGATAGACCTTCGCGGTTTCGATTTGATCCCCGCTTCGCCTGAAGGAGCTGGAAAACCCGCTGATCTGCATCGTTGTACTGCTTCTGCGACTCATCAACGATCGCTTGTCGAAGCGGCATGACCACTTGGCGGTAGTATTGCGAGCGTCTGTCGGGCCGCGAGCATGTGCTGGTAGGCGGCGCGAACACCGGAGCGAATCTCACCGGGCGAGCCGCGTAGTAATGCTGACCAGCCTGGGCGCAGCTTCACCCTGGAAGCCGCAGCCACTGCCGGTTGCCCTTGGCTGAAGATCGGAATCGAAGGGTAAACGCCGGGCCCACGCCCCATGATCCGTCCGCTTCCCGCCTGCCGCAAGCTGCCGAGTTCCAGTTCGACAACACCCCGAGCGGCTTGGTTATCCCCAGTTTCTTTGCCGCAATCTCCATCTCGCCGCGTCAGCCGTAAGTCGAGGCTTTGAAAAGCGTGATCGCGCGCCGCCCAAACTGCTCGGCGGGATTTCTTCTGCCGGCGGATCATCGAGAGCCGCGGACACGGTGAACTTCGCTGGTTCCCCCAGAGGCCCATGAGTCCCGTGAGATGCTCAGGTCAATCACCTCAGCCTCGGCGGCGGCGACGTTCAGTTTTGACTCCTCATACATCGCCCGTTCGTTGGCGAGTTCGAGCTTGGTATTGTTCCTGGCCTGGCTGATGCTGCGCAAGCCTCGTAGGATGCCTCGCTTGCTTTGAGGATAGTCCGTCGCAGCTCTGACAACTGTTCGGCAGATTGAGCGCGTAGAAGGTCAGCACTTCCGACGCCACGTCCATGATGGTCAGGCTGACGCGCAGCTTCGTCCCCTGAAAGCCGCCGTCTCAGCGATGGACTTTGATCGGGATGTAAAGCACATCCAGAAAGCTCCGACAACGGAAAGCTCGATCTCTCGTTCCGCCATCGAAAACTTGAGATCGCCGCTGAACACCGGGTTCTTCAACAACCCGGCCTGTACGATCGGCTTGTGCGACGCCCAACTCTTCGTACGTCGCCTGAAGATTGTGGATTACTCAAAAGTGCGATCTGCACGCGCTGTCCGCATCGAGCGGCTTGGCGAAGCAGAGCGTCAATCTGCTCGCGACAGCACGGTCGGAGTTTGGAGCCGCTCGACCACCGCACTTGTTTGCCGGGAGGCGTTCCGACGCGATCCGCTGACCCGGAAATCCTCGCCTGTGGCTTGACCGATGCACAGCCAGTCATGCCCGCGGCTAACATTATCACGACGGTCGCGGAGTTAATGCCCATGATGATGCCCTCCTTCGATTGAGCGACGACGGGGCGCGACGCTGGCTCGGTTGTTGATTGAATCGCCAGCGTGTTCGACATCGCTGCTGGCCCGACTTCCGCCGCATCGGGGTTGGCGGATGATCCAGCCGCCGGCAAAGTGCAGCGGTTGCGAGGCAATACAGCCGCTGACAACAAGGGATAGCAGCACCGCACTGGCAGCAAGGAGAGTTCTGGGCATTGTTGAAATCCAGTTTCGCGTCGGAGACTCGTGCGCTCGGCTACGGCCACCGACGTGAAAACGAAATCGCCTCGGTGTCAAAGGCATGCTGAACCACGCGCAAGAGCGGTGGGGTTTAGTTCAAGATACGCGCAGTGCCAGACAAATAGGTCGGGAGGCGGTCGTTCCAGCGTGAAGGACTCGGAATTGTTTGGGCAAAAGCCCAATGCCCCGGCGATGCGATCGCCGTCATTTGAATGAATGGCGACCAGATGGCGGTCAGCAACTTCAGAGCCTGTGATTGATCGACGGATCTTGCGCAATCAGTGCCTGAGCCGCCCCGGCAATGATCGCAATCGTGCTGATTGTTGTCGCCAGCGTTTGTCCTGATCGGGCGCCACCGACTCAATCTGCACAACACTCGTGATCCGCTTCAATTCTTCGGTGTGCTGCCGCCTGCATTGGGACGCAAAAGCAATGACCTGTCCGGATCGAAAGATCGGAAGTAGAAGCACCGAAATTGAACGCGGATGCCGCAGCACGTCCTTAGTCACCCTATTCCCGTTGATAAGTCGCGTCAAGGACCGGTATAGGCGCTTTGCATCCAGACCTCTCCGCCGAGCAAGGAGAGATCGTCGCCCAAGGCAGTTCAGGGATGTCCGGCCGATATGATGAGCGTTGTGTTGAAGGAGCATCGAGGCCGGCCGTCGAACGCTGACCGGGAGACTTTGTTGCTGATTGGAAATGGTAGGGGCATAGACGGAGGCGCAGGGTTTCACCCCGGGAAGAATGAATCGGGAGAGAATCCGCAAGTGCCGTTCACGGTAGAGCGACCGCGCGGCTTTTGACAGGTATTGGGTGAGCGGGGCGTTTGTCAGAGTTCAGGCGGTCGAAAACGGATCGCCAGTTTTCGTGGCGTGGGCGGCCATCGTCGGCGAAGATAGTGCGGCAGCGTTTTCGCCATACCAGGATCTCCTCAAAGCACGACAGTTCCCACGCCGGTGACTTCATCGACGCCGGCAGCCGCGGAAACGGGTGCGCCCAGACGGCGGTGGCTTTTTCGCCAGCGTTAGGAAGATTCTCAGTTTCCTGGTTTGATCTTTACCGGCTTCGGGCTCATCGGATTCTTGGCGCCGACGCCGGACGGGCCGCGAAAGAATCTGACGAGATCGTCGTCTACACCGTCCGACCATCGTTCTATTTATGGGCGATTATTGCCTTACGCTTTGCGTCCGTGGCCGCGTGCGTCAAGCATTGGCCCGCCAGCGGAAACCGCGTGGGGCTGGATCTACATCTTTGTCTTGTTTTTACACGATCGTCTTCGCTCCTCTTCGACGTGTGGAGCAATGATGAAGGCCCTGCTCTGGGGCGGGACCTCTTTACTGCGGATCGCCCTCCGCGTACCTGGAGGACGTGAACCGCATGACGGTGCTTTCCGGTGTCTGAGTTACCGCGAACCTGCAGCCGGGGTTTGACCCCGGCATGGCCAGCGTCATCAGTTGGATGCTACTGATCCCCTGATCGCATGTTCCACACGTTTTGCCGTGGAGGAAGGCGTTCAGCCCTGTAACTCCATCGAGAACGCCTTCGTGGGCGAAGGCCGCGAGATCGACCGCAGCGGGCTGAAGCTCCGCATGCTACCGCGGACTCATTCGGAAACGTTCCTCGGTCTCAGCCCGCACCTGGAGGCCGTAGACGCAAATCAATCAGCCGTCGTGAAGTGGTGGAAACATTCTGTTCCTCGTCGTTCGTGTGGAAGCGATTTGACGAGGTCCTACCCAGCGATCGGCTGTGGTGGGACAACGCGCCGTCCAATCCGGTGGAGGTCGAGCTCAAAAGAGTTAGCGCCAGCGCGGGTCGACGCGATCGCCGCCGGCCCGAATGTCACCTTGGGTATCGATGTCATCCGTTCGGGACGATGTTGCCGCTGGCGGCCGCTTCGAAATCCCGTATGACATCCAATGTGCCCCCGCGGGCGTCCGCGCCCGTTCCAGTGCGGCGGAGGTCGCGCCTGCAACGCCCGCTTTGGCCAACAGTTGAAGATGATGCCGTTCTGCACCGGCCCGCTGGCGAGCGACAAAGAGAAGAAAAACCGCTTGGTTAGGTTTTTCCCTGTGGGAGCGTCAAGGACTCCGGCATGAGTGGAGTTTGCCGCAACTTGAGGTTCTTTGAGTTCATCTAGCCGCGCAAGTGTGCGGCAGGGCAACCCTTCATTTAGAAAGGAGCCCTGTTTCGCTGACCAACTTGCGGACAACTTGGGTAATGTACGTGATTCCGTTGCTGTCCTTCGTGATGGCCTCGGCGTCGGTGGCGCACGTGTCCTGTCGGTAAAGTGGTCTCGTCCCCAGATGACGATGCGGCCGGGTGAGAGCAGCCGGCTGAGGTTCCGGCCAGCCGTGCGATGCCAGAGCGCGCCGGTAACTGACGTTGAAGGCCTCCACGAATTCCGTGGCGGTCCTGCCTGTCACTTTCGGCATCAACCACTACGACGGACACACCGCGGGGCGCGATGGAGGTTCCTCGGCCACGCTCTTTCTCACCGATCAATCGCTTAAACCAAGCGCACCGGGCGTGGCCGGCCAATCACGATCTGCCCAATTTCGGTATTCCTGCGCGAAGCGAAGGATCGTATCGGCCACATCCTGGCCCTTTGAACGCGTGAAGACCATGCATGCTGGAGCTGATTGGCGAGTGTGAGGGTGTCGGAGGAGTCGTTGCGTCGTCGCGTCGATGACGTCGGCTCTCCTGGGCGGCGTCTGCACATAGACGGCGTACCAGCTGCGGTTCAACCGACTGGCCAGACGTATGCGAAGCGGAGAAAGTGCGCTGTTCGGGCCTCGCAAAGAGAGGCAAACCACGCTCCATCCGCCGCAGACGACGGCGTACCGTTACGATCCTGCGTAACTGCGCCCAGCCAGTTGAGGAGCGCGTGGGCATTCTTATACCACTCCGAATTGGGATAGCCCGAGCCACCACGGCGGCCGCCGATTGTGCCTGGGGACGATGCCCAGCGACATGTTGGTCTCGACCAGGCGGTAGAGCGCCTCTTCCACATGCGCCGTCGTCTGGTATTCGGTCACCACCACCTTGCTAGCGATTGATGGCGGCCACGTGGTTGTTGCGCTTTTGGTAGTGGCGCCGACGCTCATCTCCGAGGCGGCCAGCACGTCCTCGGCGATGCGGATGCGGTTCTCCGCCTGCTTGGCGTAGGGACTGTCGGGATAGCGCTGCACGCAGCATCTTGAGCTCGGCCAGCGCCTTGCGGGTGGCGGTCTGGTCGCGCGCGGGCTCGCTGATATCGTCGAAGTTGGCCGAGGCGATGATGTGGTGCGCCAGCGCCGCGTCCTTGGTGCCGGGATGCAAGCGTGGTGTAGCGCTGCGCGGAGGCGATGGCCTCCGGATACTTGCCGGCCTTGTAGTAGGCGTAGGCCGCCATGACGATGGCGCGCCGCGCCTCGGGTGAGTAGGGATGGTCGCGGTCGAGGTCCTCGAATTTCTTGGCCGCTTCCAGGTGCACTCGCCCTTGTTCGAGCAGCGCCTCGGCGTCCGCATACATTTTGCCGGGCGGATCGGGATTGAGCGCCTTGGCCGCGTCGTTGGAGGAGGCGCAGCCCGCAAGCAGGCCCGCCGTCAACGCCAGGCGAGCTGCACGCAGCAGCGGCGCAAGCGCCTTGGCGCGCCACGGTTGCCCGAAATGCCATTGCGCCTAGTCCCCGTTGTCGTCGTCCGGTTCTAGCGCCGGCTGGTTTTACGACTGTGCTCAGCCTAGCATCAGGTCGATACTCACGGCCATACCATACGATGCGGCAGCCGGCATGTCCCTCTGCGCACCGCCGGCTCAAGCTTGCCCCGACTTTGGCGCCAAATTGTGGACAGAGCACCTCGGCATGATGGCCTGTGGCCTCGGCGCCCCAGGCACCGGGGCGCGCCGCCTCAGGTGCGATCGGCGGCGTAATTGACAGCGGCCGACGCCGATCGGAAACCTCGACCGGAACGACCTCGCGCACCCAGGGTGCACGCACCATCGTCCAGGCATCTTTGTCGGCAAACAGGGCCTGCAGCGACGCGAGCGTTCAGCCGGTGACCGCCGCGACCGGAGCGGTAGGACGCCAAGCATCGGTGCGCCGGCGAGCGCCAGATCGCCCACCGCATCCAGCATCTTGTGGCGCACGAATTCCTGCGGATAGCGCAGGCCCTCGGCGTTCATGATGCGGTCGTCGGCCAGGGCGATGCGTGTTGTCAAGCGAGGCGCCGAGCGCCAGGCCGGCCTTCCACAGGTTCTCCACGTCGCGCATGAAACCGAACGTGCGGGCCCGGCGAAATCTCGTTGCGGAACGCCCCGGCGTTCATCTCCAGCGCCAAGCGCTGACGGCCGATCAGCGGCGGTAGGAAAATCGATCTCGACGTCGAGATGGAAGCTCGAATGCGGGGTCAGCTCACCCCAGCAGTCGCCGTCCTCGACGCGGATCGGCTTGAGCACCTTGATGAACTTGCGCGGCTGCGACAGCTCGCGAATGCCGACGCTCGATCGATCGCGCTCGACGAACGCGGCAGCGCTGCCGTCCATGATCGGCACTTCGCGCGGCATCGATCTCGATGTAGCAGTTGTCGATGCTGAGGCCGCGCAGCGCCGCCAGCAGGTGCTCCACCGTGCCGACCGTCACGCCCGAGTCGTCGCCGAGCACGGTGCACAGGGTCAGGTTCTTGACGTAGCGGACGTCGGCCGGGATTTCGGCAATGATGCGCCCGCGCTTGCTGACCAGAAAGCGGATAGCCCGTATCGGCCTCCGCCGGATGCAGCACCATGGACACCGGTGCACCGCTGTGCACCCCAGTACCCGACAGCTCGATCTCACGGCCGATCGTGGTCTGGCGCGACCCGATAAATCGCTTGGACATGTGCGACGTCCCTCGATCCCCTCATCGGCTCAGGACGTCCGGTCTGTTGCCGATATCCCGTGCCCCCATCATCGACCCTTGCGGCTGCTGCCCTCGTATGCTCGGAGCCTCCGTTGGCTCCGACATGGCTCGCATCCGCGCAGGTTTGTGAATCAAACGATACTGTGCTGTGCGGATTGGGGACAAATCACGGTTTCTTACACTGTGTTACCGCTCCGCCGCAGCTCCACCTGCGGCCTCACCTGTCGCCGCTCACGACGGCTTGCCGCGTCCAAAAAACACCGGCAAGATCAACCCGCTCTCCGGTTTCGAGTCGACGTTCGCCGGCGCGCAGGATGCGGTCGTCGCGGCGCCCGCACGCAGCCTCCCGCAAGGCGCCGTAACAGTCCAAACTTCGCCGGCGGCGATCACGTGCAGGTTGCCGGTACACGAGCCGGGTCCGCTGCGCGGCCTCGGCGTACCTGGCTCGCGCGCCTTGGCACGGTAGGCGCTGCTGGGCGTGCAACGGAAAATCCTCCACGGCGGAAAGCGATCAGGCCTGGACGCTGGCTCCGGCGCCGTTGGCCGCCTCCACGCCCGCTGAGCCGCGGCGGGCTCTCGTGATCAGGACGCCGCTTGGCGCCTGCCAGGACGTGTCCGTCGCCGCGCCGTCCTCGGCGGGGCCCCGACCGTCGCCGTCGGTGGCCGCCGATGGCTTGCGATAGGCGCCGGCGGAAGCCGGGTGCCCGATCGGCAATACGCTTGCTGCGCCCAGCTTCGGCGCCGAGGGCACGCAGCGGCCTGCGGCCCTTGCCCGCCCGGCGCCATGCCGGAGGCAACAATGGACACCCGCACGCGTTCGCCCAACGCCTCATCGAACGTGGCGCCAACAATAATATTGGCGTCCGGATCGACTTCCTGGCGCACGCGATTGGCGGCCTCGTCGACCTCCCATAGCGTCAGGTTCGCACCGCCGGTAATGGACAGCAGCAGGCTCTTTGGCGCCCTTGAGCGTCATCGTCATCGAGCAGGGATTGACGATGGCTTCCTCGGCCGCGACCACGGCGCGCTGCTCGCCCGGATGCCTCGCCGGTGCCCATCATGGCTGTGCCCCATACCGACCGAGCACGGTCCTGACGTCGGCAAGGTCTAAGTTGATCAGTCCCTCCTTGACGATCAGGTCGACGATGCAGGCGATGCCCGAATAGAGCACCTGGTCGGCCAGCACGAAGGCCTCCGCGAAGGTCGTGCGGTCGGTGGCAACGCGGAACAGGTTCTGATTGGGGATGACGAGCAGCGTGTCGACGTGATTCTTGCAGCTCGGCGATGCCGGCTTCGGCGACGCGCATGCGGCGCGAGCCCTCGAATTGGAAGGGCTTGGTCACCACGGCAACGGTGAGGATGTCCGAATTCCTTGGCGATGCGGGCGATCACCGAGGCGGCACCCGTGCCGGTGCCGCCGCCCATGCCCGCGGCGATGAACACCATGTGGCAGCCGACACCAGCCGGCGCGGATCTCCTCGAGCGCCTCTTCCGCCGCCGCCTCGCCGATTTCGGGTTTGGAGCCCGCGCCCAGCCCCTCGGTGAGGCTGACACCGAGCTGCACCCGGGTCGCGGCGGTCGTGGCTTCAAGCGCCTGCGCATCGGTGTTGGCGACGATGAAATCGACGCCGCTGAGGCCGGCCGCGATCATGTTGTTGATGGCATTGCCGCCGGCGCCTCCCACCCCAATCACGGCTATACGCGGCTTCATGTCGGTCGCCCTCGTCCTGCTGCTCAATCCCGAGCCTGCGCGAGCCTCGGGTTTGCTGCCTCGCTCAAGACCCTCTTTGCGTGCATGGCCAGCGCCCCTAAAAGCTTCGCCTGCAGCCAGCGCCCAACGCTCCTGAGGTACCCGCCGCCGTGGAAATGCCGCTCGCTGCGGCGCACGCCGGCGGCAGGATCGAACGCCACTCTGGGCCAAGCCCAGCACCGTGGAATAGGCGGGACTTGTGGCCCCCGCCGGCCAGCCGTAGACGGCCTGTGGATGTCCGCCACGCACGGGTTTGCCGAAAAACTCAGCTACGAAGGCACTCAACCCCGGCAGCTGGCCGGCGCCTCCTGTGACAACCACGCGCTCCGTGGCGCCAGGGGTAATGCCGGCACGCTCGCCGTTCAGCAATCTGGCCGTGCAATCCCTTTGACGCGGCTGTGCACAACCTCGCGCACCTTGCCTCGTTGTGGCCTGCGCCGACCGCGGACCCTCCTCGCCGGCGAGCGCGAACGACACCGGCGTCTCCCGATCGCCCGCTCCCTGCCGATATTGTGCCGCCAAAGCGCCTTGATCTGCTCGGCTTCCCGCACAGACGTCTGTAAGGCTCGGGCAAGGTCAAAGCTAAGGTGATGGCCGCCGACCGGAATGACTTCGCTGGCGAGCAAGTGTCCGTCGACGAACACCGCCAGCGCGGTTGTCCCCGCACCAAAATCCAAAACGATGACGCGCCGGCCTTGCGCTCTTCTGGCGTGGTAACGGCAAGAGCGCTGGCGTAGGGAGCCGGCACCAGCCCGGTGACGGACAAGCAGGCGCTCGGCGACTGCACCAGGTTGCGCAGCGGCGCATCATCGGCAGTGACGACGCAGATCCACGCTCACCACTTTGGCGGCGAGGCCGCGCGGATCGGCGATCCCGGGCAGCGTCCAGCCGGTAGCCGAATGGCGTTCATGCAGCAAGGCACGCCATCGCGTTCCACAGCTGTCCGGCCGACATCAGCCGCGCTGCTATCCGCGTCCCGACCGCGCGGCCCTCGATCTTGGCTTCGGCGGCAAACGTCGTTGACTTGAGCCGCCCACTAGCGACCGCAAGCAGGACCTGGCGCAGCTCGCAGCCAGCCGCGCGCTCGGCCTCGGTCACCGCGGCGCGTACACATTGCTCGGCCGCGTCAAGCTCAATCACCACGCCCGCCTTGAGGCCGCGCGAGGGTTGCTGCCCGACGCCCAGCACCTCGACCGGCGCTTCGCGCCGGCGCGCGGCGGCCACGATAAAGCACACGGTCTTGCTAGTGCCGATGTCCAGAAGGCCGAGAATCGCTGGCGTCTGTCGGTGCAATTTGCGCTGCGATGCCACGCGCCAACCTCCAAGCCTCACGTCTTCACAGCCGGTCCGTCGGCCGCCGGGCGGGGCGCTGACCTGGGCTTGGCTGGCGCGGGGTGCCTCGCGCACAATCGCCCGGGCGGCCGCGCGCACGTCGATCTCGCCGCGACCAAGCCCCGTCGCCAGCAGGCCCGCCGCCTGGGCCAGCGCCTGCGCCTCGCCCTCGACGGGCAGCTGAATGGCGCCGCCGCCGTTGGAGCCGCAACGTCCAGCGCCTGCCGCCGACGCGTTCGGCGCTGGCAACGCGGGCCTTGAGATCAGGAAGGGGGCCAGCACCGCAAACAGCCCGGCGGCCGCGCTAATCGGCGCCTCTACCGGTGACGCGCGGCAGCTCCGGCATCACGTCGGCAGGAACCTGTGCCAGCGTGCGCCCCGTCCCGTCGATCAAAAAACTCCGCTCGCCACGACTCCAGACCGCCACCGGCGCCCGCTCCGTGACCTCGCACCTCCAATCGGTCGGGAAACATCCCGCTCGAGGCTCGCCTGCTGGATCCAGGGCAACTCCGCAAGGCGCGCCTGCCCGCGCCGCGGCCGGGTCGAAGCTCAGCATCGTGCGCGCGCGTTTGAGCCCGATGGCCTCAAAGATATCTGTGTCAGCGGTGTAGCGGTGGCCGATCAGGGCAACCTGGATCGAGGCCTACGCCCGCGAGTTGCGCCCAGGTTTCGAGTTTGGCCAGAACTGTTCCGGCGTGCTCGTTGCGCACCAGCATGACACCTTGGGCGAGGCCGAGTGCGGCGAGCGTCGCGAGCAACAGCACGGTGCGATGGGCCCGGCGCGGGTACCGCAGCCGCCGCGCAAAAGCGGGGGCCAGCTTCAGGACCGGGCGGGGCGTTGGCGATGGGCTCGCCCGCCTCCAGATCGTCCGCCTCCGGTCCTACCTGTTGCAACTCGCCTCCTCCACCATCCAGCTGACGAGCTCCGCCAGACTCAGGCCGGCGTGCGCCGCCAGTTCCGGAACCAGCGAGGTCGCCCGTCATTCCCGGCTGCGTATTAACCTCCAGGCAGACCAGCTGCGCCCGTGCCGCCCGGCGTATCGTCGTAGCGAAAGTCCGCCCGCGAAACGCCTCGGCAGCCCAAGCGCCCTGTGGGCCATCAGCGTTAACTTCTGCACCAATTCGTAAACATTCGATGAAATCGGCGCCGGCAGCAGATGGCGCGAGCCGCCGTCGGCATACTTGGCCTCGTAGTTGTAGAAGCGCAGCGACTCGGCGGGAACGATCTCGGTCACCCCCAGCGGCGCGATCGCCCAGCACCGCGCAGGTGAGCTCCCGGCCGGCAATGTAACGGTTCGGCCAGCAAGTCCTCGCCGAACGCCCAGCCCGGGTCGTTGAGCTCCTGCGGCGGGTGGGCGTGATCCTCGCGCACGATGTAGACGCCAACGCTCGAGCCCTCGGCCACGGGCTTGAGCACGTAGGGCCGCTCGAGCGCATGCGCGCTGCGCCGCCTCGGCCCGCGCGACGATCCGACCGCCCGGCACGGGAACGCCGGCCGCCCGCATCACCGATTTGGCGCGCTCCTTGTGCATGGCCAAGCGCGGAGGCCAGCACGCCGGAATGCGTATAGGGGATGCCCAGGATCTCCAGCAGGCCCTGCACGCAGCCGTCCTCGCCCCAGCGCCCGTGCAGGGCGTTGAAGCACGCCTCCGGCCGCGCCTGGGACAGGTGCTCGGCAAGATCGCGCCCGGCATCGATACGCGTGACCGTGTAGCCTGCCGCTCTCCAGTGCCTCGGCGCAGGCCTTGCCCGAGCGCAGGCTCACCTCGCGCTCCGCCGAGAAGCCGCCGAGGAGCACCGCCACCTCCTGAAAGCGACGCTGCGCGCTGGTCATTGGCTGAGCGCCTCCGCCAAGGCTTCGCCAATCGGCTGGCCCTCTCGGGCAGAGCCCGCGGCGAATGATTTCCCAATGCAGGGTGATACCGCAGGCCGCTTTTACGCGCGCGCGCACGGTTTCGCCGAGCCGCTCGATATCCTCGGCCGTGGCGCTGCCGTCGTTGATCAGGAAGTTGCAATGCATCTCCGACACCTTGGCGCCGCCGACACGCAAGCCGCGGCAGCCGGCCTGCATCGATCAGCTGCCAGGCGCTCGATCCCGGCGGGTTCTTGAATGTGGAGCCACCGGTGCGCTGCTTGATCGGCTGATTGGCCTCGCGATAGTCGGCAACCTCGGCCATCTGCTTCAAGATGTCTGCCGAGGTCGCCCGGGCTGCCCTGGTAGAGCGCCTCGGTGAAGATCCAATCGCTCCGGCACGCCGCAATGGCGATAGCTGAATGCCATGTCGGCGGGCGCCAGCACGTGGCTGCGACCTTGCCGATCGACCGCGCGGGCTTCGACCAGCACGTCCCTGGTTTCGCGGCCATGCGCGCCAGCGTTCATGCGCAGCGCGCCGCCGATCGAGCCCGGAATGCCGCGATAGAAGGCCAGCCCGGCGACAGCCGGCATCGGCGGCCGCGCGCGCGAGCTTGACGTCGGGCACGGCGGTGCCGCCGCGGAGGCGATGCTCCGGCTTCGCTGCGAGTGTGGGCGAACCCGCGCCCGAGGCGAATGACCACGCCCGGCACGCCGGCATCGCGTACCAGCAGGTTGGAGCCGAGGCCGATCACGAAGATCGGAATGGCGGCGGGCAAGCGGGCGAGAAAGTAGGCAAGATCTGCTTCATCAGCCGGGGTAAAGAGCACCTCCGCCGGGCCGCCGACACGAAACCAAGTGATGTCGGCCAAGGCCACGTTAGCGCTTAAGCGGCCCGCGCAGCTCAGGCATCTCGGCGGCCAGGGCGGCAGCTGAGATTAGGCGAGGCTCACGCCACACCTCCCGCACGCACCGGCTCCCGCGCCAGCCATTCGGGGAGCGCGTGGGCCCATTCGGTGCTGTTGCCCGCGCCCAGGCACACCACGGTGTCGCCGGCGCGGGCCTGAAGCGCTTCAGCGCGGCGGGAAGCTCGCGCTCGCTATTGATCGTCGAGACGCGAACGGTGGCCCGTGGCGCGCGACCGCCTCCGCCAGCGCAGTGTGATCGACGCCATCGATGGGCAACTCGCCCGCCGAATAGAGCGGCGTGAGGATGACGCTATCGGCGTCCTTGAAGCAGCGCGGCAAAGTCCGCGAAAAGATCGCGCACGCGCGTGAAGCGATGCGGCTCGACGATGGCGATCACGCGCCCTTGTGCCCCGGCGCGCGCCGCCTTCAAGACCGCGGCGATCTCGACGGGATGATGGCCATAGTCGTCGTAGATGGCGATGCCGTTCCAGCTGCCGGTGTGTTGGAAGCGGCGTTTGACGCCGGCAAATGATGCGATTGCCGCCCTGATCGTCGTCGTCGGGTATGCCCGCTTCACTGGCGGCGGCGATGGCGGCCAGCGCGTTGAGCGCATTGTGCTGTCCCGGGATCGGCACGCTCCAGCCTTTGAGCGTGCGCGCGCCGCCGACGCAGGCGCGCGCCGAGATCGGCATCGAAGACGGTCGCGGCACCCTCGACGCGTGCCGATCTTAGCATGAGATCGGCTCCGGGCGTTGTGCCGTAGGTCAACAGGCGGCGGCCGTTGCGCCGCAGCTCCAGGCCGCTCGAGCATGTCGCGCACGACCGGATGGTCGATGCAGGCCACCGCCAAACCGTAGAAGGGGATGTTGCGCAAGAAGGTGGCGAACTCGCTGATGCATGTTCTCGACGGTCTTGAAGTAGTCGAGATGCTCGGGGTCAATGTTGGTGACGACGCCGATCTGCGTTGGGATCTTGATGAAGGTTCCGTCGGATCTCATCGGCCTCCACGATCATCCACTTGTCCGTCGCCCAGACGGGCGTTCGAACCCCAGTCGTTGACGATGCCACCGGTGATGACGGTCGGATCTGTGCCGCCGGCCCGAAACAGGTGCGCAATGAGCGAGGTCGTCGTCGTCTTGCCGTGCGTGCCGGTGACGGCGACGGTGGCGTAGAGCCGCATGAGCTCGGCCAGCATCTCGGCGCGACCAATGATCGGCAGCCCCTTGGCGCGGGCCGCTTCAAGCTCGACGTTGCCCGGCTTCACGGCGGTGGAGACGACGACGTACCTGGCCCCCACCAGATTGACAACGTCGTGCCCTACGAACACGCGGATACCCTTGGCCCGCAACCGCTTGACGTTGGCGCTCTCCTTCTGGTCGCTGCCTTGGGCAATATAGCCCTTGGCGTGCAGGATCTCGGCGATGGCGCTCATGCCGATGCCGCCGATCCCCACAATATGCACGGTGCCGATCTTGGCAGGCATCTGCATTGAACTTTTCCTTCCTGCCGCCTTTCATGCGGTCCTGGCATGCGGTCCTGGCACAAGCCTATGCGCCGTACCTTCGGTTCCCGATCAGCTCCTCGATCAAGTCCGCCAGACGCGCGACGGCATCGGGCGATCCCAGCGCTTTGCCGCTGCCGCTGCCCCGCGCAGGCGCTCGGGCGCAGTCATCAGGGCGTTGAGGGTGGACGCCAGGCGGTCGGGTGACAAATCACCTTGCTCAATGCACCAGGCACCACCCGATTCGGCAAGCCGGATCGCATTGAGCCTTTGATCGTTATCGATGGCGTGCGGCAGCGGCACAAGGATGGCAGGACGGCCCAAAACGGCAAGCTCGGCAACGGTGGAGGCCCCGGACCGACCGATAACAAGGGTGGGCCTTGGCCATTTCCTCGGGCAGGTTGGGAAAGAAAGTCGCCAACTCGGCGCGCGACGGCCTGGGCAAGGTAAGCTGATTTTACCTGGGCAAGGTCCTCCTCGCGGCATTGCTGCACAACAACCAGCCGGGCCCGGGTCGCGGGCGCCAGCACGGCCAAAGCCGCCGGCACGAGCTCGGAGAAGTAGCGCGCACCCTGGCTACCGCCGAAAATGAGAAGATGAAAGGGGCCGTCCCGGCTTGGCTCGCGATAGGTCTGATCGGCCCATTGCAACACAGAATCGCGCACCGGGTTGCCAACGTAGTGCACCGTCGTGCCCCCGCGCTCGCCGACGAACTTGGTCTTCTCGAAAGACGTGGCAACGGCCGTGACGTGGCGGGCCAGCAGCCGATTGGCGCGGCCGAGCACGGCGTTCTGCTCGTGCAAAAGGGTGGGCAGCCGCAGCAAGCAGGCCGCCACGATAGGCGCGAAGGACGGATAGCCGCCAAAACCGACGACGGCGGCGGGTTGCAGGCGCCGAAAGAGGCCGAACGCGGCCGCCACGCCCCGCAGCAGCGTCACCCCCGTCTTGGCGGCCGCGAGCGGCGAGCGGCCCTTGAGCGTCGCGGAGGGGAACCGATGGATGCCCCGCGCCGGAAAGGCTGCGCCATAGCGGTCGCCGCGCTGGTCGGTGACGAGATCCACCGGCAATCGCGCGCCGGGCGAGTTCCTGTGCCAGCGCGAAAGCGGGGAACAAATGCCCACCAGTGCCGCCAGCGGCCAGAACGATCGATGACGCTCTCAATTTGGCTGTCACGCTCGCCACGACCGCGCCGACCCATAGGCTGCCGAGGATAGGAAATGGGGTTTGTCGACATCGCCCAGGTCGGCCCGCCGGCGACCGATGGCCAGGAGCATGCCGATGCCAAACCCGGTGCCAAGCATGGATGAGCCGCCGCTGGAAATGAAGGGCAGCGTAATGCCTTTGGCCGGCGCCAATCCCACATTGACCGACATGTTGATGATCGCCTGCAGCACCACCAGGAGGGCGAGCCCCGTGGCGCTCAGGCGAAGAAACGGTTCTTTCTCACGCAACTGGCGCAGTAACACCCGGCTCCCCCACTAAAGCAAACAAGCCGAGGATCACGAGGCAAGCGGAGTACGCCGTATTCTTCGGCGACGACGGCGAAGATGAAGTCGGTATGCGCGTCCGGTAAGGCGATCTTGACCGTGCCTTCTCCCGGCCCCTTGCCGAACAGGCCGCCTTCGCCAAAAGAGCGCAGCGCACGTTCGGTCTGAAAGCTGTCGCCGAGCGCGGGATGCAGGAAGCGATCGATGCGCCAGCGCACGTGGCCAAAGGTGAAATAGGCCGCCACAAGCGCGGCCGAAAGCGCCGCCACCAACACCGCGAACCATTTGAGCGGCCGGTTGGCCAACAAAGAACAGGGCGCACCAAACCAAGCTGACGAGCAAAGTCTGTCCCAGATCCGGCTCGAGCACCAACAGCGCGGCAAACAGGAGAAAGAGGGCAACGGCGGCGCCGGTCGCGGGCATGTCGGGGCGCCGATCCGCCTCGGCGAACAGCCAGGCTGACAGCAGCACAAAGGCGGGCTTGGCGAACTCGCTGGGCTGCAGGGTGTAACCACCGACGTGCAGCCACCGGCGGGCGCCGTTGATTTCCAACCCCGTCAGCAAAACCAAGATCATCAGCGCAAAACTCACGCACAAGGTCGCCAGCCCGAGGCGGCGAATTTGCGCCGGCGTGAGGAGCGAGACGGCTCCCATTGTGGCCAGCGCCGCCACGGCACACAGAAAGTGACGCTCGACGAAATAAAAGGTTGGCAGGCCGCGCTTGAGCGCGATGGCCGGGCTCGCCGCCAGCGATAGCAACATCCCCGTGCCGGCGATCACCAGCACGGTGGCCAAGAGCACCCGGTCAACGGTGAACCACCAGTCGGCGAGGCGGCTTCGTTCGGCACGCGACAATGTCATCGCCCAGATCCCCAGCCTGCGCCGGTCGGCGCGCCCGATTGGTGTCGCAGCATTCCTCACCCCCAGGTCGCGCGCGCGCGGCAGGGCCGCGACCAGAGCGCGGAAGGCCTCGCCGCGCACCTCGAAATTGCGAAATTGATCATAGGAGGCACAGGCTGGCGAAAGCAGGACGATCGGCTCACGGCCTCCAAGCCACCCCGCATCGCGTGCAGCCGCCGCGACGGCCTTATCGAGCGTGCTACAGCGCTCGAAAGCCACCTTGCTTGCTGAGGGTGGCGGCAAACTCCTCCGTCGCCTCCCCGATCAGGAAGGCCTTCTTGATGCGTGTAAAGTAGGGCTCGAGGCTGGTGATGCCGCCCGCTTTCGGCTTGCCGCCGAGAATCCAGAAAATATCGCCTGGGAAGGCCGCCAGCGCCGTAGCCGCGCTGTTGGCGTTGGTGGCCTTGCTATCGTTGATGAACAGCGTCGCGCCGAGCCTGCCCACCTCCTGCAGACGGTGCGGCAGGCCGGGAAAGGTCGACAGCGCGCCGGCGATTTGCTCGGGCGCCACGCCCAAGTGCATGGCCGCGGCGCTGGCGGCAAGCGCATTTTGGATATTGTGTGGCGACCGCGCAAGGCGCCGACACCGGCGAGGTCGGCAAAGGCACCGAGCGGACCGGTCCAGGGCGCGCGCGCGATCAGCTCGCTGTCGGCGGCATACCAACCGTGTCCCAACGCGAGATTGGGCGGAGACGAGATCGACCCAGGTACGATTGGCAAGACGCAGGCGTTCGGAGATATCCTGGCACCAATCATCATCGTCGCCGACGATGCGGATGCTCGGCGCCTTCGACCACGCGCGCCTTGAGTTCAGCGTAGCGCTCAATGCTGCCGTGGCGGTCGAGGTGATCGGGCGAAATATTGAGGAGGATGCCGACGGTCGGCGCCAGCGTAGGAGTGAGCTCGATCTGAAAGGAGGACATCTCGACGACGTGGAACCCGGTTCGGCGCCGGGGGCGCCAGCGCCAAGATGGCGGTCCCGATATTGCCGCCCATCGCAACGTCGCGGCCCGCCGCCCGCAGCAGGTGGCCGATCAGCGCGGTGGTCGTCGATTTGCCGTTCGTTCCCGTGATGGCGATGAACGGCGCCGCCCGCGCACGCAAGCGCACGCTCACGGCAGAAAAGCTCGATATCGCCGATGATCGCCACGCCGGCGGCCCGCGCCTTTAGAACGGACCAATGCGGCTCAGGGTGGGTCAGGGGAATACCTGGGGCAAGGATTAGCGCCCTAAACTGCGACCAGTCGCTGCGCGCCAGATCCGCGGTGGGAATGGCGGCTGCGGCCGCGGCTTGCCGACTGGCCGGCTCATCGTCCCAAGCCGCGACCCGAGCACCACCAGCCAACAGCGCTTGGGCGGCTGCCATGCCGGAGCGCCCGAGGCCAAAGACGGCGACGCTTTCGCCGGCAAAGGTGGTGGCTGGCGTCATGGCACGGCCCCTGGGCGGGCGGCCCCGCATAGATGGGCGAGGCCAGGCGCGGGGAAGGGTTGGTCGGCAGCTGCACGGGCTAGCGTAGCTTCAAGGTGGCGAAGGCCGACCAGGGCCAGCACCACGGAGATGATCCAGAAGCGCACCACCACGCGTCGATTCCTGCCAGCCCTTCTGCTCGAAATGATGGTGCAGCGGAGCCATGCGGAACACGCGCTTGCCCGTCAGCTTGAAGGACGACACCTGGATGATCACGGACAGCGTTTCCAGCACGAACAGGCCGCCGACGATGGCAAGCACGATTTCGTGCTTGGTGGCGACTGCGATGGCGCCGAGCGCGCCGCCGAGCGCCGAGCGAGCCGGTGTCGCCCATGAAGATCATGGCCGGCGGGGCGTTGAACCACAGGAAGCCGAGACCGGCGCCAATCAGCGCACCGCAGATGATGGCGAGCTCGCCGGCGCCCTGCACGTAGTGGATCTGCAGATAGCGCGCAAAAGTTGGCGTTGCCGGACAGGTAGGCGATCAGTCCGAAGGTTGGCGGCCGCGATCATGACGGGCACGATGGCGAGCCCGTCGAGGCCATCGGTCGAGATTGACGGCGTTGCCGGCGCCGGCGATCACCAGACACCGAGCAGGACGAAAAGGGCACGCCGAGCGGGATCACCACGTTCTTGAAGAACGGCACCGTCAGCGAGGAGGAGAAGCCGGCGCTGCCGAGCGCGCATCACCGCCCAGGCGGCGATGCCGCTACCACGACCTCGGCCAGCAAGCCGCCAGCTGGTCGAGAAGCCGGTGGTCTGACTGCGCGTGACCTTGAGATAGTCGTCGTAAAAGCCGATGACGCCGTAGCTCAGCGTCACGAACAGCACGATCCAGACGTACCAGTTGGCCCAGGTTGGCCCACAGCAGGGTCGACACCGTAACGCCGGACAGGATCATCAGGCCGCCCATGGTCGGCGTGCCCTTCTTGGCCAGAGTGCGTCTGCCGGCCCGTCCTCGCGGATCGGCTGACCCTTGCCCTGCTTGACGCGCAGCAGGTCGATGATCGCCGGCCCGAACAGGAATACGAACAGCAGGGCCGTCATGATGGCGCCGCCGGTGCGGAAGGTGATGTAGCGAGAAGACGTTCAGCGGTCCGATCTGATCGCTGAACTCACCAGCGCATAGAGCATTCATTACCCTCAGGCACGCGCTGGACCGAACCGCGCCAGCATGGCCGCGACCAGCGGCGCCATGTCGGTGCCCGAGCGAGCCCTTGATCATCGACCACATCGCCCGCCACGCACGTGCTGATCAGCGCATCGGACGAGCTCGACAGAGGACGGCGCCCAGAGCCGCTGACGCGCGGCGCAAGGCTCGTCGCAAATCGCATCAATCGGGCCACAGGCAAGCAAGGACCAGATCGACACCGGCGCGCGTCGATCCGCTTCCCTGAGGCCGCGATGCAGCTCGGCGGCGGCGTCGACCCAGCTCCAGCATATCGCCCAGCACGGCGATCCGGCGCGGATAGGCCTCCGCGCGGTGTCGTCGGCCATGGCCGCCAGCGCCGCCGCGCACCGAGGCCGGGATTGGCGTTGTAGCTCTCGTCGATCAGCAGGATCGCGGCCATCGGGCCGTCTCAAGCAGAGTGCGCGCACCCCGTCCACCGGTGGCGCGCTGACGCGGATGCCAGCGCCGGCAAGGCTGCGCATGGTATCGGCGCCGAGCGCGCTCAGGCGTGGCAAGCACCGCCAGCGAATTGCTGCACGTAGTGCTCGCCGGGCGCACCCACCGTGATAGGGAACGCGCTGCGTGCCATGCCCGGCGATCGACGGAGGATCCCTTGGGGCCCAGATCGACCTGCAGCGCAGCGAAAATCGGCGTCATCGTGATAGCCGAAGGTGACGAGTCTGGCGCCGACGCTCGCGGCGCGCTCGCGCAGCAGCGGGAAATGCGCATTGTCGCGCGGCAGGACGGCGGTACCGCCGGGCACCAGACCGTTGAGGATCTCAGCCTTGGCCTCGGCGATCTCCGCGACCGAGTGGAAGTGGCCGAGGTGCACGGGCTCGACCGGCTGGTGATGAGGGCTACGTGCGGGCGTCACCATCGCGGCGAGCGGCGCGATCTCGCCGGCGTGGTTCATGCCGATCTCGAACACGCCGTACTGCGCGTGTCTGCCGGGCATGCGGGCCAGCGTCAGCGGCACGCCCCAGTGATTGTTGGCAGGATTTTTCCGCCGCGTGCGTGCGGCCGAGGCTCGCTAAGGCACAGGCTCAGCATTTCCTCTAGTCCCCGGTTTTGCCAGACGCTTCCAGTGATAGCAATGATGCGCGCGGCCGAGCTGCAGGCGCGCGGCGCGCGCAACGTTGACCAGCGCCGCAAGCGGATCTGCCACGCGCAGAAGCGCCGGCGCGGAGCCAACATGCTGGTAGTTGCTCGCCACGATTGCCGCCACCGCCCCAGCCCGGAACGCCGCCGGCACGAAGTCGTGCCCATCACGCTTGTCGCGCACGGCGACAAAGAACACATCGCCCGGACGCAAGCTACGCGTGTCGATGGAAAAGCCGCGAATGGGCCAGGCGGGTGTGCCTCGGCCGCGCCCTCGGCAATCGCCACCGCTGCGCTCCAGTTCCACTAGCGGTTCAGGCGCTGATGGGGGCCTCCGCAGGGCAGCCCGCACCGCCTCGTGATCGGAGAAGGGCACGATCGCTGGAGCCGATGATCTGGCCCGGTCTCATGACCTTTGCCGGCAATCAACAGCACATCGCCGCTGCCAAGCAACCGCACAGCCGCCCTGATCGCCTCCGCCGCGGTCGCCGATTTCGCGGGCCCCCGGCGCGCCGGCCAAGAATTTGCGCACCGAATCGCGGCGCATTTTCGCTCCTGGGGTTGTCGTCGGTGACGATCACGCTTGCCGCCAACTCGCTGGCGATGCGACCCATGATCGGGCGCTTGCCCTTGTCGCGGTCACCGCCGCAACCGAACAGGCAAACGATGCGGCCCGGCGCGAAGGGCCTGAGCGCCGTCGAGCGGCTGCCAGCGCATCCGGCTTGTGGGCATAATCGATGACAATAAGGCCGCCGCGCACCTGGCCGGCGATCTCGAGCCGACCCTGACGCCCTCGGAGACCTTCCGGGGCGGCAAGCGCATCGACGCTGGCTTCGCCCGTGGCCATGACCAAGGCGGCCGCCAACAGCGCGTTGGCGGCCTGGATAGTCGCCCAGCAGCGGCAAGCGGAGCGCCCGCACCGCATCGCCATGGCGCACGGAGAGCTGTTGACCGAATCCGATCAGGCGCTGCTCCTCGAGTTTGAGCGTACTCCCCGCCGCCCTACCGACGGTGACGACCCGGCGCACCGGCGGCGCGCGGCGGCTGCAAGCGCGGGCCCGGCATGGGCAGCATCGGCGTTGATGACGGCGGTGCCATCCTCGGGTAAAGGTTCACTCAGCAGGCGGAGCTTCGCCTTGAGGTAGGCGTCCATCGAGGGATGATAGTCGAGGTGATCGCGACCGAGGTTCGTAAAGGCCGCCGCGCGCAGGGCCACACCGTCGAGCCGGTATTGATCGAGCCCGTGTGAGGGAGGCCTCCATCGCCAGATGGGTAACGCCGTCCTGGGCGAGCCGGGCCAAGGTTTGATGCAGTGTGACCGGGTCCGGGGTGGTCAAAGTCCCGTAGCTGGCAACGCCGCCACTTCACTACCCCAAGGGTGCCAAGGCACGCCGCCGAGTGTCCCAAGTGGTCAAAGATTTTGCCGGGCGAAGTCGGCCACCGAGGTCTTGCCGCTGGTGCCGTGACGGCAACGATGGTGCCGGGGTTGCCGACCCCAGAAGCGCGCCGCCAGGCGTGCCAAAGCTTGACGCGGTTCTGGCGCCTTCAAGAGGGCAACGCGGTCGGGCACCGGGATGGTGGCATCCCCCTTGAGGGCACTGGCAGCCGCTCACTTGGCAACGGCATCGGCGACGACAAAACTGCGCGCGTCCGCCTTGGCACCCGGAAGGGCGGCAAACAGCCATCCCGGTCGCACGCTGCGGCTATCCGCCGTGAGCGAAACAATCTCGACATCGCCACACCCTGGCGACATCTCAAGATCCGTTGCGCCGTCAGCCAAGACCTGGAGCCTCATTGTCACTCGACCCTAATCCTTGGCGGGCCGGGTGCGCCCGCGCGCTCCCGAGCAGATCAACCTCGCTTCTTGTTGCGCCACCGATGGGGCGTCAAACTGGCCGTCCGTGGGCTCGGCACGCCCGACTAGGCGCGGCAGGACCCCAGCACCGGGGGCAATACGGTCAACGATTCGCGCCGTCGTCGGCGCCAGCGTTCACGCCCGCGGTAATCCCCGGCGCGATGCCGGCGGCGGGCTCGGGCTCGAACAACGCATGACAAGGGTGAGATAGTTGGGCGCATCCACTGGGAAGAGCACCGATAAACGAGGAGATCACGGCCTTGGCTTGATAGCCCCCGCGCCCGGGCATTTTCCGCCGTCCCGGTCTTGCCGCCGACGCGGTAGCGCCGCCGCGTCGGCCCTGCGCCCGGTTGCCCACGGGGCTCGTGACGTTGAGGCGCAGGATTTCCTGGATGCGGGCGCTGGTGGCCTGCGAAACGAGCCGCGTGCCCGCGGGGCCTGCCTGGGCCAGAAACGTCGGGCGTCACCTTGGTGCCGACAATCACGCCGGCCATGGCCGCCGCGAGCTGTAACGGCGCCACGGCGATACCGTGGCCATAGCTGATGGTGACCGTCTCGATCCGGCCCCCAGTGCTCGGGAAGCTGGGGCGGAGCTATAACGCCCGCCTCCGTGCGCATGGGCTCGATCAGCCCAGAGTTTCGCCAGGAACTGGCGGCTGCCGTTCGGCGCCCAGATCCAAGGCGATGAGGCCGGCGCCGACATTGGAGGAGTGCAGGAAAACCTCTACGCGCCACGCTCAGCCCGGACGTCCGCTCGGATGCAGGTCGGTGATGGTGTTGGCGCCAATCGTCAACGGGCGGCGCACGTCATAAAGGCTATTGAGATCGACGCCGGCCTCCAAGGCCATGGCCACCGTCAGGGTCTTGAAAACCGAGCCGAGTTCGAAAGTGCCGGACATCAGTTTGTCGGCGTGCCGAAGCTCCAGCCAGTCGGAGGGACGGGCGGGGTCGGCGCTCGGCAAGGAGGCGGCGGCCAAGACTTCCCCGAGGTCAAATCGAGCACGAGCCCGGCCGCGCCAGTGGCCGAGTAACGAGGCGACCGCAGCCTGCAACTCTTCGCTCACGGCGTCGCTGGACGCCGACGTCCAGCGACAGACGCAGCGCCGGCTTTTTCGTTGCGGTCGGTCCCCTGCACGGCTTCGACCTTGCCGCTGTCGTCGAGCCAGCGCTCGAGTCCGACCAGACCCTTGTTGTCGACATTGACAGTGCCAACGACATGTCCCGCTAGGGCGCCGAGGGATAGACGCGCTTCAGTTCCGTGCGGAAGGCCAGCCCCGGCAAACCAAGGTCATGCACGCGCTGTGCTTGGCGCGGCGTGAGGCCGCGCGCGATCCAAGCAAAACGCCGCCCCCTGTCGGCCAAGGCGCGGCGCACTTCCGCGCGATCCAAGCCCAGCGAGGGCGGCGGTGAGTTTCTCGACGACCTCGTCGATATCGAGCACCAACTGCGGATCGGCATAAAGCGAGTGGGTCGCAACGTCGGTCGCGAGCAGCTGCTCCGTGCCGGTCGACGATATCGGGACGCGACCAGCTCTGCCCGATCGGCTCGGCAATATTGAGATGGAGGTCGGCCTCCGCCTTCAACCCCAGTCTCAGCAGTTGTGCGGCGATCGCCACGAAGCAGGCGATGAGGGCGGCAAGCGCAAGGAGGGTGCGCTGGCGGGTCGACGGCAGTTTCGCAGGGGCGGCGATCGGCGCCCGCATGAGCCATGCCTGGCCAGCGCTGCTGCTCGGGAGCCGCATGTGACCTCACTCAACCGCGTTGGCCGCAGGTGGCGCATCGAGGCGCAGGTACTGGCGCGGCGCGATCGGAGCCAGGCCCAGGTTGCGAGCCGAGGCTCGAGCGCCTTCGGTCGTGCCAGGTGGGCCCGCTCGGCGATGAGCACGGCGACGTTGTTTTCAAGCTTTTCCAAGTCGCGCTCTTGCATTTGCACGCGAGCCTCGAAGTTGGCGCGCGTCGTATTTGATGGCGTAGAGGGCAAAAACGCCGACCAGCATCGACGACATCAACGCCAAATTAATGATGCGCAGCACGTGAGCTTCCCACCGGCGTTGCCTAAAGCTCATCGCGGACCCTGCTGCCGGCGCCGGCCAGGCCGGCGCGCCGGTACGCACCGCCGCGCGCAACTTGGCCGAACGGGCACTGAGGGTTGGCCGCGATCTCCTCCGGCTTTGGACTTACGGGCCGCGGGTTAACGAATCGAAAACTTGGGGGCAGGCGGTGCGGCTCCTCCGGCGGCAAATGACGCGAGCCGTGCGCGGCCGGAGCCGCACGTTCGCGCAAAAATTGTTTGGTCAGGCCATCCTCGAGCGAGTGGAAGCTCACGACGAGGAGACGACCATCGCTGCGCAAAGCGCGCTCCGCGGCCGCCAACGCCCTGGCCAGTTCGCCGAGCTCGTCGTTGACGTGTGCATGCGCAACGCCTGGAAGGTGCGCGTCGCGGCGTGTCGGCCGCAATCTTTCGCGTCCCAGCACGCGGACGACGAGCTCGGCGAGCTCACTCGTGCGCTCGAAGGGCCGGTCGGCCCGGCGCGCTAAAATCCTACGGGCAATGGCGCGCGAGCTGCGCTCACCGCCGAGATGAAAGATCACGTCGGCGAGCTCGGACTCTGCGGCCGTATTGACGAAATCGGCGGCGGTCGCGTCCCTGCGGGGACATGCGCATGTCGAGCGGCCCGTCGCGCTGAAAGGAAAACCTGCGTGCGGGATCGTCGATCTGCATCGACGACACACCGAGATCGAGAACCACGCCATCGACCTGGGTCAGACCACATTTTTCCGCAAGGCGATCGAGACGGCCGAAGCAGCCTTCCTCGAGCAGGAGTCGTCCCTGGTGCTCATGGACCAGCGCCGCGCCGGCCACGATCGCCTGCCGGTCGCGATCAATGGCTAGCACGCGGCAGCCCGGAGCTGCCGTCAGGATCGCGACGGCATAGCCGCCGGCGCCGAAGGTGCCATCAATGTAGGTCTCGCCGTGCTGCGGCTCGAGCGCGGCCAAAACTTCGGGAAGCAGCACGGGAACGTGGCGCGACGTCCCTCTGCGAGCACCTCCTCCATCGAGGTGCCGCCCGGCGTCACATCATTCCCGTGCGTCCTCCCGCGCCGCCATCGTCCCCCGTGCCGAGGCGGCTCCCCGCGCCGAAAAGGCGGCGGTGGTCTTGAACTTTGGCGCGGGCCCGCGCGCGCCGCTCTTCGAAGCGCTGCGGTTCCCACATTTGAAATTTCTGACCCAGGCCGACAAAAGTGACATGGGTCGCAAGTCCGGCGTGCGCGCGAAGCGCTTCAGGAAGGACGATGCGTCGCGTCGCCATCGAGGCTGAGGACGTGGACGTCGCCGTAGAGCGCGACAGACAGCTCGTCCGCGCTCGTCCGGAATAATCTGGCAGGCCAGCGAGAAGCCCATCGATCTTTCGTGCAAGGCTTTGGCCGCCTGCATCGAGCGCTGGAGCATCAAGCGAAGGGTAGCAGTAGATCCCGCCGGCATAGCCATCGCGTTCGAGGACGGCCCGGAACGGGGCCGGGATCGACACGCGCGCCTTGGCATCGATCTTGTTGGTGAAGGTGGAGACAAAGCGATCCATCCTTTGCCTCGAGCCTCGCTGCCACGCTCCGCCACCGACAAGACCCGATCATCTGCCGGGCTGTTCTGGGATTACATGGGATTTGATGGGAGTCAACGGGCCACGAGTGCGCAACTGCGGGAAATCTCGCCACGGGGTGGTCGGAACGCCACAGGGCGTCATGGGCGTGCGCCGTTGCGGCCGCGGCTCAGATCTGATCCGGGTAGCAAAACGAAGGGTGAGAGGCGGCAGCGAGCCCGAGCGCAGCTCTAGGTCTCCTCCGGGCGCGACTTGGCCGTCGCTGGGGCCTCGTCGCGCTCGCCGTGTTCTGGCTCGCCCGGAATGGCGTAGCTGCCGCGCAGCCAGCGCGACAGGTCGACGTCGGCGCAACGGCGCGAGCAGAACGGTCGGTAGTTGTCCTGGCTGGGACGGCCGCAGATCGGGCAACGTCCTGGCGCCGCCCCGGCGCGCTTTGGCTCGGTCATGGCAGGGCTACGAGAGCTCGGTCTCGCCCATTTTGAGCCAATTGAAATGGATCGGAAACCCCTCCGCCGACAGCATTCCTACCACTTCCGTCAAAGGCAGCCCGACGACATTGGTGTAGGAGCCAACGAGCTTTTGCACGAAACAACCGGCCAATCCTTGAATGGCATAGCCGCCCGCCTTGCCGCGCCATTCCGCGCGAGGCGATGTAGGCGTCCATTTCTTCCTTCGACAACCGCTTGAAGCGCACGCGGGTGTCGACGAGCTTTGAGCCGCACGCGGTCATCCGGGGTGATTAGACATAGCCCCGTGATCACACGATGGTTGCGCCCCGACAGAAGCTGCAGCGCAGCCAGCGCTTCCTCGACGAAACGCGGCTTCACCAGGATGCGTCGACCGACGGCGACGATGGTATCGGCGGCCAGCACGTGGGCGTCGGCGATGTCCTTGTCATTGGCGATCTGGTCGCGGGCGCTTTCGGCCTTGGCGCGCGCCAGCCGCGAGACCAGCGAGCGCGGCATTTCGCCCTTGCCTGGGGTCTCGTCGATCGAGGCAGGCCGCAAGCCGTCGGGCTCGATACCCGCCTGCGCCAGCAGCGTAAGCCGCCGCGGCGACCCGCTGGCGAGCACCAGCTTCGGCTTGAGGCGGGCGCGCCGGCCGGCCGGCTTAGTGCGCGCAAGCTCGGCCCTCAGCGTTTCGCGCCGTGGACTGTCGGTACGGTTAAGCTCCGCCGATTGCGGTGCCTTTGTCAGGCTCATAGCATGGCTCCAAAGCGTAATAGAGCGTGCGACATTGGCCATGGCCGGCGCGGAAAATCAGCTAACCCGGCAGGCGCGCTCAAGGCCCTAGACGCTGGGCCCGCCCTCGAAGCCAAAGCGGCGCTTGATGCGCTGGAACAGGCCATCGCGCACATCGCGGTAGGCCTGCAGGGTCTGCTCGCGGCCGGCGCTGCCGATCAGGAGCGTGGCGTCGAAGGTCGGCCAATACTCAACCCACCACGGCCATGGTGCGGGTGAGCTCCAGCGCCTGATGATGAGCTTCCGGAGAGAGCGAGACGATCAGGTCAAACGAGGTGTCGTGGAGATCGCGCAGCGTGCGCGGCGTGTGCTGCGAGATGTCGATGCCGATTTCGTCCATCACCGCCGCGGCAAAGGCGTCCGGTCCACCGGCGCGCACGCCCGCCGATTCCACGTAGGCGCGCCGACCGGCGAGGTGCCTGCAGAATGGCCGCCGCCATGGGCGAGCGCACCGAGTTCATGGTGCAAGCGAATAAGACCGCGCCTGGCAGCTCTTGGCCCCCGCGCCCGCCACCTCTCATCCTTTCCAGTGTAGCGCGCATATCAGCGTGAACAGGCGCCGCGCCGTATCATTGTCGACGGTGATCTTGCCCTTGAGCCGTTCCAACAGCGCGCGACTGCCCTCGTCGTGCAATGCGCGCCGCCCCATATCGATCGACTTGGATGCGCGAGGGTAGGCGCGGTGCGGATTGCCCGATAGTAGCTCTCGCACACGATGAAATAGTCCTTCATCACGCGCCGCAGCGGCGTCAGGGACAACACCACCGTGAACACGTTATCGCTCGCCTGTTGGCCAACGGCCAAGACGAGCCGGTCCTCGGCGATGCCAAGATTGAGCGTGTAGGGACCTTCGTCGCGGCCATCCAGACTGAAGAAGTTGCTCTCCAGGATATCGAAGATCGCAACCTCGCGTTCGTGCTCGATACCGGAGCTAGCTCGTTTGATGGAGGTGCTCGTCGAGCGTGATAGCGGTGAGCCGAGCCTTGGGATTGGCATCGCTTGCCGGCGGCTCAAACATTGAGACCTCAATGTCAATCGGCGGCAGCGGTCGAGGCGAAACGCCGACCGAGCGCTCATGCGCAGTGAGACCTTCGGCACGGGCGAGAACCATCGCCGGTGCCGCGAGTTCCCGCAACGCGGCCGCGTCGAGGCGCAGGGTTGAGGTGCGCTTCATAAAGTCATAACACGCCGAGCCCCGAGGCAAAGCGCGCGCTGCGCGCCGTCGGCAGCACGTGGTTGGAGCCAGCCAGGTAATCGCCGATCACCTCCGGCGTATGGGCGCCCAGAAAGATGGCGCCGGCATTGCGGAATGCGACGGGCAAGCTGCTCGGGGTCGCGCGTCACGATTTGCACGTGCTCGGCGGCAATGCGGTCGGCCAAGGCCGGGGCTTGCTCGAGCGTTGCAAGGATGATCACCGCACCGAACTCGCGCCAGCTCGCCGTGGCAATGTCGCGACGGGGCAAGCGGGCGAGCTGACGTTCGACCTCACCTTCGACGACCGCGGCGAAGGCCGGCATCGTCGGTCATCAGAATGGCTTGCGCGGCGGTATCGTGCTCGGCCTGCGCCAGCAGGTCGGCGGCCAACCAGGCGGGGTTGTTCTCCCGATCGGCGATGATGAGCACCTCCGACGGGCCGGCGATGGCGTCGATGCCGACCGTACCAAAGACCTGGCGTTTGGCGGCGGCCACGTAGGCATTGCCGGGACCGATGACCTTGGCGACGGGCGCAACGCTTTGGGTGCCGAAGGCGAAAGCGGCCACGGCCTGTGCGCCGCCGATGCGGTAGATTTCCGAGATGCCAACGAGGTTGGCGGCGGCCAGCACGAGCGGGTTGACCTCGCCCTGCGGTGCCGGCACCGCAACGGCGATCCGCGGCACGCCCGCCACTTTGGCCGGCACGGCGTTCATCAACAGCGAGCTCGGGTAACTGGCGAGGCCCGCCGGGGACGTAAAGACCGACCGACTCGATCGCCGACCAGCGCCAACCAAGCTCGGCACCGAGGCTGTCGGTAAATGCGCTCGTCCTTGGGCAATTGGCGCACGTGGTAGGCCTCGATCCGCGCTTTCGCCATGGCCAAGGCCGCCAGCGTTGCGGCATCGCAGCCACGCGCGCCCTCGCGGATCTCAGCTTCCGCCATACGCACGCCCAGGCTGGAGAGATCGAACTGATCGAAGCGGCGGGTGTACTCCACAAGCGCTGCGTCGCCGCGTTGACGCACATCGGCGATGATCGCGCGGACGCTCTGCTCGACGTCGGGCGAGACCTCGCGCTTGCTCGCCAGGAAGCCGGCGAACGCCCCATCAAAGTTTGCATCTGTGGTCGCGAAACGAACGGGCATGGCCAAGTTTCGATGACGATCAGGTGGAGCGATCCGTGCCGGGATCAGGTGAGATCGGGCTACCGTCGGGATGCTGGGGCTTGAACTCGACCTGCCAGATCGGCCCCAAGTCCTTGAGCTCGGCCTCGACGCATTCGACGTGCAACCGGATGGCGCCGCCGTCGGCAAAATGCAAGGTGACGTAGCCTGCCGGCGCCGTGGTCGGCTCGAAGGTGACCGCAAGCAGGGAGAGGACCAAGCCTTTGTTCTTGAGATCGATGGCCTGCACCTGGGCGCCAAGCACGCGTTCGAAGCGCACGGCCGCGCGGCGGCGGGCGATACCTCTCGGCCTGGCCCAGCGGCCGCCATCCGGATCGAACCGATTGCCGACGGCGGCGAACCGCCGCTCTTTGGGCAGATAGGCAATGTCGGCGACCTGGATCACGGCATCCTGCAGGTGTGCCGACAGCACGCGCCAAATCGTCGGCATCGAGCGCGATCAGCTTGAGCTCTGCCATGTCCTGCAATGGTCCTCTCTCGGCATCGGCTCGGGACGCGGGCAGGACGTGCAAACAAGCCTGCCGGTCACTCGGCAGTGATAGCGAACGCCGTCGCCGATTGTAAGAGGGCAGCGCAACCTGACCGGCAGGGCCGCGTCCCGAGGCAAGGTCCGCCGGGCTGGCCCCGTCAGCCGCTCACCAATGCGGGCGATGCTCGCCCGCAGCCGGAGAGCTTCTGCTCCAGCCGCTCGAAACCGCGATCGAGGTGGTAAACCCGGTTGATCGCGGTTTGCCCTCCGCCATCAGCCCGGCGATGACCAGCGAGACCGAGGCGCGCAGGTCGGTCGCCATGACCTGGGCGCCGCGCAGCTTTGGGACACCGCTGCACGGTGGCGGTATCGCCCTGCAGCTGGATGTCGGCGCCAAGCCGCACCAGCTCCTGTACGTGCATGAAGCGATTTTCGAAAATTGTCTCCCGGATCACGCTGCTGCCGGCGGCCCGCGTCATCAGTGCCATCGAGCTGCGCCTGCAAATCGGTCGGAAAACCGGGAAGGGTTGGGTCTCGATCGTGATCGGTTGCAGCTCGCGGCTGTCGCGGGCAACGCGCACGCCGGTCGGCGTGTCGGCGACCGCAACGCCCGTCGACTCGAGCGCTGCGAACGCGGCTTCCAGCAGGCTCTTGCGAGCGCCCTTGAGTTCAACGTCGCCGCCGGCCGCTGCCACGGCGAAGCGCGTAAGTTCCGGTCTCGATGCGGTCGGGCAGCACGGTATGGACCGTCGCCCTCCAGCCGGTCCCGTCCTTGGATGCGCAGCGTCCTGGTCCCGATACCCTCGATCTTGGCGCCCATTTTCACCAAGCATTCCGCAACATCGCCGACCTCGGGTTCGCGGGCGGCGTTCTCGATCACGGTTTCCCCTCGGCGAGGAGGCGCGCTCATCATTACCGTATGGGTCGCGCCGACGGAAACTTTGGGAAAGACGACGCTTGCCCCCTTAGGCGCTTGGGCGCCTTGGCCACGACGTAGCCGCCGTCGATGTCGATGCTCGCACCCAACGCCTTGAGGCCGAATCAGATGCAGGTCGACCGGACGCGTGCCGATGGCGCAGCCACCGGGCATCGACACGCGTGCGCTGCCGCAGCGCGCTAGCAGCGGACCCAGCACCCAGAAGCTCGCCCGCATGCGGTTGACCATTTCGTAGGGCGCCGTGGTGTCCACGACATCCCGCGCAGTAAGGTGAAACGTTTCGCCCAGGTGCGGAGAGGGATCGGCGCGCTTGCCGTCGATGGTGAGGTCGACGCCGTGATTGCGCAGGATGCGCGCCAGCAAATTGACATCAGCGAGGTTGGGTACGTTCTTCAGGGTAAGCCGGTCACCCGTCAGCAAGCTGGCGATCATCAACGGCAAGGCCGCGTTCTTGGCCCCAGAAATCGGGATCGTCCCCGTGAGGCGACTGCCACCGATAATGCTGATGCGATCCATGGAAGCGTTCCGTTTGCGCGTGTTAAATCCAACAACGCACCATTCGACAAAGCCGACAAGGCGGCGCTGCGGCGATGCCTAGGAGTTCTGCGGCGTGTTGCCCGCTGGACGCACCTCGTCGTCGGAGGTGGCCGGCGCCCGACCGCGTGTCTGTGCTTTCGCTTTAAGAGGTTGCTGCGCAATTGCTGAGCGAGCCGTGCTTGTCGGTGCGCGCGCTCGGAGCCCTTGTTATCGACCGGCTTATTCATTTACCACATTGTCCGCTTCTTTCCGGCTAGCCGTCTTAGCGGCAAGCTAGCGCGCGCTGACCTCAGCGGCAAGGCGCTGTCGAGCGCGATGCTCACTGGCGATCCCAGAAGGCGGCGGTAACGGCCATAAAAATGGCCGACGCCCCGAACACCCAGCGGGGCGAGGTGTTGTCCATAATCCAGCCGAACAGCCAACGGCCCGATAATCCCGCCGATATTGAAGCCCGTGGAAACGATGCCGAAAGCGCGCCCAACCATACCGGACGGCGCTGCCTTGCGCACCAGCATGTCGCGCGAGGGCATGATGATGCCAGACAAAAACCGGCGAGGCCAAGCCCCCGATGATCAGGGCGGCGGGCAGGGTCAGCATGGCAATGCCCGCAACGATGGCGGTCGTGAGCCCGAAGCCGACGGCGGCAACGTAGCCGTGGGAGGCGGTACGGTCGGCAAGGAAGCCGCCGGCAAGGACGCCGATCGCGGCGCAAGTCAGATGGGCGGTCAGCGCGACGTTGGCGGAGGCGAGCGTTACGTCTCTGCGTGGCGAGCAGCGCCACCACGGAGAAGCTCTGGATGCCACCGCTCGACAAGGCGAGGAGGGTGAAGAACCCGGTGAGGCCGATGATCGACGCGTTCAGGATGCCCAGGGGCGCGCGTTTGCCCGCACCTTCGGCGATCGTGCGCGCCTTGGTGTGGGCGACGATCTCCCCTTTGCTCCGCAAAAGTGAGAGGCCCGCGACCGCAGGCCCGACCAGGCCGGCGACGAGGAGCGCGGCCGCAAGTCCGGCGTAGGCTGCGACGCCGAGTAGGATTGGCGGCGCAAGAGCGCCGCCGGCAAAGCCCGCGAAGGTGTGCACGGAGAAGGCGCGGCCAACACGATGTTCCGGGATCGCATTGGCGAGCAGCGCGTAGTCAGCCGGGTGGTAGACACAATTGGCGAGGCCGGCAAAGAGGGCAGCCGCGATCAGCACCGGATAGGTGGTCCACAGCCCCAGCATGGCGAAGGCCAAGCCGCCAAGGCACAGGCCTGCCATCAGCACCAACCGCGGGCCGACCCGATCGACGAGAAAGCCCATCGGCGCCTGGGTCAACCCCGTCACGACGTTAAAGGTTGTGAGCGCCACGCCAATCTCAAAAAGCCCACGCCCAGACGATCTTTGAGCAGCGGAATCAACACGGGCAGTACCAGAATGTAGAAGTGGCTGACAAGGTGGGCCGCGGACACCACGATGAGCAGGCCGGTCTCGCTTTGAGGCGCGTCCCGGTCCGCGTAGGATGGCACCGTCTCGGAGACCATCATCCCTGCCTGATTGTTGAGCCTTCGGGGCCGCATCCCTAACATGTGGCAGCCGCACCAGGGTATGCGAATGCGCAGCGGGTGGAATGCATGATGGGCACAAGCGCAGGCGCGGGCCGGCAGGACCAGCGCATCTTGCTGCGACAGCCCGCCTATGGCATATCCGCGGCCAGGCCGAGGCGCCACACCGATCGACGGGATGGTGGCGCTCTGGGTGTTGCTGCCGTAGCTCAGTGGTAGAGCACTCCCTTGGTAAGGGAGAGGTCGTGTGTTCAATCCACACCGGCAGCACCAGAACGACCCACCCAGCATCCCCGCCCCGCCCCCGCGTGCGGCTTCGCCAAATCCTCGCCGCCGCGGCAAAAGCCATGCCTAAGCCCCGACGCAAAGTGGGGATCCCAATCGGTGATCCAGGGGCGCTGCCGCACGGGACTTGAGGTCTTTGCGCCATGGTGCAGGCGCAAGGTAGCGCCATGCACGGTGCCACGTGGCCCTGACACAAACAGGCCTTGCGCAAAAAGAGGGGCGTCGCGTGCGCAACGCCCCTTCGCTGTGGTGCCGAGCTAATCCCGTTAGGCGCTCGCTTCGACCTGCTTGGCCGTGCCGTTGCCAATCGCAATCACCCGCGGCTTTAGCCGCTCGGGCACATTGCGTACGAGGTCAACATGCAACAGACCAGCCTTGAGGTCGGCGCCCCTCACCTCGACGTGGTCGGCAAGCTGGAAGCGCCGTTCGAAGCTGCGCCCGGCGATGCCGCGGTGCAGGAACTGCCGCTGCTTTTCGTCGGCTTTCTTTTCGCCACGGACGGTGAGGATTGCTCCTTGACGTCGATCTTGAGCTCGTCCTCGCCGAACCCGGCCACCGCCATGGTGATCCGGTACTCGTTGCCGCCGAGGCGCTCGATGTTATAGGGAGGGTAGGCCACGCCGTCGGCATCAAAACCCGCAGCACTGTCCAAAAGATCGAACAGGCGGTCGAAGCCAACGGTGGAACGGTAGAAGGGGGTCAAATCGAGGTGTCGCATCACGAGTCCTCCTTGAGAAGCGACTGCGGATATCTGCCTGCCCGAAAGCAGCACACAGGGCCTGCCCCGAGGGCCAGGCAGCGGTTTCAGCGCACCCAATCAGAGGCGTGCGCACAACCCAACATTTAGGCGCGATTTCGCGGGCTTCAAGGGCTCCGGTGCGCGCCCCGCGGCGCGCCGACGGCGCGGCTGGGTGCGCTGCGGTAAGCCCTGCACCCGCATCCCCTAAGAGAACCTCCGGCGGCGGAGCGTCTGGCGACCGATTGCGCCGCCGCCAAAGAAATGGATAGGAAAAGCGGGCCCCGCCAGCCTCTTAAGCCGAAGCTGAGCATAATGGTTTTCATGCCCTGTTCATGTTGTGGCCGCCACTTTGCCCAAGGAGAGGCGTCCGAGAGGAGAGTGCTCATGAGGAGTTGGATATTGGTGGTGAGCTTGCTCGCCGCCACGGGAGCTGCCAGCGCGAGCGCAAAGGCCGCCGACCTGGACGAGGGCCCCCCGCCTGATCGCTATGGCTCGGTCTACGAGGATCCTCGGTATGCGGACATTTATCGTCGACCCGAGTATCGTCAACCCGAGCGCCCCTTCGCCGGCACGCCACCGCTCCCCTATGCTGGCCCCCTCTTCCGCGCGACCGGGTCTATCGCGACGATGAAGAGCCACCCCCGTATGGGCGGCCGCCCCGCTATTCTAATGACGACGCGCGTCCCGGCTACGGTGGGCAGTGCGTGCCGCGCGACGTCATTCGCGACCGCCTGACGCGGCACGGATGGCATGATTTCCACGACGGCGCGTTGCGCGGTAACGTTGCCGTTGTGCGCGCCCGACGTCCCAGTGGACGGCTGTTCGAACTGACGATTGAGCGCTGCTCCGGCGAGATCGTGAGCGCCTATCCACTCGAAGGGCGCGTCTTTGGTCCGTTCGCCTACGGCCCGCGACCTTGGTGGCAACGCTCCTATTGATGACGCCATAGCCGCCCGCAAGCACGAGGCCGATGCCAGACCGAGACCCCAGCACGGCGCTGGGGTCTTTGTTCTTTTAAGGCAACCCGCATTGCTCAACGCGCATCTGTTGGCCTGGCGACCGGCCTGCTATAGAGCGCGGCCGAGCGCATCTGGCGGAGACGTGCATGGATCTGGTGGCACTTGCAAAGAACCCGGTACCGAGCGGAGCCACGACGGGAACATTCAAAGGCGCCGGCGGCGTCAACATCCGCTTTGCGCGCTGGACCTCGACCCGCGGCCCCCGGCGCGGCACGGTGTGCCTGTTTCATGGCCGGGGTGAGTACATCGAAAAGTACTTTGAAGTGATCGCTGATTTGCGCCGGCGCGGTTTTTGCGTCGCGACCATGGACTGGCGAGGCCAAGGCGGTCTCGGACCGGTTGCTCCGCAACCGCCGGAAAGGCCACGTGCGCTCCTTCGCCGATTATGATCGCGACCTTGCCCGTTTCATGCAAGAGATCGTGCTGCCCGATTGTCCGGCGCCCTTCATCGCCCTCGCGCATTCGATGGGCGGCAACATCCTGTTGCGCAACGCGCGTCTGCCCGGCACCTGGTTCCAGCGCATGATCCTGAGCGCACCCATGATCGCGATCGCACGCGAGCAGCTCGGCGTACCCCAGGGTGCAGCCCGCGCCTATACCGAGATGCTCGGCGCCCTGGGCTTGAGCTCGCTCTACGTACGCCACGGCGGCGATCAGGTGCTCGAGGCGACGCCCTTCGAGCAGAACCCGGTGACCTCGGACCGGGAGCGGTATTTGCGCAGCCGCATGGTGCTGGAAAGCGCGCCTGCCCTGGGACTCGGATCGCCCACAATTGGTTGGCTCAGGGCCGCGCTTCGCTCAATCGCCAAGATCAGGGCGCCCGACTACCCTCTGCGCGTCGAACTGCCCCTCCTGCTGTTTGCGGCCGGAGCCGACAGCATCGTCTCTACACAGGCCGTCGAGGAGTTTGGGCTCCGCCTAAAGGTTGGCACTCACGTCCTAATCCCGCAGGCTAAGCACGAAATCTTGCAGGAAGCCGACCCCATCAGGGGGCATTTTTGGGCGGTGTTTGATGAATATCTCGGCGTCACCACGGCCGTCGCCTGAGGACCGGCAACGGCGAGCCCCTGCCGCGCTACCCCGCCGCCCGTGTCGCCTCAGCCGGCCAGAAGGCGCAGGGCTTGCCGGTGCGTGCGCGGATCCCCGGCGGCAACGACGCGCCCACCTTTAAGCGCGGGCTCGCCGTCCCAGGTCGTGATGATGCCGCCCGCGCTTCGATGATGGGGATCAGCGCCATCACATCATAAGGTTTGAGCCCGACCTCGATGATGAGATCCACGAACCCGGCCGCCAACAGACAGTAGCCGTAACAGTCGCCGCCGAAACGCGTCATCAACACCCGACCCTTGAGCTCAGCAAAGCGCGCACGGTCGCGTAGGTCCGCAAAAAGGTCGGGATGGGTAGTGGTGAGAACGGCATCTTCGAGCCGCGCGCAGGTGCGCGTTTTTAGCCGCGTCGGCCGGCCGGTGGGCCCCTGCATTCGCGCCACGCCGCCGGCAGCCCAAAAGCGCTCCCGCGTGAAGGGCTGGTTCATGACACCGAGCACCGGCCGACCGTGCTCCGTCAAGGCGATCAGCGTTCCCCACATCGGGCTGCCAATCATGAAGGCGCGGGTGCCGTCAATTGGATCGAGGATCCAATGAAAGCGCCCCGCACCAGCCTGCGGCGCGAACTCCTCGCCAATCACGCCGTGCTCCGGAAAAGCCTTGGCGATGGCCTGGCGCATGACGCGCTCCGCGTTGCGATCGGCCACCGTCACTGGGTCGAACTGGCCCCCACCGACTTGTTCGTGACCGCCAGCGCCCGCCGGAAGTGCCGAACGATGGCTTTGGCGGACAGATCGGCGAGCTCATGGGCAAAGGCGAGCAAGCCTCGACGGTGAAGGTTGCAGGCCGGGCACGGTCGTTCTCATCTAGGCGCGGAAAGCGTTGAGCTCCTGGATGTCACCAAAGCTCAAGCGTTGCCATTTGGCAAACCCCAGTTGCCAACCGGCAACACTCTTCCCGAAGATCGTGCGGAAGCCCCGGGCCGAGATTGCAGCGCAGCACGAACACACCCATATCAATCTCAGCGCCGTGGCCGGGCCCAGCCCACCATGGCGTGCCCACCTTGGGCGTTTCCTCCCTAGACTTGGGCTGCACGGCCATGCCGGCGCGGCCCTTTTTCTTGGCACGGCGCTAGGCCGCATGCGAGCCCTCAAGCGACCCCCAAGCCATGCTGTCTTCGTGTTTCTGCAATGCAAAACAATTCGCTTGAACTTTGTGCGTCGCACATCTAAATGGATGGCGAGGCCAACGACCCTGTCGTGGGTCTCATGCCCTCCTTGGGCGTTTCCTCCTAGACTTGGGCCGCACGTGACCCGCGCGGCCCCTTTTCTTTGCCCAATCCTCTCCGTAACTTAGTCCAGACCCTGCCGCCCGCGCCGGGCACCGCCTTGGCGATACTGCCGCTCAGGTGGGGTGACCCCGCGATCTTCTATTGCGCCGCAGCATCGAGGGGACGATCAACCGCGCGCCGGCCCACAGAGAGACGTGCGCCCTACTCGGCCGCAGCCCGTCGTTCGAGGAGAGCCGGCAGCGCCTGAAACACTTGAGCGGCCATGGCGCGGAGAGTGTTGGCCAGGTTGGCAAAGTTTTTGCTCTTGGACAGGGTTGCCTCGTCGAGGTAGAGCGCGCGATTGATCTCCAGCTGCAGGCATTGAATTCCTTGCGCCGGGTTGCCGTAATATTCCGTGATGAAGCCCCCGGCGTAGGGCCGGTTGATCTGCACCTCATAGCCACCGGCCTGCAAAATGTCGCGCATGAAGCGGGTGAGCTTGGTGTCACAGGATGTGCCGAACCGATCGCCGAGCACAAAATGGGGTCGCGCCCCGATAGGCTGGCCCATCGATGCGGAGGGCATCGAGTGGCAGTCGATCAGGACGGCCATGCCGAACTGGCGCCGCGTCGCCTCTAAGAGACCCGCCAAGGCAGCATGAAAAGGCCGGTAGAGCCGCTCGATGCGCTCGAAGGCCGTGGTGATCGGCAAGCGCTCGCGATAGATCTCCTCGGTATCGGCGACAATGCGGGCAATGGTGCCAAGCCCGCCCATGACCCGGGCCGACTGGGTGTTGGCGAAGTCCGGCAAACGCCCGCTGAAAAGCTCCGGATCAAGTTCGTAGGGCTCGCGGTTGACATCGAGGTAGGCCCGGGGAAAACGTGCCGCGAGCAGCGGCGCGCCCAAGGCGACCACACCCTCGAACAGTTCGTCCACATAGCAGTCCTCGGACTTGCGCAGCGTATGCGGATCGAGCCGGGAAGCCTCCAAAAAGACTTGGGATAAATTCGCCCCGAATGCGGCGAGCAGAACACGACGGGTGCGACCTGCGTCGGGGCGCGTGAGCAATGTGAATGGCGGCGTCAGTTCCGCAAGAATCGATGCTCTTTCGCTGGCTTGCATGAGGGCTCGGAGGTTCGGTCGATCTAAGGCTCTAGCATACTGATTGGGTTACCGATTTCCGAGACGGGCGAGGGTGCCATGGCGGGTAGTCGGGCGGCGATTGCCAGCCACTTTGCCAATCCGCGAGGGGCTGTCTATCATTCTCGCGCCCGTCCGTGGAAGACTTTAGATGGTGGTAGCCATGCATGGCCGGCGGGGACGGCTGTCGCCGGTGGACGGGTGGGCGCCCCGGGTTCGTGCGCCCGTTACCCACATTTCATTGCCCGTTTACCAAATTGGCGCCAGATTTGGCTAACAGCGTTGCTTACCGTTACTGTTGGGCGCGGGGATCGATCGCCGGCTTCAATTAGGATCACGCAGGGCATCCATGAGCGCCAAGCCATCACGCTTGCCAGTCAAGCGCATTCTGCTCGCCGAAGACGACGACTCTATGCGTGGATTTCTGAGCGCGCGCTTGCCAAGGCCGGCTACGAAGTGATCGCCTTCGCCAATGGACGGGAGGCGCACGAACGCTTGAAACAGGAACCGTTTACACTGCTCTTGACCGATATCGTCATGCCGCTGATGGATGGGATCGAACTCGCCCGGCGCGCTGCCGAGTTGGACCCCGAGCTCAAGATCATGTTCATCACCGGCTTCGCCGCCGTTACGCTCAATACCAATAATCCGATGCCGCGCGATGCACGCGTGCTCTCAAAACCATTTCATCTCAAAGACCTCGTACGCGAAATCGATCGGCTGCTGACCTGAGCTCCAGAGCAACGCCGCGCAAGGCTCTCTTCGTTTGCTGACGGGTTGCTCACATCGCGCACCCTCGCACGGCCCAATTCGGCGCGAACCTGGTCGGCAATTTTATGGCGTGTGCTGATGCTTGCGTTGGCGCGCGGCTCCCGCACAGCGCCTCGCTAACATCGCGGCGCCTGATGGCCTCGTTGAGGTGGCCTCAGACCGGGCGCGGCCGACCGGTCGGCGCGACAGGAGGCTCACGCTCTCGGCGCTCCTGCTCATTGAGACGATGAATCAAATCGACCCAACGCTCCGGGAGCGGCTCGTTCAGGATCGCATCGTACTGCGCCTGCAGCGCCGACCTGAGGCGCTCGACGATCTGAGAACGTGCCTGTGACATGGGCCTTTCTCCCATGGCTAGATTGCCCTGCTCAGGGGTTAACGGCAGCGACGGGGTACGGTTCCGCACCACCCGTACAAGTCCGTGCGGGGCCGGCCAACATGCCCACAACGGCTTGCGCCGTCACCTGGCTTACCAAAACCAGTTGGGTTGCCGGACCCCCATGATCTCGCCAAAGTGGTGCGCCACAGCACTCGCAAAAAGGGCCTGCCGGGACGGCGCTATCGCCGGCGTTGGCATGGCCGGCGAGGGCGGACGTGGCGGCGGGCCTTCCAGGGACGCGCCTCTGAGGCGGCAATTGTCGCCCACGTCGGCGTCGTGGCGACCCTGCCGCGTGCCAAGACCTGCGGTCCCCCGGTGTCGCATGGCGGGCCGCGCAATTGGCTCGCCCGCGGGCTCAAGCACCCAAGGGCCTCCCCTCGACAACCATCGGGTTGCGCGCCGCTGGGCCGCGCTTGCAAGCCTACGCTGGCCCCCTATGGCCTCACAGGAGGCTTTCACCTTGGGCATCTCCCTCTCCTGTCCCATCTTCTATGCTCGGGGTCGCGGGCATGGCACGCCAACGGTGCCCACGGCCAACTCCTCCCCGGCGCCGGCACGCGCCGTGCCCCGTCGCCTGCGTCCCCGCCTTGCCACCCGCGGGGATTGCCGCTATACGCTGCCCCTGTTTTGCCAGGGCCGCGGCATTCTGAGCGCGTAGCTCAGCGGTAGAGCACTACCTTTGACATGGTAGGGGTCACAGGTTCGATCCCTGTCGCGCCCACCATCAGCGGCCGACTGAGAGACACCGGGTTATGAAAGTCAGGAATTCACTCAAATCATTGCGTGGTCGCCACCGCGGCAATCGCCTGGTGCGTCGCAAGGGTCGCGTCTACATTATCAATAAGACGAACCGTCGCTTTAAAGCCCGCCAGGGCTGAGGTTCGCGCAACGCTCGCTTTGACGGCAGCCGGGCCACCCGGCTATGTTAGCCCTATGCTTGGTCTGACCTTGCGCCTTACCTCTCTTCTTGCCGCGGTCGCGGTCGGCGCCTGCCTGATCGGCGGCACGCCCGGCACGCTGGCGCAAACCGAACCCACGCCCCCGCAGACGCCTGCCCCCAAGGAGGGCCAACCGCCCGCGATCGCGCCGCCGGCCCCGCAGGCCAAGCGCGGCTCCGCGGCATTGCCAAAACGCCGGAGGAGCGCGAAAAGACCCTGTCGGATCTTTACGCTCTGCTCGCCACGGCCGACGACGAGGATAGCGCCAAAGCCATCGCCGAAGCGATCGAGCGTATCTGGCTGCACTCTGGCAGCCCCACCATCGATCTCTTGATGGAACGGTCGATGAAGGCGGTGACGGAGAAGAATCAGGAACTCGCCTTGAAGCTCCTCGACCACATCGTGGAGCTTGCACCCGACTTCACCGAGGCCTGAATCGCCGCAGGCCTATGTGCACTTCGTGCGCAACGAGATCGAATTGGCGCTCGGCGACCTACGCCGCGCGCTGGCGCTCGATCCCAATCACTTCAAGGCCCTCGATGGGCTCGGCCAGATCTTCCGCGAGATCGGCCAGAAAAAGGCTGCCCTCAAAGCCTTCAAGCAGTTGCTGGAGGTCCACCCCTACTGGTCGGGCGCCCAGCAGCTCGTCGACGAGCTAGCCCGCGAGGTGGAAGGCCAGGGTATCTAAGTTGGCCCGGCGGGCCTGGTTTTCTGCCGCGCAAGCGCGCCTCGCCTCAGACCTGGCCCTGCAAAAACGCGCTCGTCGCGGGCTATGCCCCCGCCTGGGTTTTACCGCTGCATCGCCGATCGCGGCCGGCGCCGGCGCACGCATGTGTTGACAACCGCGCGGAAGGGTTTGCTTTGCGCCAATCCGGTGCTAGCGATCCTGCGCCCGCCTTGCTAAGCACGATCACATCCGATTTGCCACCGTGGAGGCGCGGTGCCTGAGAATCGATTACCTGTCGATTGCGGGCCTACCGCCGCTCTCCTCTCGAGGTCGCGCCAGGACAATGCCTCGCGATCGAGGGCCCGTCGGGCTGTGGCAAGACCCGTCTCCTGCGCGCCATTGCAGATCTCGATCCAGCCGAAGGCTACGTATTTTTGAAGGGGTGGAGCGCGCGGAAATGGCCGGACCGCTCTGGCGCCGGCGCGTGCGCTTTGTCTCCGCCGAGCCCGCCTGGTGGGCGGCCACGCCGCGCGCCCACTTTCCGGCCGCAGCCAGGCTCGATCGCCTGCTTGCCGCCCTCGGGCTTGAGTATTTGAACCTCGACCAGCCAGTGGCGGAGCTCGACGGGCGAGCGTCAGCGCCTGGCGCTGGTGCGCGCGCTCGCCGATGATCCACCGGTGTTACTGCTCGACGAGCCGACCTCCGCATTGGCCGCCACCAATGCAGCCTTGGCGAGCGAGTTCATCAAGTTTCAGATCCTTGCCGGTCGCATCGTCATTCTGGTCAGCCATGACGCCGTGCAGATCGAGCGCCTCGCCACGGCCCGATTGCACCTGTCCGATGTTGACTGGCCGCCCGCCAGCGAAAGTGCGGCCGCATGAGCAGCGTGGTCCTGTCAAACACCGACCTGATGCTGGCCGCTCTCTTGCTTGCCATCAACGGGGGTATCTCAGTGGCGTTTGGCCTGCGCCTCGAGCTCAACCTTTTGCGGGCCAGCGTACGTATGGTGGTGCAGGTTGCCGCCATCGGCGTCGTCCTCAAGTTCGCTTCGCGCGCAGTCCTCGCCGCTCTGGACCGCGGCGGTTGCCAGTGCTGATGTTACTCCTCGCCGGCTACGAACTGATGGCGCGTCAGAGCGGCGCTTCAAGGGTTGGTGGACCTATGGTCTCGGCAACGCGACATTGCTGTTCGCAAGCGGCTTGGCCACGCTCCACGCTGTAACCATCGTGATTGCGCCAAGCCCATGGTACGCGCCCGCGCTATCTGCTGCCCATCCTCGGCATGGTGCTCGGCAGTACACTGACCAGCGTTAGCCTGGTGCTGCAAACCTTGGCAGAGGCTATCGAGCGCGAGCGCGGCGCCATCGAGGCGCGCATCGCTCAAGGTGGCACGCGCTTTGCTGCGTTCGCGCCACTGCTGCGGCGCGCCATGCGCACGGCCACGACGCCCCTGCTCAATATCGCGAGCGTCGCCGGCATGGTCACCCTGCCTGGCATGATGACCGGCCCAAATTCTGGCCGGCGCCGATCCCGCCGAAGCGGCCAGGTATCAGATCGTGCTGGATGTTCGTCTTGGCCGGCGCTGCCGGCCTCGGCGCCTTCGCCGCCGCATCTCGGTGGCATTTTGCTGGTGAGCGACAATCGCCATCGCCTCCGCCTCGACCGACTGGCGCCGTTCGGCTAGCGCCCAGTGAGGTGCTCAGCCCAGGCGATCGAGCCACCACTTCATACCGGCCGAACCTGGCGCCAGCAGCACGTAGGCCCACAGAAACGCCGAACCCCAGTTGGCAATTTGAAAGCGCAGCCAAGGCATCTCGATGATGCCGGCAACGATCGGCACACTGCGCGCAGCGGCCCGAAAGCGTCCGAGCACGGATCGCCCACACGCCCCAGCGTTTGAAGAAAGCGCGTCCGTTCTCGATCAGCTTCGGATGATTTTTCAGCGGCCACATCTTCTGAATCTGCTCGTGATAATGGTAGCCGAGCCAGTAGAGACAGCCAGTCACCGAGCGCAGCACCGGTCGCAGCCGCGGCCACGATCGACCAGAAGATCAACGGGGTTGGCGGCACCGATAATTGCCCCGATCCCAACCAGCATGGCCCAGAACGGCAGCACCAGAGAAACGAACGCCAAGGACTCGCCAAACGCCAAAATAAACACGATTGCCGATGCCCAATTGGGGTGTGCACGTACGAACTCCAGCACCGTGTTGGTGATTTCGGCCAGCCCCATCAGTCCCTCCCACGCGGCTCGGCGAACAAGCCCTGATCGGCCGAGGTTTGTCAACGCCGCGCTAGGCGCAGGCCTCGGCCGCGCCGGGGCAGGCGGCAAGGTTAGGGCTCTGCCAAGCGATGGTAGCAAGCGGCACAATTTGTGCTTGGCTCGCCTTGATCTCATGGTTTGCGTCCGGTTAGTGAGACGCTGCCAGCGGTGGTTGGGGGCAGTTGTGGGGCCGTTGTTGTTGTCCGCCGGCGCACGTCACGCGCTAAATCGCCGACTGGCCTTGCTGGTCTTGTGTGGTGCCAATTTGGCACTCGTGGTTGCCATCGCCGGCGCAGTGTCACGGTGCTCTCTGACGTCCTTGCGCCGCTGACCGGTCACTTCATGGGCGTGGAGCTTGCCGCAAGTGTGGCCCCGCTGACGCGCCGCCTCTCCTCCCTGGTCCTCGGCATTTCGGCGACCTTCATCGTGCACGCCTGGCTTGGATTGGCGGCTTGCTGCCATCCACCCCAACCAACCCCCGTCGGTGGCCAGGCGCTGAACCCGATCGCCGCGACCGGCCCAGGGCACGACATCTCGGTGCTTGCCCTCAACACCTGGCACGACCACGGCGATCCGTCCCGACTGGCGGACTATCTGGCCAACGCCGAAGCCGACCTCGTCGTGCTGTCGGAATTCGGACCGAACAAGCTGGGCGATGCTCGGACAACTGAAGGCCGCCCGCCCCTTCCAAGTCGACCTGCGCGGACGAATGGGCCTGCTCCTGGCCTTGATCTCGCGGCTTCCTTTGCCTCCTGCCGGCGCCGGCCACATTGCCGAGGGCAAATTGGCCTTTGTGTGGGCCCGTCTCGCGGGGGCGCGACCCGTGCTTGGCACGCATCTGCATCGGCCGAGCACGCGATCCGTGGCTACACTGAGCAGCAGATGCTTGACCTTGTCGAGTTCATCGGCCGCATCCCAGACCAGTCATCCTGGCCGGCGACCTCAACATCACGCCGTGGTCGAAGACCTACCGCACGCTGCGGCGCGTTGCCGGGCTTGTGCCCGCGAGCACGCTGGAGGCCAACCTGGCCCGCCTGGCCGCTGGCAATCCCACAGGTCGCCCCTCGACCACATCTTCGTGTCTGCCGATCTCACCGTCACCGCCGCCGGCACGGGCCCCGCCGTCGGTTCGGACCATCTGCCGATCTGGGCCATCGTCCAGAGCCGAGCCTCCTTCGAGCGTGGCAAGGCGGCCGCGCGCGGGTTTGCCCTACGCTCGACACCGGCGCAGCCTCATTTCGGCGCCCAACTCCTTGCTGACCTCGGCGGCGAACATGGTGGCCCGCGATATCTGCGCTGGTGACAGCCCCTTACCGTCCGGTCTGCGCAGCGACTTCGGCGCGTTGTCGGCCTCGCGCTTTTCCGTGCGCCAACTCCTCGCAACTCAATTCCTTCTTCCGGCTGCGGTAGGCAAACAGGCGCACCCCGACGCATGCGCCTGCGCCGTGGCTGGCTCTTTCACCCACTTGCGATCCTTGTCGGCCATCATCGGACTTAAGCGCCACACTGGCGCTGCGCGACGCACTCGGGCGGAGTCATCGAGACAAAGGCCATGCCTGCCCGGCCGTCGTCGGGCCCGAACAGTCCCGAGCAACCGGCGCCGATCAGGCTCAGCGCGCCCAAGGCAGCGATCACCGTCTGCTTGGGCAGGCGCCTGATGGAGTGACGCATCGTTTCCCCTTGAGGTTCCCGCACGGAGCCCATAGAAGGCAGGCATGGCAGGGGTGTGGCAACTGCCAATCTACGCGCACGCCCCGCCAGCTTGCATGCACGAACGCCACGAGATCTGCCGATCCCCTTTGAATACGGCCCGGCAACATCATCGAGTAAGATCGGAGTAATGGCTATGCCCCATGCTGTTCGCATCCACCAAACCGGCGGCCCAGACGTAATGCAATGGGATAGTGTCGAGGTGGCGCGCCGGGGCCCGGCCAGGTGCGGCTCAAACCAGCACGCCGTTGGCGTCAACTACATCGACATTTATCAACGCGCGGGACTTTACAAATTACCACTGCCTTTCGTGGCCGGATCTCGAGGGCGCGCCGGCGAGGTGACCGCGGTCGGTGCCGGAGTCAATGAGCTTCAAGGTCGGCGATCGCGGCGCCTACGCGGGCGCGGCCGGCGGCTATGCCGACGAGCGGTTGATGCCGGCGGATCGGCTGGTCAAGCTGCCTAACAGCATCGACGCTACAAAACTGGCGGCCGCCATGATGCTGCAAGGCATGACGGTGCGCTATTTGCTGCGCGAGACCTACAAGGTCGGCAAGGGGACCACCTCTTGTTCCACGCCGCCGCCGCCGGCGGCGTCGGTCTGATCGCCTGCCAATGGGCACACCACCTCGGCGCCACGGTGATCGGCACGGTCAGCACCCCCGCCAAGGCTGAGTCTCGCCAAGGCGCACGGCTGCACCCACGTGATCAACTACAAGACCGAGGATTTCGTCAAACGCACCAAGGAGCTGACCAACGGCCAGGGGCGTCGATGTGGTCTACGATGCGGTGGGCAAGGACACCTATCCCGGCTCACTCGATTGCCCTGAAGCCGCTTGGTTTGTGGGTCAGCTTCGGCAACGCTTCGGGCGCCATCACCAATTTCTGATATCTTGCAACTCTCCGCCAAGGGCTCGCTCTATGCCACGCGGCCGACACTTGGCACCTACATCGCCAAGCGCGCAGATCTGTTGGCCAATGCTAATGAGCTGTTCGACGTGGTGAGCAGGGGAATTGTCAAAATCAACGTCAATCACACCTATCCCCTCAAGGACGCGGTACAGGCGCATAAGGACCTGGAAGGCCGCAAAACCACCGGTTCCATCGTCCTATTGCCCCAGCCTCCTGCCGCACGAAGGGCGCCGGCTCGGCCCGCGCCCTTTTGGCTTCAAGCGCACGTCTTTTTCGAGGTCCATCGCATGGCGCAAAAGCCGATCGAGCTCCACTACTGGCCGACACCCAACGGGCACAAGATCACGATCTTCTGCGAAGAAGCGGGCGTTCCCTACGAGATCAAGCCGGTCAACATTGGCAAGGGCGATCAATTCAAGCCCGAGTTTTTGGCCATCGCGCCCAACAACCGCATGCCGGCGATCATCGATCCCGATGGTCCCGACGGGCAAGCCGATCTCGATCTTCGAATCGGGTGCCATCCTGCAGTACCTCGGTCGCAAGACAGGTAAATTTTATCCGAGCGAGGAACGGGCCCGTGTTGAGGTGGAGCAGTGGCTCTATTGGCAGATGGCCAACCTCGGTCCCAACTGTGGTCAGGCGCACCATTTCCGCAACTATGCGCAGGAGAAGGTCCCTTACGCCATCGACCGCTACACGAACGAGGTGAACCGGCTCTACGGCGTGATGGATACGCGGCTCACAGATCGCGATTTTCTCGCCGGCGGCTATTCGATCGCCGACATGGCGGCCTATCCCTGGGTGCGGCCCTATAAGAACCAAGGCCAGGATCTCGCCGAGTTTCCAAATCTCGAGAAATGGTTCCAGCGCCTGCACGACCGCCCCGCGGTTGCCAAGGCCGTCAGGATTGGGGAGGAGCTGCGCTCCAATTACAATCTTGCGACGGACAAGGACGCGCAAAATGTCCTGTTCGGCCAGCGCGCCCGGCGCTAGGGGTCAAGTCGACTTTCCCTTCGCAGGGTCGCGCGTTGACCGCAGCGTCGGGCGCGCGCACCATGAAGGTGTGGGCGGCCTCACGGGCGACGCCCGCACCGCGTCTGCGCTTGAGAGCTCGGCGCGGCAGGTCAATTGATGGCGGGCAGGCTCTGCGTGCTCCAAATCAAGATGGCGCTATCCTCCCCGGCCGAGATCAGGCGCCGCCCGCCATCGGCAAAACCAAGGGCACGCACGGGCCCGGCGTGTCCACGCAACACGCGCGCTATTGCGCATGGCGCGCAGGTCCCACAGCTTGACCAACCCGTCGGTGCCGGCCGTGGCCAAAGCGGGCGATCGCTCCGGCATAAAGGCGATCGAGGTCACTCGCGCCGCCATGCGCCCGAAACGAGCGCTGCAGGCGCGAGGAGGACGTCGACCACACGCTGATGGACCCATCCATGCTGCCGCTCGCCACCAGGCGTCCTCCCTGGGCAATTTCGAGCGCGCTGACGCCCGCCAGCGGGCCCCGGTAGGTGCGACCGAGACCACGCGGCTCGGTGCGCCACACCCTAATCATGCGGTCGGGTCCGTTGGCCACCAGCAGCGGCCGCGATCTGGCCGCAGCCACCAGGTCGGACACACTTTCCCCCGCCTCAACCAGCGCGGAGGATGTGGACGGATCGCGAATATCAAACATGGTCAGCGGCGCGGCCGGGCTGGCGGCAACGAAGACGTTGGGGTCATCGGTAAAGGCCAGCGAACTTATCGGGCCATCCTGTAGATGGTAGAGTTTCAACCTTTCGGCGCGTTGCAGGTCCCAGAGCACAATCGCACCCGCCTTGTGGCCCGTCAGCGCGCGCCGATCGTCGAGTGCCAGCGCCGTGGCAGGCCCCTCCTCGGAGCTCGATCGTACGCACGAGCGCGCTCGACAGACTATTCCAAATTTTTAAAGTCGCATCCGCCCCGGACGAGACGATCCAGTGGCGCGCATCATCGCTGGCGAGGGCCGTCACCGCGCCATTGTGCCCGCTCAAGCGTCCGATCTGGGCAAGATCGCTCGTCTGGCTTGCCCCCGGCTCGGCGCCGCGTTTCTCATAGGGCGGCAAGCGACTTTGATAGCTGACCGCCACCCAGGCAATCAGGAGCCCGCGACAAGCTGTAAATCAGCGACCGCCAGCGCCGCGACGGCAATCCCCAGCGCCGCGCGCGACGCCCTTTGCCGATGCCGGCCGTTCCTCGGCGCCGCCAGCGCGGGCGCTTGGCGGGGTACACCTCCTTCTTTATGGCCCGCTGGGGCGCGGGCGGGTGCGTGCAGCCCGTAGGGCACCCGCCCAGATCCGAAAAGACGTTTGGGTCCAGCGGCGGATGTGGCCGCCGGCTACCAGCGCGCTGATTTTTGCTGCCTTGCGCCGGCCGGCGGCCGGCTCCGCCTCGGCCTTTGCTGCGGGCTTGCGCAGCGGACCGGCGACTTTTCAGAGCATCGATGAAATCGAGCAGTTGGCCTTGCGGTTGCGGCGCGTCCGGCGGCAGCGGCACAAGTGTCGCCTCCTTGTCGGGCACGCGCACATCGGGCGCGTCTTTACCCGCTGCGAGGGGCGTAGCCGGCGCCTGCGATCGCTTGCGGCCGAGCGTGCGCACAAGCGCCAGGCGGAGGCCGAGCCCGCCGTTGGCGCGCTTAGGATCCGGCGCCAACAGCATGCCGCGCCAGGCCGCGATCGATTGCGGTCGCTCCGTCACCTCCAGAGTGAGAGCCTTGTCGATTGCTGTCAGAAAGGAGGCGCCGATAGGAGCTCAACGCCGCCTCGCGCGCGGTGATGTAGTCGTCCGCCACCATGCGCGAGGGTGAATCTGGGGACGCTTGCCGGTGATGGCATGATAGAGCGTCGCGCCCAGGGCATAGATGTCGGTCCAGGGCCCCTGCTTGCTTGCCGTGGTCGCGTACTGCTCATAGGGACTGTAGCCCGGTTTCACCAGGGCACTGACCGTCCGGGAATGCGAGATCATCTCGCCGCGCGCCGAGCCGAAATCGATCAGCACGGGAGATCCATCCGTGCGAATGATGATGTTGTCGGGCGCGATGTCGCGGTGCAGGAAATTTGCCTTGTGGACGAACTCAAGCGCGTCGAGCAGCGGCGTCAAAAATGCGGTCGAGTTCGGCTTTGCCGCGGGGCGCGCTTCAGGCGACTGAGCCAGGACTTGAAACTACCCCTTCCTCGAAGGCGATCACCATGTAGCCGGTATCGTTGGCGAGGAAGTAGCGATATACGCCGACAATGTTCGGGTGCACGAAGCGGGCAAGCGTCTTAGCCTCAGATATAAAGCGATCGAGGCCCCACTTGAAGTCTTCCGCGCACCCCTCAGAACGCGGCGACGCATTGATGGTGCCGACGCGAGCGGCAAAATCGGCGGGAAAGTATTCCTTGATGGTGACGAGACGGCCGAGCGCGATTTCCTCGGCCAAATACGTGATACCGAAGCCGCCGGCGCCCAGGACCCGCTTGATCTGGTAGTCGCCGACGAGCTCCGTCCCTTCCGGCAAGGCCAGAAGGTTCGTGCTGGACGCCGGCTTGGGTTGCATCGCCTTCCCCATTGCGGCCCGTACGAGCTTGCAGGGGGCAACCCCGCGACAGATTTGGCCTTCTTCCCGGCGCCGACATGCGCCTCCTGTCCCGCCCGCACTTACGAACCGAACGCGACAGCATTACAGGCAATAATATGGCGGAACAATGAGCCTCCCAGCACATCAGCAGCGAATGTGCAACACCAGAGGCGTGCGGCCATGGTCCTGCCGTCATACTCTTGCAACGATGCGAGCGATCTCGTGCGGAAGTCAGCCATGAAACGTCTGGCACGCTGTGCAAAGACGGCGGCGGTGCAAGTTGGTCCGGCACCGGCGCGCGACGCACAGCGGGTCTTTGCCACACAGGCGCGCACGTGCGTCCCCACCCTCGGCACCTCCCCAGCTTGGCAGCGATGGCGGCACCACCGCCTGCACACGAAAGGAACAGAGCAGAATGAAGGACAGCAAGCGCAGCGCCCGTCGAGACGTCGGTTGAGGGCTCCGGCGCCTCGATTCCCAACCGCATCCTCGGGACTCTTCGCGATGCGCTCCACGCCGCCAGCCGCGAATCGACGGGCGAGGTCAGCGAGCGCGCGCGGGCCCCGCGCGAGCCAGCGCAAAGACCGCCCGCGCCCAGCCACAAACCCGGTCGCCGCGAGCGTGCCCACGCCATCTGAGCGGGTCCAGCCGCCGCTGCCCCAGCCGATCCCGCCGCCGGTCAGCGCGGCGGAAGCGCTGAGATTGGCCAAGGCGCCCGTGGCTGGCCGAGCGCGAAGAGAAGGAACCAACAACCAGGGTCGTGCGCGCCATGCCCCCGCTCAGCCGGTGCCGGCGAGCCCGACCATAGACGCTGTCGGCAGGACCCAGGCCGTGCGCGGCAAGCCCAAGGTGATCCGCTCCAACTTCCACCAGGACCCCGTCGTCGGCTGGCTCGTGGTCGTCGGGGGCCGGGCCTCGGGGCCTATCGCCCAATCTATGAGGGCAACAACACGCTTGGCCGTGCCAAGGCGCAGCGCATTCCCATCGACTTTGGCGATGATTCCATCTCCTCGGAGGAGCAGGCTTATATCCGCTACGATTCTGTCGACCGCGCGTTCCTGTTTGTTCCCAACCTGGCCAAGACCAACATTGTCTCGATCAACAACAAAAGCCGACCGGGGCCGTGCCGCTGCAGGCCATGGATGTGATAACGGTAGGGCGTACACAGCTCGCCTTTGTGCCGTTTTGCGGCGAGGAGTTTGACTGGTCGGAACTGATAGATCTCAAGGAGTAGCAGTGGCGTTCCAATATGCCGGTTGTGCCAGCCAAGGCGCGCGGAGCTACCAGGAGGATGCGGCCGCCATCCGTACGGTTGCCGGCGAAGAGGTCCTGATTGGCGATGGGCATGCCGGAAGCGCGGCTGAGTTCACCCTGGCGCTCGCCGACGGCATGGGCGGACACGCCGGCGGCGCACTGGCGAGTGAACTTGCCTGCCGTGCCTATCTTGCGGCCATGGCCTCCTCATCGGGCGACCTTTCGGCACGTCTCGACGAGGCCCTCTCCCTCGCCAACGCCGCGATTGCCGATTACGTGGAGGAGCATCCGGCCCTCAATGGCATGGGCTGCACGCTGGTCGGCGCCGCCTTTGGTACCTTTGGTATCGCATGGGTGAGCGTCGGCGATAGTCCACTTTATCTCATCCGTCTCGGCAAGATCGAACTCCTCAACGAAGATCATTCCCTGGCTCCCGAGCTCGACAAACTGGCGGCGGCCGGCAAGATCAGCCGTGCGGACGCCCGCAACGATCCCCGCCGCCACTTCCTGCGCTCTGCCTTGACCGGCAGCGCACCCGAAATGGTCGATCGTCCCCGCCGGCCGCTGCGGCTCGAGCCCAATGATGTGATCGTCCTCGCCAGCGATGGGATCGGCACGCTGGAGAAAGAAGAGATTCTGGCCACGGTCGAGGGGCATGCCGCGGCAGGGTCCTCTCGGCATGGCCAATGCCCTGCTGCGTGCGGTGGAGGCCAAGGGCGAAACTTACCAGGACAATACCACCATCGTGGTGGTGGCCGCCGGCCCCAACTGAGCCGCCAGCAGGGCCAGGCGATTGGGGGCAATGGCTCATGGCCCCAGGGCCCGTTCAGTCCCGTCACGCTAAGCCCCTACCATGGTGGGGCGCTTAGCGTGTGTGCGCCCGCAATGGGTATCGGACCGCATCGCGGCTGCCGTGACAGGCCCTTGGATCGGAGCTACGGTGCGGACGGCAGATGCCGCTCTTTGCTCTTGCATTGAGAGCGGCTGGGACCGGTCGGCCGCAGCAGAAGAGGCGTTCACAGCGCAGCCTTCGCGCACCGCCGGGACCGTGCCGGTCGCGCGATTGCGGCGTTCCGCTCGCGCGATTTTTCTTGGCGCCGGCGGAGCACGGGAATGCGAACAAAAGTGAAGGCGATCGAAACGCTGGCCTGCGACGCGGGTTGGCGCAACTACCACTTCGTCAAACTCACTACCGAAGAGGGTGTGGTCGGTTGGAGCGAATTCGACGAAGGCTTTGGTTCACCGGGTGTCGGGGCCATCATCGAGCGCCTGGCGCCGCGCGTCGTTGGCCAGGCGGTCGGTGAGCACGAGCGCATCTATGGCGAGCTCCATTGCCTCACTCGGCCCGGCTCAGGCGGCGTAGTAGCCCAGGCCTTGGGCGCCATCGAGAACGCCCTCCTGGATGCCAAGGCCCGAACGCTCGGCGTGCCCTGTTACCAGTTGTTAGGCGGCAAAATCCGCGACCGCATTCGCGTCTACTGGTCACACTGCGCGACCTGGCGCATCAATCACCCGACCTACTATGCGCCCGCGATCACCGAGCTCGACGGCGTCAAGGCGATGGGCCGAGAAGTGCGCGAGAAGGGTTTCAGCGCCCTCAAGACCAATATCTTCCTCTACGAGGCTGACGGCAAAAACCCGAAGGGATGGCGGCCCGGCTTTGCTGTTCCCTTCTATCCCGAGCTCAACGTCGACAGGCGCGTGCTGCGCAACCTGCGCCTGCACCTAGAGGCTATGCGTGAAGGCGCCGGGCCCGATGTGGACTTGCTGCTCGACCTCAACTTCAACGCCAAGACCGAAGGCTATCTCAAGATTTTGCGCGAGATCGCCGCCATCGACATGTTCTGGATCGAAATCGACAGCTTCAGCCCAGAGGCCCTGGGCTACATCCGCCGGCAAAGTCCGCATCCAATCTCCTCATGCGAGACCCTACTCGGCGCGCGCGAGTTTATGCCGTACTTCCGCGAGCAGGCCATGGATGTGGCAATCATCGACACTCCCTGGAACGGAGTGTGGCAGTCAATGAAGATCGCCGCGCTGGCCGAGGCGCACGAGGTCAACGTTGCCCCGCATAATTTCTACGGCCATCTTTGCACCATGATGAATGCCCACTTCGCGGCCGCCGTGCCCAACCTGCGCATCATGGAAACCGACATCGATCGCCTCGCCTGGGATGACGAGCTGGTCAGCCATGCGCCGGTCTATGAGGCCGGCCACCTCGTCCTGCCCGACCGCCCGGGCTGGGGCACCGAACCCAATGAAGCCGCCATTCGCGCACGACCGCCGAAGGCGCAGGGCGGCCTGCTCGGCTACGGACAGAAGGCCAGATCTGCCGCGCAGACGTGAGTTGGTACTCGTGCGGCTCACAGCGATCAAGGCGATTGCCGTTGCGCTTGCCTTGGCAGGCTGCAGCAACAATCCCTATCCGGCCAGCGATCGCGGCCAGAAGATCCTGTATTCGTCCTTCGCCGAGGCGCCCAAGACGCTCGATCCGGCCGTCGCCTACACTACGGCCTCCCACATTATTACCGGCAATGTCTACGACACGCTGCTCGAGTACCACTTTCTCAAGCGCCCCTATGAGCTGATGCCCGCCCTTGCCGAGAGTGTGCCCGCGGCCGTCTCGCACCCCGACGGCGGCGTGTCGTACCTGTTCAAAATCCGCGACGGCATCCTGTTCCACGGCGACCCTTGTTTCCAGTTGAGCCAAGGCGACGGCCGCAGCCGCGAGGTCAGGGCTGCCGATTTTGCCTTCGAGCTGGCGCGCCTGGCCGACCCGGCCGTCAACAGTCCGCTGGCCGGCAGCTTCGCTCAGGTGCAGGGCTTCGCCCCGTTCGCTGAGAGGCTTGCGGCCATGCGCCAGGCTGATCCTGCCTTCGCCGCCCTGCCGGCGCACGAGCAGTACAAACGGGCCGGCGGCATCACCGGCGTCATCGTCCGCAGCGAGCGCGAGCTCGAGATCGTTCTCAGCGAAGCCAAACCGCAAATTCTCTATTTCTTCGCCATGCCATTCACCACGCCGGTACCGTGGGAAGCGGTCGCCTACTACAACGGCCAACAGGGCCGAGCACTTTGCCGATCACCCCGTCGGCACCGGGCCCTACCGGCTGGCGGTTTATGAAAAGCAGTACCGCATGCAGCTGGAGCGCAATGAGGCTTGGTACGGAGCGCCAGGGGGTTGCCGGCCGCGCCGGGCGCCGCATTTCCGCGCGAGATCGATCAGCAGGACATCGTCAGCAAACAGATTGACGGTGACTATGCCGGCCGTCGCTTGCCCTTTCTTGACCGCATCAACTTCGTGCGCGAACGTGAAGACATCCCGCGCTTTAACAAGTTCCTACAGGGTTATTACGACGAAGGCCACATCATCAAGGAGAGTTTTGACGCCGTTGTGCAGAACGATGCGCTGTCGCCGCAAATGACAGCGCGCGGCATGCGGCTCGACAAGACCGTGGAGCCAAGCATCTTCTATATTGGCTTTAATATGGACGATCCGGTGGTGGGCACCGCCGCCGGCGAGCGCGGGCGCAAGCTGCGCCAGGCGATGAGCCTAGTGATCGACGCCAAGGCCTATCTCGAACTGTTTCTCAACGGTCGCGGCGTGCTGGCGCAAACCCCGCTGCCGCCGGGGATTTTCGGCTACGACCCAAACTACAAGAACCCGTTTCGTCAGCTCGACCTGTCGCGCGCGCACAAAACTGCTCGCCGAAGCCGGCTACCGCAATGGCCTCGATGCGCGCACCGGCGCACCGCTCAAGCTTTCCTTTGACACGCCGAACGACAACCGCGCAGGCCCTCCTACAGTATCAGTTTTACGTATCGGCTTGGCGCCAGCTCGGGCTCGACGTCGAAATCAACGCCTCCACCTACAATCAATTCCAGGCCAAAGTGCGCCGCGGGGCCTATCAGCTCTTTACCTGGGGATGGATCGCCGACTTTCCCGATCCGGAAAACTTCTTCTTCTTGCTCGAATGCGGCAATGCTCAGTCGAAGAGCGGCGGACCGAACACCGCCAACTTTTGCGACGGCGAGTTCGATCGCCTGTACCATGACATGAAGAGCCTAGGCAACGACGCGCGGCGGCAGGGGCTGATCCAGCGTATGCTGGCCCTCACCGAACAGGAGCGGCCCTGGATCGAGCTGTTTCACAATGAGGAGTATGCGCTGAGCCATGCCTGGGCTGATCAACTCCAAGCCGATGGGCCTGTCTATCCCACCTACAAATATATGGACGTGGACCCGGAGCTCAGATCGCGCCTGCAGTCGGAATGGAACGTACCCGTGCGCTGGCCGCTGTACCTGGCGCTACTGGCGATCGTCGCCGTCACCATCCCGGCCGTGCGCACCTTCTATCGGGAGCGGCAGTGATGGCGGCCTATCTTATCCGTCGCACTTGTTTATGGGCTCTTCACCGTCCTCGGCGTGCTCCTGTTGTTGTTCGTGCTGTTCTTCGCGGTCACCGATCCCGACGATATCGCCCGCAAGGCCGTAGGCGAGCGCGCGCGGCCCGGAGGTCTATGCCTTGTGGAAAAAGAACCATGGCTACGACCGGCCGTTGCTTTTGAACCGCGCCTACGCCGCCGCCGACAGTCGACGCTATAGCGATACGCTGCTGTTCGATCACTACCGGCGGATGCTCAGTTTCGATTTCGGCAACAGTGATGCCGACGACTCCGCCATCGCCCGCCGGCTCCGGGAAGGCATGGGGCCGAGCCTCAGCCTTACCGTGCCGCTGTTCACGCTTGGCCTCGTCGTCGGCGTGCTGCCTCGCGTTGTTCGTGGCGTTTTTCGCGAGACCTATATCGATCGCGCCGTGCTGGTGTTGTGCATGTTGACCATGAGTATCGCCAGCCTGCTCTACATCATCGCTGGGCAGTATTTGATCGGCATGCTGCTGAAGTGGTTTCCGATCTCCGGCTTCGCCTTCGATCCCTATCCCGGCACGGTGCGTTTCCTGGCCCTGCCCGTCCTGGTCGGCGTCGTTGCCGGCATCGGTGCCGATGTGCGCCTCTACCGCACCATTTTTGTCGAAGAAAGCAGCCGCGATTACGTCCGCACCGCCAGGGCCAAGGGATGCGGAGAGGCGCGCGTGATGCTGCGCCACGTCCTGCGCAATGCGCTGATCCCCATCCTCAGCAACATCGTCATTGCCATTCCGTTCCTGTTCACCGGGCGCGCTGCTGCTCAGATCCTTCTTCGGCATTCCTGGCCTCGGCTCCCTCACGGTGGAAGCCATCCAGGGCAACGACTTCTCGACCCTCAGGACCATGGTGTATCTCGGGGCGCTTGCTATTCATCGCCGGGCCAGATCCTGACCGATGTCAGCTATGCGCCTCGCCGATCCGCGCGTACGCCTCAGCTGAAAGCCAGCCGGTTTGTCACTCGCTCTCGAACATGCTCGTCATCTTGCTGCTGGCCGGGGTGTCTGGCTGGCGCGCGTCGTCTCGCTGCGACCGCTTCTGGCGCGAGAATACCAGCCAGCTTTGGCGGCGCCGGCGCCATTGCCCTCATCACGCTAGCTCTGTTCGTTGCCATCGGTCTGATGGATCTCGATCGGCTGGGTCGAGCGGCGGTACGCCTGGCGAGAACGACGTCGCGGCGCTGCGCTCGCGCACGCTGATCGATCGCCTGTTCCAGCCCGAGACGTTTCACCGAGAGCGAGCTATCTCGGCGCCGCTGGCCAGCGTCAGCTTCTACGGCGGCCAGCCTCTCGACCACCCAGGCAGCGCACCTGCTCGGCACCGACATCCTCGGCCGCGATGTGGTCTATCGCACGCCGAAGGGCGTGCGCGTAGCGCTGCTGATCGGCGGCCTGACCAGCCTGATCGTCATCCCCATCGCCCTGCTGTTCGGCGTGTCGGCGGGCTATTTCGGCACGCCGCATCGACGATGCCGTGTTCTTCGCCGATGACGGTGCTGGCGTCGGTGCCTTCGCTGCTGCTGCTGCATCGCGCTCATCATGGTGCTGGGCAGCGGCACCGTTGCAGGTGTGCGTGGCGCTCGGCATGACCGGCTGGGTGCACTTCTGCCGCATCGCCCGCGGCGAAACGCTCGAAGCTGCGCGAGGCCGACTTCGTCGACGCTGCGCGCGCGCTCGGCGTCTCCGACGTCACGCATCATCCGCCGGCACATCCTGCCCAACATCGCCCATCTCATCATCATCACCTTCGCGCTTGTCGTTCACCGGCGCTGGTGCTGTCGGAGACCATCCTGTCCTATCTCGGCATCGGGCTCGACGGGCAGCTGGGGCCAGATGATCGACCAGGCGCGCAACGAGCTGTCGCGCACGCCGATCATCTGGTGGAACCTGGCCGGCGCCTCACTGGCGCCTCTTCGCGCTGGTGCTTGCCGTCAACGTGATCGCCGACGCCATGCGCGACATCATCGATCCGCGCACGCGCCGGGAGGAGCCAATGAGCACGCCCCTGCTCGCGGTCGGAGGATCTGGCTCCTAACCTTTCCCGGCGAGAGCGGCAGCGTTGCGCGTCGTCGACCGGGTCGAGCTTCTCGATCGCGGCGCGGCGAGACGCTGGCGCTGGTTGGCGAATCGGGCTGCGGCAAGTCCATGACTGCGCTCGCCATCATGCGGCTGCGTACCAAGCCCAGGCCGCATCGAGGCCTGGAGCCGCATCGACTTCGAGGGCCGCGACCTGCTGTCGCTGTCGGTGCCCGAAATGCGCTCGATCCGCGGCGCCAGCGATCGGCATGATCTTTCAGGAGCCGATGACGAGCCTCAATCCCGTGACCACGCGTGGGCGACCAGGTGCATGGAGGCGATCGAGCTGCACGCGACAGGTCTCGCGCCGAGGCCGCACGCGAACGCGTCATCGAGCTGTTGCAGGCTGGTGGGCATTCCCGATCCACGTAGCCGCTTTGGCGCCTACCCGCACCAGCTCTCCGGCGGTCTCAAGCAGCGTGTCATGATCGCCACGGCCATGGCGATGCGCCCGCGCCTGCTGATCGCCGACGAGCCGACCACCGCGCTCGATGCCACAATCCGCGCGCAGATCCTGGAGCTGTTGCGCGAGCTCTCCGCCAAGACCGGCACGGCGGTGCTGCTGATCACCCATGACTTCGGCGTGGTCAACGAGGTGGCCGATCGCGTCGGCCGTCATGTATGCGGGCCAGATCGTCGAGGAGGGCACGCGCCGCGAGCTGCTGAGCCAGCCGCGCCACCCCTACGCCCAGGGCTTGCTGCGATCCATCCCGCAGCCCTGAGGCGCGCGGCGCGCAGGCTCGAGGAGATCAAAGGTGCGGTTCCGCGTCCCGGGCGTTGGCCGCCGCGCGCTGCCGCTTCGCACCGCGCTGTCCGTTCGCGTTCGAGCCGCTGCCCGGTCGAGGAGCCGGCGCGCACGCACGTATCGTCCTACGCACAGGCTGCCTGCTGCCACTCTCGTCGAGCGGCGAGGTGCAGCGCATGACGGTGCTCGAGCGCCGACGCGCTGCTCGAGATCCGCGGCCTGCGCACCTGGTTCCCGATCCGCACGGGCGTGCTGCGGCGGCGTCACTGGCGCGCGTGCGCGCCGTCGATGGCGTCGACCTCACCGTCTTCCCCGGCGAGACGCCTGGCCCTGGTCGGCGAATCGGGCTGCGGCAAGACCACGGTCGGGCGCACCATCCTGCAGCTGGTCGACGCCACCGGCGGCAACATCTGGTTCCGGCGGCGTCAATCTGACGCGACTTGCTCGCGAGGCCTTCAGGCCCTACCGGCGCCAGAATCCAGATCGTCATGCAGGACCCTGGCTCGGCGCTCGATCCGCGGCTGACGGTGCGCGATGCCATCGCCGAGGGCATGGACGCCTTCGGCCATCGGCGCGAACTGCCGAGGAGCGCACGCAACGCGTCGCCGATCTGATGCGCCAGCGTCAGCCTCGACCCGGACACCGATGTGGCGCTATCCGCACGAGTTCTCCGGCGGCCAGCGCCAGCGCATCTGCATCGCCCGCGCGCTCGCCGTCGAGCCGATGCTGCTGATCTGCGACGAGGCGACCTCGGCGCTCGACGTCTCGATCCAGGCGCAGATCCTCAACCTGCTCGCCGACCTGCAGGCCGAGCGCAAGTTGACCTACCTCTTCATCACCCACGACCTGGGCACGGTGCGCTACTTCGCCGACCCGCGTCGCCGTCATGTATCTCGGCCGCATCGTCGAGACCGGGCCGCACCGAGCGCATCTTCACCGAGCCCGCGCCACCCCTATACCAAGGCGCTGCTCGCCTCGATCCCGTCGCTCGACCCGGCGCGCCGGCGAGCGTCAGGCCGATGGCGCTCGGCGACGTGCCCTCGCCCGATCCGCCCGCCACCAGGCTGCCACTTCCACCCGCGCTGCGCGGTGCGGCATGCCACATGCGGCAGATACGATCCGCCGGTCATGCCGCTGCGCGTGGCTTCTCGCGCTGCGTGCTCACGCCCGATGCCGAGGCCAGCCAGCCCGACCGAGCCGACATCGCCATGGCGACGCCGTCACCCAAAGCTACTATCCGGCTGATGAGACAACGGAGCCGCAGCCATGACGCCAGTCTTGCATCACGCTGTCAACCGCACGTACCCGGTAGCGGGTAGGGCAGCGGCATTCGCCTGCGCGACGGCTCGGCAAGCAATACATCGACGCCAGCAGCGGAGCAGCCCGAGCCGAAGGGCGCCGCAGCCGCCCCCTTTGTGCTGGAAGCGCGCCGGGAGCGCGGCCGGTGCCGCCGCTTGCCGGCCGCTGCGGGCTTGCCGCCCCTATTGCGCTGCCGTCACCAGGATCTCGACCAAATCCTGTCCGGCCAGGGCGGCGACACCAATGCAGGCCCGTTGCGGTGGGTTGGCACGGTCCACCCATTGATCCCAGGCGCGGTCCATCTCCGGCTTGCGGCCCATGTCGGTGATATACACGGTGGCGCGTAGGATGCGTGACTTGTGCGAGCCTGCATCGGCCAGGCTCTTGTCGATTTCGGCAAGCGCGTCGAGGGTCTGCTCGTAAAGCGCGCCCGACTTGTCCCTGGCGGTGGCAACCGCATAGACGATGCCATTGTGGGCGACGGCCCGACTGCGCGTGGGTGTGGTGCCGGCAAAGCGCGTGATCATGGGGGCTCCTCGGGTTTCGGCGCGGCGACTGTAGAGCCGCCTTGGCGATTGGCAAACGCCGGAAGGGGCTTGACCCAGGCGCCCGCTGCCCTCTGGGCAAGGTGCCAGGACCGGCGCGGGCGCGACGCGAATGTTTGGGCGCAGGCCGCGGGGCGAGGGCTAAGGAGGCGGAGGCCAAGAAGGACTAAGGCAGGCGCCAAGAGGCGAAGGCAAGGGAAGGGGCTCGATCGGCCAGCCCTCGCCGAGAGGCTCGATCGTCAAGGCCAGCCGCTGGCGTGGGCCGTGGTAGATCGACGCCTTGTCGGACCAATGCGCCGGCATCGGCATGAAATCGACATGAAGACGGAGCGGCGCATGGCTGATGGCAGGAAAACTCCCACCGACACCTTGCTCGCCAGCAGCAGCGGCGACTGGGAGGTCGTCATCGGCCTGGAGGTCCATGCCCAGGTTGCCTCGCAAGGCCAAGCTGTTCTCCGGCGCCTCCGACCGCGTTCGGCGGTGCGCCCAACAGCCACGTTTCCCTGGTCGATGCCGCCATGCCCGGCATGCTGCCGGTGATCAATCGAGGGCTGCATCGAGCAGGCGCGTGCGCACGGGCCTGGGTCTGAAGGCGCAAGATCAATCTCAGCTCGCGTGTTCGACCGCAAGAACTACTTCTATCCCGACCTGCCGCAGGGCTATCAGATCTCGCCAGTACAAGCAGCCGATCGTCGGCGCGGGCGAGGTCGAGATCGACCTGGCGGACGGCGAGACGCATCACGGTCGGCATCGAGCGGCTGCACCTCGAGCAGGATGCCGGCAAGTCGCTGCACGATCAGCATCCGAGCATATCTCTGGTCGATCTCAACCGCTCGGGCGTGGCGCTGATGGAGATCGTCTCCAAACCCGACATGCGCTCGGCCGACGCAGGCGCAGGCCTACGTCACGAAGCTGCGCTCGATCCTGCGCTATCTCGGCACCTGCGACGGCGACATGGAAAAGGGCAACCTGCGTGCCGACGTCAACGTCTCCGGTGCGCCGCAAGCCGCGCGACGAGCTCGGCACGCGCTGCGAGATCAAGAACGTCAACTCCATCCGCTTTATCGGTCAGGCGATCGAGGTACGAGGCGCGCCGCCAGATCGATATCATCGAAGACGGCGGCAGCGATCGAGACAGGAGACGCGCCTGTTCGATCCGACACAGGGCGAGACCCGCTCGATGCGCTCCAAGGAGGAAGCGCACGACTATCGCTACTTCCCCGATCCTGACCTGTTGCCGCTCGAATTGACCGCAAGACCTACGTCGATGACCTGAAGCGGCATCTGCCCGAGCTGCCGGATGCGAAGGTTCAACGCTTCACCAGGACTACAAGCCTCTCCGCCTATGACGCGCGCGTCCTTACCGCCGAGCGTGAGAACGCCGATTTCTTTGAGGCGCGTGGCCGGGAACGCGCTGGCGCTGCTCAACGGCGCGAGGGCAAGATGGTCGCCAACTGGGTCATCAACGAGCTGTTTGGCCGCCTCAATAAGGAAGGCCTCGACGATTGCCGCCAGCCCGATCTCCAGCGCCGCAGCTCGGCGCCATCATCGATCCTGATCGACGTCCGGTACGATTTCCGGCAAGATCGCCAAGGACGTGTTCGAGATCGTCTGGCGCGAGGGCGGCGATCCCGTCGATATCGTGGAACGGCGCGGCCTCAAGCAGGTCACCGACACCGGCGCCATCGAGACCGCCAGTCGACGCCATCATCGCCGCCAATCCCGACAAGGTCGCCGCAGTTCAGGCCAAGCCTGCCATGCTCGGCTGGTTCGTCGGCCAGGTCGATGAAATCGACTGGCGGCAAGGCCAATCCGCAGGCGGTCAACGATCACTGCTGAAGAGGAAGCTGGGGCTCGCCTGAGCGGCCGGCAGCACCCTGCTCGTGACGGCAGGCCCGGGCAATGCCAGCAAGCGGCGATGATCGCCCGCGCGCGGGGCACCCTCCCGCGCCGCCGGCCGGCCACGCGCGGCGATAAAGTGCCGTTCAGGCCTTCGCCGCGGCCGCCTTTGCCGCCCGCGCCTTGCCCGCCATCTTCTTGAGTTGGCGCCGCGCCCGCAAAGTGCTTGCCCTGGCTGCGGGTGAGCTCTTCTTTGCGCGGCATCGCCCGACGCGCCTTTTTCTTCTGCTTTCGACATTGCGCAGGGAACGAACCGCCATCTTAAGCTCCTTTTCTCTCGCTTTCGGCGCCGATGTAAGGTCTTTCTCGGCGCCGCACTGGTGAATTCCGAAGCCCGCGGCGCGTCTCGCAGCGGCCTTTTCGCCCGGCCCCACAGTGGCCACAACTGCAGTCATGGCAAAGAGGAGATGTGCCCATGCGAGACCGTGGCGCTCGAGGAGCATTTCACCGTCCCGTCGCTGGTCCGCCGCATTAGCCCGGATGCCATCAGCCGGCGTGGTTTCGGCAAACGAACCGCCGTGCCGGGCCGCGTGAACCCACTCGACCTGTTGCCCGAAATCGGCGCCACGCGGCTCAAATCCATGGACGCTTGCGGCATCAGCGTCCAGAGTGCTGTCAACCTCGGGACCTGGTGCCGATTTGGTGGATGGTGCCGAGGGCGTCGCGATCGCACGCGAAATGAACGACGTCTTGGCCGAGGCGATCGCGCGTCACCCCGACCGCTTCCAGGGCTTTGCGCACCTGCCGATGCGCGAACCGGAAGCCGCCGCCGAGGAGCTCGTTCGCTCGGTCAAGACGCTCGGCTTTCGCGGCGCGCTCATCAACGGCATGACAAATGACCGCTTTCTCGACGACGGGCGCTTCGAGCCCATCCTCGCGGCGGCCCAGGATCTCGACGTTCCGATCTATCTGCATCCGCATCTGGCGCCGCAGGTGTTGCGCGAGCTCTACTACAGCAATCTTCCGGGCACCGCCGGCTACGTGCTGGAGGCGGCCGGCTGGGGCTGGCATCGGAAACGGCCGTCGCATGTGTTGCGCCTCGTCTTGGCCGGGACCTTGGATCGGCATCCCCGGCTGAAGCTAATCATTGGTCACATGGGCGAGGGTTGCCGGCCATGCTGGCGCGCTGCGATCAGGTCTCGGAGGCCTATGTCCAGCACCTCGTCCCGACCGATCAGTCGCACCATTCTCGAGCAAGTCTGGATCACGACCAGCGGCATGTTCAGCCAGCCGCCGTTCCTCGCAGCCCTGTTGACGTTTGGTATCGACCGCATCCTGTTCTCCGTCGACTATCCTATGCTGCCAATGAAAGCGGTCGTGCTTTTCTCGACGCGCTGGCGCTGGCGCCGGCCGATCTGGCCAAGCTCGCCCACGGCAACGCCGATCGTCTGCTCAAGCTCGGCGCGGGTCCACGCTAGCGCGGCACCGCGGCTAAACGATCGGCTCGCCCGCGCGGGGACGGCGCCGAGGAGAACTGGACATCCTCGCCGCGTACACTATGTAAGTGCGCCCAAATCGTAAGGGCACCCAACCGTTTGAATCGAGGACGGAGCGATGTTGAGCCGCTGGAGGGATGCCGACGCCCGCAAGGCGATCGAGGGCTACGCCAAGGTCGGCGTCAGCGAGCGACCTGGCGCTGCCGCACCTATAGTACGCGCTTGCTCGGCGGCGATCCCGCTGCTCGTGCTGCACGGCGGCGGCAACACACTCGCGTCAAGACCCAGCTGGCCGACCTGTTGGGCGAGACGCACCAGGTGCTTGTGCGTCAAGGGCTCGGGCTGGGATATGGCCAGCATCGAGCCGGCGGGGCTGCCGGCGGTGAAGCTTGAGCCTCTGCGCAAGCTGCGTCGCGCTCGATCGGCTGCGCCGACGAGGACATGGTTAACTTCCAGCGCATGAACTTGCTCGATCCCAGCGCGCCCAATCCGTCGGTCGAGACGCTGCTGCACGCCTTCCTGCCGCGCGGATCTTCATCGACCACACGCACGCGACGACCGTGCTGAGCCTGGTCGATCAGCCAAACGGCGAGGAGCTGGTCGAGCGAGGTCTACAACGGCAGCATGGGCTTCGTGCCCTATGTCATTCCGGGGTTCGGCCTCGCCAAGCTGGCGGCAGGGGTCTTCGAGGCTAAGCCCGACGTCGAAGGGCTGATCCTGCACAAGCACGGCATTTTCACCTTCGGAGCAGACGCGCGCGAGGCCTACGAGCGCATGATCGCGATGGTGACGCGCGCCGAGGTGCGGCTGGCGAAGGTCGCCGCAAGCGGTGTTCGCGGCGGCGGCACTGCCGCCGGCGCTGGCCGACCGTCACGCGAGGTCGCGCCTATCATTCGCGGCGCCGTCGCGGTGCGGTCGAGCGCGGCGCCGGCGGAGCCGCAAGCGTTTCTTGCTCGAATTCCGTGGCGGCCGCGAAGTGTTGAACTATGTCAACGGCGCCGAGTTGGCGCGACTACGCCAGCGCGGCGTGGTTACGCCCGATCACATTATTCGCACCAAAAACTACCCCCTGATCGCGTCGCCGGCGCGAGGCGGCAAGCTCGACGTCTTCCAGCAAGGCGTGCGCGCAGGCGGTGGCCGACTATGTGCGCAGGTACGACGCCATGTTCTCGCGCGAGAACGCACCGCGTCGGTGGCAGCAAGAGCGAAGCTCGATCCGATGCCGCGCGTGGTGCTAGTACCTGGACTTGGGCTTGTTCGGCGTCGGTGCCACGGCAAAGGATGCCGCCATTGCCGCCGACCTCGCCGAGAACGCCATCCGTGTCATTACCGATGCCGAAGCCATCGGCCGCTTCGAACCGCTCCCGGAAGCGGAGCTGTTCGATGTGAGTACTGGAGCCTCGAAGCAGGCCAAGCTCAAGGGCGTCGTGGCCAAGGCGCTGCACCGGCCAGGTGGCGGTTGTGACGGGCGGCGCCAGCGGCATCGGCGCGGCGACGGCGAGGCGTTTGCCGCCGAGGGCGCGGCGGTGGCCGTGCTCGACCGGTGCTGAGGCGGGCGCCGCGGCCGTCGCCAACGAGGTGGAAGCGGCTTGGCCGTTGCCTGCAACGTATGCGATCGCAGCTCGGTTGCGCGCGGCCTTCGCCCGGATCGTGGAAAGGTTCGGCGGCGTCGACATCGTGGTCTCGAACGCCGGCGCCGCCTGGCAGGGGGCGGATCGGCGAGGTCGCACGACGAGGTTTTACGCCAGAGCTTCGAACTCAATTTCTTCGCGCCATCAGGCGCGTAGCGCAGGAAGCCGTGGCCATCATGCAGAAGCAGGCGACCGGCGGCTGTCCTGCTGTTCAACGTCTCCAAGCAGGCGGTTAATCCCGGTACGAGTTTCGGCCCTACGGCCTGCCCAAGGCCGCGACGCTCGCGCTCATGCGCCAGTATGCGCTCGACTATGGCGAGGATGGTATCCGCGCCAACGGGGTCAATGCCGATCCGCATTCGCACGGGGTTGTTGACCGGCGACATGATTGCCGAGCGGTCCAAGGCACGCGGCGTCAGCGAAGCCGCACTGCCATGGGCGGCAATCTGCTCAAGCGCGAGGTGACGGCCGAGACGTGGCCCAGGCCTTCGTGGCGCTTGCCAAGGCACGCGCCACCAGCGGCCATATCGCCACCGTCGACGGCGGCAGCATCGCCGCGGCGCTGCGCTAAAGCCGGCGCCGACCGGCGGTCGCGGAGGCAGCGGCGCGCTCTCGAACCCGCCAGCGATTCGGTCAGGGGCCTTTCGGTCGCGGCGCTTTCGGCCGAGCTTGGGCGAACGCCGCACCGGGCCATCACCTGGCCCGCTTGCAACCCCAGCCTCGAACCTTAGGCGCTCTCCTGGGTTCAGTAGGGCTGCCGCCGCTCGCACCAAGATTTGCGAGGTGATGCCAAGCACGATTTCGCCCTTCTGGTTGCGGCCCTGCGGGTTGAGGATGAGCAGGCCGCGGTTGAGGGCGCGATTTGAGATCGATCTTAGCGGCGAGGCACGCGCGGTACTCGACCGTGTCACCGACCAACACCGGCCGGGGCCAGCTGAGGTTTTTGAAGCCCGGCGAGGGCCGTAGGCGGCGAGCGCGATGCCCTCGGCGCGCGCGCGGCCGCTGGCCCGCTGGCGAGCGGCAACGAGGCTGCGGATATACGAGTGCAGCCGTGTGCCAGCCGGACGCGGCCAGCGCGCCGAATAGTGAGGCTTTTGGCGGCCGCCTCGTCGAGGTGAAACGGCTGCGGATCCCAGGCACGGGCAAAGGCGATGATGCTGTCCTTGCTGAAGTCGTGCCGGCCGAGATCGAAAATCTCGCCCACCTCGCGATCCTCGAAAAAATAGGTCGGGCTTGCAGCTGAGAGGGCCGGGCGGCGTGCCCTCCCAAAGATCCAACTGCGTCCTGGCCTCGCGCTGGCGTCCCTACACCGCTGGCTGGCGTCTTGCTCGCCGGTGCTGATGGGAGATGCGCAGGCGCGTGAACTGGTTGGTGACCCAGTTGGCGATGACGGCATCGTCGGCGGCAGCAGTTCCATCGGCACCTTCGAGGCGCCTGACACTCGGGACGCGATTTCAAGACGCGCTTCCCGGATCCGGTAGCTGCAGCGCACGCTATCGCCCGGCTTCAGTGGCTTCAGCCACTGCACTGCGTCGACGCCGGGCGAGCCGAGGAGGCCACACGGTTCAAGACGGCCTCACACACCAGCCGCATCATGATGACGCAGAATGTGGTAGCCTCGACGCGCACAGGCCGCCGACGATGGTCGCCTTTGCCGCCTCGGCGTCCGCGTGCATGGGTTGCGGATCCCTGGCGCGCCCGAAGGCGATGATTTCCCTCGCGCGGTGACGGTCATGGCAGCGGAAAGATAGAGGCCGGCCGACCTCCAGGTCCTCATGATATAAGAGCTCGCGGCTCGCAACGTCCTTCTGCACGCAACCGTCCTCACGTCTCATTTTTGGCAAACCACGCCTTCATACAGGCTCGCCACCCTGCCGGTCCAACCCGCTCGCCCTGGCCCATCGACAAGGGTGGCGGAGGCTGCGGTCTACTGGAGAGCCTCGTGTGCTCCGCCCAGGTTGCCCATGCCTGACATCCATGCCTTGCTCAGGCCGCGCCACGTCGCGCTGATCGGTGCCTCCGCGGTTTGGAGAGCCTGCGCGGCCGCATCATGCACACCATGGCCGGCCATCCCTTTCAGGAACAGATCTATCCGGCTGACGCGCAGCCACAACGAAGTGATGGGCCGCAAGGCCTACGCCTCGATCCAAGACTTACCAGAGGCGCCACAGCTGGCCAGTGCTGATCATCCCGGCCCAATATATCCCGGCAGGAGTTGGAGCGATGCGGACGCGCCGGCGTGAAGGCGGCCGTGGTCTTGAGCTCGGGATTTGCCGAGGCCAGCCGGAACCGACGGTGCGCTCCTGCAGGCCGAACATACGGCGCCTCGCCAGCGCTACGATATGGCCGTGATTGGACCCAACGCGGAGGGCTTCGCCAACATTGCCGCCGCCCTGTGCCCGACCTTCAGCCCGGCGCTCGAGCCCTCCGAACGCCCGTTGTCGCCCACGCGGCCCGAGCGCGGACAGGTAACGGTCTTGGCCCAGAGCGGCGGCATCGGCGCTCCTCGCTTCTTCGACCATGGCCGCGCCAAGGAGCTGGCCTTCCGCTACATCGTCACCACCGGCAATGAGGCATGCCTGGAGACCATGGCACATCGCCGAGTACGCGTCGATGAAGGCAAGACCGAGGCGCTGATCGTCCTCCCGAAGACGTGAAGAACCCCCACACCCTGCGTCGGGTTGCCGAGAGAACGCTGCGCGCCGGCGTCCCCATCATCACCGCTAAGATCGGCCGATCGGAGCCGGCAGCGCGCCGCGGCCCGCGCCACTAGCGGCGCTGGCCGGCCCTACGAGGCTTACCGCGCCATGTTCGATCGCTACGGCTCATCGAGGGCCACGACATCGATGAGATGATCGACCTGGCTAATGCCCTGATCGCCTGGGCGCGGACGGCTGCCGGCCGGCCTGGCGCGTTGCGATCTGACTGGCATCGGGCGGCGGCGGCGGCTGGATGGCGGACGCCTGCACGGCAGCCGGCCTCGAAGTGCCCATCCTCGATGCCGACACCCGGCCCGTATCGATCGGCACCTGCCCGCTTACGGCACCTCGCAAATCCGGTCGATGCCACGGCATATGGCCGTGCACAAGATTGGCTACGCCGGGCTTGCCCGGCTCGTGATGGACGCACCCGGCATCGACGGTTCTCGATCGTCGTCATCACCGCGCGCTCGGCCAAAAACTTGGCAAAGCAACAGGTCGACCTGGCGCGGCTGGCGGGAGGCGAGGAAACCCATTCTGCTCTGGAGTTACGCGCTGCCGGCCCCGCAATCGACCAAGATCTTTAACCGACGCCGGCTATCCGCTCAGCACGGATATCCGCACTGTGCGCGCGCTTTGCCGCCATGGCGGACTATCGCGCGGTGCGCACGGCCTTCCTCAAGCCGATCGAGGTTGCGCGTGCGCCGCCGATGCCGCGCGCGCTGCGGCGGCGCGCACCCGGCTTGCCTGAGGCCGATGGGGTGCTCTGCGAATGGGAGGCGCGCCGTGGTTGCTGGCGGCCTATGGCATCGGCGCGCTGCCTGCCGCCAGGCTCGTCGACACCGCCGAGGCGGCGTGTCGAGGCGGCGGCCGCCATCGGTGCACCCGTAGCGCTCAAGATCCAATCCACCGATATCCCTGCACAAGAGACCGAGGTCGGTGGCGTCAGGCTCAACCTCGCGAGCCCGGAGGGCCAGGTCGGCCCCGCCTACGGGCGCTCATCGCCGCTGCCGAGGCGCACGCGCGCCGTCGGCGCGCATCCGTGGGTTCTGGTGCAGGCGACGGCGCCGCCCGGCCTGAGATGATCCTCGGATCAAACGCGACGCTACCTTTGGTCCCCTGCTGCTGGTCGGCCTCGGTGGCGTCAATGTTGAGCACTTCAAGGACGTGGTACTCGCCCCCGTACCGCTGACGCCCGACGCGGCTCGAGGGCTGCTTTTGCGCCTCTCAAAGGCGCAAGTCTCCCTCAAGGCCTCTATCGGGGTAGCCCGCCCCGCGACATCGATGCCCTGGTCGATGCCATGGTGCGCTTGGCCGGCCTGGCGCATGACTTTGCCGAGGAGATCGCCGAGATCGACCTCAATCCCGTCATCGTACACGCCGAGGGCGCAGGCCTCTCTGTGGTCGATGCGCTCCTGGTCAAACAGCAGGTGTGAGGCCGGTGGCGACATCCCGCGCCGACATCGCTAGCCATAGTCCAAGGCGGGGCTTGCTCGCTGGCGACGCCGCGGCTAGCGTAACTGGCAGAACAATAAGCCAGGGCTGGCGGTCTGGCCGGCGGGCAACTCCTGGGAGGACGGCGGATGCCCTCAAAGCGCGCGCTCGGTTGCGTTCTGGTGACGGCGGCCATTTGTTGTGCGGCCGGCCCGGCACTGGCGCAGAAGCAGGGCGGCACGCTGCGCATCTACCATCGCGACAACCTGCCCAGCGCCTCGATCCACGAGGAGGCCACCATCTCCACGGTGCAGCCCTTCATGGGCATCTTCAACAACCTGGTCGCTCTACGATCAGCAAAAGCCGCTCAACTACGCCCGAGACCATCGTGCCGGACCTGGCCGAGAGCTGGGCCTGGGACGCGAGCAAGACCAAGCTCACCTTCAAGCTGCGCCAGGGCGTCAAGTGGCACGACGGCAAGCCGTTCACCGCCAAGGACGTGCAGTGCACCTGGAACAAGCTGACCGGCAAGGACCCGGACGATTTCCGCAAGAATCCGCGCGCCATCTGGTGGCACAACCTGAAGGAGGTGACGGTCAACGGCGACCACGAGGTCACCTTCAATCTCAACCGGCCGCAGCCCTCGTTCCTGTCGCTGTTCGCCTCGGGCTACACCGCCGGTCTACCCCTGCCACGTCTCGACCAAGGATATGCGCACCAATCCCGATCGGCACCGGGCCCTTCAAGTTCGTCGAGTTCAAGCGCGGCGAGTCGGTGAAGTTCGTGCGCAATCCCGACTACTGGAAGAAGGGCAAGCCCTATCTCGACGGCATCGAGTGGACGGTGATCGAGAACCGCTCGACGCGCATCCTCGCCTTCGTGGCCGGCGAGTTCGACATGACGTTCGACGCCGACGTCACGATCCCGCTGCTCAAGGATGTCACGTCGCAGGCGCCGAAGGCCGTCTGCGAACTGGTGCCAACCTACGTGCTCCACCAACCTGATCATCAATCCGAACGCCGCGCCCTTCAACGATCCCAAGATCCGCAAGGCGATGGCGCTCAGCGCTCGATCGCAAGGCCTACGTCGACATCCTGAGCGGCGGCAAGGACGACATCAGCGGCGTCATGCTGCCGCCGCCCGAGGGCGTTTGGGGCATGCCGCCGGAGATGCTGCAGACGCTGCCCGGCTACTCCGCCGACGTCGAGAAGAGCCGCGCCGAGGCGCGCAAGATCATGGAGAGGCTCGGCTACAGCGAGGCCAAGCCGCTCAAGGTCGAAGGTGTCGACGCGCAACATCGCCGTCTATCGCGATCCCGCCGTCATCCTCATCGACCAGCTCAAGAAGATCCACATCGACGGCGAGCTGGAGGTGGTCGACACCAGCATCTGGCACGCCAAGGTGACGCGCGAGGAATATTCGCGTCGGCCTCAATCTGACCGGCGTCGGCGTCGACGACCCCGACGTCAATCTCTACGAGAACTACAGCTGCAACTCGGAGCGCAACCTCACGCAGTACTGCAACAAGGACGTGGACGCGCTGATCGACAAGCAGTCGCAGGAGACCGACCTCGACCAAGCGCAAGAAGATCGTCTGGGAGATCGAGAGGAAGCTGGCCGAGGACCTGGCCCGGCCGATCATCCATCTACGACCGCTGCGCCACCTGCTGGCAGCCGCACGTGAAGGGCTTCGTGCTGCACCACAACAGCATTTACAACAACTGGCGCTACGAGGACGTGTGGCTCGACAAGTAGCGCGCGCACGGGCGCACAGGCGATAGGGAGAGCTGCAGAATGGGAGCCTATCTCGTCCGCCGACTGCTCCTGATGCTGCGTGACGCTGGTCGGCATGTCGATCCTGATCTTCGTCATGCTGCGGCTGGTGCCCGGCAACATCACCGACATCATCTTCGACTCGGCGGGCTTCGTTAATCCGGCGGCAAGAAGAAGATCGAGAAGCAGCTCGGCCTCGACCAGCCGATCGTCGTCCAGTACGTCAGCTGGATCGGCGGCCTGGCGCGCGGCGATCTGGGCTACGCCTACGTGTCGGAGAAGCCGGCCATCGACGAGATCCTGCCGCGCATCCCGGTCACGGCGAAGCTCGCGCGTGCTGGCGCTCGTCTTCTCCGTGCTGTTCGGCGTGCCGCTCGGCGTGATCAGCGCGGTGCGCCAGAACACTGCGCTCGACTATGTGCTGCGGGTGATCAGCCTGAGCGGCCTCTCGCTGCCGTCGTTCTGGCTCGGGCTGCTGATCCTGATGGCGTTCGTCCACTGGTTCGGCTGGATCCCCATCTACAAGAGCACCACCGGCAGTATCTGGGAGGAGCATCGCGCTGCTGAGCATCCCGGCCGCCGCCGTGGGCTTCCGCAGCTCGGCGCTGGTCATGCGGCTGACGCGCTCGTCCATGCTCGAGGTGCTGCGCCAGGACTACATCCGCACGGCGCGCGCCAAGGGCGCCTCCGACACCGCCGTCAACTACGACCACGCCCTGCGCAACGCCGTGCTGCCGGTCGTCACCATCATCGGCATCGAGGCGGCCTTCCTAGCAATACGTAACT
>ERZ1370068.3752-contig-2853_pt1 | contig 74933 bp, 122 predicted proteins | sample MGYA00561227_ERZ1370068 | MGnify/ENA primary metagenome ERZ1370068 (study PRJEB38410, sample SAMEA6850437) | metagenome | study: Metagenomic assessment of the ecological functions of the soil: analysis of the soil microbiota associated with the... | reverse complement strand
CTACGCATTGCCTAGATGATCGGCAACGTTGAAAGTATACACGTCACCGAATCGCTTGGGGGCCATGATCGTCACCCGCTGGCTGTTGGTCCAAACCCCAAAGGTGCGCCATAGCTGGCGCTGTTCGCGCTTCGCTGACCAAGACTCACGTTGTCGTGCGGTTGCCGGTGGTGCACCACGGAGCGTCAGCCGTCGTTCACGCCGTTGTTTACAGTGGGCCGTCGTGAGGTTGGTGTCCCACGTGAACAGAATCGTCGTGTCTGGCGAGGCCGATCGCACCTGCGTTCAAGCCAGCCCCGGTTGAGACATTGACACCGTCCCAGTCGGTGGCGGTGGTAAACGCAGGGCGCCCGTCGCCCAGCGCCAAAATAGTCCTGGCAGTGGAGGTGAACAGATGAGAGCCGCCGCGATCAAAAATGCCCCATGGAAAAACGCAGGGCTGATTCCTCATTCTGCATTCTTTCAAAGCTGACTTCTCCTCTTCCTGAATCAGCTAGAGTTGAAATACTGTGACCTGAAAATCCATAGTGGCTCAGTAAGAGCTCAAGCTGGAGGGGGATTGTAATGGGGACTGAAGCTGGAACCATTTCCTGGTTGTTTTGTGTTTCCAGTGAGGTGTGTTCAGCAGAGTGGATTTAAAGTGTTTGCTCAAAAACTAAGTGGAAAGCTGAAATTTCATGCAGAAATCGATAGACCAAGAAATTCGCCCAGGTCTTGGTTAATGACAGAGGCGTGTCCAAGAGATCCAACTTAATGGTCGCGCGATGCCCTGAACACGATCGAGGGGCCCGCATTTTGAGCAGTCAGAATTGCGCAAGCCCGCCGTGCGATGCCGTCACGTTCGGTGAGCTGTGGAACCAGCGGCGGTCAGATGCGCAGTCAGCACCTGAGCCGATCGACGACACAGAGCGTCAAGAGCCTGAATAGCGGCGGCAGGACGAACGCGCGGCGCAAGGTGATCCTCGGGCAAAGTTGTCGAACAAAGGTGATCGGTGGTAAGTCCCGAAGTCGCGATCCCGACGGCCCCCGAGTGGAGCAGTGTCTGGCGCGCCAGAGCTGCGTGATCGGAACGTCCATTCTGAGAGCATCAGAACGCGACCGGCTTCTTCCGCGCGAGCGAGCGAGCCGTCGCCTTAAAGCCAGGAGTGTTCTCAAGGCGGTCGTGCAGAAGAACTCAATTTCCTGTTCCCCGAATCGTCTGCAGCCTCGCGAACACCTGTGTCGCACCGCAAACGCAAAAGACCTCGCTCTTCCCTTCGCTGTCCTGCAGCCGTGCCCACGCCTTCAAGCTCGGGAACCCGAGGATAGCGCGGCTTCTGTCCCAGGCAGGGGCTACCTGCGCGCCTGGCCACCCATCTCGCAATAGTGCAAGAGTAGCTCTGCCGCGCAAGTGACTCATACTGCTGGTCGACCTTCCCGTCCAGGATGGGCTTTTCGTCGAGATACGCTCCGGCGGTTTGAGAGAAACGGTGTACGACCATCGTCGCCATGCGTCCAGCAAGTTTCGGAAGCAAGTCGATATCATCGGGACGTTGATGGATGCAGCGTTCGATCAAATTTGTTCCGCCTTCTTTGCCGGGATATCGCCGGTCGCGAGTCAGCCGCCGATGAGCGTCTCGCCAACAGCGCCGTGCGATCGAATTACGGCGCCGCGCCCGGGCCCGTGAGTAGAGCGTAGCGAAGTCGCAGGAACTGGCGTAGGCCGGTATCGGGGCATGCGTGAGCCACCCAAAACGGAGTGAGCCGACCGTCGTCCATTCAGGTAGAACCCAGTCCGCGAGCCGAGACGCTGCGCCGCCGCATTGGCTCATTGCCTGTTAGCAGTGCTGACGAAACATCGGGACTGTCGGCCGAATAGTCGTGGCCGCGGCGGATGGCCCCCGCCAAGCGTTCCGGGGCGCCTGAGGATGGGGCGGATGCGCTCGAACGCGTCGGGCATCGGTAAGAGTGCGCTGTGAAGCCAAAAACAACCCGCCGCTGTGTGCGGCAGGCCTCGTCATCATGGCGCGTGGCAGAGATCAAGATATCGCTCCGTTCGATGTAGCGCCCAGTTCTCCGTCGCCGACCACCGGTCGCGTGGTCAGTCACTTGAAGCTTCGTGCTGTGAACTCGCTACGCGAGCCCAGCGCGCGGCATCGGCTGCTTGCCTGTCGCGTGCCTGGCATCGCGCGGCCGATCCTGTCGATGTTCGCTCGCTCCGTCGGATCGGCGTAGATGTCGCCGAAGCTGCGCCAGACCGTATTCATCGATCACGCTCACGCTTCTTGCTCGAACGATGTCGAGGCTCCCGTGATAGCTGACGCGACTTCCCAGAGACTCTAAAGGCCTGGGCCTCGCGAGTCTCTGCAGGGTGTCAGGCAATGGCGCTGGCCTCCGCCGGTGCGGTGCCACCTCGGGCCCAACTGCAGACCGATTCGTACCGATGGTCAACTGATCCAATGCAAGCGGAGATCTCGGCAACTGGGTGTCGGCGCCAAACGCCACCCCTGGATGATAAGGCGCTTTCTGCCTCGGCCGCCCTGAAGCTCGTGGAAGTCCGCAAACCGACGCGGTGAAACAAACGGAATGGTCTGTGTATCCGACTCACCCAATTCGCAAGCCTCGGAAGTTCTGCCAGAAGTGATCGAATCGTGGCCGCAATGCGGCTGTCGGGCGACATGTGTCTCGGCGGCCGGAAACCGGTGTAGCGCGCAACCCTTCGAGCTCTGACACCGTGCGCTTCCAGGCGAAACCCGGAATCGAAGTGGAACGTGCCCATGACGGTTCAGATGGACGCGCGAACGCCAGTTTTCGCCCCCGCCAGACTCCTGATAGATCGAGGCCGGTGCGGCAATGCGGGTCGGAGACCTCGCCAGGATGGGTTAGCACCAGCCGCCAAGAAACGGAGACGAAGACTTGATTACCAGTGAAATGTCGCGGAACTGCGCCGAGTTAGCGTCGCCCAGCTCCCAGAAGTTGCCGGGGATGCCGAGCTCGGCGCGGATTGACCACCGTCACTTCCAGCCTCACCACGACAGAGGCTGCAAAGAAATGAACGCGTATTGCCAGATTGAGCGTCGCCGAGCCAGCTCGAGAACTCCCCGGACCAGCAATGCAGTTCCCAGAGGCCCGACTGTCTCCTCTTGCACCTCGTTGAAACGAATTCCTGCCGGGTTGGTCGTGTCGATCGATGGCAACGAGGTTCACCTGGCGAACGGGAGAATCAGTGTCAGGGCCAATCACGCTGAACAGACTATCGCCCTCTTAAACGCAAACACATGCCCACCTGTCTCGACGGTGACACGTTCACCGTCACGATTGAGTCGAATTGCACTGGGCAAGTCGTGTCCGCTAGACAGGAAAGGCCTCGAGGGGCCCCCGCCAATGCCTTCGGACAGGCGCAATCGATGATCGACGGTGAATCGGCAGGAAAGTCAAGAGGAGCCAGCGCATCGAGCCGTCCGGCCAGCGTTCGAGCACGCGGGTCTGAACGGCAACATCTTCACCACGGTCATTGAGGATGCGAGCTCGTTCAGCTTGATGGTAGCGCCGGGTGGCAGAGGGATTCCCGCAGTGACTGGCTCATCGTGTCTGCTTCCGTTCCCCCGGACGAACGTGAAGAACGACATCGCCCGTCTCAGACGTCATCGCAGGAGCGGCACCAGAATCGCAGCGGCCGCCAAGGCGATGCCGACAATGGTCCAGAACTTCGAGCGAGATTCATTGTCAGAGTCGGTATCGGCTGTATCCGGTGGTTGTGGCGGTGGCCAAGCAGGCCGATCGGCGTCTGCTCGAAGGGTAGGAAGAATCACCGGCCGTGGCGAAGGCCGATCGGAGAGGCCAATCACCGCAAGGGGGTTGTCGGTGCGCACTCCGAGGGGATTCACCGCCACGTCCGAGGATTCTCAGTGTCGCGACGTATGTTCCATCTGCCAACCCGTCGAGCGCCGTCCCGAGATCGATCCGGACCGATCCATTCGCAGGCGGCAGACTTTCGAAAAATCTGTCACTCTGACCGGACGGATCCGGACGCTACCTCGATCCGTTCCGGGAATATCTCGAGCCGGTAACCCACGACGTCCGCCCGATCTTCGACGGCCATCTCGAACTCAATCGCGCGTGGATTCGACACGTGGGCTTGGGGCGGCTGTGCCGTCAACGTCGAGCGCAATCAGCAGGAGCCCGAAGGAGCGCGCAGGTGCTCACCGAATCGGAAAGACCTCTCGAGATCGTCGGCGGGTCTCGGGATGACGTGAACTCAATGAGCTCGCCAACCCGGCGGGCCGCGGCAGCGCGCAGCATCGGTAGCGGCTTTCACCGACCCAACGTCGCCGCGGACGATGGCAGTGACGAGCCCCGCGTCGACCTTCTGCCAGCCCACGAAGACGACATTGGCGGCTTTCACCATGGCGTCCGCCGCCCTCGATCATCCCGACGAGACCCCGGGTTTCGACCAACCCGAGAGCGTCGCCGACCTCCACGTTTGTCCTTGTCAGCCATGGCTCGCCGTCTCGCCTGCTTCGGATCGCTGGAGTGCAACTGGAAGATTGGCGCAGCTGGTTTACGCGATCTCGAGCGGCCCAGTGGACTATTCGTGAACCCAATCCGCTCAAGCTGCCGCGTCCCGTCCCGTCACCGGGGCAACGGTTTCGGCGTAGCATAAGGTCGAAACAGGAGGGTATCGTCGTGATCAAGGCCGGACTGGTGTTGGCATTGCCGGCTGGCGCAACGCTTCAGACATCCGCCCAGCGGCCCGTGAAGTTGTATGTCTCGACGGCGGAACTCTCAAGAGCGGAAACCCCGCACCGCTGCTCGAGCGGCGGTGTCACGACCACCGACATGTCGGTGGCGATTTATCTGGTCGTGCATCCGCGCGGAACGCTCCTGTGGGATGCCGGTGTCATTCCGGACGAGCGAATCCAACCCGGCGGCACGACCGACTTCCGAGCTACGGTCAAGAAGACTCTGAAAGGACAGCTGGAAGAGATCGGCTACAAACCTTCCGACATCACGTATTTTGCGCTGTCGCACAACCATTACGACCATTCAGCCAACGCCAACGCCTTCGCAGGGTCCACATGGCTGGTGCAAAAGCGGAGCGCGACGCGATGTTCTCAGCTGCCCAGCGTCCCACGTCGGCCAACAGCCCGAGTATCGAGACGGTCAACGCCGCTTCGCGGCATTGAAGGACAGCAAGACGACGCTCCTGAACGGAGACCATGACGTATTTGGTGACGGGACGGTGGTCGATCGTGTCGACGCCAGGACATACGCTGGTCATCAGTCGCTCTTCGTGAAGCTCGCGAAGACTGGTCCGGTTCTTCTGAGCGGCGACCTGTACCACTATCCGGCGGAACGCTACGCTGAAGGATTTCACGCCATTTGCGGCACTAGGGAATCCCGAACAGGAGGTCGCGTCGAAAGCCAAGGTCGAGGCGTTGCTCAAGGAAAAGGGCGCGACGTTGTGGATTCAACACGACATCATTGCTGATGCCAAGTTGAAGAAATCGCCGCGCTTACTACGACTAGAAATGAAAAACGTGAAATGCACAATCAGAATGCACAATGCATTACGAGAAGCTACTCAAGCAAAGAGTCCCAGGAATCGTGAAGGATTGATCGCGTAGCCAGGGAAGATCGGCCGAGCGTCGGTCACGCCAAGGTGACGAACGACGATTTCACCGAACACGTCGCGGAAGTCCGTCGTCACCGCCAGATCTCGACCCTCGAAGCGCTTGTCCTGGGATAGCCCAGGCCACTTTGCCGTAGACGCGGCCCCGCGCACGTCGCCGCCGATCACGAACATGGCGTTGCCATGCCCGTGGTCGGTGCCTCGATTGCCGTTCTCCGCTCACGGCGCGCCCGAACTCCGGACATCGTGAGCACCACGGTGTCGGCCATTCGATCGCCGAGGTCCGTGGTCAGCGCAGCGATGCCGCGGGAGAAGTCATCGAGCCGCGCCCGCCAGCTGTCCCTGCGACGATCCCTGGTTGACGTGCGTGTCCCAGCCACCGACATCAGCGAACGCGACCTCGACGCCGACGTCCGGCTTTGATGAGTTGAGCGATCTGTCGCAACGCCTGGCCGAATGGGCTGCGAGGATATTCGGCGCCGTTTTCCGGTTGATATTTCGAGGGGTCGGTCGTCTTGAGCATCTTCATGGCGTCGAAAGCCTCGCGGCCCGTGCCGTTCAAGATCCGATCGGCCGCCGACTGCGCATACAAGCGCTTCGAAGGAGGAGTTGACCGCTTCGGTCGACATTCCGGCCCGGATACCAAACTGGCCCGATCTGGCTGAAGGCGAGCGCCGGTGCAAGCACCTTGGAGAACGCGCGGCAGCTTGCCCGGTCAAGCGACACCGCGCGAAACGGCGTGGCTGACTCGACGTGCGCGCGCCTGAAGATAGCGGTTCAGCCATCCGTCGCCGGTGCTCTTCACGCCGGGCGTCGCCGTCTCCATGTAGTCCTGCGCGTCGAAGTGCGACCGCGTCGTAGTCGGGCGAGCCGCACGCATGGACGATGGCGAGCTGACTGCGCAGTCCCAGAGCGGCTTGAGCGGCGCCAGCCTGGGGTTGAGGCCGAAGAAGCCGTCGAGATCGATCGCGGCGTTGCTGCCTGAACCCGGACGCGCCAGCGCGATGCGTCGGACGGCGCGCGGTAATAGTCGCTCTCGCCGAACGGCACGACGACACTTGAGGCCGTCAACGGCGCCACGCTGGAAGATCGCGACGAGCTGCTTCGCTCGGGCCGATCGTCCTTCGGCGAACGCCGTGCGGGCGAGAAACGACGGCGCGAAGCCCAGCGCTCACGAGCGCGAATGCGCCGTCTTTGAGAAAGACTCTTCGCGAAATCATTGCGGTCATCTCCGTTGAAACTCGGGCGAGCCGAGCGTCAACGCTGCCATCTGCGCGACACTTTCCGCCTTGGCGATCGTCTCGAGCGTGGATGTCGAAACGTCTTTGCCCAGCATGGCTTGCACGAAAGTGGTGCGGGCAGCCGAGAGATCGGCCGACGAATCAGAGCTGTGAAGACAGCGCTGCGCGATCGATCGAGACGCCGGGAAGCTGACCGCTCGCCAGCTGAAGCCCGGTGTTCATCCTGTTCACGAGCGCACCTGCATTCACCCAAGTCGTCGGCCGTGTCCTTGTAGCCGGTTGGCGGCTGGCAGAGATAGAGCGGCATCCCCAGCTGCTGCATGACCCGCACGAGCGGGGCCGCATTCTGAACGTCCGCCGCCTGTGGCCCGAAGCGCGCTGGTGAGAAACTCGAACGGCGTCTTCACCTTCGCGCGATACGCCTCAGGCGAGAGAAATTCCGGCGATGTCAGAATGGTTCGCATCACCTCGCGGAGATCCCCGTCGCTCTTCCGGAACGTCGCCGCCGCGCGGTCGACCAGCGATGCCGGCGGGCTGTCGCTCACGAACCGTCTGCACGAGTTTCGTCGCGATGAAGCGCGCAGTCGAAGGATGCGCGGCGAGCATGTCGAGGACCTCCTCGCCGTCACGCTGGCCGCCGCCAGCCTTGATGCCGATGGCCGAGCACGATCTTCTCGCCGTCGTCATGAATCCGCGGCTCGAATCCGAAGCCGCCGCCCTGCATCGGGTTCTGAATCGTCCAGCCCGTGAACGCGCGCGCCAACCTCGGTGACGTCTTTCTGCGTATAGCCGCCGTCCACGCCCAGAGTGTGCAGCTCCATCAGCTCGCGACCGTAGTTCTCGTTCAGGCCGCGCGCCATCCTGCGGGCTGGATTGTCGACGCCATCTGCACCGGGAAATGGGCTCCGAACTGTCCACGTCCGAACCGTGCGCGAGACGTGCCCCGAGCGTCCGGATGCGGACCGTTCGGGTCCGCGCTCATCCAGTTGTCCAGGTAGAAGAGCATGGCCGGACTCTTCGCGGTGGCCCCAAGCAGATCGCGAAACTTGCCCAGACATGCGGGCCGAATCGCGTCGCGCTCGTAGGAGGTCAGCATGAAGCGAGTCCGGCCCTTGCGGGCGTCGACGTTGAAATGGTTGAACCAGAAGTCGGTCAGCACTTCCTGGAGTTGCCGCTCGCTGTAGATGGCGCGGAGCAGCTTCTGTTCCGACAACTCGACAACAAGCTGATTGGCGCGCTGCATCATCTCAGGCGGCATGTTCGGTCGCGGGTTTTCTTGTTCCTGCGGTGAACCTTGCGCGGCTTCTCGCCTTCGCTCTCGACGGGCCTGGAGTTGAGGGATCTCGTAGCGCGCCACAATCTCGTCCTCGCTCAAACCAATCGTCGCAAGGCCCGCGAGTCGGCCGTTGACGCCCTCGTCCGCGATGCGTTCAGGGTGCAGCTGTTCCTCGATGTAGCGCTGGAGCCCGATCTGCTTGAGCCGGGCCATGTCGTCCCGCCGCGGACCGAAGGCGACCCGATTCAGGACATGTGCGAAGGCCTTGTCATCGCTCGGGAACGAGGCGGCAGTGGAATCCGGAAGTCTCCCCGACGGTTGATGACGAGGACGCATGCCGCGACGATGGCATTGATGAAAAGCTTACGCATGCCGGGTTAGGACCGGCCGTACGCTCGGGGCGTTTAAGAAAATGCGATCTGGGTGGCAGCCAGATTGGCAGATTCTGGCATCCGATCTTGGACGCGCAAACAGGGTCGTCAGGGCATCAAGGCAGTGAGCCGAGCTTTAAATCCAGCGCCTTCGCTTCATTTTCGCCAAGCGAGAAACGAACAGCTCGGTCCTGATCCGATCGAGAAACTCGGGATCATTTTGCTTGGCCTTGCTCGATGAAGTCGAGCGCAATGGCGCAAATAGTCGCCGGCGGGCAAGCCGGATATTTTGAAGCGGCCGTCCTGGTCGGGCCGTGCGGTTTGGAAGGTAGCGCGACGGCGGCTGCCATTTTGGCACGGTCTCGTGCAAAGACAACAGCCCAGTAGTCCTTGGCGGGCTCGCCGCGGCTGTTCGTTGACGAAACCCGACACTTCCGTGATTCGGTTCGTGAGCTCGATTTCGATCCTCGGTGACGTCCTCGTTCGGGGCGACCTCGATGCCCGAGCTCAGTCACATCGACTCCGCGATGCCTTATCGGTTTTGACGACCCACCCTGGCGGGCTGTCCCGTGACGTTGATTCGTGTCGCGCCTGGCCGCGAGTTTCAGCTGAAACGTCCAGTCTTCATTCGACACTTGCCGGGTTCGTAGCCGCCGAAGACGATGCGCCGGTCGAGTGCCGGCGCAGGCATGAGACGAAGCGTTCCGGGTCGCAGCGACTGTGCCGCTCCTGGGTCTGCAAACACCACGCGCCCAGCGCCGTTGGACGGCTTTACAGCAGTCAGCCGGATTCCGATGATGTCGCTTCCGCCGACTATGACATTCCAACGTCGCATACTCTGCCGCCGCCGCATCGACGAAGGGTTGACTCTGAACCTGCAGCGTACTCACCTGGTGTCAGACCGTCGATTGTGAACGCACCCTCTGGATTGAGACGACCTGGCATCAGGTTGAACGGTCCGCCGAAGAATCCCAGTCGTCGGAAAAGCCATCACCATGCCCGTCATCGGTCGATCCCTGAGAATCGACGGCTGTTCCACTGACGCGCGCCGTTCGCGTCGGCAGCAACGGAAATCGAGATGTCGCTCAGCGTTTGACCGATGCCGACCGATACGCGTTGGGCACTCGCCGCGTCGCTCGCGCTTGGGTAGTATGTTGGGGCGTATCCGGATCGGTCGTCGGCGCGTTCGAATGGGTTACTGCCCCGGAACGTGGCCGATACGTAGTAATCACCGGGCGCCAGCGCGAAAGTCGGTATTCGCCGATATCGTTCGTTGTCGTTTGACGCCCGGTTGGCACGAGCCGGCGGCCGGCTGAGTGTACTGGTATCTCATCGCAGCGACTTGACGTCGGAAACCGGCTCGCCAAATTCATCCAGAACACGTCCGGTGATGATGCTTCCACGCGGCAATGCGAAGTCGATTCGCTCGATCGGTCTGGCCATCGAGGATCTCGACGGGCTTGCCCGGCTCGAACGGCCGCAGCTGACCGTACTCGCAGGCTGACGTAGCTTCCTTTGTAGCCGTCACGTTGTAACGCCCGGCCGGCAGTCCCGTGAATTCATAGCGACCGCTGGCATCCGTTGTTACCAGCCGGTTTTCGGGGAGCTGAGTGTTGCCAGGGGCCACATTGGCCATGGCGCTGACCTGCGCTTTCTGAGCGGCTGTCCGCTATCTGCCGCAACGACTCGGCCGCGAAGTGTGGCCGTGCCAGGCTTCGCCAGATTGTCACCACGGCCTCCTGGCCTGACCGACGACGACGCCCCCCGGGCTGCCGGCCTGGTCTGAAGAAACGAAGATTGCTTGAGCTTCCGGCGAGCGTCGTGGAGCGCGAGGGCGAGTGTTCCAACGAGGACCGCGAGTAGCCGCGCCATGGCGCACCTCTTCGACTTAGACGGCCTACTGCCCGTTGGGGTCGGTCACACCGAAAAGTGCTGGTTCGACGTGCGTCGAATCACCGTATCCGGACTCGACTCTGCTCCCGCATGAACTGCTGAACGTAGTACGGGCCGCCTGTTCCACGGCCGGTCGATCCGCTCGCTTTCCAGCCACCAAAGGAATTGATGCCTGGCCACGCCCCGGTGGTGGCACCCGCCCGCCGGTTTGCGTATGTGACCCCTGCCTGTGATGCCACTGAAGAACTGCTCGATCTCGCGGTCGTCCTCCGAGAAAATGCCCGCGGTAAGACCGTATTCGGTGCTGTTGCGCCAACTCGATCGCTTCATCGAGCGTCACGACATCCGCCAGGAGCGTGATGGGCACGAACAGCTCTGCGGCCAAATAGTGGATGGTCGGCTCGGCAGTCCGTCGATGACCGTGGGTTCGACGATAGTAGCCATGCGAAAAGTCGCCGTCAGTGAGCCTGTGTCCGCCCGTCAGGATCTTGCCGCCGTCTTTGCATTGCTTCTGCAACGGCGCGTTCGAACGTCTCGACCGCCTCCTGCGAGATCACCGGTCCCATGTAGACGTCGCGGTTGAGAGGATTGCCGACCGTTGATCTTCTTCGTCTTCTCGACGAGAAGCCTGACGAACTCGTTGCGGACTTGATTTGTTGATGTAGACGCGTGAGCATGCCGAGCACTTCTGGCCCTGTGCGCCGAACGCCGAGCGCATCACGCCGTCACTGGCTTTATCGAGGTCGGCGGACTTCATGATCAGCGCGGGGTTCTTGCCGCCCATCTCGATGATGAGCGGGCGCGGGACCGGCCGAGTCGCGTTGTCGCGAATCAGGTGCATTCCGACTTCTTTGGAGCCGGTGAACACGATTCCGTCGACGCTGCGGTTATCGATCAACTCCTGCCCGGCGCTTCCGCCGCCGCCGGTGACGAAGTTGAACACGCCGGCAGGAATGCCCGCTTCTGTCGTGATCTCGTGAAGCCGGTAGCCGAGGAGCGGAGTCGCGGAAGCTGGTTTGAAGACGACCGTGTTGCCCGCCACCAGCGCCCCGCCCGAAGGTCCTGCCGGCCAGAGCAAGCGGAAAGTTGAACGGCGAGATGACGGCCCACACGCCGTACGGGCGCAACACGCTCGAGTTCTCTTCGTTCGGTCCAAGAGTGCCGAGCCTCGTGCTGAAGCCGTCATGCTGCTCGATCTGGTTGCAGTAATATCTCGATGAGATCCGCCGACTCTTCGACATCGCCCACACATTCCAGCCTGTTCTTGCCGGCCTCGTAACCCATGAGCGCGGACAGCTCCCAACGATGAGCGCGTATTCCGTCGGCGACTTTCTCTTGAGCAGCATCACGCGTTCGCGCCATGGTCGGCCGCTCCAGCTTGGGAATGCCGATCTGGCGGCGGCGATCGCCCGCTGAACGTCCTCGCGACTTCCTTTGCTGAAACTTGCCCAGCAGGATCCTCGTGTCGATCGGACTTCTGTCGTCGAACTCACCGGCCGCTTTGACCGCTTGCCCTCCGATCATCATCGGATAGCTCTTGCCAAAACTTGTCCGGACCTCTTCGATCGCGTGCGTCCAACTCGCGGTGCAGATCCTCCATCCGCTCCGCGCGCTCATCGTGGCGTAGCGTGATTTTCGTATTCATGGTTTTCTGAAATGTTCCAAAGTCGACAAGCTCAGCAACGGCTCATTGATGAAACGGGTGAGAGGCGCCACCTGCCGAAACGTGTCGACGACGCCGCGGTAGAAGCGCGGGACTCGAGGCAAAGCGTGCCGGAAATTCTCGTCCGGCGAGAAACTGCCGGAACTTCAAGTATTCGGCCGCTTCGTGATCCTCGCAAAGCCACGCGGGACTCGTTGAAGTTGGTCCCCGCTCAACCGGCCGACCGTCCGCTGGAATCCCGGCGATTCGACAATCGCGCGAAAACGTCGGAGGTTGGCGGCGATGTGTTCCCGGACGGCCTGCAGGGTTGATGTCTCGGGCGCGTACATTCCTCCGCCAACCCACACCCAGCCCGTTGCTACTTCCAGATACAGACCGGCGCCTTGATGCTTCGCCGAAACCACGGCACGGAAACACAGCCGCCACGTGTGTCTTCAACGGCGCTTTGTTCTCCGAGAATCGCGTGTCTCGGTAGATTCGATAGAGCGAGACCTTTGGGTTGGCGACGGGATCAGGCGCGAAGGCCCGAAGTCGTGTGCCAGCCGCTCGATAAGCGCGAGCATCGGCTCCCGCAGGAGCGTGTCGTCACTGCTCCTTATGAGCCTTGAACCACTCGCGGTTGTTATTTCGCTTGAGCGCACGCAGAAATGCGATCGCTTGCGACGTGAACCGTGGCGTCGTCCTTGCGGTCACGCTATCTCTGAGCGGCAACTGGCTGCTGGCGGGCCATCCGCTCCTGAACTCACGGGTGAGGTGCGGCACGAGGCCAATCATGCGCTCCATGACCATGAGCTGCCCGCGGTGGTGCATTTCGTGCTCCTTCGCGCTCAGCAGCATCTCGAAGCGGCTGCGACTCGCAGGTTCCATACCGGGCCGCATTTTCACGGTTTCTGCCAGGAACGACTCGGGCAGCGCCTCCAGAAAGCTGGCAAACTTGTCGCCTTCGGCCGTCAACAACGCAAGGACGTCGGCCTTACTCCTTGGCTTTGCCTGCTCCTCGCCGAACTTCTGCATGAGCTCCTGGAAGTTCACGCTCTGCATGTCGCTGATGTTGTGTCGGTGAACGTAGCTTTGGAGCTCCGTCGAAAGCGCAATGTGAACGAGCGTGTCTTTGATGCTCCGAACGTCCGGCGCCGGCCTGAAATCGTATTTGTCTTCGGGAACCTCTTCCGCGATCTTGATCGTGTTTTTCCGGACAGTCCTGAACGATGCCGCCAGCTCCTTGGCCCGTAGTAAGTCACAGCTCTCCGATGTGAATGTCATTTTCACTGGCGTGAATTGCGTGGCTTCCGCCTTTAGGCGGAAGAGAGCTGCAGGCACTGATCTTCCGGCTGAAGCCGGAAGCCACACATCGTCTAGCCGTCTGCTACTCCAGTTCACCTAATGCCATCGATGGGTGCTTCGTGACAGCAGTTAATATGAACACCTGCTTGACGTTGAGATACTCCTCGACCCCCATTTCCCGAGCTCGCGACCGATGCCGCTTTGCTTGTATCCGCCCCACGGGGCCTCGACATAGGTGGGCTGCATGGGTTCACCCAGACGATACCGGCGCGCAGCTTCTTGACGGTACGCATCGCGCGGAAAATATCTCGCGTCCAGACAGCTGCGGCAAGGCCGTGGTAAGCGTCGTTCGCGATGCGCAGCGCCTCGGCTTCATCGTCGAACGGAATGACGCTCGCTACGGGTCCAAAGATTTCCTCGCGGGCGATGCGCGTGGAATTGTCGACATCGTAGAAGATGGTCGGCTCGACGAAATAGCCGCGCTCGAGCGCGCCGCCATCGCGCGACCGCCGCCGAGGGCGACCTTTGCTTCGGTCTTGCCGATCTCCTGGTAACGCGCGCACCGTTCGAACTGTTCTCGGCTGACCAGTGCGCCCATCTTCGTGTCGCGATCCAAAGGCGAGCCGACCTTGATTCTCGTGCCTTCTCGACCATCGCGTCGAGGAGCTTCTTGTAAATGGGCCGCTGCACCAGAATACGGCTGCCCGCCGAACACATCTCGCCCTGGTTGAGAAACACGCCGAACAACGCGCCGTCGACTGCCGCATCGAAGTCAGCATCCGCGAAAAAGATGTTCGGCGACTTCCCTCCGAGTTCGAGCGTCACCTTCTTCAGCGTCTCGGCTGCGGGCATCGCATAATCAGCTTGCCAACCGCTGCGCTTCCCGTAAATGCGATTTTGTCGACGTCTGGATGCTCCACGATCGCCGCGCCTGCCGTTTCACCGTCACCAGTGACGATGTTGACGACCCCGGAGGAAGTCCCGCTTCCTCGAAGGATGACGCCAGCTCGAGAACCGTGAGAGGAGTCTGCTCGGCAGGCTTGAGCACAACCGAGCAACCGGCACAGATCGCCGGCGCCAGCTTCCAGGTTGCCATCAGCAGCGGGATAATTCCATGGAATGATCTGACCAGCGACTCCAATAGGTTCGCGGAGTGCGAGGGTCATTGCGTTGTCGGGCACTGAGATGCACGTCGCCGTGGATCTTGGTGGCGAGGCCCCCGTAATGCTCGAAACAGGTCGCCACGTCGGCGATGTCGTATTCGGCCTCGACGATTGGTTTGCCGCTATTGCGTGTTTCCAACTCCGCCAGCTCGGCCGCACGGCGACGAACGATGCCCGCGAGGTTGAGACAAAATCACGGCCTCGGTCCTGTGCCGACGTTTCCGACCACGGTCCGCCGTCGAATGCGGCTCGTGCTGCGGCGACGGCCTTCTGACGTCAGCTCGGCCGGCATTCGGCACTCGTGCGATGACGTCCGACGTTGGCTGGATCGATGACATCGATCCGCTCGGCTGCAATCGCATCCACGAACTGGCCGTTGATGTAGACCTGGTTTTGGTTGATCACGACTGGCAGCTCCGTTGCGGGTCAGCTACGTTCCTGGGTGAACACCCGGATCTTTCAGTGCAGGACATCTGGACGCTTACACAAGGGTCTCGTCGAAACCAGGCATAACCGCCAACTATATGCGTCCGTCGGACCCCGAGGCAACCGGTGGCACCGCAGGTCGCGCTCGTGACAAGATGACGGTTTTGCAAAGGAGGCAATGATGTCCGCTGCAACGATTCCCAACGTTCTCGTGACCACCGACTGGGTGGCACAGCACGCAGCTGATACCGGAGTTCGCGTCGTCGAAGTCGATGTCGATACGACAGCGTACGACCAAGGCCACGTGCCCGGCGCCGCCGGATGGAACTGGACCACAGAGCTCTGCGACACGCTGGTCCGCGACATTGTGCCGCTCAAGAAGCTCGAGGAGTTGCTGGGAAAGAGCGGCATCGACAACAAGACCACGATCATCTCTAGCGGCGACAATAACAACTGGTTTGCTGCTTGGGCCGTTCTGGCAGCTCAAGATCTACGGCCACGAGGACGTCCGGATCATGGACGGAGGGCGGAAGAAATGGGTCGCCGGAAGGGAAAGAACTGAGCACCGACAAGCCGTCTTTTCCGCCGAAGACTTACAAGGCGAGCGCACCCGATCTCTCGATTCGGGGCGTTTCTACCCGAAGTGCAAAAGGCGGTGGCACAAAAGTCGGCCGCCCTTGTTGACGTGCGGAGTCCGCAGGAATTCACCGGAGAGATCCTGCTCCCCCTGGGCTTCCGGAGACCTGTCAGCGTGGTGGCCACATTCCGGGAGCGAAGAGCATTCCCTGGGCCAAGGCGTGCAACGACGATGGGACGTTCAAAGCGCCAACGACCTCCAGGCGTTACTGGTGGAGCAGGAATCACTGCTGACAAGCCCGTGATTGCGCACTGCCGAATCGGCGAGAGGTCGAGCCACACGTGGTTTGTCCTGAAATACCTGCTTGGGTTCCAGAACGTGAAGAACTACGACGGCTCCTGGACCGAGTGGGGCAATCTGGTCGGAGCGGCGGTCGAGAAGCCATAGAGCCGTCATGCGACACTTCGGATAATTGTGTTTCGGTAGCGCATGACGGCGGCGCGCACAGCGCGCCCGCGATGAGTGACGCGGCGCGGGGCGCACTGCGCAGGGCCCGGCGCAAGCGACCGAAGCCGGGGTGTGGGGCGGAGCCCCACGTAATAATGAAACCAGAAGAACAATCACACCAGCAGCTGGAACTGGCAGGCTGGCCGGTCATCGTGGAGAGCTACCGGCTGGGCGACGTCTACCACTGACGATCTCCAACGCCGACCCTGGCGCGCGGATCGCACGCGCCGACGGCTCGACTCGTAACGAGGCCGAGCAAAAAGCGATCGAGAAGGCGACACGGTATCTCGGGCAGACGCGCAGGTTTTCGACAGGGTGATCTCCGCCACCGAGCCGCAGAGCACACAGAGATAGTTGGCCACAGAGTCACAAAGTCACAGAGGCTCATTCCTCATTCAGCGTCGGACCGGCGGCCGGCAGAGCCGGCCGCCTCTGATCAGCGAACGGCGTGAATATGCAAACCTCTTGAAGGTGTCTGATTGGTTTGCATATTCACGCTGTTCGCCTGATCAGCTGATACGCTGTGCGGGCGGTCCGACGCTCACAAGATCAGCCGTTTCACGCCGTCTTTGAGTAGCCGCGAGTTGAAGTTGATCAAGAGGCCGATCCGTTTCCCTGTCAGCCGTAGGCACGTCAGTAACTGCGCTTCGAACACTGGGTTGAAACGTTCGATCGCCTTGACTTCCACCAAGACGAGATCGTCCACCATCAGATCGACTCGATACTCTCCAATCAATTGGCCTTGTAATACGCGGGCAGTCGGGTCTGCCGCTCGTATTTCCACACCCGCATCGTCGAACCTCGATGCACATCGCCGCTTCGTAGATGGTTTCGAGCAAGCCAGGGCCCAAGACACGATGGACTTCGATGGCATGACCGATGATCTTTGGGTGAGAACATTGATCTCCGTGACTCCGTGACTCTGTGGCCGATTCATCTCGGTGAACTCCGCGCCTCGGTGGCAAAGACGCGCAGGGCGGCGTCTCGCTCTTCACGATCCACTAATGGAAATGTCCCGAGCACGTCACTGAAATCCGCGGCAGTCAATTGATAAGGCGCCGCGACGGTGGCTTGGAGCCTGGCTGCCGCCTGCGGCATTGTCTTGACGGCTGAGCAATCGCGCTAGCGAGCTGATTTCACGAAACGCCGCCGGCACTTCATTGAGCCGTGGAACTGGTAGTCGCTCGACGATGGCCGTCGTCACGTGAGTCGTGACACGAAGGCGAACGAGATAGTTGAGAACGAAGCTATTGAATAATCCGCACAGAAAATGCTGTGAGCGAAGCGGCAGCGACGTGCGCAAGCAGAAGAGAGTATGCGTCGAGACACACCCTTTCGGCAGAATGGCGCGCAATGAGGGTGAGGCGATTGGTGGCGCTCGCCACGTCCCGATACGCGAGCCGGGGGCGGTTGTACGGCGCCGTCGGTAGCAGTTGGCGGATGTCTTTTCGCGCGACGCTATATCTCGCAGATCCGAGGTCCGTCCGAAACGGTCCGATGTGCTTTGCCTTCTAGAACCGGTATTCCCGCGGTGCGCGGCTGAAAGTGCCGGCGATCGTCGGTCGCATTCAGTTCGCGGCCGAAGCGAACGCCCCAACCCGCATGGCTCCCCAAAGGCGGAAAAAGAGTGACAGCGCGTTCGAGAATCGTGAGGTCAAGAGGGTGGCGCAGTTGCGGAATCGCAAGGTCGTCGCCTGATACTCGCGCCAGCAACTCCGGTGAAAGCCGTACGGTGAACCATGAGGACTGATCGGCGGGCTCCTCGTCGAGCGGCTCGAGGCGGGCAGGTTCGTCCTCGCCAAGGCGGCATGAAATTGTCCGTGTCGGCGATCCGCGGGCCGCGGTGAGAAGCAGAAAACGAACGCTGGCGGTGAATTGGAAAAATGCCGCGATGGTTCTCGAATCCCACGATCGCGTCGACATCGCACTCCGTCAAAGCTTCTTGCGGAGCAACGCGCTGCTGTGATCGGTGGCCAGTCCCCCGGGCAAGCACAAGACCGATGTCGTCCGCCCCGCCGGGTCAGGGCAATCGACCGCTCGACGAAGAGCTGATATCGGTTCGTGTGGCCATCCGATCGAGCGGCGACACGCCGGCATCCCGCGTGAATTTCAGGAAATGGAAACAGCTGTCCGGGAGCTGGCGCGATCGTCAGCAGAACCTGCGTCGGCGCGGATCATGTCCCACGGCGGATTGCCAATCGTTGCGTCGAAGCCTCCGTTTGCCAATCGCTCACCATTCGGTCCGAAGAACACCTCGGGAAATTCGAGCTCCCAATGAAAGAAGTGTCTCGACCGGGAGATGGCAGCTGCGGCCTGTAAGTAGTTGGTCGACGGTCTTTTGTGGTAACGCACCAGTACTCCTTCAGGAGTGCATCAGCCAGAGCGTTGAAAGCCGACGCGGGGACCTTCTGGACCGGACTGTCGAACCACGACGCACACCAGATATCGGCAATGCGTTTCCACAGGGACAGCGGAGTCTCTGGCCGGGTCAGCGAAGCCAGCGCGCGCTCTTTCATCCGCACGTTGTCGACCGTATCGTCAGGGGTCGTTTCGAGACTGAATCGGATCGGCAAAGCGGCTCGCAGCGCGCCGCCGACAAGGTCGTCCTTGAAGAGTGGAGTGTCACGGCAGCGTGTGTGGATCGACGCGTCGGCGGCTTCCGGAGCCCGCTGAGCCACGCGCCCAGCAGACTGTCACCGACCTGCAGGTGATGGTCTAGAAAGGTGAGCGGCCGATCCGACGCGAGTGTGGCGAGCCAAGAGGGAAAGACGGGCGAGCTGCACTGCCATGGGATTCACGTCGACGCCGCATAAACACCGCTCAGCAACCATTCGTCGAATCGCCACCCGTTCTCGTTCCCCAAAGTCGCCGGGGTGGCATCCGCCGCGACGGAGCAGTGCCGCCTCGTAGGCATCCGCAAGGTATCGACAAGCCGCAACGAGAAATGCCCTGCGCTTCCCATGGCCGGATCGACCACTCGAAGTTGAAGAATCCGCTCGGGCTCAACGTCCTTGACCAGGGGCCCGAGCGTTCGCCGGATCAGGTAGTCGGCGATCGGCAGTGGTGTATAAAACGACCCCGTCGCCTTTCGCGTTCCGGATCCCCGCACGAGCTCGACGACTGTCGATCGACTTGATCGTCTCTCCACGCCACGCGACGACAGGCGAGGTTCGTAGTCGAGCAGCGTTTCGTAAACGGCACCGAGCTGTTCCACGCCCAGATCGCGGTAGGCGATGCGCTCGGAGTCCGACCCGATCAGCTGAGGGCCGGGCTGACAGCGCCAAAAGAGCTCGACGCGCAGCCTGATCGTCAAGGTTCCTGCGCTCGGCGAGCGGCGTCCGCACCGGAGAGAAGAGTCGCCCGTTGAAAGGCGTCACTCGCAAATCGCCGGCGCGACAGCCAGCATGCGCGAGCCGCGCAATCGCCCGAAGAGCCTCCCAAAGACCGGCCGCCGTCTCCGGCCGCTCAGCGGCCGTCCGAGCGACTCGAGGCTGTAGCTGTCTCGATAGACCGGATGCCAGATGGGCACGAGACCGCGTGCCTCAGCGAACAACAAGAGAAGAGCACTCGGTACACGATCGTGAGTGCCTGCTCGAACGCGTCGTTCACCGAACAGGCAGCCGTCCGGCGTCCTAGGGAACCAAGCAGGGCGGCGACCACGTCGCCGGAAGCCTCAATGACCCCTTCTCTCAGTGATTGGGAAACCGACGCTGAGTGCCGCTGCGAAGCGTGCACGATCGCCTGCAGGCGTGTCTCCCCGTTGGCTCCTGGCGAGAACGTCGACGCGTGAACCACCCCCCAGAACGACGGCGAAGACTTGCGCGTTGTCCAGCGCGAGGTCGAGGTCGAACTCCAGAAAGCGTCTGAGTGGAGCTGATCGGCATCGACAATCCGGATATGCGTGCCGTTGAACAGCAGGGCACCACTTTGCCGAGCGCCGAATCGCTTCGGTGACCGCGAGCCGCCAACTCGCATCGAGCCGCTCTCCCCACGGCGTCAGCACCAACACAACTGGTTCTGGCCCGGCGCGAATCGTCGCGACGAGCGCCGTACTAAGGCGCGTAATCGTGGCGGGTCTTTGGAAGCCTAGTGTCTCGAGCAGTGGTTCCGTCGCGGCTTCGAGGAGAGCTTGAATCGAGGACGCCGGACCCAGCCACTGAGACGCCTGACGGAGGTCCGCGAGTCGCTTCCTCGCAACCTCCGCCTGGGCTTTGAGAAACTGGGGCGTCCTGGCCTCGATTTCTGTCCCGAGGAAGGATTCGGCGATGAGGCGACCACTGTAACCGGGCAGCATATGGTCATGGGACCAACATGAGCAACAGCCTGACCCGCGTGGACCCAGCCGCCGCCGCCCGACGCCACCTGGCGAGATGTCTCGCCGCTTCCGCAACGGCTTCCTCGGAGTCCGCTCCGCGCCGTCAGATGCTCGTCACTCCGTGCGCCGATCGAACAGGCCGGCCTGAATCGGGGCCCGCCGTTGATTGGCGGCGATGACCTCGACGATTGCGGCTTCGCGCGCGCTTCTTGTCTCGATGAACCTTCGGGCGAGTGTGCTCGGCGTCACGCCGCTGTGGATCGGCGACGTTCCTGGGCTTGCAGGCGAAGATCGTGTCCCACTTGTCGGACGAATGCACGGATCCCTGAATGTCTGAACCGTGGGTGTCCACGAAGCGCGACTGCAAGCGTACCAGGATTGATTGGTGACCCTTGGCTCTTGCTCTTCGTCTTCGACGCTGAATACTGCGACAATGCGGCTGCCGAGATGAAGTCGTGTCGAACGCCGACGCGCTCGCGCGACCCAGGTGTTATTGCCTTCGACCGCCGCGCACACTTCGTTGCCTTGTTCCAGGCAAGAGATTCCGAGTCCATTGCAGTCGGCTTGTCTCCACCGTGTGCTTCCGGCCGTAGGTCAACGACCACGCGATCCGGCGGCAGCCTTTCAGAGGGTGGCTCCACGCTGGGCAACTGCGGACCTTCGCCGCTCTCCGACCCGATGACCAGCTCGAGCCAGTTCGCGTTCATCGAACGCCATCGGGTCGGCGGCTGCGATGTCCTGCCGTGCCCGTTGGACTCGTCGCTTCAGGCGATTCAGGATCTGTTCTTCGCCGGTGCCGTTCGAGATCAAATGGAACACATGCTACTGTTCGTGACTGGCCGATGCGATCGATCCGTCCGATCCGCTGTTCCAACCGCATCGGGTTCCACGGCAGTTCCAGATTGATGACAACGCGACACTTCGAATGAAGGTTCAGACCCTCGCTCGCTGCGTCGGTGGCGAGCAGGATGCGATAGCGTCCTTCGATGAAATCGTCGAGGGCGGCCCGTCCGTTCCGCGAGTGAGTCCACCGTGAAGTATCGAGACGGGCAGGTCGAGCTGCCGCTGCAGATGCATCAACGTGTCTCGATACTCCGTGAAGATGAGCAGCGGCTCGTAGAAATGCGGCGGACAAGACGCCGAACCGCCGACACTTTGGTCTCGGCGCCGGCAGCAAGGGTTGCCGCACTCGGCTAGCCTTTCGAGCAAGTTGCCTCTCGAGCGATCTCGTCTCTGAGCGCCCAGCGGCCGGTCCAGGGCGGCGGCTCGTCTGCCGGATCGAGCTCGCCATTCGCGTCCATGAGTGGCAGCGAAAGCTGGACGGTCTCTGGATCGCAGTCTGCCGCCAGCGCCTCGCGGCGACGGTTGATCGACAACTGCAACGACTGCGCGCTCTGACAAGGCCCGCTTGTGAAGGACCGACAACGACAACCATGCGTCCGGCGATCGATGCTTCTAGACGCACGGTTCGCGTGAACTCCGATAGAAGCCGATGCATGTGAGATTCCAGGTCGGCTTGGCTGTACCCGCAGGCGGTGAACGCGCCGCTGTGCACTCAGCATCACATCCGTGCGCTGGCGGCGAAAGACCAGGATTGGGTCGCCGTGCTGTCCGGTGCGGCATAGTGAGCGAAAAGCGGCCTCATCGCCGTTATGGGGGTCGCAGTGAGCAGGAGCATGTACGGAACGCGAGACGCCAGGGCTTCGACCGCCGCATGGCGAGCGCTGTCTGTCGCAGTTCCATGCGCTTCATCTACGGCCAGAATGTCCCACCGGCACATGAGCACCGACTTCAGGATTTCGGGCCGCTTGGCGTAATCGATTGATGCAATGACGTGGCGAACGGTAGACCACGGGTTCAAGCCGAGGGGCAGGTTCGCAACCCGCTGTCGGACATCTCGAAAATCGACGACGGTTGCGTTGATCCCAAATCGGGTGGACAGCTTCGCCCGCCCACTGCCCCGCAACCCGGCCGGCGTCAGGATCAAGACTCGTTCGGCCAAACCTCGTGTCTCGAGCTCACTGATGATGAGGCCCGCTTGAATAGTCTTCCCCAGACCCACATCGTCGGCCAGGAGCACTCTGGGCTCCGAGACCTGAATGACCGCCAGCGCTGGTTCCAGTTGGTGGGGCATCAGATCGATACGGGCCGGACCTGCAGCGCGGAGACTTCCGGGCGGTGTGTGGTGGCTAATACGGTCCGGAAGCCGCGTCTCCAGAGACGTAGCGAGACGAAGCGAAGCGAGGGCTGCTGGATTGAGGAGCGCCGACGGTCTCGAATGGAAGAAGAAACTGCCGGGGTGAGGACAGCGTTTCCCGCGCCAATCCCCTGACCGTGATGAGCTGGACAGTGCTCGAACGATTGAAACATCCAGCACGTGCCACCGCTGCGAACGGATGCGGACGACATCGCCTCGCGCGAGTCGCAAATTGGCCTCGATCTTCAGGAATCGACGCTCGCGAAGTTTGCATCCGATGCTGGCCGTTCCTCTTTCAATAGCTGCCACCGCGTTCGAGGCACGATCCGATATTGCGCCCGAGAACGCGATTGTGACGGCTTTGGTGGAGGGCTGACCCGCAAACAGAGTGCCAGTGAAGGAAAGTGCGGCAAGCCGGCAGGAAAGCTACTGATCGCGCGTCGACGTGAAGATTGAATTGAAGAACAACCGGAAGGTGGCGTGGGATTGAGCCCGGTGTTGCGCGGGAAATCCCAACAACACCACCCGTCCTTTGCCGAGCCGGACCACGAGGGCCGCCGGACGGCCGGCGATGACTTGCTCGCCTTCGAGCCATCCGCTCAAAAGGGATGTCGCTGGTGCCGTATCTCGCGACAACGTCAACGGTGTCCAACGAGGACCCGTCAGCTCTGCGCGTTGCGAGTGCAGCTGGAACAATGTCATACGCCGAACTGGACGAGAAGAATGCTGCTGTGCGCGGATTCATGCCGTAGGACAGGGGCTGAAGCGGATCGAGATCGAGCTTCAGGATCGATCCCGGACAGGCGAACTCATCCGTGCTCGCTTCTCGAACGACGTCGCGCACCGGTAATTCGAACCGATCGATCGCGAACAGGCCCGCCTGATTGAGGCAGATCAGTGTCCCGCCAGCAGCGACGAATGCTTTGAGCGCAGCGACGCCAGGCTCGCCAAGACCTCCAGCAGCACTCAGGCGGCACGGCGTCCGCTCCGTTTCCAGACGCCAACAGTTCCGGTGAAGCCGTCGGCAGGATGATGGCGTCGGTGCAACCGGTGCAGATTCCCCGCGCGCACGTCGGCATCGGTAATGTTCGTGAACTGAAATTCGTACCGTTCCAGGAGCCAGCGGGTCCACCCTTCATCGGCGTTTTCAATCCATGGCTTATACAAGGCGACGCGGGCCGTAGCCGATCCGCATGACCTTCGGTCCAAGCTTTCCTTGCACGCCTTCGACGTGCACCCCAAGCTCTTTGCCAATCCTTCGGCAAGCTCGCGCGCAGTTTTCGAGCCCCTCGACGACCACCGAGCCGGGAGCAAACTCGTGTCCGTTGGCGCGGTATTCCTCGGGAGAGCCACCTCGGCTTGATTCCCGCCGTCAGCAAACGGTTGATAACGAGAGCGCCACCGTTTCCTCGCGCATCGATGAGGTAGTGGTCGGGCTTGGGGGTTGCCTCCGATTGCTCCTGGACTCACCGACGCAGCATCGAGGCGCCTCATGCTCGGCGTTTCGAATCGTGCGTCAATGGTGCGCACGTCGACGCCCATTTGCGCCGGCAGCGTCCAACCGGCAACGTCGTATGGCCGTGGCGCCCCACCCGGCACGGCCGGGTAATCCTGACGTTCGATCAACGTTTTGGCATACGCGCGAAACGGTTGCGCCAACAGGATGATGTCGCTGCCAGCCGAATACGATTGGCCATCGGCTCGGAATGCCTCCAGCGCGCGATGAATTTCGATACCCCCTGTAGCAGAAGTTCTTCAAGCTTGGCTGTGGCATGGGGATCGTGCTGTTCTGAGGAAATGATGAAGGCGAAAGGCCCACCTCGCTGGCCCTGCTCGATGGCGTGTTGCCCGAGATCGTAAAACGTTTGAACGATCTGCTGACGATAGACGGCAACTGCACGCAGCAGTCCCCGCAGCGCGGTCAGGTTGTAGTCGACCACATCTCGCGGTGTCCAAGATCCTCCGGGCCACGGATCCGGGTAATTGATGAGGGGTCGATCGGAGAAATTACGGCGGCCGGCGCTCCTGTCACTCGGGACGGTGCCTGCACCCGCACCGGCCTTCGCGCTCGCCGACCTCTGTGAGGAGGCAGACGGTATTGTGACCGAGCGGGGCTGAATCCTCGTAGCCCGGCCAGTAGTAGTCGTACAAAGCGTTCGATACGACTCCGGATCGTCCTTCGCGTTGTAGCTCGAACGCCATCGCACTGCCGAGCAGCGCCGCTTCACGCCAGATGCGCGCGTCGTAGTTTCGATCGATCGGATCTGAAACAGGAGGAACGAACATGCGAGGACCGCTGCTGTCCATCTGATGCATGCTCAGAAAGACCTGCGGATGCCACGACGTACATGAAGCGAGCCAGGTTGCGGCTTTCCGCCAGGTTCATCATGAATGCATCACGATTGATGTCGTGGCCCGCGTACCTGTGGTACAGCCACGGCATCGGCGAACCCTCGTATCGTGTGCCCTTCATCATCTGATTCCAGCTCACAACACGTCGATGACCGTCCGGGTTCAGTAACGGAATCAGTATGACGACGACGTCCTGCAGCACACGCAGGATCTCGGGTTCGGTAGACGAGGCGAGTGTATATAGGAGCTCGTTGGCGGCTTGTGTGGCCCCGATTTCAGAGGCATGGATGCTGCAACCGATCATCAGCACCGCTTTATGACTCGCGATGAGGGTCCGCGCTTCGTCGCCAGACAGCCTTCGCGGATCAGCCAGACGCTGATTCACGCGGCGGATCTGATCGAGGTTTCGCAGGTTGTCTGGTGCGCTGATGATAGCGGCGATGGTTCGATGGCCGTCGGTTGTCGGGCCGATGTCGACGAGCTCGACTCGATCGGAGCGGGCGGCGACCAGGCCAAGCTACTCTTCGATGCCGTCGGCTGTGGCGACCTGAGAATCGCTTTCCCATCCGGAATCCGAAATAGGATTCCGGACTGGGCGTCTGGGCGGCGACTCGTGGCGCAATCAGAATGAGCCCGAGCCCGCTCGTCAGCAAAGAAGTCGTAGCCGCACGAGCACAGCAGGGCTCATGGTCTACTCACCTGGAGACGATGAGTCGCGCGACCGTCGCGCCGAGGTGGGAAGCCGTGTCGTCCCAGAACTCGGCGACGAGCGGGTGTCGCTCGAGCGCCGCCTGAACGAGGCCGCGCTGAACACCGCGGCCTCGCCCGTGCACGAGGCGCACCTCGCGCAGCCCGGCCTGGGCAGCGGCGTCTACGTAGTCGCGCGACGACGCCAGCGACATCCCGCGGGGCGAAGGCGTGCAGGTCGATCTCGGCTTCGATGGGGATGCGGATGGGTGCATCAGGCATGTCGATCACGGCACTTCCTTTTAGGCAGAGCCAGCCTCGCACGTGGCCGTCACCACGGTCTTGATGCCGCCCCGCACCGAAAAATCGCCGACCACCGTCATGCGGCGTGGGTGAATCACGCTGACGAGATCGTCGAGGATCTGATTCGTCACGTGTTCGTAAAAAATGCCTCGGTTTCTGAACTCGATCATGTAGTAGCTTGAGCGCTTTGAGCTCGAGGCACAACGCGTCGGGCACGTAGGTGATGCGAATCTCGCCGAAATCGGGGAGGCCTGTCTTCGGGCACAGCGAGGTGAACTCGGGGCAGCGGATCGCGATCTCGTAATCGCGCTCGGGTCGCGGATTAGGGAACGTCTCGATCGACGGGCTTGACATACGCAAAAATTCTAGCATTTGGGGCCATAAATGGCGGTTTGGCCGAGCCGTCGCATTGACACCCGGGAAGTCGCGCGCTAGGATACGGCGTTTTCTCGAAGAAAACCTGCGATCGCCGCTGCGCGCGCGGCGATCAGCAGGGGAACATGACGCGCATCGAGTGAGGGGGACGCAATGGCTGAGGCCCGAAGGATGGGCAAATCTGAGCTCTTCTCGCATTTCGCCGAGCGATTCGAAGTGAAGCGGACGCAGGCCCGCGAGTCATTCGACGAACTGACGGCGCTTGCCGAAAAGGAGCTGAAACGCTCGGGCGAATTCGTGCTGCCCGGTATGGTCAAACTCGTGGTTCAGAAGCGCAAGGCCCGAATGGGCCGCAATCCGGCGACAGGCGAGGCGATCAAGATTCCCGCCAAGACGGTGGTGAAAGCTCGCATCGCCAAGCAGTTGAAAGACGCGGTGCTGCCGCGCAAGTAGTCGCGGCGGCGTTCCCTTCCCCACCCCGTCAGAAGATTTCAGGTTGTGAGAGCGGCGTCGCAAGCTGACGTCGCTCCGCGCCGTCCGCCCGCTCAGCGCGTAGCTTCATCGACGAGACGACATGATCGACGTCGCGGGGCTGGCTCCCTAGTCGTGTGGTCGTCTATCGTCAGGCGGCCGTCGCTCGTCCCGCCAACAACCGGCTGTACAACGTCGCCGGAACGAGACACGCCGTCCGTGCCTCGAGATTGTTCACCGAATCATCGTCGAGGATGATGCGGTCGTCGGGACCGAGCAGGATCTCAACACTGTACCGCCGCGCCCCCGGAGCGTCCGCAGCTCGAAATACCGGATCGGAACCGTCCGGTCGTTGATGGCTAAGGCTTCGGTCTTCAATAGTGTTCGAAACATGGATGGATCCTTCTTCACTGGCGGCGGGGCCCCACCCCCGCCGCGAACTGACGCTGATGCTCGCCTCCTCAGCTTCGCTTGGCTTCGGGCCTCGCATAGCCGCAGGCGCACCCTCACGCGCTCTCTCAACTTGCTGCGGCCTGAACCGTACGATTGTCGCTGGCCCGAAACCGTAATGTAAACGCTGTACCTCGCCCCAACTCGCTCTCGACGGTGATCGTTCCATCGAGCTGCCTCGACGATGCGCTTCGAGATGGCCAAACCGAGGCCGAGACCGCGTCGCTTGGTCGTGACGAAATCCTCGAAGATCTGCGCCAAGCGGTCTGGCGCAATGCCAGAACCGGTGTCCGTCACACTGATCTCGACGTGGTCGCCAACGCGAGCCGTCCGGACGATCACTCGGCCTCCGGGCTGCGTGGCCTGAATGGCATTCGTGATCAGATTCCGAAACACACGTCCGAGGGCAAAGCGATCCCCTTCGATGACGAAGCGGTTCTGTCGCGTAGAAGGCTTCCAGCGCGACCTTGACACGCTCGCCTTCGGACCGCATCGGGTCGACGACCTCCGCGACCGACGCGTTGATGTCCAGTGCGAATCGTTCGACCGGTCTCGGCTTCACGACGTTGCGAAGATCGTCCATGAACCGTTTCAGGGTTTCGAGCTCCCGCTCGATTGTCGTGAGGATGGACCGGCGCGACTCGGCGTCGAGTTCCTCCCGAACGAGCAGCCGCGAGCTGTTGCCGAGGTTTTGAATCGGGTGCGAGAGATCGTGAACCAGACCCGCGGCGATTCTGCCGAACATCGCCTGCCGTTCCTGGCGTTTGATGTTTTCGGTCAGCTCGACAAGCCGATCGGCCATCGTATTGAAGGCGCCGCCGAGATCCGTGAACTCGTCCCCTGTCCTGATGTCGACTCGTGCGTCGAGCTGGCCCGCTGCGACGGTCTGTGTCGCGCGTTGCAGCGTCAGGATTGGCGAGATGAAGGAACGGCCGAACACGTAGCCGATCGAAACCATGACCAGGAGCGCCAGCAGAATCGCTACGACGAGCTGCCGTCGCAGGCGATTGGCGTCAGCGTAAGCCTCACTGGTCGGCTGTTCGACGATGACCGTCCAGTCAAGAGGCACGACCCTGGCGGCCACACCGAGCTTCTGATCCCCGTCCTCGTCGCCGTACTCGGCCGCAATCGGCATGTCGCCTTCGACGGCCTGGAGCGCGCTCACGAGCGGATGTTTCGACATGTTGCGTGACAGTGCGACCAGAGCCTTCTTGTCGGGGTCGCCGTGGGCGACCAGCTCGCCGTCGGGCGCGACCACCATCGCAAAGCCGTGCTGGCCGATGCGAATCCGATCGACCATGCGCCACATTTCTTCGAGGCTGAACTCGCCGGCCAGCCAGCCCGACGGTTGGTTCAGCCGTTTGAGATGAATGCCGAAGACCGTGGTTGGAAGCAGGTCGTCGTCCACCCGGATGGGCGACATGGCGACGCCGTCGACAGTCATGGCGGCGCTCTTCGGAATCGGCACTCGGGCCGCTCCGACGCGGCTCGAGGCCAGCGCCTCACCCGCTTCGTCGAAGAGGGTGATCTCCTTGAATTCGCGGAATTGGAGGACGTAGTTCTTGAGAATTCGATCCTGCTGCCAGGATTGCAGTCCGGTTTCCTGCAGGTCGGCGCCTAACGCTTTCAGCAGTTCTGCGTTCGTCGAGATGTAGCGGCGGATTTCGGCGGCGACCCGGGTCGCGACGTTCTGGTTGCCTGTGATGATCGAATCGCGCTGTGCCGCTGCGAAGCGAAAGCAGCGAGACGAACCCGTACGCGAGCAATGGGGCGACAGCGGCCACTGCAAGCAGCAGGGCAAATCGGGTCGCGATGTGGCGGATCCGTATCGCCATTCGACGGAACCTAGTTTCGGCGGGCGGCCAACTGCTCAGTCGTGGGCCGCCAAAGCTGAAGCGAGCTCAGGATGTCGTCTTCCGGCTCTCGCCGGAACTCGGAACCGGGCGCTAACTGCTCGAGCCCGCTCCCTCCACACCAGGAATATCGCCGGGGATCGTCAACGATGACCTGCTGGAATGCCGAGACGCCAGCCTTGTAAGCCTTCGTCGCTGGAGGCATGACGGATTGCGTCGAGCGCAGCGTCCGCCTGCGAATTGCGGTAATGGCCCCAGTTGAACGGGCCCACCGGAATGCCAGAACAAGTACGGCCGCACGAGGTTGGGGCCTTGAACAAAGTCAGCCAGGATCGCATCGAAATCTCCCGATTGAAGGCGAGAGAGCACCTGGCTGCCAGGCAGCATTTCGAGCTCCAACTCGACGCCGATAGCCTGCAGCTGCCGTTGGATGGCGAGCGCCAGCCGCTCATGCGAAGGGTCGACAAACAGGCACTTGAAACGATGCGGACCGGATCGAGCGTCCAGCGCCTCGGGGTCATATTGGAGCCGAGGGAGATTCGCCGCAAAGGCCCAATGGTGGGGCCAAACGGCTCCTTCGGCTGGCGCGCCATGGCCTTCGAAGATGTCGCGGACGAGGGCGTCACGATCGATAGCGGCGTTCAATGCCCGCCGAAAAGCAGCATCGGCCAAGTGTGGCCTGCGTACAATTCAGAAGCATCATGTACGCATATCCCCGCTGAAACGTATACGTCTGGATTTCCTTTGACGCCTCGATGGAGTCCAACGCCTCGACTCCGACGTCGTACAGCATGTCCACTTTCCCTCGAAGCATGTCAGCCCACGCGGCTCGTGCCGAGTGTACGGCATGAGCGTGACTCGATCGATCAGCGGTTTCCACCGTAGTAGGCTTCGTTGGCCTTCATTTCGACCTGGTTGGTCTCGCTGTTGACCACTAGGAAGGGTCCCTGTGCCCGAAAGATCGGATCCTGGTTCCTGAATGGCGAGATCGAGACGCTCCAAGAGAAATGTCGAGCGTCGTCGCATCAGGAACTCAAGGTCGTGATCGGACACGGCCCGAATGTCGGCAATATCGTCGATCGCGGGTCCAAGCGCGCCAGGCAGCTGCTTTTGCAAGATCTGCTGGATGGACTGAGCGTTGGCGGGCTTTCCACTGTGGAATGCTGCCGCAGCGATGCAGGCGGAGATGCCACACCAGGCCGTCCTCGGAGACGGACCAGCTTTCAGCAAGAACCGGCACGGCTCAGTCCGTCTCGCCGGACCCCGACCAGGCCCTCCAGCGCGATGTTCCTGGCTGTCTGCTGAATACCGATCTCGGGCTTATGCCCGCGGTGAGTCCGAATCCGATTCGCAATGTAGCGGGCCCAGGCGGAACGCCATTCGCACCCGAGCCCGCGCAGCCAAGCGCACCGAGTGACAGGATGAGCAGCAACCCAACGCCATGCCGCGCAGTGCCGGTCAGCGTTGGCTGCGTCCCGTCCGTCAGCATGACGACGATCTTCACTTCTTTTGACCGTTGAGTCCGTCATCGTCTACGAGCAGCGGGCAAAAGCCACTCGGCTTCGCATTGAACGTGCCCTTCTTCACCACTTTGATCTTCATTCTAGTCTCCTTACGCAGCGCCGGCTACGTCATGTGCCAGCGAAATGACTGCCGATTCGAGACTTCGCTTGTGACATGTCGGCAGGTTCATGTCTCCAAGCTGCGTGTGCGATGCCACCAGGCAGCCTCCGGCGCACACCGGGATGAACGCACAGTCTCCACACTCCGCCCAGGGTTCAGCCGGTCGAAACGACCGCGATTGTTTTCGCGCATCGGTTCGCGCCGGTCGTCGATATGCCCGGTCGATAGACCAAGCTCGCCCGTGAACCCCGGGCACGCGTACAGCGAACCGTCGAGGCCCGATGGTATGTGCGTGCTTCATGTGAACGTGGCACGGGCCGTTGTACGCACGCCATCGGGCGTTGGGAACCGAGGCGCTTGGTTTCCTCGCGGAGAAACGACATCTTCTCTTCGGCAAAACCACGGGAATCGCATGCTGACGCCCGCGAATTGCCCCCGCCGACGGCCGTCATACACGTGCCCCCGAGCGGCTTGCCATCGCTGCCAACGGGGGTGAGCGGCAATGCTCCCTTGGCGTCGGCGTGTCGGTACGGATCACCGGCTTGAAATTGACTTTGATGAGCTTGTCGGCGAAGTCCTGTTCGCGCAGGAACTGAAGCAGGCCGGGATAGCTGTCCACGGAGCTCTCGTCGAAATTGCCGCCGATTGCGATCCGCACCGCGGCCGGCGACTCTGCGAACGTTCTCGATGATCCGGTCGAAAGTGCCCTGACCGCCGCGCAACGGCCGCATCCGATTGTGTGTCTCACGATCACCATCGAGCGTGATCTTCACTCCGCTCAAGCCGTAGCGGCAGCAGACGGTCCACGACGTCAGGGGTGAGCAGGAGACCGTTCGTGATGATCGTGATGCTCATCGGCAAACCGCGCTCGCGCGTGGCCTGTGACATCCGTTCCGACAGGTAGTACATGACGGGCAGGTTCAGGAGCGGTTCGCCGCCAAAAACATCAGCGTCAAACGTTCGGGCTGTACGCGGTCCAGTTCGCGCTCAATCCAGTCGCCGACGTTGACGGCCCGCTCGAGCGTCATCTTTTCGGCAAACTTGTTGTAATCCCCGTGATCGCCCTGAAGCAGTAGTCGCACGCGAAGTTGCATTGGAGAGTGGTCAGCACCGTGATGTGAAGCTCCGATCGGTCGCTGGTCACTCGCGCAAAATACTGATCGAGGTCACGACGCTCCGTGCGTCGATCCGTGACGAGAAACCCGTTGTCGCGGAGCAATTCGAGCGCCTGGATCTCCTCGGCGTTGAAGAGGGCGTCCGATCCGCTGTCGCCGGCGGCCCCTGCGCGGTCGAGAAGTCGCGCCACGTCGGGCGACACGACGAGCTGCGCGTCGGTGAGCGTGTTCATCAGGAACACCTCGTCCCGTTCGGGCAATGGCACACGAATGTTGAAGATGGATGTTTGCATCGCGGTGTTGTTCACGGGGCCTCGCGTCTTGAGGTCGAGATCGGCCCGAAGCGCGCATCAAGCTCGAGGGCACGCCACGACTTACGCGTGAAATTGCAACCGATGTTCCAAATTGCGTCGAACTGCGGGCGGTGGATTCGACTTTGCAGAAATCATTGAAGATTTCAGCGATCACCGACGCATGTGTCGTAGCGTGCCCTCATGGGCCGCGAGTATTCGCGGACAAGTGATTGCCCGCATCTCGAGGAGCCGCGAAGAACCGCTGAGAGGTTAGCTGAACTCTCTCAGGGGATTAGCGCGATCGGTCAACGAATTGGCCGAGGCGGCCAACAATTTGGCTGCCCTGCTGCTCCCGTGAGGTCGTGAGGGCCGGGCGGGCCGATGCTAAGAGGCGCCTCGCAGGCGTTTCGCCAGCTGACGCACATCAAGCTTATCCATCTTGTACTTCAGCGTACTGAGCGGAACACCCAGATACTCAGCCGTGCCGGTCACGTTCCAGCCGCACTTTTCGAGCGCACGAAGGATGAAGTTGCGTTCGAAGGTGTTCGTGGCTTCTTCGAACAGATTGTCGCCGCGCGTGCCCTGGGGCTCCAGCTGTGCGAAATGGAATTCCGAGCGGCAGGTCTTCTTCGCTGATGTAGTCCTTGTCGCCGACGGCGACCAGCCGTTCGATCAGGTTTTCAAGCTCGCGGATATTGCCCGGCCACCAGTAGCTCTTCAACATCGCCAGTCGTGGAGTCGGTGACGCCCTGGATGTTCTTTCGGAAGCGCGCGTTGTAGCGGCGCAGGAAGAACTCCGCGAGCTGCGGGATGTCTTCGGGCCGATCGCGCAGCGGCGGCAGCTTGATCGGAATCACGTTGATTCGGTAGATAGAGGTCCTCGCGGAAACGCCCGTCCTTGACGGCCTTCTCGAGGTCGACGTTGGTCGCCGCGATCAGGCGGAATTCCGTTTTGATCGGCTTGTTGCCGCCGACGCGCTCGATCTCACCTTCCCTGAATGGCGCGCGAGCAGCTTGGCCTGCAGGTCGAGCCGCAGGTCCGCCGATCTCGTCGAGGAAGAGCGTGCCGTCTGGACGCGAGCTCGAATTTGCCGAGCTGCTGCCGGTGAGCGCCGGTAAACGCTCCGCGCTCGTGGCCGAACAGCGTGCTTTCGACGAGCTCCTCGGGATGGCCGGCGAGGTTCACGGCGATGAAGCGGCGCGTCCTGATCGCCCGCTTCGCGATGGATCAGCCGCGCCAGCAGCTCCTTGCCGGTGCCGCTTTCGCCGAGGATCAGGACAGTCGCCGACAGCTTCGGCGATCTTCTGCACCAGGTCGATGATGTCGCGCGTGATCTTGCTCGACCCGACGATGAACTCGCGCTCGGTCTGGTCGGCGACCTGCGCCGACAGACGTCATGACCTGCCGGTTGAGGTCCTGACGTTCGCTCGCGTTGCGTACGAGCGATCGGAGCTGGTCGTAGTCGAAGTCTTTGGTGATGTAGTGGTAGGCCCCGTGCTTCATCGCCTGAACCGCGGTCTCGATGTCGTTGATGGCCGAAATCATCAGGACTTCGATCAGGGCATAGTTCTCTTTGACAATGCGCAGCACTTCGAAACCGCTGATGCCGGGCAGGCGCACATCGAGCAGCATCAGATCGACGTCTGTCCCGATTGAGAATCGGCAGTGCGGCCTCGCCGCTCGCGGCTCGCAGGACGCGGTACTCGCGCTTGAGGATCGCGGTCAGCGTGTCCCGCATCCCCTCGTCGTCATCGACGATGAGGATGGTCTTGGGTTTCTGGCTCATTGCGATAAGCGTGGCTCGAATTGACGAGTCATTTTGTCAGGGACACGGGCGAAGACAAGGGCAGTTACCTTGACACTCTCGCAAGCTGTCCGATAAGGTACGGCGCTTGTTGAGCCTTACCTGGTTTCTCATTGGGCGCGGTCCTGGTTCTGGCCGCGCTGGTGTTCGAGCGCGTGCGACGGCTCTCGAAGCGGCTCGAGCGGCTTACAGAATCGTACTGGGACCTGCGGTACGAGCTCGGCCAGCTGCAGTCGCGCGTCAACCACCTCGAGCCGGACCAACCCGGTGCGCCGGCGCCACCGCCACCCGGGACGAGCGCCTTCATCCCGGTCTCCTCATTGAAACGTTAGCAGCCGTGGCGGAAGTCGATGCCCGACTGCGAGATCTCCGACACCCTTGCGAGTACCCACTATGGCTCACGAGTACGATCTGGTTGTGATCGGCGCTGGAACGGGTGGATATGTTGCCGCGATTCGGGCGGCCCAACTCGGTCTGAAGGTTGCCGTTGTCGAGAAGCAGAAGGCGCTGGGCGGAACGTGTCTCATCGTGGGGCTGTATTCCGACCAAGGCGCTGCTCGAACACGCGCACGCGCTGAAGATCGCGCAACACGCGAAGGGAATGGGGTATCGCTGTCAGTCGGGACGCCGGAACGCGTCGCGATCGACATGGGCGTGGTTCAGACGCGCAAGGACCGCGATCGTCACGAGCCTGACCAAGGGTGTCGAGTTCCTGTTCAAGAAGAACAAGATCGATTGGATCAAGGGCACTGCTCGGCTTGACCGGCAACGGCGGCGTCGAGGTGTTCGAGGGCGAGACGCAAACGCTGCAGCGCGCTCAAAGAGATCATTGTCGCGACGGGCTCGACGCCCCGAAGCGTTCCGGGCGTCGAGATCGATCGCCAGCGAATCATCACGAGCGACGAAGCTGTCGGCCTCCGAGAGGTGCCGAAGGCGATCGCGATCATGGGCAGCGGCGCGGTCGGCGTCGAGTTCGCGTCGCATCTTCCGACGCTTCGGCAGCGAGGTGACCATCTTCGAGCTGCTGCCGCGGCTGGTGCCGGTCGAGGACGAAGCGATCTCGGCCGAGCTCGAGAAATCGTTCCGCAAGCAAGGCATCACGTGTCACACCGGCGCCAAGGTGACCAGCGCCAAGGTCGAGCGGTGATGGCGTGGACGTCGAGGCACAGCTCGCCGACGGCACGTCGCAACGAGATTCGCGGTCGACTACCTGCTGGTGGCCACCGGACGCGGACCGGTAACGAGCGGTCTCGAGACCGAAGGCAGTCGGACTGCAGACTCGAGACGTGGATATATCAAGGTCGACGCGCAGTACCGAACCAGCGTGCCGGGCATTTCCGGCGATTGGCGACGTCGTCACGCTTGGCGCGCCAGGTCATCCGCAACTCGCGCATGTGTCGTCGGCGGAAGGCGTCGTTGCGGCGGAGCGGATTGCCGGTCAGACGACGCGGCCGCTCAACTACGATCACGTGCCTGCGTTGCACCTACTGCGATCCGGAGATCGGCAGCGTCGGGTTGACCGAGCGTGAGGCGCAAGCGCGCGGCTACGACGTCGCGCGTGGGCACGTTCCCGTTCGGCGTGCTCGGCTCGCGCGAAGATTGCCGGCGAGACCGAAGGGTTTCGTCAAGATCGTCGCCGAAAGAAGGACGACGAAGTGCTCGGCGGTTACACATGATCGGTCCCGCGCGCGACCGAACTGGTTGCCGAGGCCACCGTCGCGCTGCGGCTCGAGAGCACCGTCGAAGAGCTGATTCGAACGATTCACGCGCATCCGACGATGGCGGAAGCTGTCGGCGAGGCGGCTCACGCGGTCCACGGGGCCGCGATACACATTGTAAGATCGGAAGCACTTCGGACTTGGCGTGATAAGCTGACCGTTGTACTCTCGTTGAGGTGCTTTCCGACCGACGTCGAAGCTCCAGGATTAGATTACCGCATGCCTACCGATGTCGTCATGCCGCAGATGGGCGAATCGATTGCCGAGGGCACGATCGTTCGCTGGATCAAGAAAGTGGGCGACCAGGTCGCGCGCGACGAACCGCTGTTCGAGATCTCAACCGACAAGGTGGACGCGGAGATTCCGTCGCCCGCAGCCGGTATCGTCGATGAGATCCGCGTCGCAGGAGGGCGAGACTGTTCCCGTCAACAGCGTGGTGTCGCGATAATCCGTCAAGCCGACGAGGTAACAAAGAAAGTCGCTGGAAACGGCACTGCGACGCCCTCACTCAGCGCCGCCATCGCCAGCGCCTCCGGCTCCGCTGCCGCGCCCGCGCCGGCCGCGAGCTGCTCAACCTGTCGCGCCTCCATCTGACGTGCCGCCGTCGGAAGGATCGAAAGCAGAATCCGTCAGCGATCGTCGCCGCTTGTCGGAAAATCGCCGAGGATCGCAACATCGACATCTCGAAAATTCACGGCACCGGCATTGCCGGTCGCGTCACAAAGCGCGACATCCTCGACTTCATTGCTGGGTCCGGCGCGACAACGGCCACAGCTGCGCGCGCCCGGCCCAGCTTGCTCGCTTCACTGCCTCAGAGCAGCGGGTTGCCTGGCGAGACGCAACCGATGTCCGTCATGCGCAAGCGGATCGCCGAGCACATGGTGCTCAGCCGGCGCACGTCGGCTCACGTTCACTCCGTGTTCGAGGTGAACTTCCATCGAGTTGCGCAGATTCGCGAGGCCGAAGAAAGCCGAATACGAGAAAGCCGGCGTGAAGCTCACGTATCTGTCCTTCATCCTGAAGGCGGTCGTCGGCGCTTGAAGGCGGTGCCGGTCGTCAACGCCTCGATCGACGGCGACAACGTCGTCTACACGCAGGACGTCAACATCGGCATTGCCGTTGCGCTCGGATTGGGGTCTGATCGTTCCGGTCATCAAGAAGGCCGACGAGCAGCAATCCTCTCGGTCTCAGCCGAGCGGTGGCCGACCTCGCCGCCCGCGCACGAAATAAGCAGCTCAAGCCGGACGAGGTCACGGGCGGCACGTTCACGATCACGAATCCAGGCGTATTCGGCGCGCTGTTCGGCATGCCGATCATCAATCAGCCGCAGGTCGCGATCCTCGGCGTCGGCAACGATCGAGAAAGCGGCCCGTCGTCATCGACGATGCGATTGCGATTCGACCGATGGCCTACCTCACCTCGGCTACGACCATCGCCTGATCGACGGAGCCGTAGCCGATCAGTTCATGTCTCACGTGAAACAGACGCTCGAGAATTGGGATCAGCACAGGCGAGCTCCTCGGACAGGATGAAGCCGCTAGAAGTGCGTCGCCTGGGACTCGTCGCGTACGCCGATGCTCTAGCGCTTCAACGAGCGCTCGTTGACGATCGTCAGCGCAACTGCGTTCCCGATGTCTTGCTCCTGGTCCAGCATCCTCACGTTCTGACACTCGGTGTTCGAAACGACGGTGGCCGGAGACATATCCTGGCAAGTGAGGATCAGCTGGCAGCTCGTGGCGTCGAGATCCACGAGTCGGGTCGAGGCGGTGACGTGACTTACCACGGACCGGGGCAGGTCGTTGGATATCCAATCGTAGACCTCAGGCCCGATCGCTGCGACGTGCACCGGTACGTCCGCGATCTCGAAGAGGTGCTCATCCGGACGGCTGCCGATTTCGGAGTCGTCGCCGAGCGCGTCGAAGGTCTGACCGGGGCGTGGGTTGGAACGGAGAAACTGGCAGCCATCAGGGTTCGTATTTCACGGTGGGTGACAAGTCACGGATTTGCCTTCAATGTGACGACGGACCTGACTTACTTCGACCTGATCGTTCCTTTGCGGAATTTCCGACCGGGGCGTCACCTCGCTCGAGCGTCTTCTGGGCCGCCAGCTCGACAGTTATGTGGTCGAGGGCCGCCTCGTGTCGAACTTTTGCGAAGTGTTCGCCCGCACCGAAGTTGAGTTGCAACGAGACGTTAGTCCACATCTAACTGCATAACAAGGACTTAAACGGCGATATTTCCGGTCGGGAATATTTACTCGCGGATTGGTGTTCTACTCCGCATCAAGAGGGGTTCATGCGGGATCCGAAGGACGACATGCTGCTGGCACGGCTTCAATCAGGCGACGAGAGTGCGCTTGAAGAGCTGGTGAGCCTGTACGCTCGAAAATCTACCAACTGGCCTTCCGGTACGTGAAGAACAGAGAAGACGCCGAAGAGATTACCCAGGACGTTTTCTTCAAGGTATGCCGAGGCATCTCATCATTCCAGGGCGACGCGGCGCTGTCGTCGTGGATCTATCGAATCACCTTCAACGCGGCGATGTCCCGTGTCAGGACGGTTCAGTTCCAACGCGCTCAGGGCGAAGAGCGCCAGACCGCCTCGACCACCGTCGACGATGTGAGCCGTCAGGGGATGCACGATCCGGCGGACTGGTCGCAACTGGCTGATGAGCGCGTTCTGCGCTCCCAACTGCGCCGACGCCTGTTCGGTGCGATCCCCGCTCTTCCGGCGATCTTACCGGGCCCCCGTCATGCTTCGCGATATCCAGGGAGATGTCGACCGAAGAGGCGAGCGCGGTTCTCAGGGTCAAAGATCAGACACTTAAGTCTCGTTTGCACCGCGGCCGCCTGATTCTTCGCAAGCAGCTTGCCGACTTCGCTGGCGGCTTGACCCTCCATCGCCCAATCTACGGAACATAACCAAGTGGGGTCTGCCCACGCCCCCAGCCTCCGCCTTCGAGCTTCCGGCGAGCTCGCCGAAGCGTAGCGAAGGCGGCGGCTCGGTCGCTTGCGGGGGCCCGCGCCGCTCCCGCAGGCGCCTGTGCGCGCCTCGCTGATCGCGCGTTCTCGTGCGGAAACGGGTGTGGCTTCCGCTTTTGTCGTGTGTTCCGCCTTAGGCGGAAAATGCTGAACTTCCGGCTGAAGCCGGAAGCCATCACCTTGATTCCAGCATAGCCGCCCTTGACGCGATGCAGCGTTGTCCAAGGCGATGCGATCCACCCACGCTCAACGACGGAACCACGACGCTCTCATCCCTGTTGGTCCGATTCTTACGGGCAGCGCCGCAGGTCCGCGTTCTTGTCCCGGCCGAGTCGTCTGGTGCGACGTAGCAGCTCACGATCATCTGTATCCGACGAAACATCGCTTCAAGAGCTTTTGACGCCGCTGACGCCAGCGCATAGGGTCCCGGCGGCCATGCCGCTTCGATTCGACGATGGAGCTGGCGCCGCGTGGGTTCGTCCACAACGCCGGTGAGGGGAATCCGGCGACGGTTGCGTCATTCCACGGGAGAACGATCAGTGACGGGGAAGGCCGAGCACCGAGAGGGCCACGTCGCGTGGCGAGCCGTTGATCGTCAGCGCAACGAGAGCCCGCGCTGTCGAGACGAGAGCTTCGAGGCGCAGAGCCGAACAGGCGCTCGTCGAAGATGCAACTCACGGACGCCTCGCTCGACGAGGTCTCGTTGAGACGGACCTGCACAAACGATCGCACGGCCTTCGGCGCAACCGGGACAAACGCCTCAAGAGCATCAAACCGTCATCCCCGGCCCATTCCACGCCTGCCGCTCGATCGGCGATGACGATGGCCGATGCACCTCCTGCCGGATGCCAGGTCCGTCGACTCCTGACAGCATCGTGGCGAATCCCTCAATCGGCGCCGCTTGAGAGATGTCGAGGGCCTTCCCCTCAGCCACTCGGCCGGCATCGTCGATAAGACAGATCGTCGGGGCGAGATTTTGCCGCGCGACGACGTGGGCAACCGAGCCGCCGAGCTCTCCGGCGCCGATAATGGCGATATCGCTCATTCGTGGGCTATTCTCAGCGAGGCTGCGCCTCAGACCGCTGAGAGAACATGCTTTGGTTCAGGTACATCCTCGCCAGGCGTCATTCATCACAGCCCGCTACGCGGGGCTAGCGTTCGCTCGCGTCAGGATGCAGCCGGTTCGAGTTGACCATATGGAATCGTTGACAGGAAAAGTCGCTATCGTGACGGGCGGATCGAGGGGCATCGGTCTCGGCGTCGCCCTGCAGACTCGTGGCCGAAGGCGTCAAGGTCGCCGTCACAGGTAAGAGCGAAGCACATTTGAACGCCGCGCGACCGGTGATTGAGGGGGCGGGACCGGTTCGGTCGAGACGCTGCAGGCCGATGTCCGATTTTACGACCAGGTCCAGCGCTCGATCGCTGCGACGGTCGCTCGCTTCGGCGGACTGGATATCCTCATCAACAATGCCGGCGTCGGAATTTTCACGAACACGTCGCCGACATGACCCCGCAGCAATGGGCTGAAGTGATCGACACGAACCCGACCGGCGTGTTCTATGCGTGCGCAAGTTGCGATTCCGGAGATGCGGCGACGAGGCGGCGAGGTTCATCATCAGCATCCAGCAGCCTCGCCGGCAGAATGCATTCCCGTCGGCGGCCGCGTAGCGCTGCGTCGAAGTCCGGTCTCAACGCTTTCAGCGAAGCCTCATGCAGGAGGTCAGGTGCGATCAACATTCGCGTGAGCTACGTGATGCCAGGGTCGGTGGCGACCGGATTTTCGGGCGGCGATGAATCCAAGGGCGCCGAGTGGAAGGTCTCGGCAGATGAAGTCGCGGACGTTGTCCTCAACCTGCTCCATCACCCCGGGCGAAGCCTGCCGAGTCGGAGTCGAGCTTCGACCGACGAAACCGCCGAGAAAGTAAAAAGACCGTGCCTTCTGTCTTCGACAAACATCGTGACACGCTCCGAGCACCACGGGACGATGATGGGCGCCACGCGCGGCCGGTTGGCGGTCGCGCTCGATCTCTTGACCGATTCCCTCGCATTGGTCGGCCAGCATGGCGTCTACTGTAAAGCGAGCGTTTTCCGGGAAAGCCGCGAATGGATATCGCCATGGTGCTCGAGCGGCTGGACGATGCGAAGCTAACTGGTCCAGAGTGCGATGGAGAACCTGCGCTCGAAGTTAGGGCTGCCTATCTCCGATGCTCGAAACGCTGGGACAGTAGGATCCTCGACCGGATCGGCGTGGGCCGGACTGGTTCCGTCTATCGCGCCCGCGACATGCGGGCCGGCGTACTGTCGCCGTCCGCGTGGTGGCCGACGAAAATCGTCAGCGACCCCAGAGTCGCGACGGTTTTCTGCGGGCGGCGCGCGCGACGGCTGCCCTGTCGCACCCGAGCCTGGCGACGTTGTGCGAGGTGGGGAGGATCAGGGACATCTGTTTCTGGTTTTCGAATATGTACTCGGCAAGACGTTGGCGGCGTTGATCAGCGATCGAGCGCTCAACACGCGCCATGCCCTCGATGTCGCGATCCAGCTTGCCGACGCTCTGGCCGTCGCGCATGCCGATGCAGTCATCCATGGTGGGATTCACCCCGGCAGCATCGTCGAAACGCCAAAGGTCACGCGAAGTTCCTCGATTTCGGTTTGTCAGTGCCGATTAGCCGCCTCGAAGACGGCCAGCAAGTGACCGTGACTGGGGCTGGAGCACGCCCCCACGACGTTGCCTAGTGCGTCACCCGAGCTGCTTCTTGGTGAATCTGTGGATCACCGGACGGACATCCACTCGCCGGGGCCGTGCTGTTCAGAAATGCTTACAGGAAGGGCACCCTTTACCGGTGCGACCACCAACGAATTAGCCAGGCAAATCCTGGAGCGCCGGCGACCTCGCCAAGCGGAATGTCAGCAGGCTGCCACCGGCGCTCGAGGCCATCCTGCGGAGGATGCTCGCCAAGAACGCCAACGAGCGATACGAAGTCGCAGCGACACCTGCCGCTGAGCTCCGGTCCGTAGTCGCTGCGCTGGACGCAGAGAGCGCTGCCGCCGTCAACGTTCGCGCGCCCCGACATCACGAATCCCCTGTTGCCGTCAAAGCGGATCGTCGCGGAGGAGCATTCGGCTCTGCGATGGGGCCTGGGGCTTTTCGTCGTCGTGATGCTGGAATCGCGATGGCTTCTGACGCGGGACGACGATGGCTCTCCACTTCTTCCGCCCTGGTGACGGCCTGCGCCAGGATGTGTCGTCATGCGGCCTCGCCGTCGTAGCACTGCTCAACCTGATCAACTGCGTGGATCAGTACATCTTGGCGGCGGTGCTCCCGCGCATCAAGACCGAGCTGGCTTTGAGTGATTTCCAGCTTGACTGCTGTCGAACGCGTTCCTCGTCTCGTATGTCGCAACGTCGCCGTTGTTCGGCCGCCTCGGCGATCGCGGCTCTCGTCCCCGGTTGCTGGCCAGCGCGGGGCGTTGTGGAGCTTGGCCAACGGCCGCCGCGGGTCTCGCGGGAAGCTATGCCCAACTGGTTGCGGCGCGAGCCAGCGTCGGTGTCGGCGAAGCGGCGTGCACGACCATCGCTCCTTCTCTTTTGGCGGACTACTTTCCAGTCGAGCGACGAGGCCGCACGTTCGCGATCTTCTATATGGCCATCCCCGGTGGGCGCGGCCATCGCGGCTTCCTCCTGGGCGGAGTGCTCGAGCGGCAATTCGGATGGCGTGGTGCATTCTACGCCGTGGGCCTGCCCGGCCTGATTGCCGCGTCACTGGCGCTGACACTGCCGGATCCGCCGCGGATGCTGACTGACGGCGCTCAGCGTGATTCGTCGAGTCTATTCGGGCAACGCTCGTTTCCCTGGCGCTGAACCGAGCGTGCGTCGGGACGGTGCTGGGGTACGCTGCCTATACGTTTGCGCTCGGCGGTCTTGCGGTGTGGATGCCGACGTTCCTCGAACGCGTCCGTGGTCTCGATCTGGCGCCTGCGGATTTCCTCGTCGGAAGCGTCACCGCCGATCTCAGGGCTCGGCGGAACGTTCGTAGGCGGTTACATTGGGATCGACTGGCTTTCCGTTTCCAGCACGGACAACTCTGGCTGTCGGGAATATCCACGCTTCGCCGCAGTGCCGCCGGCGTTGCTTCGCGTTGACGGCCACATCACCCGTCGTCTATCAGGTGAGCCTGTTCATCGCGGAGTTCTTGCTCTTCATGAGCACGGGACCGATCAATGTGGTCATCGTTAGTGTCGTGCCGGCGACGATACGAGCGATGGCTATGGCAGTAAGTATTGTCGCCATTCAGGTGCTCGGCGGGGCGATTTCTCCACCGATTATCGGGCCGCTCGCCGATGTCGGCGGATTGCTCGCGCGGTGCTCATCGTTCCGCTCGCGATCGTCATCGCGGGAGCTCTCTGGATTGCTACGGCCCGCTTCAGCTCTTCAGAATCTCGGCCAGCCGCTCTGTGAAGGCGGATCGCGCCATGACTTCGTCAACACCTGCCTGACGCGCGGCGTCGATGATGTCCGCGCGGACGTGCGGAACGAACCCGACCGTGGGAAGCGATGCCAGCGCAGGGTCCTGTTTCATGGCGACAACGATGCCAAGCGGATCTGTGCGGGCGCTGTTCAGATCGAAGATCACGCCGCGTCGGTGCGCGCTTGCGCATCTCGTCCAGCGCCCCCTCTTTCGATCTCGCGAAAACGATGGGCACACCCAGCTGGTTGGCGGCGGTCTTGATCTTTGACGTGAACATCAAATCGTCTACGATGGCAAGAATCATCCGAACAATTGCTACTGGAGATCAAGCCGTAGGGCCGTTCTTCAAGAACGGGTTTGTGATCAGGTGCGAAGAGTCGCGGGAAGCTGTGCTGATCGATCCGGGTGATGAAGTCGAGCAGCTTCTGACGTTTGCGAACAGCATGTGCTGACCATCGGTCACATCCTGTTGACGCATGCGCATGTCGACCATATTACTGGCGTCGCTGCCGCCAAACGAGTCCTCGGGGCACCCGTGTACTCCATCGCGACGACCTGTTTCTGTACGACAACGCGGTCGGTCAGGGCGCTATGTTCGGGCTCAGCGTGCAGCCGCAGCCGCCGATTGACGTCTTCTATACCGCGAACCAGGCCATTGCGTTTGGAAAGTACAGGTGCGGCTCACACCATACGCCAGGCCATTGTCCCGGCGGCGTCTGCCTGCAGGTTGGGTTGAAGGGTACCGCCGGCGGCAAGCTGCTCGTCGGCGATACGCTGTTCGCCGGTTCGATGCGGACGGACGGACCTGCCAGGCGGCGATTACGACACGCTGATTCGATCGATTCGGACGGTGCTTTTCGCGTTTGGCGATGATGCCGAGGTGTACCCCGGGCACGGGCCACGCACGACGATCGGGCAGGAGCGCCGAACGAATCCGTTTCTCACCTGGGACAGTAAGAACGAACCGTCGGAGGGCCGAACGTCGGCTACTGAGATTTCGCGGCGGCTTACGAGTCTGACGCTCCACTTTCAGCTCGACTCGCCCGATTCTCAGACGGTCCCCATTGGTGAGATGCCCTTTTCTCGATCCGCTTGTCATTCACGAACGTCCCGTTCGTGCTCGACAGACTCTTCGACTTCCATCCGCTGATCCCCTCCGACTATTCGGCAGTGTAGTCGTGAGACGAGCGCCGCCTTGACGATGAAGTCGGCTCGCGCCGCTCGCCCGACCGTCTTAGAGGTGCCATGGGGAATGCGAAACGTCACAGCGCCATCTTTGTCGGAACCTCGGAGAACCCAGATGGCGGTCATCAGTGGCCGGTCGGGAAGCGTCTTCAGGAGCCATTCCGAGATCGTTCGCGGCACGGCTGGAACTGATCTCTTTCTCCGCTAACGATCCGTATTCATCGACTTCGCCCGTGATCGCCGGAACCAGCAGATGGTTGATTCCCGGAGCTTCGCGACCTCGACGCGGCCATCCGCTTGCGCGCGCGCGCCAGTTCCTCGAGGCGGTCGGCATTGGATGGTTCGACTTGAGCGTCGAGGGTTGGTTGCAGGATCAGCAGGGGTTGTCTGACGTCAGGCATGACTTTCGCGGGATCGTAGGTCAACAGGCTCAGGAATCCAGGCGTATCGGCCTGGCGTCTCACGTCGGCTGGCAGCGCGTCCCAGCCCTTGCCAGTGAGCACGGCTTCGTGAATGCGCTTCTGCAGGTCGATCTTGGCTTGCTTTTCGTCCTCCGACATCGTGGACCGGTTCAGGATGCGTTGCTGCTGCGCCAGGAATTACCTGATCGCCTGGGACGCCGGGGGCAGCCATCAAGACGATTGCGGCGATTCGGCGATCGCTGGCACCGGCCAGTAACGCACGCGGAGCCGCCCTCGCTGTGCCCCGCCGCGGCGATTCGCTTCTCATCGACATCACCTTGCGCTTTGCCAGAAAGCGACAGCCGCCCGAAGGTCCTCGGCGCGCTCGGACAGGCCGGCCGCTTCCGGCCGTCCGCCGCTTTGCCCAATTCCGCGCTTGTCGTAACGCAATACGAGGAAACCCGCATCAGCCAGGCCGCCTGCAAGCTGGCCCATGATTGGGATGCCCGCCACGGTCTCGGTCGCGATCGACCTGACCGGATCCGCTCACCAGGACGACGGCCGGAAGACGGCGCGCCCGATCCGCCGACCGGCAGCGAAACCGTGCCGGCCAGCGTAAAACCATTCGCCGGAATCCGAACCTGTTGGTCGTTGCTGCGAGAGATGACGACGTGTCGAGTCGAGACCGATGCAATATCCTCGCGTGCGAACTCAATCGCCTGGACGGGCACGCTGAGCCTGAGGAGCCGGCCGTTCTCGTCTCCCCAGAGCGTCGGCTTCAACTTCAGGGACTCCGGGCGAGGCGAAGGTCACGTGCGTGCGGCGCGCAGCGGTGACCCGGCTGCGGTTTGAATGCCGGTCCTCTTGGAGTCGCCGACGCGAAGCGTCACAGGGGTGCCAGCGCCCTGGTGCCGGAAGCACCGAACCAGCAGATGCGGTTCGAAGACGGGCGGCCACAGCCTCGTACGCGCGAAAAAGGGATTGGGCATCAAAATCGCCGCCCGGATCGATGGTGTGGGTGTTGTCAGTCGTCTGACCTCCACTCGTCAGGCGGGTCGTGGCGCTCGTCCCGTTCACCGAGATCTGAAGCGCAATGGCCTGGTTTCGTGCCGTGGCGTCAAGATTGAGCTCGATCGGCTGCCACTCGGGGTCATAGCGGATCTGCAACATCTTCGTGACCAGCTCGGGGGTTGCGCCGATGCGGCCCGCGCTCGTAATCGATCCAGCCGCCGCGCGTTTTGCGTGACGGCGATTTCTTCGGTCCCGATCTGCGCGGAACGCAAGAGGACCAGAAACTTTTGGCGTCTGTTCCGGAACGGCCGCCTGCTGCGCAGAAGAAGACGACTGTGAAAGCCGCAATGCCCGAACGAGAACGACAGCGCGGATAGAATGGTATCCCTGGGCAAGGGCAACCGTGGTTTAACACCATGTTTTCTGCGACGAGCTTATCGGACGGTGCGCGAACGCGTCGCGTTCCTCGACCGCTCCGACCGCAGGCCTCATCGTGGTGTCCGGCGGATCGCGACGTGCTCTGGGCTTGCTCACTAACGATATCGTGGGCCTCAAGTCCGGAACGGGTTGCTATGCAGCGTAATGACGCCGCAAGGACGGATGATCACCGATCTTTTCGTGTGCGAGGCTCGGCGACGTCATGCTCTCTCGCTGCCTCGACCGCAAGGACGTCGTCCTGGCGAAACTCGACCAACTTGTCTTCAGCGAGGACGTTCAGCTCGGCGATGTCACCCGAAACCTTCCTCGCCACCGCCATCGTCGGCCCCTCGGCGCCGGCCGCTCGCCAACATCTGGGTCTGGCCGCAGACGATCTCGCGCGATGCCCGAGCATGGGAATCTGCGTGCAGCGTTCGAGGACCGTCCGGTGATTCTGACTCGCATAACGACACCGGGGTGATCGGTTTCGATATTATCCGTGGGTCCGCCAAGACGACAATGTTTCAAAGTCGAGCTGGTCAGCAACGGTATTCAGAATCTGGATCCCGAAACGGCCGAAGTCGTTCGAATCGAAGCGGGCATTCCGAAATTCAGCAAGACATGGATGAGGACACCATTCCTCGAAGCCGGCATCGAGCCGCAGGCCATTAGCTTTCGAAGGGCTGCTACGTGGGGCAGGAGGTGATCATTCGGGTCCTTCACCGCAGTCACGGTCAGGCCGTAAACTCGCCGGACTCGTCGTTGAAGGGGAGACAGGCCTTTCGATCCGGTGCCCAGTGATGAGCAACGATCGAGAGATTGGGAACGTTACAAGTGCTGCGGTCACTACCACGTTGAAAAGCCGATCGCGCTCGCTTACTTGCACCGCGTGAATTTCTCGCGGAAGGGACGGCGGTGATCGACGGTGTGAAGCCTTGGTCGACGCTTGCCGTTTGTCAAAACAGAACGGTGAGGGGATGTTCAATCGCTTCGCCAACATCGAGATCAGCTCCGTGTCGGCTGGCAGGAACGCAGAGACGTTTCAACTCGTCCGTTGCGCCCACAATGGCATCTCCTGACCGAGCTGCGGCGACGGCTCTCGATCGCGTCGCATGGGAAGAGTGCAGCTCGACCGAGCGCTCGGCGTAGACGTGAGTGGTCGACAGCAACTCCATGCCCACATGGGTGTCGAGGGCAAGCTCTTCCCTTCAGTTCTCAGGCCAGGCAACCGGTGAGGGTTTCTCCGGGGTCGCATTTGCCGCCGGGAAACTCCCAGTAACCTTCGGGTGCGCGCCCTCTGACGGCGAGTCACGAGGAGATCGGCCGCGTCGCGTTCGATGATCGCGGCACACACGACGACGGTCATGATTTGTCCGGATTGTAGGGAAAGCTCCGACAGCCTTTGGCCATCCCGGGCAAAAGCAGGCATTTTTGGGCGGCGTGCGGCGCAGACCGCATCGCCACCGAAAATCCCATCAGGGGCCTGATTGAAGTCGAACACGTGCCGGTGGTGGGACGAGCACTTTCGAAGAACGGTCCATAGGTGACGTTTCATCGCGTGGCTCTTTGGATCCCCGCCTCCCACGAATACTCGAGAAGAGGACGCGGGCCACGTTCGTGTCGAGGATGGCACGCCCGCTGCGAAACGCGAAGCTGCGAATGGCCCCTGCCGTGTACGCCGATTCCCTTGAACGAGCGAAGCGTTTCCTCATCGGCCGGCAGTGTGGCCGCCGTACTCGAACACCGGATTCGCGGGCTATCGTGTGGAGACGTCGTCGGCCGAGTGTTGTAGCCGAGCGGATGCCAGGTCTCGGTCACTTCCCGCTCGGGTGCCGCGGCGAGCGCTTGTAACGTCGGGTATAGCTCTCGAGCCACTCGGCGTAAGCTGGGCAGCACCCGGTCCACTTGCGTCTGTTGCAGCATGATCTCGGAAACGAGAATGTGGTAGGGGTCCGACGGTTTTCCGCCACGGCAGATCGCGACCGTGACGGCGGTGCACCAGCTGAGCAGTCGCTGGCGGAAACGCGGCGACGCTCACGATTGGAACCGGGGATGCGGGAGTGAGTCTGCCTTCCTCCGACGGCTTTGGACATGAGCGTCGTTATAATCGGCGAACCGTGAAAATCTACACGCGCACGGGCGACGCTGGCGACACGTCGCTCTTGCGACGGCACTCGCGTCCGGAAAGACGACGCGCGCGTCGAAGCGTACGGTGACGTCGACGAATTGAATGCGTGGCTTGGCTTCGCCGGTCGTCACTTGCCAAGGGCGACCTGGACGACGAGCTGGCCCGGATCCAGAGCGATCTCTTCGCGCTCGGCGCCGAGCTCGCCGACCCAGCCGCACCGCATCGCTGAAGCGCGCATCACAGGCCACTCTCACGGACGCCGATGTCGAAGCGTTGGAGCAGGTCATCGATCGTCTCGAGCTCGAGCTGTCTCCGCTCCGTCAGGTTCATCCCTCGCCGGCGGTCGCCGGGCGCCGCCTCTGCACCTGGCTCGCGCCGTGTGTCGCCGGGCCGAGGCGTCGCATCATCTCGCTGGAGCCCCGGTCGAACCGGTGTTTGTCAAATACATCAATAGATTATCGGATCTGCTTTTCGTCGTCATGCGCCCGGTGGCCAACAAGCGAGCCGGAGTGGCGGAGAGCCGAATGGTGACGGCGTTCATGGCATCGCGCCGGCTCGATGTCTCGCTTGATCCAGTCGAACACGGCGCGTGCCAGCTCACTGCGACACGCGCTCCTAATCGCCCCGCACTCGATCAAAACGGCGGTCGAGGTTGTTTCAATCGCGACATCCCATCGATCGCGAGCGATCCCTGTCGGGGCGGTCTTCGAAAGTCGTCGCAGGCGCGGGACTGTCCGGGTGTCGCGCGCCGAGACACCACCGCCGCAATGGGCGATCCGTTAATCAGCACTCGGACGGCTGTCACCGTATTTTTGTCAACCGACTGTCCGCCGTAGTGAAAACACGAGTCGTCCTCCGCAGAACAAAACGAGGTCGTCGCTTGCCGGAACTCCTGGCGATGATCGTGCGGCCAGTGAGCAAGCTGTGTGTCTCGAAACCGTTGGCGCCGCTTTCGGTAAGCAGTGCAACGTAGGTGGCGAGGCTCGCAGCGCGACGAGGCAACAGGCCGATCGCAGGCCAGCGATCGGATCGACGCAGTGTCTCGCGCATAGCCTAACAGCATGCGGCCGTCGAGGCTTTCGGCGGCCGCCTGCACTCGGCGACGCGCACGAGCCGTGCCAGGACTAGAATGCCTCGGTGCCCTCTGTGTCTCTGCCGTTACGGAAGCGCGATGCCGCATGTGAGCAGCTGGCGAAGTCGCACTACGAGAATTTTCCAGTCGCGTCCGCGGCTGTTGCCGGCTGCGATGCGGGAACACGTGGCCGCGCGTGTACTGCTTTGCTCAGCATCGCTGATGACATTGCGGACGAGGGGTCGCGGCCGAAGACGCGTCAAGCGCAGCTGCGCGCCTGTGGGGTAAGCGCCTCCACGCGGCGGCGCGGGGCAGGACGTCAAACCGGGAACGGGCAACCGCGACGACCTGATCTTGACGGCCATCGGCCACTCAATCAGATCGCTCGATCTCCCACTCTCTCTCTTCGATGATCTCGTGAGCGCGTTTCGCCAGGATACCATGACGACTCGCTACGCTTCGTGGTGCGACGTCTTGGATTATTGTCGCCGCTCGGCGAATCCGGTTGGCCGCCTCGTCTTGCGGATTGCGGGCTACCGTGACGAGATCGCTCGATCGATCCGCGTGATGCGTTGTGCACGCGCGCTGCAGTTGACGAACTTCTGGCAGGACTTCTGGGCGCGACTGGCGCGTGGGCCGATCGTACGTGCCACGGGAGGTCCAGGACGCATGCGGTGCCGCACGAGGCGGAGTTGGCGGGCGGTCGAACGTCATCGACCTGGGCGCGCGCGATCGAATCGTGCGTGGATTGGTTACGCGCAGGCTGTTCGAAGAAGGACGTGCCGTGTGCGACGGAGTGCGTGGGCGGCTGCGCCTCGAGCTGCGATTGACGTGGCTCGGCGGTGCTTCGAATTCTCGAGCGTGACCGAGCTGCGCTCGGTTCGACCTGTTCGAGCGCCGACCGTCCCTAGGCATCACCGACGCCGCGTTGCTCGTGTCTCGAGCCGCCGTGCTGGTTGCCGCACAGCCGCCTCGCGAGATCGTAAACGGCCCGTAAAAACGAGCTTTTACTATGCCTTCCTCGTTCTGCCGGCGGAGCAGCGCCGAGCCGTTGTGGCGGTATGGCGATTTCTTTGCCGCGCGGTAGACGATGCGCGTCGACGAGTCTCCAGAGAGCGGCTGAAGCGACCCTCCAGTGAAGCGGTCTGTTTCTGGCGCGCCGAGCTTGCTCGGTGCTTTCAATGCCGAGCCGCCGCAGACCCGGCAAGGTCGTGGGCTGCAGCCGTTCATCGAGCGGTTTGGCCTGCCGCGTCAGGCGTTCGACGACGGTGATCGACGGCGTGTGGCGATGGATCTCGATATCACGAGATATGCGACATTCGATGAGCTGTGCGAATACTGCCGCCGCTGCGTCCGCCGTGGGGCTCATCTGCATCAAGGTATTCGGCTGCCGTGGCGCCCAGGCGGGCGAGTACGCCGTAAACCTTGGATTGGCTCTTCAACTCACCAACATTCTTCGCGATATCAGGAGCGATTGGCTGCGCGGCCGGCTGTATCTGCCGCTGGAGGATTTGAGAGCGTTCGGGTGCACTGAAGATGCTCTCGCCATGCGGCATCATGACCGAGCCGGTGCAGCAGCAACTGGTTCGAGCATGATGCAGCCGAGCGTGGAGTTCTATCGGCGAGCGGCGGCAGCGCTTCCGGTCGCAAGATCGGCCGAGGCTGGTAGCCGCTGAAATCATGCGGGCGGTTTATTACGAAAGCATTGAATCGGATCGAGCTTCGTGGCTATGACGTCTTTACGGAAGCTGTTCGCGTGCCCCGGGCGACGCAAGCCGTCATCGCGTTGAAACAGTGGGTATCGTCGCTGGCACGAGGCGGATGAATCCTGAATGCATCTCGAGGCGGACAGCGTGCAGCGTAGTGGAGATGACCCGATCGGAGGCGTTTCAGTGATTCCGGATGTCGTTGTCGTGGGCGGGGATGCGCCGGCTGAGCGCGGCGTTCGTCTGGCTGCGCGTGGCCTGCGTGTGCTGGTTCTCGAAGCTCGCGCCCGGCTCGGCGGACGGGCGACGGCGTTTGCCGAGCCTCGGTCACGGGTGAGGTGGTCGACAACGGCCAGCATGTGTCTTGCTCGGTTGCTACTCCGCCACATTCGAGTTCCTGCGGGAGATTGGCGCGGCGAATCACGTGCGCGTGCAGTCGCATTGAGTGTGCCGATGATCGATCGGGCGGGCGCGACGCTCGAAGCTCGATTGTCCGTCGCTGCCCTCACCGTTGCACCTCGTGGCAGGCGTGCTCGAGTGGATGCCCTGGACTGGAAGAGACCGCCTGGCCGTCTTACGTCTGAGAGCGCCGCTGAAGCTGGCCATGCGACAAGCCAAGGCCGACGCTCGTCGACCGGACGGAACCCCTACCGGCTGTTCGGCACGATGTGTCTCGCTTCGCGCCTGCCGCCGCGTCTCTAGGGAGACTGTGGAAGACCTGGCTCATCTCGTCACGGCCAGACTGAACGCATTCGGCGAAATGCTTTGGCGTCCTCTTTGCCCTCGCGCGCGCTCAACCAGCCGACGGATAAGGCTGGCGCCCTCGGCCTTTGCTCGGGTGCTCGGGGAGATGTTCGTTTCGGGCGCGGCAGGAGCGGCGGTCGCGTTGCCGCTCAAACCCCTGAACTTGATGCATGCCGAGCCGGCGCGCGCGTTCATCGAGAGCCGGGGAGGCGAGGTGCGAACAGGAGCCGCCGCCCGCGTTCTTTGTGCTCCGGTGATGCTGTCGATGCTGTCGAAGCCGGCGGCGACCGCTGGCGGCCGCATGCGGTCGTGGCCGCCGTGCCGTGGTTCGGGTTGGCCGGCTTGTTCGACGGCATCCCTCCGGCGCTGGCCTCCGTTATCGATCGAGCCGGCCGCATGGTCGGATCGCCAATCGCGACCGTCAATCTCTGGTTCGACAAACCCCTCGTCGAACGAGCCCTTCGTGGGACTCCAGGCCGTGAATGCAATGGGTGTTCGACAAGCGGATGATCTGGGGTGACGGCGCCGATCACCTGTCGCTCGTCTCGAGGTGCCGAGTCGATCGTCGGCCTGCCGAACGATCGGCTCATCGCTTTGGCTCACGGGGAGCTTCTCGAGTCACTGCCCAGGCGCCCGGTCGGCACGTCTGGTTCGCGGATCGGTCGTTCGTGAGCGTCAGGCCACGTTCTCGCTGGCCCCCGGCCAGCCCGCGCCCGATCGCGTCCGGCGACGGCGAGCACCGGTCTGAGTGGCTTTTCCTCGCCGGCGACTGGATCGACACTGGCTTGCCCGCGACGACAATCGGAGCGCCGTTCGAAGTGGTCAATGGGCCGCGGAAGCGATTCTGAGTGAGCGGTGTGCACCAGGTCCATGAACTCGATCGTCGTCCACTACAAGAGAGCTCGCGCTGAAGGGGCGCAACCGGCCCTGGTTCATCCAGCAGCCTGGTGCGCAACATCAAGACTGCGCTCACCGGATCTCGGCGTGACATCGTGTTCGCGCGCTGGTGGGACGTATCGAGATCGAGATCGCGCCGCTTTCGAACGCGAGAGTTGACCGAGACGCAGACGCGCATCTGGACGAAGTGCGGACGAGACTCGGTCGCGTTTTCGGCATCGCCAACTTCTCGCTACGCAGGCCGTGCGCCGCACGATTTCGAGGCGCTCGCCGTCGGCGATTCTCGCCGACGACCTCGGCACGACGCAGCCAGGCTCTGTTTCGGAGTCAGAGCCAGGCGCGCTGACGAGCGACTGCCGTTCACGTCGCCGCAGGTCGAGCGCGAAGTCGGCGGGCTGATCAAGGAAGCGAAGGGATGGCGCGTCGATCTCGACGATGCGGCGCTGACGATTCATCTCGAGATGCTGCCGGATCACGCGTTCTACTTCTTCGGCAAGGAGCCCGGCGCAGGCGGCATTGCCGACCGGGACCGGCGGCCGCGTGGCGTGCCTGCTTTCGGGCGGCATCGATTCGCCGGTCGCGGCGCTATCGGATGATGCGACGCGGCTGTTCGGTCGCTGCTGATCCATTTCACAGCTATCCGATTCTGTCGCGCGCGTCTCAGGAGAAAGGTCCGCGAGATCGCCGGCGCTGCTGACGACATACCAGCTGCGGTCGCGGCTGCTGCTCGTGCCGTTCGGCGAGCTGCAGCAGCAGGTCCTGCTCGCCGTGCCTCGCCGAGCTGCGCGTCGTCATCTACCGGCGGCTGATGCTGCGGATTGCCGAGAAGCTGGCGCGCCAGCTGGCGGGCGCGGCGCGCTCGTGACCGGCGAGGTCGATCGGTCAGGTGGCCGTCCCAGACGCTCGAGAATCATGACCGACCATCGCGCGGCGCGACGACGATGGAGGTGCTGCGGCCGCTGATCGGGATGGACAAGGACGAGATCGTCGGCCAGGCCGAGCGGCTCGGGACGTTTCCCGATCTCGATCATTCCCGATCAGGACTGCTGCCAGCTGTTCACGCCGCGCCATCCGGCGACGCGCGTCGGCCGGTCGACGAGATCGAGGCGGCGGAGCGCGCGCTGCCGATCGGCCGATATGGTGGCAGGCAGCCGTCGCGTCGGCCGCGCGTCGGAGGACTTCCGATTCCCGGTGCTAGAATATTCGGTCTGCGGAACGAGCACTCGGAGGACATCATGAGCCGGCACGATGCGAAATAGTCGCAAATTGAAGCCGATCCTGGGAGAGGACGCCGACGCCGCTGCTCCGAGCATCCAGTGCAAGACGCATCCCGAAGAGAACCTCCATCTGCCCGGGCCCGATTTCGTCGAGCGCATCTACGCCGTGTCGGATCGGCCCGATGCGCGTGCGTTGGCGAGCCTGCAGTCGCTGCTCGATCACGGCCGGCTCGCGGGAACCGGCTACGTCTCGATTCTGCCGGTCGATCAGGGCATCGAGCATTCCGCCGGCGCGTCGTTCGCGCCGAACCCGCGTACTTCGATCCCGAGAACATCGTGAAGCTGGCGATCGAAGGCGGCTGCAACGCCGTGGCGTCGACGCTCGGCGTGCTCGGCGCCGGTGGCCCGAAGTACGCGCACAAGATTCCGTTCCTCCTCGAAGTTCAACCACAACGAGTTCCTGTCGTACCCGAACGCGTTCGATCAGATCCGCTTCGCGAGCGTCCAGCAGGCGTTCGACATGGGCGCGATGGGCGTCGGCGCGACGATCTACTTCGGTTCGGAGGAGTCGAAGCGGCAGCTGCAGGAAGTCACCGAGATGTTCCAGCAGGCGCACGAGCTGGGCATGTTCACCGGTGCTCGTGGTGCTACCTGCGGAACCCGGCGTTCAAGACCAAGGAGGCCGACTACCACGTGGCCGCCGACCTCACCGGCCAGGCCAACCACCTCGGCGTGACGATCGAAGCCGACATCATCAAGCAGAAGCTGCCGGAGAACAACGGCGGCTTCACCGCGCTCAACTTCGGCAAGACGCACAAGAAGGTCTACTCGGAGCTCACGACGCGACCACCCGATCGACCTGACGCGCTATCAGGTCGCGAACTGCTACATGGGCCGCGCGGGCCTGATCAACTCGGGCGGCGCGTCGTCGGGCGAAAGCGACTCTGAAGGAAGCCGGTGAAGACCGCCGTGATCAACAAGCGCGCCGGCGGGATGGGGCTGATCTCGGGCCGCAAGGCGTTCCAGCGGCCGATGAAGGAAGGCGTGCGGTCTGCTGAATGCCATTCAGGACGTGTATCTGAGCAAGGACGTCACGATCGCCTCTGAAGGCTTCCGTAATGGCGGGTCTTTGCTGGACCCGCCTTCCGCTCCTCCTCCCGATCACCCTGACTTAATCGGGAATGCCGGTGTCGGCCAACCGGACTCGTCTCCCGGGTAAACCTCGAGCATGTTGATGTTGGCGGGGACGCCGGTGCGCTGCCACGGCGACGAACACGTCGTAGAGCGCGCCACTGGCCGTCGATGAAGATGGTCAGCTCTGTCTTTCGAGATCCCACCGGATGGATTGCGCTGACGTGCGGATTGGCAGCCAGCCACCTGCAGGAGCCAAATCATCCGCCGCCGCAAGAGGCTCCGCTGTCGGCATCGAAGCTGGCATCCTGCGTGGGCTGCGGTCCAGACACAACCATGGGGACCTCGGCCGATGTTGCGTCCAACACCTGACGCGCGCGGGCGACGCTCAGCGGACCCGGGCCCACATGGTAGCCGCTGGCCGTCTGCCGGGGGCGGCGGCGGTGGTTCTACCGGTGCGGGCGGCGGTGGCGGCGGCGGCGCGGCTTCCTCTCGTGCTTCCTCAGCGTTTCCGTCCCACTCACCGGCCCCAAGCACGTCGTTCCCGAGTACCCGGGATGGTGAGCGTGGTCTTGTCCACGAGCGTTCCGGTCCCATTCAGCGTGAATGGGCAGGGGAGAATGCCGGCAATCGCTGCGCCTTCGTTCCCGATGCGGTCAGGGCAACTTGATTTTCGCCCACCAGTTGCCCAGACGTCGTTGCCCTCGATGGTCACGTTGCCGGTGCAATCGTGGATCTGGTGAGCAGTGCCGGGCGAGCGACGTGTTGCGTTCTGGCTCGTGATGGTCCATTGAAGAATTGGTGCAGCAGACGTCCCGCTCGGAGATCGTGAATTGCTGCGACGCCCAGTTTCCGACATACGTTCCGTTAATACCGCTCTGATGTCGGGTCGCTGCTGGCGTTCGAGCTCGAGCCGGAACTCGGGCGGTCACGTTTCTTTCGTGCTTTCGAATCCACAACCCGTCGCGAACAGGACGACCGCGAGGGAGTGAAACCACCCGCGCCGCCGCGTCCTTGATTCTGCGCTCCAGTCATAACTGTTTTCTCCCGCAATCACGCTGCACCTAGTGCGGATTACAAAGTCGGTGCGCCCAACCACGATCCTGTGAGCTCGTGATGGGTCCGACTTCGGAAATCCCTGGGAAATGACGCCTTACGGTTTGACAGGATGCAGAAGGCCCGCCAGATAGTCGCGCAAGCCTTCTTCAGTGCTTCTGAACGCCAGATTGTCCCAGGGAATCGCGACTTTTTCGAACTCGCGCCGTTTCGAGACTTTCCTCGTCGGTGCAGAGCGTCCCACCAACAGCCGTGGCGGCGTAGACGACAATGACGGGGGCGCGGCCGGCATACGAATAGATGTTGACGAGGCCGTCCAGCTGGATTTCGAGCCCGCATTCTTCACGCGCTTCCCGATAGCGCTGCTCGAGGCAACGTCTCGCCGCGGTCAACGTAGCCGCCCGGGAACACCCATTTGCCGTATCCGGGCTCGATGGCACGCCGAACGAGCACGAGCCGGTCGGAGTCCGTCCGGATGATGGTACTCGACGGCGATCTTCGGATCGAGATAGAAAATGAATCCGCACCCGACGCACACCAATCGTTCGGGATCGCTGGGTTTGATGATCCGGCGCTCGAGCGCGCGCGCCGCAGCGCGGACAGAAACGGTAGTCGGGCGTCACATCGGCGAGGGGGTGAGGCGCGGACGACATCACGCTCATCATCACTCTCGACCGGTGCTCTCTTTCAACGGCGGTATAATTCGCGTTCATGTCCATTCTGAAGGTCGCGCGCATGGGACATCCCGTGCTTCGTGCCAAGGCGCGCGCACTCGAACGCTCAGAAATCAAACATACCGCCGTTCAACGGCTGATCGACGACATGATCGAGACGATGATCGAGTGCCACGGTGTCGGTCTTGCGGCTCCTCAGGTCCACGAAGGGCTGCGTCTGTTCGTGGCGATCGTGGACGCGAACGAAGCGAGGCGATCGCGGAAGGGGAGCCGACTGTCGTCATCAATCCGCAAATCACGCCTGTCGGAGACACGAAATGGAGGAGGGGATGGGAAGGATGTCTCAGCGTGCCAGACATCCGCGGCCGCGTCCCGCAGGCTGCGCGGAGATCAAGGTTCGCGGCCTTCGATCGGGCAGGTGAGCGGATCGAGCTTCATGCGCCAAGGCTTCCCGGCCCGGGTGATTCAGCACGAAACGGATCACCTCGATGGCGTCCTGTTTTTCGATCGGATGCGTTGCGTTCGAGTCGCTGACCGTTTCTGGATGAATACGCCGCGATACTGGGTCAAGGACTAAACGCGTTCGTTTCTCTTCTTCTCCATCGCTTCGTTCTGCCTGCAACCGCTCCAGTTCGACCCTCGGAATGATCCGCGAAAGTCATGGCGTTGGCGATCGCCCGATGACCGGCGACGTCGGCGATCGCGCGATGCATGAGCTGGCACACACGACGGTAGGCGGGATGACCCTTGTGGCGCTGAACGGAGCTCGATGACGTGCATGGCTTCCGCGCGCGTTCATCTGCATGTAGAACCTCACACGGTAGGCCATCGCCACGCCGTAGCCGGCGATGTCGCCGATCGCCTTGCGCAACGAGGGCGGCACGAGCTCGGCCGAACGGTCCATGACGCCGCGCCAGTCCGTCAGCGCGCCCGCGTCCTCGATAGCTGCAGGCTCCGTGTAACCGTGACGGGTGCTCAAGTGGCTGCCACTCCAGAGTCAGCATCCGATGACGCTGGAGATCGCGGAAGGCGCCGTAGTCCGACAGGATGTCGAAGCGGTAGGAAGTCCGTTCGAACGCGCGGCCAGGCTTGTGACGGCGGTTCGTCCGATTTCCAACATACGCTCGCAGCAGATGGGCGCGGTCGTCTAGGAGACATGTGTCGGGCGGCAGCGATGAGCTGGTCGTCGGGAAGCGCCGACACATCGTAGAGCGCAGCCGCGACGACTTTGACTTCACCGTCCGGGTCGAAATCGGTGAGAGCGACCTCCGGCCGGTCTTCGCCAGCGATCTGCGCGACGAACGGGTCGGCAGCGGCGTGAAACGCGCGCCGCGTGTCCTCCAGATACTCTGTCCAGCGGCCGCCGCGCGTCGGTTCATCGACGCGCGTCAGAATGCGGGAATCACTTCACGAAGCTCGCCGAGCATCAGATGCGCGTCGCACGGACTTCTTTCAACGGGTGTCCGAACATCCGCAGCAGCAAGGATTCGTAGGCCTGGCCTGTGCCGAAAGCCCGACGTTCGATTGAGTGGCTGCGGGTAGTAGTCCCCGAAGAGTGTCCAGCGCCTTGGCTCGAATGACAGACCGATAAACTGCCTCGGAGTCGTCTGGCGACTTCGGGTATTTCGCGCGAAAATGCGCCTCCAGCGCCGGAATCCATCGAGCGTGGGTCTCAAATGCCGCATCGAGCGTGCGGACGAAGCAAGTCCCGAAGCAGTGTTCCATCGAGCTCGACTGGGACGTGATACTTCCAGCGACCGTCGGGGCGATCGGTGTAGGGAACGTATCGAGTCGATTGCTCGAGGTACGCCGCACGAGACGGCCCCACTCGAGCACCTTCGGTGAAATGTTGGAGACACCTTCGCAGGCAAGGTGCGCACCGCCCAGTTGTGCGACGGGTCGTCGCCAAACTCTCCGAACACCCTGGCGTACGCTTGTCGGCGCGGTCTTCTTTCACCGCGCGGGGCCTGCCTCGAAGGGTGCTGACGATATCGCGGCAACATGATCGAGAATTCGTCGAAGAGGCGACGCAGCGATTTCGCGCGGGCGCGAGTATCGGGCGAAAAGCGCGCCTTTGACCGCCTCGGGTAAGCCGCAGCAGCGAGACCGATCGGTCGGTGTTGGTGAAGTAGGGCGCCAGGGCGCGAGCCTCGTCTGGCGAGAAGGTTTCGACAGCGCCGACGTCAGTGGGCATGCGCCCTCATTCTATGCAAACAGTGCCCATATTTTGGCGAGATTTGACAGTATTGTGAAATGATTCACATCATCGGGACTTCGTGGTTCACTGTAAAGAGGGCGAGGTCGGGTGACTTCACGACGCGACCGCTGGCGACCGACGATGTATGTGCTGTTCGTCGTGCAGCTCGAGAGACAAACGGGTGAGTGGGTGTTAGTCCGGTGGTGACGCGGGCGAGGTGGTGACGCGAATCGCGCCACTCTCGCATTTGCGCCGGGCAGAGTATTCTCAGGCGCACGGACAACACTGGCGGGCAACGGCGTCTCGGCGCCCTGATTCGTGGCGAGCCTACGACTTCTTGGGTCAGATCGCCTGAATTCGTATGGCTCGGTCATGCTGCGGTACGCTTCTAGCCCCAGGCGTAGCGCCGAAGGGATGCGAAGCTACCGACGATCAACGCTTGGGCTGCTTGAGCTTCGAGCCTTTGTCATGTCTCTTGACCCCATCGTCCTCGACGCCGACAACCCCGGTCCGATGACGGGTAGCGGCAGCAATACGTACCTCTTAGCCGGCACGGAGGGGCGATTCTTGTCGATGCCGGGTGTAGGGAGGTCCCGTCACCTTGCCGCGATTGACCGCGAGCTCGGAGGTTCGAAGCTGGCCCGTGTGCTCGTGACCCACGGGCACATCGACCATAGTCTCTGGTGCACCGAGCATCGCCGCACGACATCCCGAGGCGACTTTCGCGAAGTTTCCTTGGCCGGACAGCGACAAGCTCTACGACGTGCGCTGGCAGCCGCTCGCGGAGGAGACACGGTGAGTCTAGACGGCCAGAGCTTGACGGTGATTCATACTCCGGGCCATTCTCCGGATCACGCCACGTTCTGGCATGAAGAGACTCGCTCGGCCTTTACGGGAGACCTGATCATCCAGGGAGGAAGTGTCGTCATCAGTTGGGCCTATGGCGGTAACGTGGCAGCTTATCTCGCGTCGCTGGAGCGGCTCATCAGACTTCAGCCCGCGGTCATGTTTCCTGCCCACGGACCCTCATCGAAGAACCTCGTTGCGGCTTTGGCGCGCAGCATTGAACACCGGCTCGAACGGGAGCAGCAGATCATCCAGGCGCTGCGTGAGGTCGGTCAACCATACCGGCGATCGTTGAGTCCATTTATCATGGACTCGATCCCGCGCTGCAGGCAGCGGCGGGCGGGAGCGTGCGTGCTCCATCTGGAGAAAGCTGAAGGCGGAAAGGCTAGCTTTCAGCGACGGCGATCGGTGGAATCTCTGACGGACAACTAGACAGCGAGCGCATATGGACAAGGTCATCGACTTCATCAACGTGAATCGCGAGAAATATCTCGAAGAACTCAAAGGCGCTGCTGGCGATCCCAAGCATCAGCGCGCTTCCCGAACATAGAGAGGACGTCAAACGCTGCTGCGACCTGGTGCGCGGACGAAATGCGCCGGATTGGTCTACAGAACGTGCGCCTGATCGACACGCCGGGCAACCCGGTCGTCTACGGCGACTGGCTGGGAGCGCAGGGCGCGCCGACGATCTCTTCTATGGCCACTACGACGTGCAGCCGGTCGATCCGCTGCGAGCTGTGGGAATCGCCGCCCTTCGAGGCCACGATCCGCGACGGCGAGATCTACGCCCGCGGTTCCGCCGACGACAAGGGACAGGTGTTCATGCACCTCAAGGCGATCGAGGCGCATCTGAAGCAGAACGGCCGGCTGCCGGTGAACATCAAGCTGATTCTCGAGGGCGAAGAGGAAGTCGGAAGCGTCAACCTCGACGACTTCATCGCTGCCCACAAAGACAGAGCTGAAGGCCGACGTCGTCGTGATTTCGGATACCGCGATGTTCGATCGCGGCGTCCCGTCGATCTGCTACGGACTTCGCGGACTGGTCTACACCCAAATCGAGCTGCGAGGCAGCAAGGGCGACATGCACTCCGGCGTGTTCGGCGGCGCGCGTGTCGAACCCGGCGTTCGTGCTCGCCCAGATGCTCGCGCAAATGAAGGATCGCAGCGGCCGGATCAAGGTCCCTGGCTTCTATGACGATGTCGGCCGCTGCGAGGAAGCGGAGCGGCAGGCGTGGGCCCAGCTGCCGTTCAACGAGAAGCAGCTACGCAAGGAATTCGGCATTCCCGAAGCTGTTCGGCGAGTCCGGATACTCCACGCTCGAACGGACGTGGGCTCGCCCGACGCTCGAAGTGAACGGCCTTCTGTCCGGGTTCACCGGCGAAGGCGCCAAGACCGTGTTGCCAGCGGTAGCGATGGCGAAGGTCAGCATGCGTCTGGTGCCCGAATCAGGATCCGGATAAGATCGCCGATCTTTTCGAGGACTACGTGCGGAAGATTGCGCCCAAGACTGTCGAGCTGAAATTCACCCGGATGCACGGCGGGAAGCCGTGGATGGCTTCATCCCGACCATCCCGTTCATGCAGGCGGCCGGCCGGGCGATCGAGCGCGGCTTCGGACGCAAGCCGGTCTTCTACGCGCGAAGGTGGCTCGATTCCTGTCGTCTCGACGTTTCAGGAGATGCTGGGTCTGCCTTCCGTGCTGTTCGGCGTCGGACTACCGGACGAGAATGCGCACGCGCCGAACGAGAAGCTCGACGTCGGGGAACTTCCACAACGGGATCATCGCGTCGGCGTATCTCTACGACGAAATTTCGCACGCATCGTCGCGCCCGCCTGATTTCCGATCTAGATTGAGTGACGCGCGCTCTCCTGCGGAGCGCCTTGACGTGCTCCCAGATCTGTTCGTGGTCGTCGGCCTCGTCTTTGTCGGCCTTCGCGGTCGAGGCAAGCTGCAGATACGCCTGAAGATCGCGGAGCGCCGCGGCGAAGTCCTTCAAGTGATACGCGAGCAACCCTCGATCGCGGAGCTCGTTGCGCCGCCGAGGGATCGACCGCCAGTAACAACTCGGTGGCATCCTTCGCCTGAGGGAACGAGTGCATGCGCACGTACGCGTTTCAGATTCAACAGCATGCGCGCGAGGATCTGCGGCTTGGTCGCGCGGGCAAACAGGTGAGACTCGAACACCGCGTCGGCACCAGCGTGCCGGTAGAGCAGTTCGCGACAGGCGTCCTCGGATAGCAGCGCCCCGCCGTGAAACGCGTCGATGATCAGATCCTCCAAGTACGGTGAGCCCCGCCTCGCGCGGCACCGGAGGAGAAAGTGTCCGGGGAAGTTGATGCCTTCTACCTGCAGGCCGGCTCGCCGTGCGACTTCGATGTACAGCAGGGCCAGCGTAATCCGGAATGCCTGTCCGCCTGTCGAGCACCTCATTGAGGAAGCTGTTGCGCGGATCCTCGTACTGCACTTCATTGCCGACGAACTGAAGCTCTTTGAACAGGTACTCGTTGAGCGCCATGACCCGCGCGTACCGATCCGGATCAACCCGCGGCGGTGCGTCGCCCGCGTGAATCGGCGCGGCGGCCACGCGCAGCTTGGCCTCCTCGCCGAGCGCGTCGAGTCGGTCGAGATAAGGGCCCGGAGTCGAGTGAAGGGTATTCGATGCGCGCGATCATCAATGCGGCGATCGCCAGATCGGGGTCCGGATCTGAGGGCGGCGTGCGCAAAACTGCCGGACTAGCTGCTCCTTGAGCACAATTGCCAGGATACCTCAAAAGGCCGGAAACTCTCAGGCGGTTCAGCTCGCCCGGCTCAGAAGCGAACACCGAACGTCATTCGAAGAGTGCGCGGTGACGTGTAGGCGAGCCGACTGAGCGCGGTGCCGAAGTTCGAACCGTAGTTCCAGTTCAGTCCCCTGAACGGGTGCGGCGGTGAGCGGATTGAACTTGGCGAATGAACCCGTGCCCGCGCTCAGAATGCTCTGGCCGATTCTCGAGAGATACACAGAGCCACCGTTGCCGAAGACATCGGCACCACATCCACACAAGTCTGAATTGTTGAACAGGTTCAGTAACTTGCGCCTGGATGAATGAGCTCGAGCTTCCTCGTCGCCATGCCAATCCCATGGACGTAGCTCGCAGAGAAGTCGGTCCGAATCGATGGTTCCGGTTCGGAACGCATCACGGGGTGTGTAGTAGTACAGCTCGGTGGCCGCTCCCTGCGGCGTGACATACCCAGGGTTCGTGACGAACTGCCGCGCGTCGACGAGATGCCCCACGCCGCCATACGGCACGCCGCTGGCGAGATCCTGCAGCAAGCTGACAGTCAGATCTTCGATGCCTGGGACACCGTAGTTGACCCAGATGCTCGACCGGTGGCGCTGGTCTGCGGCCAGGTCGCCCTCGGGCGCGCACACGAGACCTGCCGATATTCGGGATACTGGAACGCGTCGGCAAACATCGGCCCGCTGTTGGTGTTCTCGCCGTCGAAGTTGCCCCACAAGCGAGAGAGCGTGTAGTTCCCGCCGATATCGGTACGCCGCCCGGCGTGATAGTTCGCCGAAAGCGTGACGCCGCTGTAGCGTCGCTTGAGGTCGTTCGTATTCTCGACAATCGCCAGGTCGAGCTTGTTGCCGAGTGGGTCTACTACGGTTCCCAGTGCTCGTATCGATACGCATGGAATAGAAATCGCGGTAGTCCCGATACGAGAAGTCCGCTCGAACGACCGCCCGGTTGCCGATCTGGCGACTGACGCCGGCGGCATACGCAAGGACGTTCGGTGAATCCAGCGAGTCGACGATCCTGGTCGAGACGCCAGGCAACGCGAGATGCGGCCGGGGCCATCGATGTGCCGCCATTCGCGTTGAACCAGTTGAACACCTGCCGTATGGCGGCGTCGGACGTGGTGAGCGTGGCCGCGGTCGCGTCCGGGTTGATGGGAGGTCCGCCGTAAACCCAGACGAAAGGCCGCTGGGTTGCCCGCCGCCGCCGTCGCATCCGCCAGCGTGCTGTTGATGGCCGCGACATACGCCGAAGCTTCCAGTCACCGCCCAGCGTCCGTCGCCTTTCGGATCCCACACGACGCCGACTCTTGGGCTGATCGCGCTGTCATCCGCGACCAGTTGTTCAGCGCTGTCTCGTCCCTCATTCTTGTCCCAGCGAACACCCAGCCCGAGCGTCACCCGATTGTTCCACTGCCAGTTGTCGTTGAAGAAGAAAGCGAGTGGCGTTCGGAAGTGGGCTCCGAGACTGCCCTGGGTGATCGGCGTGTACAGCAGCTGGGTCGACACGCCCGGCAGCCATTGCGGGTAAATGACATCGTTTCGAATGATCGTCGTCGTGCCGACGATTCGATAGTCGCTTCCGGATTGGTGCGCGTTGTTGAATCGCTTGTCGTCGAAGGTCTCGTAGCCGACGACCATGTTGTGCGAGCCGGAGCCCTTCGTGGACTTGAAGTACGTGGCCTTCACGAATGTGTCGTCGTTGTCACGCTTTTTCGGGTCCGCAGACGCCACAAAACGTCGGCGACCAGTAGCGCAGGTTGCCTCGCGCTGATCCTGCAGCAAGGTTCCGTAGATGGGTCGGTCGTAGGAGCGCCGGATCCGATGAAGCTGTTTCGCCGCGCGAGAGTATCGACCCTCGACGAACAGTGCTTGGCGACAGGATGCCGCTGTAGCCGATGGTGAACAGATCCTGAGGCAGCTCGCGGGTCCGCAGACTCTGCCAGATCCATCACTGACCCGAAGGCATCGTTGACCTGCAGCTCGGTGACTTTGATGAAGTTGCCCTGCAAACGGTGGCTCGAGTTGACCGAATACGTGGCTTTGACTTCGTACCCGTTTCGTGTTGTCCTCGAAGCTCGTACGGAATGTTGAGCGGCGCCACGTGTCTGGCGGCGTTGCAGCCTGATTTTGAAAGCGACCTGCCGCTGAAAAACCACAGCTGATCCTTCAATGCTGGTCCGCCGAACACGTATCTCGTATTGAGGCACGACCTTGTCGGTCGTCGAGTCACTCGGAAACGGTGTCAGCGCCCGCCAACTCGTCGTTGTTCAGCGTGTCGCGGAACGAGCCGCTGAACAGGTTGCCGCCCGACTTGGTGACGACGTTCACGACGCCGCCGCTGAAGCGTCCGTGCTCGGCCGAGACGCCGTCGGTCGCGACCGTCGGTCTCCTGAATCGCATCCTCGATGTACGAGCGTGTTCGCCTGTCCGCGCACGTTCTCGTTCACCGTTGACGCCGTTCACCATGTAGAGCGATCTCGAACGACATCGCGCCGGCGATCGAATACGCGCCGCTCGGCCCCGACGGGTGAACCGCCGGCGCTCTCAAGACGATTGCGTTGATATCGCGGTGGTCGGGAGTGTGAGCCACCAGGTCCTGCTTGAGTTGGTGTGCGACGAGTGCGGTTTGCGTCAGCACGTCTGCCGAGCGAGCGACGACGTCGATCGCTCGGCTACAATCGCCGGACCATGGTGATGTTGATCGGCAGCCTCTGAGTGGGCGCGATGTTCACCATCCGCTGCTGCCGTTCGAAACCGCTCAGCTCGAATGAGATCTCGAAGGTGCCTGGCGGCAGGTGCGGAATAACGTAGTCGCCGTTTCCGGAGCTGATGGCGATGACCGCCCGTTGAAGGTTGCGCCCTTCGACCGTGACGGTGACGCCCGGCAGTGGAAGTCCCTGGGTGTCGACGATGTGACCTGGTAACCGTTCCGCTGGTCGTCTGGCCGGCTGCAAGCCGTGCGATCAGCAACACTGCGAACGCGGCCCGCAGCGAACTGCCTAGCCCCGCATGGACGTCCTCCCGCGGCAATCAAAGTCTACTCATGTGTCGTTCCGCCCGTCTAAGGCAGAGCTGACACCTGGTTTTCGGTATTGGGAGAACCGACGCTGTATGGTTCTGAGTAACGACCCCCGCGGCGTCTAGCGCCCGCGATCCACAGAGCTTACAGGAGTTTTGAGCGACTGGCGACGCTCGCGACCTCGAATCCAGGTTGTTTTGCGATACCGGCGAACGGATGTCGTCGTGCAATCGAGATATTGGATTATTCCCGACTCACAATCTTTCTCAGATATGCGGCGTCAAGTTCGTCAAGACTCGCAATCACCGAGTCGGCCTGTTCCAGGTGGTCAGCTGGGTAAGTGTGAGTGACTGCAACCGTGTGAAGGCCTGCCGCGCGGGCTGATTCTGAGGCCCCACTGAGAATCCTCGATCGCGACACACTCCGCAGGCCTCAAAGACTGCCTCCGATCGCCCCTGCGCGACCAGTTCGACTGCACGCAGATAGGGATCCGGCGCCAGGCTTGCTGACTGGCGAGTCCTCAGCGGCTACGACTGCGACGAAGTGCTGTGACATTCCGGCTTGTTCGAGCACGCGGACAATCTCGGCCCGCAACGCTCCAGACGCGATGGCTAAAGGGCAGTGATTGGGCGAGGCGTTGGACCGCCGCTTCCGCGCCGGGGAATAAGACCGACACGTGGCGTTCGAGCTCTTCGGAGACGGCTTGCTTTGCGACGGACGAGTGCCGCGACTCGGTCGTCGCTCCAGTTCAACCGGCGATCGCCACTGACCGCGCGAAATACCCCGACATCGTCGTAACCCAAATAGCGATCGTAGTAGTCGTTCTTGGCGAGCTCCGACCCCTGTTGATCGAGGACGTCTCGAAATGCCGCGAAATGCAAAGGCTCGCTATTGGCGATGACTCCCGTCGAAATCGAAGACCACGGCGCGAATCATCGCAGCTGGGGAGCCAACGTTCTTGTCCGATTTACTTCTGATCTTGAAGTTCTGAACTTTGCCATCTTGAACCGCTCGCCTGCTCTGATCGGCGTCTTCAGCCGGTTCTCGGGCGGCGGGTACGGGCACTCGTAGGTTGGACTGTAGTAGCAGTAGGGAAAGTAGGCGCGATTGAAGTCGATTTCGTAGATGCCCGTGGCGTTGCGATTGAGATCCAGGTATCGACCTCCCGGGTACGTCTCGGTGCCGCTGGTCAGGTCTATGAAGGGGACAAAGAGGTGGTTCAGGTCGGGCGCGCCGACTTCCACGAAAGCCGTCAACTTGAGAGTCTGCGCCTTCAAGCCGAATTCCAGCGAGCCGACCCGTCGCATTTGCCGAAGGGCCACCGGTCGAAGTGGGCACCTGCAGCACTGGTCGTGTCGTTGGTCGGGCTCAGAGCTGCAGCCGTCTTGTAATCCGGCTCGATAGGAAGTACGCGAGCGGCAGAAGCTCGGCGCGCCGGTTTTCGGGGACTGGAGAATCGGAGCCAGACTTGAATGCCTCGTCCTTCGCTCGCGCGCGCCGGCGATTTCCGCAACGTAGCCTTGGGATCCTCGCGGCGGCTTGTTGCCACAAGCGCAGACAAGCGGCCTCATCGTGAAGACAGCAGCTGCGTGGCTTGCGCATCTCCGCCTCACTCGATCCTTCACGTGCTTCCGCCGTCGTGGTTCAAAATACATAGCCTGCCCGCGCGACTGCTTCTTCAGAGATCCGTCGACGGGAGCGCGACGGTGTTGATTGGCGTCAGTTTCACCAGGCGCCGCAGGGCGGCCAGCATCGTTCGAAGTGTATCTCCTCAACGGTTGCCGCGAGCGCCTGGCGCGCGGCTCCATCGATACGCATCGCGGCGTCGTTGACGAAGACGCGTGCGGCATCCGCGCGAAGTGCGGCCGATGGAACGCGCTGGGCTGCCGCCGCTTGTTCGGACGACCGAGCTTTCCGCGCTGAAGACATCGATCAGGATATCCGCCGCGTGCATCAGCACTTCCTGCTGATCGTTCAGCTGCTGTCCAGAGTCTCCATCGCCAATCCGAGAACCATCAAGGCGGTCTTTTTGAGGGAGTCGATCGTCCGCCGTTCGTCGCTCAGCAATGAGTCGTCTGTCGCCTGCATCTGGGGCGGACCGAGCAGTTCCTCGCGCAGTGCCTTCGCTGCAGGAATCAACGCTAAATCCCCTTTAACAGCCCGGCGAGCCAGCATTCCCGGTATCAACAACCGGTTGATCTCGTTTGTTCCTTCGAAGATGCGATTGACGCGCGGTCTCGGAAATGGCGTTCGGCTGGATAGTCCCGCACGAACCCGTTGCCGCCATGAATCTGAATGTTTTCGTCGAGAACGAAGTCGAGAGTCTCGCTTCCCGCGACCTTGGCGATCGAGGCCTCGACTGCGAATTCTTCCGACCGCGGCCAGCGGCGGCTCCTTGCGCCGGATCATGCGGCGTGCCTTCGATCCGTTGATCGATGAGTCCAGCAATGCGATAGAGCAGGCTTCGAGCGCGTACGCGCGCACAATCATTTCGCCGATCTTGTGTCGGATCGCTCCGAAGTTGGCAATCGGCTGACCGAATTGACGGCGTGCGGCTGCGTACCGGACCGCCTCGCCGATCGCGCCCTGCGCCCGCCGCCGCAGGCGGCCCCCAACTTGAACCGGCTACTGAAGTTCAGGAACGTTGAAGGCAACCCTGGTGGCCCTACCGATCTCGCCGAGCTATCGCTATCCGCGGGGATCCCTGACGTCTTGAAAAAGACGATGGCCGTTGTTTCGACGATCCGTGGAGGCCCATCTTGAGCTCTTCCTTGCCGCTCGTGAGACCTCCAAATGCATCGTTCTGACAATGAACGATGTGGAAATGCTCTCCGCCGACCTTGGCAAAGACGATGAACAGGTCGGGCGAATCCACCTGGTTGGTGATCCACATCTTCTCGCCGTTCAACACGAAGCTGCCGTCGGCCTGTCGTGCCGCGCGCGTCTTTGCACCCAACGCGTCCGATCCCTGACCCGGGCTCGCTCAGGGCATACGCGCCGACGAGCTCTCCGGACAGCACCCCCGCGCAGGTATTTCTGTCTCTGGGCTTCGGTGCCAAAGAGGAACAGCGGGAGCGCCGTGAGGTTCGCCTGACCACCATGGGTCGCGCCGAAAGACGCCGACCTGGAGAGTCGGTCACTGACGAGCAGCGACGACACTTTGTCGAGCCCGACGCCACCGTAGACTTCAGGGGATGTCTGCACCCAGCAGTCCAAGGTCGGCGCATCGCTTCGCGAGCTGCCTGTTAAGGGCCCAGTCGAAGCTGCTCGAGCCGGTCCAGAACCGGCAACACCTGTTTTCGACGAATTCCTCCGCAGTCCGGGCGATCAGGCGGTGCTCTTCTGTTCGGCGCGTTCCGGCGTGAAGATCGCCCTCGGCAGTCCGTCGGTTCGATGAGCCAGGCACCGCCGCGGGGAGTGGAGACGTCGGTGGTCAGCTTCGTCGCCAACTGTGACACGCATCGTCTGCGGGTCGCCAGGATCGGGGCGTGAACGTTCTTACCGAATGCGGCCCGTTTACTGAGGCAATGGCAGGCGCGGCAACATTTGATCGCGCATCGCCGTGTTGTACAGGAGCGTCGCGCATCACGACAGAGGCCTGACGCAAGTCTTCAGATCCGTTCGTATGTGTCACTGTTCGTGTGGTGGGTGCGAGTGTCGCTACTCGAGTGGGTCTTGAATGACGCCGGGAGTGGGAATGCCGGCGTCTGCAGAACGGACGGCAGTCGCCCGGCACATCGTGGACGCATCTGTCACGAGCGTCAAGCCGAGATCGCGTAATGGTGCGATCCACTGCTGGAAGATGGGAACGAGGGCGGCGTTGCCGGACACGCCGATGCCGCGAATTCTTCCGGCCCCGAGATCCACGTTGATACACCGCCGACAGGCGAGCGTGGTCTGGCTTGGTCACGATCGGGCCCACCCGCCGGTCGCATCGCTTCAGGAATCCGCGGTTGTTCCGGTGTTGACGCGCACTGGCGCCTCCGCGATATGACGCTTCACGTAGGCCAGCGAGCCGAGAAGGCCTTGCTCCTCTCCGGTCCACAGAGCAATCCGAATCGTTCGCGCCGGCCGCACGCGAAGCGCGTTGAGAATGCGCATCGCCTCCATCGCGATCACGACGCCCGCTCCATCGTCGGTGGCGCCAGTGCCGACCGCCCAGCTGTCGAGGTGAGCGGTGACCATGACCACTTCATTTCGGCGGCGTTCGTCGACGCCTGGAATGTCGGCCAGCACGTTGAAGCCTTCCACGCGATCGCCCGAGAACTCGACGTCGACGTTCATCTCCACCTTCACCGGCACGTTTCGCTCTAGAAGCCTGTTCATCCTCAGGTATTCTTCGACTGCTAGCACCACCAGCGGCAACGCGCATCGCGCGAGCCTTCCGGTAGGCGTACATCCCGAGGCTGTAGTTCCAGTCGGCGTACAGAGTCCCGCCGCTGCTCCGCCGCGTGGATTGTTCCCGCTCGGGACCATCACGCGCGCGGACACCTTCCTCCGCGAAGAAATGTCCGATCTTCTCCGCAAACTCTGCGTTGGCAAATCCGCGCTCTGCGACTTGCTGAGAGTCTTCGCGCGGTACGTCCGGCTCAGGCCGCGCGAGACTGGCGAGTTGCGGCGTCGTCGAGCCGCTCGAGGAGCGGGGTTGTCGATCGGAAATGCCGCAGGCATTCCGACGCGACCTTCCGAGCAACACGGATCTTGTTTCGCAGCGTGCCTCGAAGCGGCTGAAACCCGCTCTCGTCATTGAAGCCATGGACCGTAATGACGTCTCCGGTGATTGGCCCTGGGGTGGCAGGCGACCACGGCCCTGCTGCCGCGATGAAGTTCGCCGGGTACGGCTCCACGAGCCTGACCCACACGTTGCGCTGTCGCCAGCCCAGTCCAAACTCACCCCAGCTCTCCTTTCGAACGTTCGTACTGCCGGCTGCGTGGTCAGTTTCTCCATCGCCCAGGAGATTGCCTTGTCCAGATTCGGTGAGCCAGTGAGTCTCGGGCCGATGCCGTCCATCAGCTCGGTCGCATAGTCCATGACACGCGACCGATTGTTCCCTTCGTCACGGATGCGCCCATACATCGTCAGGTCGGGAGAGTCGCTGGAGACCTGCGCGTGCACAAGCCAGCGGCCAACAGGCCGAGGCCGACGATGATCGTGATGCACTGCAGACCCACTGCGTTTCTTCGAGAGCACTGGACGTATCGTCATGAGGCTCACCCAAACAAGCGACAAGAGTACTGGAGTTCACGTCTCGTTTACGACATGCGCTCGAAAATCCCAGCTGCCCCCATGCCGCCACCGACGCACATCGTCACCAACCCGTATCGCGCGTTCCGACGCTTCATTTCATATAGGAGCGTGGTCGTCAGCTTGGCGCCTGTGCACCCGAGGGGATGGCCGAGTGCAATGGCTCCTCCGTTGACGTTGAGTCGGTCCTGATCGATCGGAAGCTCGCGGGCACGCGAGTACCTGTGCGGCGAACGCTTCGTTCAGCTCGATCAGATCGATCTGGTCCAGCGTCAAACCGGCGATCTTGAGTGCTTTCCGGACCGCCGGCACTGGACCGATCCCGAATCGTTCTGGCTCTACGCCGGCAGTGGCAAACGTGACGGAAGCGGCCAAGAGGCGTCAAGCCCTGTTGGCGAGCACGGTCAGCGGTCGTCACAACGACGGCCGCCGCTCACGTCGCTCATCTGGGACGAATTACCCGCGGTGACCGTCCCTTGCGTGAAAGGCCGGGCGAAGCTTTGCGAGGGCCGACTCCGACGTCTCACGCCGAGGCCGCTCGTCGACGGCGAACTGTCTCTCAGATGCCCGAGGTGTCCCGCCGTCCGGAAGCTTCCAGAAGTCGCGCCGTGACCGCCACGATCTCGTCGGCGAATCGACCGGCGTCTATCGCGGCCACGGCACGCTGATGGCTACGCAGCGCGAAGGCGTCTTGTTCATCGCGTGGGAGATGCCGAATTCGCAAAGCATGGTTCTCGGCGACTAGCCCTGTCGTCAGGTACACGTCGGGAGTACTGATCGACCAGAGTCGGATTCGGCGCGACCTTGTGGCCTCCCATGGAGTACGAGGCTCATTGATTCGGTCCCGCCTGCGACGACGACCGACGACGAGCCACACATTACCCGCTCGGCTGCAAAAGCGATGGCTTGCAACCGGATGCGCCAGAATCTGTTGACCCGTGACGGCGGACGCCGTGACGGGGATGCCGGCACGTAGGCTGGCGATTCTTGCCACATTCAGCCCTTTGCTCAGCTTCGGGCATCGCACACCCGAGAATCACATCGTCAACTTCGATTCGGCTCAACGCCTGGAGCCCGCCGCAGCGCTTCACCAATCGCGATGGCGGCAAGATCGTCCGGGCGCGTGCTGCCGGAGCGTGCCGTTCGGCGCCTTGCCGACCGGCGTGCGAGCGGCGGAGACGATAACGGCGTCAGGCATAAGACCCCTCTCACTGTGAACTCCACTTTCACGTTTCCCAGTCGCCGAGCAGATCCTCAATGGCGTCCCGACCTCGCTGGTTTCCCGTCGAAAGGTGGTCGGCCGCATCGATGACGACCAGTTCCTTCGGCTCCTCGCAGTGCGCGTAAAACTCCTGCATCTGCTTCAAAGGACAAAGCTCGTCGCGTTCGCCTTGAATGAAGAACTTGGCCTTCGCGCTGCGTCGAACCGGCCTCCATGTCGTAGCGTGCGATTGGCGGAGCGATACCGATCATCGTGGACACGCGCGAATTCTGCACGGCGACAGTCAGAGCAATCCATGCGCCGAATGAAAAGCCACCCGCCCATAACCGGACGCCCTGATATCGCTGTTGCATGAAATCGAGGCCGGCGCGGAAATCGTCGGATTCCCCCACGCCCTCATCAAATGCGCCAGCACTGGAACCAACGCCGCGAAAGTTGAAACGAAGAACCGCACATCCAATCCGCCCGAGTGCCTTTGCGGCCTGATAAAACCACCTTCGAATGCATTGTGCCGCCATACTGCGGATGCGGATGGGCGAAACGACAGCCGCACGAACGTCGACACCGGCTGCTGGTTCGTCGAGCAAAGGCTTCCAGCCGTCCGACTGGTCCGGCGATTTCACGCAGCATCGATTCTCTCGCGCGCGCTCCAGAAAATCGCTCACCAGATCGGCAAACGCGTCGGGCTTGGTCACCGAGCCGAGGTGTCCCGTTGCGCTGAGAACGCGATGCTGCGCATCGGTGATGAGTTCGAGGTATTTCAGCGTGCTGTCGACGCGAACGACGCGATCGAGCGCTCGCTCACCAGTGATGATCAGCGTGTGGCGCGGTGACCTTCATGCAATCGTCCGAGCACGCTGCTCCTTGAAAGGAGGGTCGCCCGGGCCGCCATTCGCTTGGCAGATACAGGAGCACGTGCGAAGGTTCCGAGCTATCCACGTCGAAAAACGCCAGCGGTCGGTACGGTGCGGGAAGGACGCCAGCAGTTCGGTGGCGAACTCGGAATGGTGTCTCGGCAAAGAAGAGAGGACCGAATAGGCCAGGAAGTCGAACGTACGTTCATGACGCCGGCGTAGATGCATATCTGGACCGGGCGTCGATGCGAGAACGAGAGCTCTAACCCGATGCCGATACGCCGCCGCGAAGCGAACCGCCACGAGCCCACCGAATGACACCCCGCAGATCGTTGCCCGATCGATGCCCGAGCGGTCAGGATCGTGGCAATCTGCCGGAGTGTCGTTGTCGAGTCCGCCCGCCGCGCTCAGGTCTCCCTCGGCGCCTCGCTCGCCGGACAGAGGGAGGCTCAGCACGCGAAACCGTTTTGCCAGCGCATCGATACAAGGGCGCTGGTACCCCACCGTCCCTGAATCCCAGGGACGACGACGAGTGAGCCCGGTGCCGACGTCGATGTATGACATGCTTTCCACAAACGGCTAACGACTAACGGCCAACTATTCAGGTCGGCTAATTCCGCAGCGGCTTTCCTGTTTTCAGCGTGTGCTGTATGCGCTCGAGCGTTTTCCGCTCACCACACAGTCTTCAAGAACGCTTCACGCTCGAGGTCAACAGGTATTGCTCGCTGACCGCGGTCTGATGGGGCAGAGCGCCTCCAGCGAGAATCCCGGCGAGAACACGCCCAATGAGCGCGTCGTGATCCGCTGATCCGCCCCGCTCGCCATGCCAGATGGACACCAAGCTTCAGGGCGGCGAGAACTCCTTCGCCGCCGACCGTGATCGCCTGGCGGACCGCTGGCTTGCTATACCTGCCTCCCGCACGCGCTCGAGCGCGAGCGCCTTTCCGTCGGCCATCAACCGCTCACGATTCATCGTCGAGCAATCGACCGGTCTGAGGTAACGCAGCCTGCGAGCGTCCTCGGCACTCGTCGAGACCTGGCGAACCCAATGGTTTCGAAGACACCCTGAACGGCCGGCAGCAGGTCGGTCGAAGGGGAAGCGAATCCTTCCACGGCTCGAGCCAGCATTTCCTTCGTCCACCCCCGCCGGAATGAGGCCGACGCCGGCTTCGACGAGGCCGATGCCGCTTTCGGCGGCAGCCTGTATTCGATCGGTGTGAAGAGCGATCTCGCAGCCGCCGCCAAGGGTAAGACCGGCCGGACATGACACGACTGGAACGTCTGCATATCGCAGCACCGAAGTCGCTGCCTGAAAGGTCCGAACCATCAAATCGATCTCGTCCCAATTTCCTTCTTGAGCCTCGATCAACAACAGCATGAGATTCGCGCCGGCCGAAAATTCGGCGCGTCGTTGCCGATGACCAAGCCCGAAAATTGACAGCGGCCTCCCTGACACCGGCCTGCATCATGGCAATGGCGTCAGCACCGATCGCATTCATTTTCGAATGAAATTCCAAGGCGAGCACGCCGTCGCCCAGATCAGCCAGGCTGGCGCCAGGGTTACGCCGGACGATCCGCTGTCGATCCTTGGCCGATCTCAGAATCTGCAGATTGCGGACCGGCAGGCGGAACCTTCCCGTCACGAAAGCGATGGCGGCCAGCACGCAAGGCATCGCCAACGAGCGGCAGGAAGCGGTTCGGCGGGATTGACGCTGTCGATGAGTTCGCGGATGCCGATCGCATCCATCGACTCGAACGGTCCCAACTCCCAGCCAAAACCCCACTGCATCGGCGCGATCGACGTCGTCTATGGAATTGGCGATCGAAGGAGCGACGCGCGCCGTGTAGAGCAACGTCGGCCCAAGCGTCTGGCGGAGGAACGAACCGACCTTCGTCCTGACCAAGAAAAGCGTCTTGAGCCGCATGCCAGCGTCATCGATGGAACAGAGCCGCCATCGAGGGCCGGCAGCGTCACAGGGCGCTTCGACCGATAGGCCAGCGAAGCGGGCTCGAGGGTCAGGATCTCCGTCTCGCTTCCACTGGTTCCCGACGTGCGGCCGCGCTTGTAGAATCCTGGCCCGCCTTCTCAAGCAATACGTAACTGAACGAAGTACAAC